>Ga0187872_10003060_pt1 | contig 13930 bp, 16 predicted proteins | sample June2016WEW_16_4_FD_132973 | JGI IMG/M metagenome (GOLD analysis project Ga0187872, IMG submission 132973) | Peatland microbial communities from SPRUCE experiment site at the Marcell Experimental Forest, Minnesota, USA - June2016WEW_16_40 | ecosystem: Environmental > Terrestrial > Soil >...
ATCCTGAACATCATTTGGATGTTCTTGACGGAATAAAAACCGCGAAGATTACTGAACTGATATAGATACTGAGTGATATAGTAGCCCGTAGACAGTTGCGTCGGCATCCCCCAAGGAAGTTCAAGCTGGAGATGGGTGGCGTCGATGAAAGCCGTAATCGTATAGATCGGCGAAGTGAAGCCCAGCCGCAATTGCTGATTAACGAGCGACGGCGTGAATGCGGTGCCGGTTCCCACCACCACGTTCGATCCATAGGTGAGCGACACAGTGCCCGTGTTGTAGATTCCCGGCGCAATAATATTGCCTTTGACCATCAAGCCATACCAGCGCCCCGAGCGCCTATCGTATACGCGTCGGACAATATCGTTACAGACGTTCTGCACAACAGACGCGGACACGCTCGGATTCCAGCCATTCACACGGCCCACTAGCTGCCCAAAATTCATTTGGGAGGTGATCGGCTGGATCGCCGTGTTCTGTCCGACTTGTTGTGGTATTGACGACACTAGCAAGCCATCCCTTCAGCAGTCGGAATCCAAGTACCCCTTAACCATAAAGGCCAGACCGATTAAAGTCTGGCCCCTATGATGGCGTTGGCGACGAGTAAAGTCTCTAGAAGCCTATTGTCCCTGCACAGTTAGTAACCAAGAAGTTCCGGAAAGGTTCCCGCCGCTCGCGACCTGCGCCTGCGTTGACAGCACCACGACATAAAACAGTATCGTCGAGTACCCCTCGAATCCGGCACCGGTCGTGACCCCGCCAATCTGCGCAATTGCCAGTGTCGGGTACACGATGTACGCCTGCGCGGTCGCGTTGCAGCCGCTGATCCAAGCCGACTGGATACCGTACGTCGGGTTCAGACGTAACGCTAAACTGGAAATCGAATATCCGCCGGTAACATAGTCGTTGGTTCCGGGCGCAATGACAAAGGTGTCCTGCCAGACGCCGGGACCGAGCGCGATACGCGCGCCCTGTACGCCGGGAATCGGATTTGCTAGCGCCATGTTCAGTCTCCTTTAAGCGTTGTACTGCTAAGCGTCGTCGCGCTCGTCTTAGAACAATGGCAGCGTGGCGATCACGTCAAAATAGCTGGTCGAGGTCGCCGTGGACCAGACGTATCCGCATCCGCGATGAGGCTGAGCGGTACCGTCCGCGATGCCCGTGACTTCATAGTCGCCCGTCTGATACAGGAAGTTCCCCTGAGCGGCTGCGCCCGAGCCCGTGTTGCAATAGGCTTGCGGTACGAAACCCTGCACGGCAATCCAGACATAGCTGCCAGCGCCACCGTTATACAGAATGGTGCCGGATACTGCCGAGCCCACGCCAACACCGGCGACTGAACCCGTGTTTGGCAGCAGCCAGCCGGCGGTGTAGACGGCGTTCGATCCCACATAGGCGTCCGCGAAGTGTGGACTGACGGTCGTGAACGAATCGTCTACGTACACGACCGGAGCCGGACCGGCGACCATGGTTACCGACTGGCTGCCCTTCAAGAGTACGTACTTGAGCCATGTCCCAGCCGCGTACCCGCCCGGAGGAGTCGCCGAGGATATGGCCAGGTTACCGCCGTTCGCCGGAGCGTTCGTGAAATAGAGAGCGCCCAGCGGGTTGTAAGCACCGTTCGGGAATGGCGTCTGTATCGTGGTGCCGTAGGGATCGGCAGTGCCATAAGGACCGTAACCGGACTTCAGATTCGAGGTAATATACGGGAACTCAAGTGTCAGTGCCATGTGCGTTTCTCCGTGTGCGTTTCTCCGTTACCGCAAAACCAAAAATCGTTAATCGTAACCGTTAACCGTTTACAGCAACCATACAACCACACAGCCGTACATCGATCTTTACTGTGCCGCTTGCAGGATGAATCCCAGCCGGGGCGCGGTCACGACAATGTTGCCGCCGAACAGACTCTGTCCCGCCATATCGACCGAGTTCGGCAACTCTTTGAAGCCCGTGAAGCCAAAGGCGAATTTCGGGTCCTCGGACACATAGGCATCGATGAAGTCCGTGTTCATGCCGAAGATCGTTCCCGATGGGCAGTACTGATCGACAACGACCGACATGCCGTTGAACTTGAAACTGGTGAATCCGGCGCTCTGAAGTTCAGGATCGGTCGCGGTCGTGCGCTGCATCGGCAGCATCTTCGCCCAGAAACTGTTGTAGATCGACTGGGTGGTGGCGATGAAGTTCGGCTGGTCGGGACCAAAGGTCGCCTGACCATAGGCGACTTGAAGCTGTTGCAAACTGAACGGCCAGTTCACCGGCGATCCGGCGGTACCGTTGTTGAACCAGTAGCCGTTGATGCCCGTCGAGGCGCCGACTCCGACTGCGGACCGGGTGATGCCGCCGTACGACGGATAGTTGCTGCCGTCGTCGTATCCGGCCAGGATGCCGTCCAGCGCGATGAGCGGAGTCACGGTCCCTTGCCCGTCCGCGAAGAACTGGGTGATCAGGGTTTGCGCGAGCGCCTGCTCGGCGTTCACTACTTTTGGCTCCAGATAGTTCATGATCGCAGCGTAACCGCGGTTGAGGACAAAGTCGGTGCCGCGAACGGTGACGTTGGCGTAGGAAAATTTCACGTTGAACATCATGGCCGTCTGGGTCTGGATGTAGGAGATATCGAACACTCCACCCGGAGGGAACGGACCGGCTTTCAGCGGCGCGTACGAAAACGGCACCTGAATTTGCGTGCCGCCGGGGAAGGGCTTGGCCATCGAGCCGCCTTTCCAGACTTTGACGAACGTCGGCGAGACTTTGAAGAAATTGTCGATAAAGTCTTGCGAAATGTATCGTGTTGTGACGGCCGTTACATCATTGATCGTTAATGCCATGACTATTTCTCCTGACGTTGCCAATCTCCAGAATTCAGCGAACGCATTTGGTTACGTAGTTCCTCGCGCATTTCCAAATCAACCGGCTCCAGCCTGCGGCCTTTTGATCCTTGTTCGCGAAGCTCCCTGTAAGCAAGTGCGATCTCTGCCTGTTCCCGCTTCATAATCAAGTACGGCAGGATGTGCCGGATGATTTCAGCGGCACGCCCTTCGTATTGACGCCACGTAAAGCAAATTTTTCGCTTAACCACTCCGCCCAACAGCGACAGCCTTGAACCAGCAGAATGACTGAATATTCCACGCCCGCTGAAGGTATCGCACAGCCAAGTGATAAGGCGAGGATCGGTATTCGCTACAATCAAAGTCAGAGCGTAGTTCGGATGCTTCCTGCCTGTCTTGGTAGCCGACTTTGCAATCATTATGCAGCCTTCGCCGTCCACATAAGCGGCAAGACGCGCCCAGTCGATATCAGATACAACAGCGACCTTCGCGTCGAATTCAGCCTGCGGGATTTTGTTCTGTGCCATTACTGCACCACCTGCTCTGGGCCCTGATCCCGCTTCGCCAATTCCGCAATCGCCCGCTCCAGACTCGATCCTTCCTGAGTCTTCTGCGCGGCCCGCTGCTTGGCCAGGACCTGCATGGCCGGCGATAACGCGACCGATGTCGTCTGACCGGGAACCGTGGCCGCAGACAACTTTTGCTTGACTTGCGTATCGACTTCGGTCTTGACACGATTCGCGATCCGCTTCTCGCTGACCATTGCGTTATAGGCATCGGTCAGGGTCGCGTACTTGTTGCGTTTCGTGGCCGGGTCCATGGCTTCGGTGACGAACTTCTCGAAGTCCGCGCGATTGAAGTCCTCATTGAACTCGCGGCGATGCGTGTCGCGGATCGTGTAAATTTCATCGGCCTGCTGGAGCGCGCGGGTCGATGCCTGATTGATCAGGTTCGTGCCCAGCTCGTTGACCTTGTCCATGGTCACGACGTTCTTGAGGCGGTCATCAACGGAGGTCTTGAGCGCATTCAGCGCATCAAGGATGGCTTTGTTGTCACCGGTAGCGGTCGAGGCAGCAACTGCCGGAACCGTGGTCGTGGCCGATGCCGATGCTGTCGTCGGAACCGTCGGGGTATGAGTAGCGGCTGCGGTAGTGCTTGCGGCTGTTTCCGGAGTCGTGGTCGTTGTGGCGCTCTCGCCTGTTTCAATTCCTTTATAGATACCGAACAGTTCGGTTGTGAACGCATCCTCGGCGATCAGTTTCGGATTTGCCGCCAGCTTGGCTTGTATCTTGGCCTTGGTATCTGGATCGTCGTCCAGCATTCCCAGCAATTGTTCTGTGATCGACTTTGCCATAAAGTTATCGTCTCCTCGTCACGCCAATTTTTACGCCATTGCTCCGGGTGCGCCAACACCCGCTCCTGCTCCACCAGCCATCGGTGGTTCGACGCTCATGCCACCCGATCCCGCCTCGCCCGTTGCCGGTGCCGCTGCCGGTCCAGGTTTCGTGCTCACTCCCTTGATCTTGTCCAGATACTTCTTGGCCTGATCGACCATGGACTGAATCATGGCCTTGCCGTCGGGATCGGTCTCCTGCTTGTCGAGCTTTGCGAAGACTTCGAGCAGGGTTTCGATCTGCTCGACTTTCTTGCCCTGCTGACCGGCAGGCGTAGACGAACCCGGTTCTGGTTTCTTCCCGTCCATGCCAGCCGCTGCCGAGTAGAAACTGGGCGCGGGAGGCGATCCGGATTTGGGCTTGTCTGCGGGCATGACTGATCACGATTCCGGCTGCGATCCCGGTTACGGCTTGATCTTGCCTTTCTCGTTCTGGAATCCCTTCGGATACCCAGTCTTCGAATCGACACTGACCGGGGCCGGTGGCCATACCGAATCGTGAACCGTGTGACCGAACTTGTGATACTTGCCGCCAGCCACGGCTACGCTACCCGGCGCGCCCCCAAACGATTCTTCACGGCTCTTTTTCATGCCGCCAGTTGCGACCTCTTTGTTTTTCGCCACAGCGAACTCCTATTCAGGATCACTACCATCACTACCGCTTTACTGTTTTGGAATCGATGAACCGGGACTTGATGTGATCGCATCCCGGTCTGTGGAATTTCGTGCGGTGACTTGGAAAGCGTCTATTACCGCTTTCCCTTGCGTCCGCCGTGACGTTTCTTGCCGCGTCCACGCTTGCGTGCCATGAGCAGGTCTCCTTTCAGTCGAATGATGTTTGATCGCTACTTACTCGGTTAACCCCAGCGCGGCAAATTGTCTGTCGTGCTGATGTCTTCCTGACGACAGAGAAACACACATTCGACATTAGTTCAAACGAGTGGCCCCATAAGGTGCCTTAGGAGTAACTACTGGAGATTTTTAGGAATTGACTTTTAGACGAACGAGACCGATCACTTTTTGCTCTTAGCCGCGCCTTTGCCCTGTGCCGCAGCCGCAGCGGCAGCGACGATGATCTTGATCCGGGCTTCGGCGAGCAGCTCTTTCTGGTTCTCATCAAAATTGAAGTTGGGCTTCAATATGCGGAACAGATTCCGGTCGGACAGTTTTCCAAGTTTGCTGAGCGCTAGCGCGACCTGCTTCTCCTGCTCACGCTGCGATTCCAGTATCGTCCCGCGACTGCAAGTACCCGCGAATTTGCGCACGAACTGTTCCGGCGCGATCCCCGTGGGAATTCCGGAAGCGTAGATGGGAGTGAAATCCGAACTTGAGAATCCCGCAGTGCCGAGGATATTAACTCTATGCGCGACGGAATAAAACTGAAGCATGTTCGCGATCACCATCGACCCGCCTTCTTCGGCAAACGATGCCAGTGCGCGGCTCTTGACGCGGATCGGCAGCGAGCGGCTGTTGAGGATCGTATCGAGCGAATCCGATCCCGGCACCTGCTTTTTGCTCATCGCCTGCTGGATCGCGGACGAGCCGCTGTTCATGTCCAGTTCGCGGTCAACCCGATCCACGAACTGCTGGGCCGCGGCAATCGGAAACTCGGCCTTCTTCATGTACTCGGGAGGCTTGGGCGCGTTATTGTTGTACTTGATCTTTCCGCCCGCGGCCCCGGCGTCGAGCGCGTCCCAGTCCGCGGCGGGCATCGCGCCCTTCGGACCGACCAGTGTCGGTTCAATGACCGCATCAAGGTAGTCCTGCATTCCGCCCAGCACGCGGTTGATGATCATGTTCATCTGCATCCACGGGCGAACGCTGCTGTTTCCGGCCATTTTCCAGGGCACGCGCAACGGTCTGTATACAGGGAACGGTTTTTTCGCGTGCCAGTACGGATTCGGCTGGTCTTCGAGCACGCATCCGCCAGCGGTAACGATCAGGCGGCCGCGGGGATATAACGGTTCGCCGGGCTCAACGCGATACGCCCAATTGACGCGAGGCTGACCGCTCGGGTCTGCGGGGCCGACGGTCACTGTCCGGCTGGTGTCGTTCTTAGCCGCGTCGTTCAGCCAGAATTCGCGCTTGAGCGCCAATGGGTAGGGGTTGTCGTCCGCGGACGTGTTCCGCTTGATGCCGAGCGAGCGGCGTAACGTTTCAGGCAGGTTCGCCCACTGCGCCTGCCCGAACCCTGATGGGCGGTTGAATTGGCCCTGTAACGCTCCGCCGTTAAAGTCGGCATCGCACTCGACACGGTTCGCGGTCGGGCCAAAATCTCGAATAAGCGATGCTTTGGACACGACAGGGAAATAGATGATGCACTCGGCGTCCTGGGGATTGGTCCCGGCTCCAATCGTCGCCCACTGCCACGGCGCGATCGGCACCATGTCGCAGTCGCCCATGCCGCCATTCAGTTTCGAGTTCCACTGGATCTTGGCAGGCCCGGTCGTAAGGATACCGTACAGGATCACGTCGTACTGTTTGGTTTCGTAATCGTGTTTCTGGACCCAATGCGTGATCAGCGAGTTCAGCATTTTTTCGTAATCGCTGAATTCGTTCAGGTGGTCCCACATCTTGACTTGAAAATCAATCGCCAGATCGGTCAGGAGTCCGACGCCGTCCCAGAACAGGCGCTCGGATTTCGGCAGAATCGGACGGTTGCGGCCGCGGCGTGCGCCCGGTCCCCACATGCGCCCGTCGAGCGCGTCCAGTGCCCGGAATGTGGATTTAGTCTGGTCGGTGAAGGATTTGTCCTGGGTCGCGATGTCGAACAGCTTGTCGGTCCATTGGCAAATTTCGGATTCCAGCTGATGAGCTTTCTCTTCGGACAGGCCAGCGGGGGACGGAGGCAGTTCACCGACGGCAGAGGACTGGCTGTAGCCGGGAAGAGATAGGGACGAGGATGCCATTCGGAATCAGGATAGCATAGTAGGTCGCGGCGTCAACTAGCCATCCACAATCCAGCGTCTGCTCTCCTGAGCACGACGAGCGCGCATCCGCATTACGCGCTCAATCTCTGGAATCACTTCCTCCCGCATCGCACGTTCAAATTCGCGGACCGCTGCGAGTTGTTCTTCGGTCAACTTCGTTGTCATTCAGGCGCTTCCGTAAAGTCCACATAGAACGGCTTGCCTGCATGAAATGCGTCTACAAACGGACTGAACCCCGGCGGATTGGTGATCGACATCGTGATCTCGCCGGATGGTGTGGCTTCCCAGAATTGGCGATTCTCTTCGCAGGCGTTGCCACTAACACCCTGCTGATATTTGTATACCGGACGGAGAGTTACCGAACCCGATCCGGCAGGAGATTGGAACAGCGTTACGGCTGCGACGTAGAACTTTGCTCTTACCATACTCGTGTTGTCCTAAGCCGTACTGCTTTACCGGCTGAATTTTCTGCGGTGTAGCTTTCCGCAAGAACTTTATTGGATGCCATTCAGAATCAATGTATCACGGAATAGGCACAGGTCAACACGGGTCAATCTGATCTATTACGCTTCCGGTGCCTGCGCCGCCGCGATCAGGCCCATGAACTTCTGAATCGTTTTATTGGACTCGTCGAGTTCGCGCTCCGTCTGCTTCGCCATCTCGACCGTGGACAATATCTGCTGGCCGTTCGTGATCCCGAGCGCGCGCAACTTGCCCGCCTGTTCGCCGGTAATCATCACGATGGAGTCGTCGGCAATCGCGGCCAAGTAGGTTGCCAGGGTAATCATCAGGCGCCCACTGAATTTGCGCTCCAGCTTGGCCTTCACGTCAGGGTTTACAAATATCGGCCAGCGGATGTCGGTGATCGTCGGCTGCTCGATGAACAGTTCCGAGGATTTGACCATGTCCGAGGACTGCAACTGTTCGAGCGTGAACGGCCCGTGCTGGAACTGGCACCTGATCGAGCCGGTGCCATCGCGGGTCAGCGGGGACTGGCTGTTGCCCTGGCTGCGGCAGATTGGGCAGAATACATAGGCCAGCGAGGGGTCGAGCGGGGGCGTGAGCGTTGGCATATCCAGTCATCTCCTGTATACAATCTTAGGTTAGAAAATTTCTGCGGCTGTCCGGGTACTTCCTCTTTCCATAACGCTTCTCCCATGCCTGTCTGGTTTTGATATACGCTCTCCTCCATGCACGTACTCTGTATCCTACCAACCAGGAGTGAACTCGACGAACCAGAGGATAACGAAGCACGCGCATCTTATAGAACGCATTGAAATTGTCGGCAAAGACTCTGTGCCTGTATGGCAAAGTGTTCAGGTCCGATATCCAGTCCATACGGTTGCCGCAATCCTCATGGCGCAGCAAAATGCCGGAGAAGACTCTCCAATACAATTTCCAGACAGCCGAACGGGAAATTTCTCGGGGCAGAGGAATGCCATGCAGCTCCAGCTTTTTTTCAAGGCGTTTAATCCAGCGCTGCTGCCACATCACGGCAGAGTATAAATTAGAGTACCGGGCGGCAACTCTCCGACGAGCATATTCCTCGATAACGGGATGTATTTTGTCGAGAGCCTCTGGGGTAAGAATTTTCTCGATCTCTGCTATTTCCGGCAGATACTCGGAAAACTCCTTCCACCCTACCAGTTCGTCATTCCACCACACTACGAAGCCAGTTTGCCAATGCCTGTCATCGTCCTTGTCCTTGTCCTTGTAATTTGTTTCGAGCATTGATCGTCTCCTCGTCGCTGGATTGGCCCGCCACAGGCCGTCAATCGGTATTCATGTACTGTGTACTGCGAACCCGGAATCTTTCGGATAAGACCCTGACGCGCTCATCACTGCAAACAGGAGACTCGGCATCAGTCCCATCAGTCAATGGAGGACGACCGATATCGGGGCCACTGAGGTTCCCCGTGCCTGATAACAGATTTTCCTTATCCTCATCCCCTTTATTCCGTTTACGTCGCCATCTGCCTCGGGTGCTTCTGGGCATGGTCAGTATTCGTCCCCTTCATCGCCGCCATTGTTATTGTATACGGTTGCCGACTCCTGTTCCAGAATATCCGACAGATCGGGCGGATTGCCAAACTTATGTGCAAGGTGGAGGCGTTGGCGCATGAATGAAACAGCATCAGGGGTTTGCATTTGTTCCTTACCGTCCATGCCGTGAATCCGCATTAGCTCGTTCTCGGCCCCAGTCGAATCAAATATCGGTGACCAGACGGTATTGGCTTTCGAAACCGTAACAGGGACTACTTTCCAGCCGTGCTTGGCCGGGTCAATACCGAGCTTCTTGCTCAACTGTGCGATGAGTTGATTCCCGATCTCGGCGGTCGGGATGGGATCAGTCTTGCCGTCGATCTGGGAACGGTCGATGGCGCGGCCAAAACGATCATAGATGGAAAATATCTGCGGGGTTTTGGGGAGGAGGTAGGCGTGCTTTGATCCCTGACCAATCGAATTACCAGTAGCCTCGGCATACTCCTGACGTTTACCCGACTGGTGCAAAGCGCAGATGCAGATGCAGTGAGCGCACACCATGTCGTCGTTGTTGTCAATACCTGCGGCTTTTACCTCACCCTCGAACCGGCCGAAGTCGCGCATCTCGCTGATCGCGTGCCTATTTCTGATCTCAATCGTTTTGTCCAGCATGGCCTCACCCATGCGGTTGATCATGTCCTCACGGGTACGGGTATTGGTCAGCCAGTGGATGTGCTGCGTAGACATCCCGGACACCTTGTCCATGTGCTTCCAGCGATACAGATTCGGGTAGTCAATTACCCATCGAAGTTCATCGCCAGTCGTTACGCCAGCCGCTTGGTACTCGACGGCCACTTCACAGTTGTGATACCAGTGGCCGAGTGCCGCAACGACCTTGGCGAAGTGGGAAGCGTTGATCAGACCGTGCCACTCTGCAACCTGAATAGTGGGCTCCATTCCATAACCGATTCTGTATACGGCGGCGTCACTGTAATCACGCCCATCGCCGGAACTGACATCCGATCCCAAGTAGTATTCGACGGACTCATTGTCGTCGGGGAGTTCCCAAATCCACAAGCGATTAAAGAATTTCGGCTTGTCGAGGATTTCATCCGGGGTCGGCGCATGGAGCTTGAGGATCGGATCATTGTCGGGACCGTTGTATTCAATCTCGCCAACCAGTATAGGGTCTTTACAATGTTTTTGTTCCTGCTCGTTCAGACACTTGCGAGGGAACGCACAGAATCCCGAGCTGATGAAAGCCTCTCCGGGGGTGACGGGATAACTCTCAAAATGGCTCTCGTCGGACCCTGTTGCATTGATCGTCTCGATGATTTCATTCCTGCGCCATTTGAAGAAGCCCAGGGGAATAGTAAAGTTTTCTTTCGCCTTGACGTTGCGGCGCAGAATCTTTTCATCCGAAGTAAGTACAAAACTGTCAGATTTGTAAACAGGCAACGAATACTTTCTAACTTTGTATACGGGGATGAACAGTGCCCGCCACGCGGATTTGCCTGCTTCGGCCGCCCGCCACATGTTGTAGTACAGACCGCTACGGCCAAAAGCCGTAGACTCAATAAACCCAACCATATCGGGGGCATTCAGAGAGGGCTTGATGTCGGCGGTCCAGACTTGAGCATCGGGCCAGCGCGACATCTCGGAACACAAAATGTTACGAACCGTACGGCCAATCGCTACGCCTGTAGATTTCTGCGCGTTCGATATATGCAACGTTGAACCCAATCCGGGGTCCACGGCTCGAACGTGCTCGTCGGTGCGTTGAAAGATAACTTGGCGGCCCTGCTGCTTTGACAGGTACTCAGGCTTTAAATATGGGGGTAAAGCATGGTACGCGTCCATCAGACGCTGATAGATTTCGTCGGATACCCGGTCGTCCTGCGCCATCACGAGCGAATAGGTATTGGGCACAAAGATTGTAGAATGGAAGATGAAAGCGCCTTCCCAAGTCGTCGAACCAGCTTGCCTAGGTTTAAGGATGATGAGCCGTATACAGCCCTTGGTGTCCCACTCGATCTTGGCTACTTCCCACACGACCTCTTGATGATCCCACCACGGGGACAGGGTTCGCATCCTCCCGCGTTCGTCACGAATTATGTAGTAATTTTCTATAAAATAGCGGCGGTCGGAAACGCACTTGGATATCTCTCCGTCAATCCAATCATTTTCGTCGGATGTAAGGGATTCGAGAAAACGGGGCATGGCCTCGACATCGGTCTTGCTTTTGGACTGAGCGACCAGAAACTTTTCGTCGAGGGCTTCGATGTAGTCGTTCAACGAATTATCTTTTCGTGGAACTCTCATACCGTGACGTTAGGCCAGACCTTGTTGTGAACGATAGACCAGATGCAAGTCGGAGTCACCTCGTACTCGTCAGCAACTTGCTTGATGAAGCCGTGTCTCTTGGAGCCGAGATCACGGTAACGCCGCCGCACTCTCCGCACGTCCTTTTCGGTAAGAGTGTGTTTACCGTGCTCCCCGCCAATTCGTTTACGCAATCCGATGTCGTAGGCGTGCTGGACATTTCTGCTATGGACCACGTATTCGAGATTGCTGGCGCGATTGTCGGACTTGATACCGTTTTTGTGATTGACTTCCTTGCCTTCCGGGCATTCGCCGATGAATGCGCGAGAGACGACGGCATGTATCCGTATTTTCCTGTAGCCGGTGTCCTTGGTGCCGATGGCTGTATGGTAATAGCCTCGACCGTTCATGCTCAACCGCATGAACAAGCCACGATTGATCGAATACAGACGACCAACATCCGAGACAATATACAGTCCTTCGTAGTCGGCCACATCACGCCATTTCTCATCTGACGTGTCACATGGCATCGGAGCGTATAGCTTTCCCGTCAGTGCCGGATTTTTACGAACAGTCATCAGTCCTTGACTCCGTCCATTTCCTCAATCTCAGCGGCACTCGTGCCGTCCATCATCGTATCGTCTTCAAGTTCGGCGTCATCGTCATCATCATCGTCGATCACATCCCCGTCCATAATCTCGTTAATCTCGTTATTCTGGCCGTCACTGAGGAATTTCACATCCCCATCCGCCAGCACCCCGCGCTTTTCGCGCACTCGCTGCTCGAAAGTCTTGACGGTCGCGGCACCATTCCCGTTGCCGGGCTGATTGTTGATGCCGATATTGATTGCCGGGCCGCCGCTCTTTGGCCGTACCTGACCGATGAGACCGCCCAGGGCATCGACCGCATCCAGTGTAGTCGCCCAGTCCCGGTCGTACACAGGATTGCCATCGCTATCGTATGCGCCCGTGAACCGCATGGCCCGGCGTGCGTCCCGGATATCGGCGCCGACCCCATCCGCGGCAATCATCACTTCGCTATTGACCGCCATATCTACAATGTCTGCCGAGACCATGACACGGGCGGCCTCGAAGCGTTTGATGAGCGACTCGACTTCCTCGACATCGATCTTGAATTTGGCCGCGATCCGCTCGGGCTGTTCGCCGGCGCGGGCGAGCGCCCACACTGTCTGTTCCCGGCGGGTGGAGAGGCGGCGAAGTGTGGCTGAGACCGAAGATGACTCGTTATGAGACTGGTCCGCGGTCCGGTCATCGACTTGGTCATCGACTTGGTCAGCGGTCGTTGTCGAGATCGTTGAACGTGTTGAGGGAGTCGGGGTCGAAGTCGTCGATGTCTCCGTCGATGGCTCCGTCGGCTGTACCGGCTGTATTCGATCTGGCCTCGCGTTCGAGCGCGATGGCGGATTCGGCTGCGGCTTTGGACCGGCTGACGAAGCGCTCGTCGGGGGCGGCGGGGGCGTAGGAGTCGGGTCCGAGACCGGACTGGCGGGCGCGGCGGATTGCGTCCTCGGAGATTTCCTGCTGGCCGCCCTGCTGTCCGAGGATGATCCTGAGCGAGTTTTCGAACGCCGTGACGGTTTTTTCCGCCCGGATTGCGAACTGGGTGAGTCTGGGGATGGCTTCGAGGATTGTCGCTGCTGCTTTTTCGATGCGGTCGCCATGGATTGTGCCGATGAGCGATTTCAGTTCGGCTATCTGCGAGTCCAATTTTACTCCAACGCCGCCGATGGTCAAGGAAAATTGCGCGATCTGGCGGCGGACGAGGATGTGGGTGTAGACGAGAGCGGCAATGGCGGCGATCAGGAGGATGGAGAAGACCGCCGCCAACACCGAGAGAACGACAATGCTGATCGTGCTCATTGTCCGCTATTGCACTCGATCTTACCCCCAGCCAATGCCGGATCAAGCGCATCCCAATCCGCTCTCGCCGTCCCCTCTCTGTACTTGAGAACTGGCGGGGAGTTCACCTCGTGAATGGCCTTCATCACCTCGTCGTAGGACTCGGTTACACGCGCATTGTCGCTCCCAATCCATATCGAAGTTAGGTTATGGATTTTCAAACCCGAGATGTCCGTGACTCTGGTTATCTTTCGGACATCAATCGAGTGCGTCAGTACGGTCTTGTCCTCGCATTCCTGATGAAACTCGACGAATACAGAACCTGCCATCACAGGTCTGAATGTTGGCACCGCCGGACTATTGTTGTTGTACTTGACGATGATCAGGTCCATGCCGCGCTCGGCAAAGATCTGCTTCAGGCCGTCGAAGTCGGCGGCAGGCATAGCTCCTTTTGGAGATGTGAGTATGACTGTGTGCATGTTCATTTCGATTCTCCTTTGCTATCGGATCAAATATTCCGTCCAGCACCGTATCCCGTTCTTCACATACGCATCAAGCGCCTGCCTGCCCGCGTGCACAGCCGCTACCTTATCATGCAGCAGCGCCACACCTCTC
>Ga0187872_10003065_pt1 | contig 13918 bp, 13 predicted proteins | sample June2016WEW_16_4_FD_132973 | JGI IMG/M metagenome (GOLD analysis project Ga0187872, IMG submission 132973) | Peatland microbial communities from SPRUCE experiment site at the Marcell Experimental Forest, Minnesota, USA - June2016WEW_16_40 | ecosystem: Environmental > Terrestrial > Soil >...
CGTCTCCGCCGAAGAGTCGCAGCGCACCGCCGCTGAACTCGACGAACTCCGCAACCAACGCAACGCGCTGCTCGCCGAGTGGGAATCGCTCGCCTCCACGCTCGAAGAGCAATCCTCCACCACCGTCTGACTGACCACTTGCCACTGACTACTGTTTATCGGCCTTCGCGCAGCCGCGCCGCCAGCCGCTCCGGCAGCCCAGCCCTGCGCACCCGTCCCTGCGCCGCCGCCACGTTGTACGGAACGCGGCGGTACTCCACCTCATTCGCCTCGCTGTCATAGATGGCAAACGCCGCCCGCCAGTCGAAGTCGCGCGGCTGTCCCACCGCGCCCGGATTGATCAGGCAGCGCATGCCCGGCGCAATCGCCAGCGTCCACGACGCGCCGCCCGCGCGGCCCGCGTAGCGCGGCCGCAGCTCGTGCCAGTCGTGGTCCCTCTGCGCGAATCCGCCCTGGATGTGGGTGTGCCCCACAAACGTGATCGCCGCGGTCATCTGCCGCAGCGGGGCCCACGCGTCGCGCATGTTCTGGATGTACTGGTCCTCATTCAGCGGCGATCCGTGCGCCAGCGCCACGCGCGCCTCATCCGGAGTCTTCCGCTCAGGATACAGCGGACCTTGCGGCAGCCCACGCAGCCACTCCAGGTTCTCCGCGCTCAGCTCTTCCATCGTCCACTTCGCCGCCGCCCGCGCGGTAGGATTGAAGTTCCGCGTCGAAGTCAGGCCACAGCAGACGCGGTCGTGGTTGCCGCGCACCGTCAGCGTCGCCAGCGGCCGGACCACCTGCAGGACCTCATTGGGACTCGCCCCATAGCCCACCATATCGCCCAGGTTCCACAGCGCGTCCCACTGACCGGCGGCATCCAGCACCGCGGTCAGGGCCTCCAGGTTTCCATGGATGTCGGAGAGAACAAGAGCGCGCATAGGAGGGATCAATTCGCACGATTCCGCACGAATTCTCAGTCTATCGCACAGAGCCTCAGCCTTCAGAGCAGCCCTCAGCATTCCTTCGCCAGCCAGGCCAGCGGACGCGTGCGGTCGGAGGCCATGGTGGGCGCCGACGCCAGCAACCGCCGCGTGTACGCGTGCCGTGGATTGCAGAAGAGTTCGCGCGTGCCGGCCTGCTCCACAATGCACCCGTGCTGCATCACCGCGACGCGATCGCCCGGCTGATCGCAGGCCTCGGCCACCACCGCGAGGTCGTGCGAGATAAACAGCATGGAGAGGCCAAGGGTCCGTCGCAGGTCCTTCAGCAGCGCCAGAATCTGCGCCTGCACGGTGACGTCGAGGGCCGTCGTCGGCTCGTCGGCAATCAGCAGCCGCGGGCGGTTCACAATCGCCATCGCAATCAGGATGCGCTGGCGCTGGCCGCCGGAGAACTGGTGCGGGTAGTCGCGCGCCCGCCGCTCCGGCTCCGACAGCGCCACCTCGCGCATCGCGTCGAGCACGAGCCGGTCGACGGCCTTCGACGACAGCTCCGGCTGGTGCGCTCGCACCGCCTCGGCAATCTGCGCACCGACCCGCATCACCGGGTTCAGCGCAGTCATCGGCTCCTGAAAGACCATCGCCACATCGCTGCCGCGCCGCCGCCGCATCTCTCGCTCCGGCAGCGCCAGCAGATCGACCGTAGCCGTTGCAGTTGCCGAAAACAGAATCCTGCCCGAGACGCTCGTCTGGGCCGGCAGCAACCGCAGCACAGACAACGCAGTCACCGACTTGCCCGACCCCGACTCGCCCACCAGGCCCAGCGTCTGGCCCGCCACGATCTCGAACCCGATCCCGTGCACCACCTCATGCCCGCTAAATCCAATTGACAGGTCCTCGACCCGCAGAATCGGCGGTGCGCCGTTGCCAATCACTGCGCCGTTGCCGGAAGCCGTCGTTGTACTCACACCCTAGATGGTAGAGCATCTTTCGAACTCCCATGGTGTTGGAAACAGTGTGCAAGCGCGCGGCGGTTCGCTCAAGATACTCTGGGATGAGACGCCGCGCATTCTCGCCGCGTCTAACAGAGCGCATGAAGGAGAGCATGGCCCAGTCTCGCACCTATTGCGGCACGCGTTCCCTCACCCGGGTTCTGGACGCGCTGCTGCTCTGCATTGCCGCGAGCGGGCCCCTGCGCGCGCAGACCCACAAGGTGGCCGCAGCGGAGAACGTCGTCCGCGCGGTCGGCGTCTACGAGTGGACGGGCGATATGGCCAAGCCCGCCGCCAGCCGCCTCATCCCGGTCTCGCTCTTCATCGACGGCAAGCTGGAAGACGCCGACGTCTACCTGGCGCGGCCCGTCCCGTTCGCGCTGGACACCGGCAATGTCTACGAGATCGACCGGGCCGGCATTGCGCTGGGCACGCTCGACCTGGCCTTCGCGCGCCACCTGGTCGCCTCCGGCGCAGCCACCACCCTCTACGACGACGGCTGGTTCGGCTACGGCAAGTTCGTTCCTCCCACTCCGCCCAAGCCCTCGACCCTGAAGCCCGCCAAGACGCTCGGCGTCATCAACGGCATCGACGAGGATGACGACCGCCCCCACTTCTCCGCGCGCTCCGCCCAACCTGGCTCCGGCGACACGGCAACCCCCACCTCCGGCGCGCCCGCATCCTCCACCGGTACACCGGCATCCGACGCCGACCGCCCCACGCTGCACCGCCCAACCAGCGCCTCCGACCAGACTGCCTCCGGCAGCTCGGGTGAGACGCCCGCCAACGATCCCGACCGCCCCACCCTGCGCCGCCACAGCCCGCCGGACACCGGCAGAAACAGCACCGACCAGCCCGGCAGCAGCGGCGGCGTTGCCTCGCTGAACGACGATCCCAACCGCCCTCTGCTGCATCGCGGCAAGCCCGTCAGCGCGCTGAACGAGGAGGACATTCCCAAGCTGGCCGGCCTTCCCTCCGACCAGGACCTCCATCAACTGGTCGCCGTATCGGACGCGGCAAACCGCCCGCCACACGACTTCTCCCGCGCATGGCAGGATGAGGCCGAACATCAGGCCATCCTCGCCAAGCTGCAGGCCATCGCGCGCGCGCAGATTGCCGCCTACGAGGCCGCCAACGCGATTGTGCCAGCAGCAGCCGCGCCGCCCGCCGCCAATGCGCCCGCGCCCGCCAAGCCCGCCGTGCCGTCACCGCCGGACACGCGCAATCCCAACAGCAAGCTCCGCCACGCCGTGGCCCAGGAGACTCCGCCGCCTCCGCCCGCACCTGTACCCCTGCTCGACGAGCAGTTGAACGGCTACACGCTGAGCTATGGAGGCGCGGCGACTTATGTCTACGCGGCGCACACCGGCGGCCTCGGCCCCGCGCTCTGCTTCGTCACTCTGGTCGCGCAGGTCGATATGCAGGGCGAACCTCAGATTGCGATCAAGAGTGTCACCGACGCCGCGCACCTGGACCGCACGCCGCGCATGAAGCTGGTGGACGCGGTGGACGCCGAGGCCTCCAACCGCGCCAGCCTGCTCTTCGAGCTGCGCGCGCAGAACTCACGCCAGTTCGCCCTCTACCGCGTCATTGGGGCGCACGCCGAGCAGACCTTCCTCACCGGATCCACGCAGTAGTCAAAGCTGATCGGACGAATTGCCTACAGCGGAACGCCCTTCAGCCACTCGCGGAAGGCCGGTCCCAGGTCCTGGCGCTTCAGCCCCAGCTCCACGGTGGCCTTCAGAAAGCCCAGCTTGTCTCCCGCGTCGTAGCGCGTGCCTTCGAACCGGTACCCATAGACCTTCTCGTGCTGCATGAGTGCCTTGATGGCGTCGGTCAATTGCAACTCGCCGCCCGCGCCCGGCTTCACGCCCTCGATCATCTGGAAGATGCGCGGCGTCAGGATGTATCGCCCAATAATCGCATTGGCCGACGGCGCATCCGCGAACTTCGGCTTCTCCACCAGGTTCCTGATCTCCAGCAGCCGTGGGTCGCGCGGGTCCGGGGTGCAGTCCAAGCAGCCGTAGTGGGAGATCGCCGGCCCCTCGATGACCTCCGACGCCAGAATGCTCGCCTGCGTCTGGTCAAACGCCTCCACCATCTGCTTCATGCACGGGACTGTGGAGTCGATGATGTCGTCGGGCAGCAGCACGCAGAAGGGCTCTTCGCCCACCAGTTCTTTCGCCATCAGAATCGCGTGGCCCAGGCCCAGCGGCTCGGCCTGCCGGGTGTAGACGATCTTGGCCAGCTTGGAGAGCGAGCGCAGAGCGTCCAGCAGCGTCTGCTTGCCCTTGGCCGCCAGCGCGGCCTCCAGCTCCGGGCTGCGGTCAAAGTGGTCCTCCACCGCGCCCTTGTCGCGCCCGGTGACGATGATGATCTCAGTGCATCCCGCCGCCACCGCCTCCTCCACCCCATACTGGATCAGAGGCTTGTCCACCAGGCACAGCATCTCTTTGGGGATGGACTTGGTCGCGGGCAGGAAACGCGTGCCCATGCCGGCTGCGGGAAAGACTGCCTTGCGGATCTTTTGGTGAGCCATGGGAAGCGGAGCCCTCGTCGCTGAGATCAGGAGTCCATCCTACCAAAGCTCCGTCTGCGGAAGATGAAATGCCGCAGATCGCATCTGCGGTCTGCGGCAATTTCTCATCCGGGAGCGTTGTCGTGATCTCTAGCTGAGCGTCTCCATCAGCTTGTTGACGGTGCGGTTGAGGTCCTTGTCGGTGCGGCGGTGCTCGTCGATCTTGCTGATGGAGTGCATCACGGTGGTGTGGTGCTTGCCGCCGAACTGGCGGCCGATCTCGGGCAGCGACGCCTCAGTGAGCTGCTTGGCCAGGTACATGGCGATCTGGCGCGGAACGACGATCTGGCGCGAGTTGTTCTTCTGCTTCAGCTCGGCGACGCGCATGCCGAACTGCTCGGCCACGGCGCGCTGGATGGCCTCGATGGTGATCTTGCGCACCTGGGTGTCGATGAACTGCTTGAGGCACTGCTGGGTGACGGCGAGGGTAATCTCCACGCCGTGCATGGAGCACCAGGCGATGAGCCGGACCAGCGCGCCCTCCAGCTCGCGCACGTTGGTGCGCACGTTGCTTGCGATGAAGAGCGCAACTTCGGTGGGAAGGTGGGTCTGCTCGGACTCGGCTTTTTTCTGAAGGATGGCGACCTTGGTCTCCAGGTCGGGCGGCTGGATGTCTGCGATCAGGCCCCACTCGAAGCGCGAGCGCAGGCGGTCTTCGAAGTCTGCCAGCTCCTTGGGCGGGCGGTCGCTGGCGATGACGATCTGCTTCATGCTCTCGTGCAGCGCGTTGAAGGTGTGGAAGAACTCCTCCTGGGTGCGCTCCTTGCCGGCCAGGAACTGGATGTCGTCGATGAGCAGAACGTCCACGTTGCGGAACTTGTCGCGGAAGCTGGTCATCTTGTCGTAGCGCACGGAGTTGATCATCTCGTTGGTGAACTTCTCGCCCGAGACGTAGCAGATGGAGGCCTGCGGCTGGCGGCGCTTCACGTCGTGGCCGATGGCATGCATCAGGTGGGTCTTGCCCATGCCGACTCCGCCGTAGATGAAGAGCGGGTTGTAGGCCTTGGATGGGCGCTCCGCGACGGCCTGCGCCGCGGCCATGGCGAACTGGTTGCCGCTGCCGATGACGAAGGCGTCGAACTGGTAGCGCGGGTTGAGCTGCGATGCGGTGCTCCAGTCGAAGCGCGACTGCTCGGGCATGGGTGCGGTCGCGCCGTACGTCCGGCGAGAGTACGGCGCGTTGGAGTTGTGGCTGGAGACGGGCGCGAACCCGCCGTCCTCGCGCACGCGCGGCGCGCTGGGGTCCTGCGCTGGCGTGGTGAAGACAACCGAGTCGATGTCCAGCGCCAGGTTGTCGATGGCCTCCTGGATCAGGTCGGCATACTTCTCTCCCAGGTGCTGGAACTCAGCCGATGGGATGCGCACATAGAGCGTCTTGCCCGCGATGTGGGAGAACCGCGTGGGCTTGAGCCACGTCTCATACGACTGGCGGTTGATCTTCTTCTCCAGCGCGGCGAGGATGCGGACCCATTGATTCAATACGGCTGTTGCTGTGGGAACGAATGACATGCTTTCAATTCCTTCTTGGATTTGCTCCAAGTATTTTTTGATCTAAACCAACAAACCGACCCGAAAATCAGAACTGCGGAAACGACTGTAACGGCAACAGACCACCTGCACCGCCGAAACTGGCGAATGGAGAGGAAAGCTGTTTGCTGGAGGTCTCCGCGCCGGCCGGAAAACGCCGTCGCGAAGAGAAACGACCATGCCAGCCAAAGTGCGATCTGCGATTAAGAAAATCGACTTTGGTAAGCGGGTTTGATAGTAGCACGGAAAACCGGGCTTGATTCAAGCGATCGAGAGATAAAAATTTTGTTGCACCATTCCTTGTGAAGAATGCTCTCCGTCGTCTCGGATTGGGTCTCCCTTGCGCCCAAATCGCCCCTCGCCAAGGCATCCCACAGCCACTTTTTTGCAGTCGCCTCGAAACCCCGGTATACTGAGAGACTGTTGCAGATGCATCTTTCAACAAGATTGAGCAGGAGCCGAACCCAATGCCGAAGCGTACCTTCCAGCCGAACCGCCGCCACCGGGCCAAGACCCACGGGTTCCTGACCCGCATGAAGACCAAGGCGGGCGCAGCCGTGCTGAGCCGCCGGCGGGCCAAGGGACGGCACAAGATCGCCGTCAGCGCCGGCTTCCGCGACTAGGCCAGTCCTGCAGCGGGCCCGTTTTCCGCGCGGGCCATGGGGCCGTCCGGCAATGCCTGCCAACGCAACGCAAACCGCAGCGTGACTGAGATGACCCGTTCCAATCCAACCGAACCGAAGATCGACTGGCCCGCCAGCCGACTGCGCAAGCACGCCGACTACCAGCGCGTCTACCAGGCCAGCCGTAAGCAGTTCGCCAAACAGATGAGCTACTTCTTCGCGCTGCGGCCCGCACTCGGCCCGGAGGGTACTGCGCTGCGCCATGCCAACCCGGAGGCTGCGCGGGTCGGGCTTACGGTCGGCAAGGCGATGGGCAGGGCGGTGGACCGAAACCGCATCAGGCGAAGGATGCGCGAAGCGGTGCGGCGACAGCTTGCGCTGCTCGCAGCCCCGGTCGACGTGGTGCTCCATCCCCGGCAGAGCGTCCTCGAGCTCGACTTCGCAACCCTGGAGCGCGAGGTGGCCGCCGTCTTCCGCGCTGTGCAGATGGCCGCCGAGAAACAACTGCCGGCGCAGACCGAACCGGCAAAGACTTAACCCCAATGAGACGGATGGAACGCGATGGGAACGGATGCAGAGGAGAGGAACGGCCGCGCTGTACGCCTTGCCTTCCGTCTGTATAAGTCGCTCCTCTCGCCGGTGCTCCACGCGATCAGCCCGTCGCGCTGCCTGTACCTGCCAACCTGCTCGGAGTACGCCACCATCGCGGTCAGCCGCTTCGGGTGGGTGCGCGGCTCGTGGCTGGCGCTCGGCAGGCTGGCGCGCTGCCATCCCTGGGGCAAGGGCGGCCTCGATCCCGTGCCCGAGCGCGCTTCGCCCGCGCTCCCCCGCGCAGCGCGACCGGATTTCTCTGGCGACGTGCAGACGGGCGCCAGCCAGAGCAGTGCAGACCAAACCGGCGCAGACAAGAAGGCCGCAGACCAAACCGGCGCAGACCATTTACCATAGAGGACAGGCTGGGAGTCCACGGCCGCAACTTCCAGCACCCCACAGATAGGAAGCCCCGCTTGGCAGAGTTCAGCAACCCCAATCAACAAGGCGGACAAGAAGGCCGGTCGCTGATGGCCATGATGGTCATCTTTGTAGCCGTCGTCCTCGGGCTCCAGCTTTACCGGGCGAAGACCACCCCGCCGCCGTCCCCGACGCCCCCTATCGCCGCCACGCAGACGCCCTCCCAGCCCGCGCCCGCGGCCTCCGCGGTCACAACACCGCAGTCTGCCGCTGCGGCTCCCGCAGCCCACGCCGCCCGTGCCGCTACCCCTAGCGTCGAGGCCAGCGCCGAGTCCACCACGGTGGTCGAGAACGCTCTCTACCGCATCACATTCTGCAACCGCGGCGCCCAGGTCACCAGTTGGGTCCTGAAGGGGCCTTACACGGACGCGGAGGGCCATCCGCTCGATCTGGTGAACCAGCAGGCGGCAAAGCTCTTCGGCTATCCGCTCTCGCTCTACACAGGCGACGGCGCAAAGGCGTCCATCGCGTCGGTGTCGCGCAACGGGTCCGTTGTCACTCTGATGGCCGCGGGAAATCTGCCTGCGGACATAGACGGACGGGCGATTGCCATCAGCGGCGTCTCCGACAGCAGCTACGACGGGACCTTCGTGGTGAAGGTGACGGGCCCCAATACGTTGACCTATACCCAGGACTATGGGGACAGCGGCAACAGCACCGGGGGAACTCTCTCCACCCTGAACGGAACGACCGGCGAGATGCTGAGCCAGGCGCTGTTCGTGCCATCGACGACGGGCAACCTGGCAACGCCGGCCAGCCTTACCTTCAAGTACTCCAACGGCGACGTGCAGGCGACCAAGACCTTCACCTTCGACCAGAAGACCTATCTACTGCACGCTTATGTTGCGGTCACGCGCGCCGGAGCGCCGGTGCAGGCGATGTTGAGCTGGCCGGGCGGCTTCGGCGACCAGAACGACGATCCCAGGGGCAGCGGTTACAACAACGCGCAGTTCGACAGCGATCGCAACGGCAGCACCGAGCACCTCGCGCCGAAGAAGGTCACGGACGGTGAGACGCTGAACGGGCCGTTCGACTGGGCGGGTGTCAGCGACCCGTTCTTCGCGGCGGTGTTCCTGCCGGAGTCGCCCGCGACGGCGACCATCGCCACGCTGCACGGCACACTCGATGTCTCGAAGGAGATCAAACGCGCGGCGATGTTCGGCTCCGGCTCAGCGCCCTCGAAGGCGCAGGATATGCCCATCCTGGGCGCTGCCCTGGGCGATGCCGGCGGGCCGATCGAGACGCGCATCTTCGTCGGGCCCAAGGCGATCAATGTACTGAAGAGCGTCCATGCCGCCGATTTGCGCATCACGCTGGAACCGGACCTCGAGTTCGGCTTCTGGGGCCCCATCGCCAAGTATCTCTTTCTGTCGCTGCAGGCCATCCACGCCCACATTACCGCCCGATGGAGCGGCTCCTGGGGCTGGGCAATCATCGTCCTCACCGTCTTCATCAACCTGCTCATCCTGCCCTTCCGGGTGAAGACCATGCACAGCGCGCTGAAGATGCAGCGCATCCAGCCGCAGATGGACGCCATCAAGGAGCGCTACAAGAAGTACAAGGTGACCGACCCCAGGCGCAGCGAGATGAACGCCGAGATCATGCAACTGCAGAAGGACAACGGCGTCAACATGTTCGGCGGATGCATCCCCCAGCTGATCACCATGCCGCTGATGATCGCGTTCTTCTACATGCTTCCCAGGGTGGTGGAGTTGCGTCTGGCGCACTGGTACTGGCTGCCCAACCTGCAGGCCGCGGACCCGTATCACATCCTGCCCATCTTCATGGTGCTGTCGCAGTTTCTGGTCCAGTTCTACACGCCCTCGCCGGGGGTCGATCCGCAGCAGCAGAAGATGATGGCCTTCATGATGCCGCTCTTCTCCGGGTACATCACCTGGACCTATTACTCCGGGCTGGCGCTGTACTGGTCGGTGGGCAACCTGATCGGCATTGCGCAGCAGATGGTGATGAACCGCACCTCGCTGGGCCGCGAGATGCGCGAGGTTGCCGCCAAGCGCGCCCGCCGCAAGGGCAACCAGGGACGCAGGTAGGCGCAGCGCGAAATGGAGCGATGCCAGGGCTTTCCGCGCCGCGCCAGTACAGCGTTCCCGATATCGGACGCGACGCGTGGTAACGAATAATGATATAAGTTCTATTCGTACGGTTAACTTCTCCCATGGATGACACGGCCCAGGCAGCGCAAACGATTGCGAGGTTTTTGCAGGCCTTCACGACGAGCAGCGGGCTGCGCCTGCGCTTTCGCGTGAAGGCGCGCAGTTTAAAGCAGAGGAATGCAGGCAGCGCGGAGTCCTGCGAGGGGCCGCATCCCGGGCCGACCCCTCCGGCGGAGGGTGTGGCGAAGGATGGGCCGCTCTCTCTCTTCGTCGAGTTCACGGGACCGGACACGCCAGTGCTCACCGCGCGCAACGGCGAGTTGCTGAACGCGCTAGAGCACATTGCGACCAAGATGCTGCGGCTAGAACCCGAGGAGCACGATCGAGTCGCGTTCGACGCCGACCAGTTCAAGGCCAACCGCGACCGCCAGATGCGCGAGTCCGCCGCGGCGGCCATCGAGCGCGTACGTGCCACCGGACGTCCTCATGCCTTCCCGCCGATGACCTCGCGCGAGCGGCGCATGCTGCACATGCTGCTCAGCGAATCCGGCCTGCCCACCGCCTCCAGCGGCGAAGGTCCGGGGCGCTTTGTGGTGCTCTACCCCAAAGGCGCCGACACCTCCGCGCCCTTCAATCTCTCTGCTACAGGCGAACCGCAGCCTCCCCCGCGCCGCCACGACTCCAACCAGGTGCGCAACGCCTTCCGCCCCCGATTCTGATTCAACACGGGCCGATGCGCGCGCAATTGCGGCGGCCGTGAGTGAAGACGCGCTACAGCTCCGAATACACGTCCCTGAAGTCGTAGCATCCGGTGCGCGAGGCGAGCCACTCCGCCGCCCGCACCGCACCCAGGGCGAACCCGCGCCGCGAGAACGCCTCATGGGTCAGCACCACACGGTCGGCCTCGCTCACCGCCTCCAGCACGTGCTTGCCCTTGGCGTCGCCCTCGCGCACAGACTCGATGGGCACATCGATCTTGCTGCCCGCGCCGCGCTCCACCATCTCCGCAATCGAGATCGCCGTGCCCGAAGGCTTGTCCAGCTTGGTGACGTGGTGCGTCTCGACGATGGAGAACTTGTAGCCCACGCCGGCCAGCGAGGCCCCCATCTGCTGGGCCAGCTTGAGCATCACCTGCACGCCGATGGAAAAATTCGTCCCGTAGAGCAGCCCAGCGTGCGTGCTCTCGGCCAGGGCGCGCATCTCAGGCAGCTTCGCGTACCAGCCCGTGGTCGCGACCACAATCTTTGAGCCAGCACTCAGGCACGCGCGCATGTTTTGAATCACCGCCTGCGGCGTGGTGAAGTCGATTGCCACGTCATACCCCGCCAGAAACGCAGGCGTCAGCGCCCGGGCGTCCACGTTCTCCGGCACATCCAACCCGCGAACGTCGTGGCCGCGCTCGGTGGCCACCTGCGCCACCAGCCTGCCCGTCTTGCCCTGCCCCAGAACCAGAATTCGCATAGAGATAGTCTCCTGAAGCGCCTTAAGCCTTGGCCGCAACCGCGCGCGCCGCGGTATCGAAGACGGCCGGGTCCGGATCGGCGAAGAACTCCGCATGCAGCGAGCGCAGCGCCTCGTCCACGTCCGACTCTTCGATCATGAAGCTCATGTTGATCTCGCTCGCCCCCTGCGAGATCATGCGCACATTGATGTGCCGGATGGCCGAGAAGACGCGGCCCGCAATGCCGCTCTGTCCGCGGATGTCCTCGCCCACCATGCAGATCAGGGCCTTGTTGCCTTCGAACTTCACGTCGGCGATCTTGCCCAGCTCCGCGCAGATGGCGGGCAGCCGTTCGTTCGACTCCACGCTCAGCGAGATGCTGACCTCGCTGGTCGAGACCATGTCGATGGCGCACTCGAAGCTGTTGAAGACGTCGAACACAGATTTCAGATAGCCATGCGTCATCAGCATCCGGCCGGCCACGATGTCGATGATCGTCAACTTCTTCTTGGCCGCGATGCTCTTGAACGGACTGGCGCAGGGCGGCGCCATCGCCGTGATCTTCGTACCCTGGTTCTGCGCGTTGCGCGAGTTCAGCACCCAGACCGGAATGCTCTTCTGGACGGCTGGAAGAATGGTCGCCGGATGCAGCACCTTGGCGCCGAAGTAGGCCAGCTCCGCCGCCTCCTCGAAGCTGATCGTCTTCACCCGCAGCGCGTCCGGGCAGATGCGCGGGTCGGTGGTCATAATGCCGTCGACGTCGGTCCATATCTCGATGGCGCCCGCGCGCAGTCCGCCGCCAACCAGCGCGGCCGTAAAGTCGCTGCCTCCGCGCCCCAGCGTCGTGGTAATTCCGTCGGTCGTCGCGCCGATGAAGCCGCCGATCACCGGCGTCTTCCCTGCCTCCACCAGCGGCATCACCAGCTCGGTCAGCTTGGCCTCGATCACGGCCTCCAGCGGCGCGGCCTTGCCGTAGTGGTCGTCCGTAACGATGCATTTCCGCGCGTCCACATGCGCGCCGTCCAACCCATGCTGCGCAAAGACCGCCGCTACCATCTCGGACGAGATCCGCTCCCCGTAGCTCACCACTTTGTCGCTGGTCCGTGGAGTCAATTCGCCAACCGCCGCAATTCCGCGCAGCAGATCGTCCAGCGAATCGAACCGCCTCCGGATGGCCGACTCGATCTCCGCCAGCAGCTCCCCGCTCAGTAAATCCGCGGCCGTATCGATGTGCCGGTTGCGCAGCCGCGCCGCAATCGCCAGCGCGCCCGCCTTGTCGCCGCGTCCCGCAGCCGAGGCCGCGGCCAACAACTGGTCGGTCACCTTGGCCATCGCCGACACCACAACCACTGGCGCGAGCCCGCGTTCGCGCCGTCCGCGCACAATCGCCGTGGTGCGCAGGATCGCCGCAGCGTCCTCCACCGAGGTCCCGCCAAACTTCATCACCACTAGAGTGGCCCGCGCCTCGCCCGCCCGCTCCTCCGCCCTGCGTGCCGCGCTCATGCCAGCACCGCATCGGGCCGTGCTGATTTCAGGTCCAGCTTGCCCAGGCGCGCCAGCACCTCTGCGTTCAACACCGCCGCGCCCGCCGCCCCGCGAATCGTGTTGTGCGAGAGGACGACGAACTTCCAGTCCAGCAGGTTGCACTCGCGCAGCCGTCCCACGGTGGATGCCATGCCACGCCCGCGCATCCGGTCCAGCCGCGGCTGCGGCCGATCTGGATTCGCGTCGAATTCGACGGGCTGTTCGGGAGCGCTGGGCAGCTTCTGTCCGGTGAGCGGCGCAAACTCCGCCCACGCCGCAAGGATCTCGTCGCGTGTGGCCTTGCTGCGCAGCTTGATGCTCACGCACTCGGTGTGCCCGTCCTCGACAGCAACGCGGTTGCAGTGCGCGCTCACCTTGGCGTCCAGCAGCTCCACGCGACCGCCGGCAAGCCGGCCCAGCAGCTTGCCCACCTCTTCCTGCAGCTTCTCTTCCTCGTTCTTGATGAACGGAACCACATTGCCCAGGATGTCCAGCGACGCGACACCGGGATAGCCCGCTCCGCTGACCGCCTGCATCGTCGTCACAAACAGGCCCTCGATGCCGAAGCGCTCCTCCAGCGGCTTGAGCGCGAGCACCAGGCCGATCGCGCTGCAGTTGGGATTGGTGACAATGTAGCCGCCGGGCAGGCCGTTGGCCGAAGGCCGCCGCCAGCTCTGCTGCTCGATCAGCGCCAGGTGATCGGCATTCACCTCCGGGACCACCAGCGGCACGTCCGGAGCCATGCGGAAGGCGCTGGAGTTCGAGATGACTGCGCAGCCCGCGGCAGCAAACTTCGACTCCAGCTCGCGCGCAATGCCGGCGTCCACCGAGGAAAAGATAATCTTGGGCAGCTCTCCCGCAGGCGTGCCCTCGGGGACGTTGGGCATCACCCGCATGGCCGCAATGCGCGCCGGCAGCGGCGTGTCCAGCTTCCACCGGCAGGCCTCGCCGTAGCTCTTGCCCTCGCTGCGTTCGCTGGCCGCAAGCCACGCGATCTCAAACCACGGGTGGTTGTTGAGCAACTGAATAAAGCGCTGGCCGACCATTCCGGTCGCCCCAAGGATTCCAACTCGTCGCCGTTCCATATTTACTAAGAATACCGCAGACACGGCGTATTCTGTAGTGAATCGGGGCATTGCCCATACCGCCCCTTACTGCTGCGGCGCCTGTTCTCTTATCGTGCAG
>Ga0187872_10003069_pt1 | contig 13903 bp, 9 predicted proteins | sample June2016WEW_16_4_FD_132973 | JGI IMG/M metagenome (GOLD analysis project Ga0187872, IMG submission 132973) | Peatland microbial communities from SPRUCE experiment site at the Marcell Experimental Forest, Minnesota, USA - June2016WEW_16_40 | ecosystem: Environmental > Terrestrial > Soil >...
TACGAAATGGGCGGCAACATCCCCGCGGATTGGGTGACGGCTCCGAGCAGGGGCCGCACAGGTGAGTCCGCTGCACGCCCCGCTGGTAAGTGCTTTCAACATCCCCGTTTCGCGGTGCGAATCATTCTGCGTTGAGCAGGTGAGGACGCGCTGGCGAGACTGAAGGCGGCATAGCATGAATGGACTGTTACTTGACGAGGCCCCGGTGCAGACTGTGGGCGAGGCGTGTTCGCTGGACCACTACCTGGTGCAGCCGGACGAGACGATGGACGCGCGCATCCGTGCGGCCCGCGCCAAGCTGGGCGCACAGGCGGTCGTGCTGGGGCACCACTACCAGCGCGACGAGGTGGTCCGCTTCGCCGACTTTACCGGCGATAGCTACAAGCTCGCGAAGGCCGCCGCCGAGTCGAACGCGCGCTACATGGTCTTCTGCGGCGTGCGCTTTATGGCGGAGACGGCAGACATTCTGGCGCGTCCATGGCAGCAGGTGATCCTGCCGGACCTGAACGCGGGCTGCTCGATGGCCGACATGGCAGAGATTGGGCAGGTGGAGGACTGCTGGGAGTCGCTGGAGCGGCAGGGAACAGCGAGCAACGGCCAAGGCATCCTTCCGCTGACGTATATTAATTCCGCGGCGGAGATCAAGGCCTTCTGCGGCGAGCGGGGAGGGCTGGTGTGTACCTCGTCGAATGCGCACGCGGCCTTCGAGTGGGCCTTCCGGCGCGCGAGAAAGGTCCTGTTTCTGCCCGACCAGCACCTGGGCCGGAACACGGCGTATGCGTTGGGGATTCCATTGGATGAGATGGTGGTGTGGGACCCGTATCAAATCAACGGCGGCGTAACGCCGGAGCGGCTGCGCGCGGCGAAGGTCATCCTGTGGAAGGGACACTGTAGCGTGCATCAGCGCTTTCTGCCGGAGCACGTGGATCGCGTCCGCCGCGAGGAGCCGGGGATGCAGGTGCTGGTGCATCCGGAGTGCCGCTGGGAGGTCTGCCAGAAGGCCGACGCGCTGGGCTCGACCGAGCGGATCATCGAGCTGATCGAGCAGTCGCCACAGGGGTCGAGCTTTGCCGTGGGCACGGAGATCCACCTGGTGAACCGGCTGGCCGAGCGCTTCCGGCCGCTGGGCAAGCGGGTGATCACGCTGGATGAGTCGGGCTGCCTGTGCACCACAATGTATCGCATCTCTCCCCAGCATCTTGCGTGGGCGCTGGAGAATCTAATAGACGGGCGCGTGGTGAACCGCATCCAAGTGGATAACGAGGTGCAGCACTGGGCACGTGTTGCGCTGGACCGCATGATGGAGATCAAACGTTGAGCAGAACATTCACATTGAACGAGGCCCAGACGCTGCTGCCGGTGTTGGAGGCGCTGCTGCGCAGAGCACAGGCGGCGGGAACGCGTGCTGGTGAGCTGGAGCAGGAGATGCAGCAGCTGAACCAGCGGATCTTCCTGGCGGGCGGGATGCGCGTGGATGTGTCCCAGGCGGCGCGGCGGCGGGCGGAGCGCGAGAAGGCATTGCAGGAGGCCCGCGACACACTGGCCGAGATGGACGAGATCGGGGTGCAGGTCAAAGACCTGGAGAAGGGGCTGCTGGACTTTCCCTCGGTGATGGACGGCCGTGACGTGCTGCTGTGCTGGAAGCTGGGCGAGAAGGAGATCGGCTACTGGCATACGCCGGAGGACGGCTTTGCCGGGCGCAAGCCGCTGGACGCCCGCTCGGACAAGACGCACAAGGAACGGCTGAACTAGAGATGGTTGTTGGTTGCCGGTTGTTGGTAAACAGCTAAAAGCAAAATCGAGGTGATGTATGGCAGACGAAACAAAGTGCCCATTCTCAAGTGGTGTTCGCAAAACAATTGCTGGGACCCAAATGAACGCAGACTGGTGGCCCAATCAACTGAACCTGAAGCCCCTGCACCAGCACTGCCCACTGTCCAATCCCATGGGCGAGGCGTTCAATTACGCCGAGGAGTTCAAGGGCCTCGACCTGAATGCGGTGATCAAGGACCTTCGTGCCTTGATGACGGACTCGCAGGACTGGTGGCCTGCGGACTACGGCCACTATGGACCGTTCTTCATCCGTATGGCTTGGCATAGCGCCGGCACCTACCGTATCGCCGATGGCCGTGGCGGCGCAGGCTCCGGCGCACAGCGTTTTGCTCCCCTCAACAGTTGGCCGGACAACGTGAGCCTCGACAAGGCGCGCCGGTTGATCTGGCCGATCAAGCAGAAGTACGGCCGGAAGCTTTCCTGGGCCGACTTGATGATTCTCGCTGGTAATGTGGCGCTGGAGTCGATGGGATTGAAGACCTTCGGTTTCGGCGGTGGACGCGTGGACATCTGGGAGCCGGAAGAAAATATTTACTGGGGACCTGAGGGCAAGTGGCTGGCAGACGAACGCTACAGCGGCGACCGTCAGCTTGAAAATCCTCTCGCCGCTGTTCAGATGGGCCTGATCTATGTGAATCCGGAAGGGCCCAATGGCAAGCCGGACCCAGTCGCTGCGGCACGGGATATTCGGGAGACCTTCGCTCGCATGGCGATGAACGACGAGGAGACAGTCGCCCTCATCGCCGGCGGACACACCTTCGGCAAAGCTCATGGAGCTGCCGATCCGAACAAGTATGTCGGTCCAGTACCCGAGGGTGCCGACATCGAAGAGCAGGGCCTGGGCTGGAAGAACAGCTTTGGCAGCGGCAAAGGCGTCGATACCATCAGCAGCGGGTTGGAGGGCGCATGGACCACCAACCCGGTGAAGTGGGACAACAACTACCTGGAGAACCTCTTCGGCCATGAATGGGAACTCACGAAGAGCCCCGCCGGAGCTTACCAATGGACGCCCAAGGATGCATCTGCAGCGGGCACCGTGCCGGATGCCCACGACCCGTCGAAGAAGCACGCCCCCATCATGTTCACGACGGACCTCTCCCTGCGAATGGACCCAATCTACGAAAAGATCTCCAGGCGCTTCCTCGCAAATCCGCAGGAGTTCGCGGACGCCTTCGCCAAGGCATGGTTCAAGCTGACGCACCGCGACATGGGGCCCATCTCGCGGTATCTCGGCCCGCTCGTTCCTGCGGAGCCGCTGATCTGGCAAGACCCCGTCCCTGCCGTGGATCATGAATTGATCGGGGAGCAGGATATTGCCGTTCTGAAAGCCAAGGTCCTCGCCTCCGGACTTTCCATCTCCCAACTGGTCACGACTGCCTGGGCGTCGGCTGCTACGTTCCGCGGCAGCGACAAGCGCGGCGGAGCGAACGGTGCGCGCATTCGCCTCGCGCCGCAAAAGGATTGGGAGGTCAACCAGCCGGCCGAACTGGCGAAGGTCCTTAAAACGCTGGAAGCGGTCCAGAAGGATTTCAACGGCGCCCAGTCCGGTGGGAAGAAGGTCTCGCTTGCCGACCTGATCGTTCTGGGAGGCTGCGCAGCCGTCGAGGAAGCTGCGAAGAAGGCCGGCCACGACGTGAAGGTCCCCTTCTCGCCGGGGCGCACAGATGTGTCGCAGGAGCAGACCGATGTGGCCTCCTTCGCTGTACTGGAGCCGGCCGCAGATGGATTCCGCAACTACATCCGGAAGGGACACGAGGGATTCGCGGCTGAGCTGCTGGTGGACCGGGCGAGCCTGCTGACGCTGTCCGCTCCCGAGATGACGGTTCTGATCGGTGGCCTGCGCGCCTTGAATGCAAACTTCAGGCAGTCCGAACATGGCGTTTTTACAAAGCGGCCCGAAACATTGACCAATGATTTCTTCGTGAATCTCCTCGACATGAACACGAAGTGGCAGAAGTCCGCTGCATCTGAAGGCGTCTTGGAAGGGCGCGATCGGACGACCGGTGAGCCCAAATGGACGGGCACCGTTGTCGATCTCGTCTTCGGTTCAAATTCTCAACTCCGGGCCCTCGCGGAAGTCTATGCGTGCGCCGACTCGCAGCAGGCGTTCGTGCGTGACTTCGTGGCAGCCTGGAGCGAGGTGATGAACCTCGATCGCTTCGACCTCGCGTGATCTCAGAGGGAAGGAGAGAGCGGTCCAGCGATGGGCCGCTTTTTCTTGTTTTTTTGCAGCGGCAGCGGGTGATGTTTAACTGGGAGTAAAGTCGAATAGAGAGAATCTTGAAGGGAACGGGCTGATGATGGGTTTGCTTCGGCGAGTGGCGGCAGCGTTGGGCCTGGTGGCCCTCTGTTGGACGACGGGATGCGCCGGGTTCTGGGTCTATCCGGGGTCGAAGAACGGCAGTAGCACCACTCCGACGAACGACTATGTGTATGTTGCGAACGGGACTGCGGTGACGGTGAGCGGATTTGCGGTGGGCGCGGGGACGCTAACTGCGGTGACAGGCACGCCTTACTCGCTGGGGTTTAGTCCCACGGCGGTGGCGGTGAATCCCGCCAACTCGATCTTGTTTGTCGCAGGCAACGCGGCGATCTATGCGTTTGCGATCGACTCCAGTACGGGGGCGCTGAGCGCGCTGAACAGCGGCGGCGCCGTGGGGTACGCTGCTGTTGCTTCGATGGACATCTCGCCCGATGGACAGTGGCTGTTCGCGCTGGACCAGAACAATATTTCGCTGGAAGAGTTTCAGATCAACTCCAGTACCGGCGTGCTGACGCAGGACACCCCGATCACCTACCCGGTGCCGACGGGTGCTACTGTCGTCGCGCATGGGGTGAAGTTTGCGCCCAATGGCGGCTATCTGTTTCTTGCGCTGGGCACTGCGGGCGATGTGGTATATCCCTTCAATACGTTGTCCGGCGCCGTGTCTGTTCCTCTATCGCTCTCGCTGGGAGCGGCATCGAACAACAGCGACAATGCATTGGCGGTGAGTCCGGACAGCACACTTCTCTTCATCGCGAGGAGCGGGCCCGCAGGCGGGCTGGCGGTGTACACGATTGGTTCGGGCGGGGCACTGACGTCGGTGAGCGGGTCGCCGTTTACTGCGGGGACGCAGCCCTACTCGGTGGCGGTCAATACCGCGGGCACCGATGTCTATGTGGCCAACCGGGGAGGCAACACCATCTCCGGGTTCAGTATCGCCAGCGGCGGTCCCTTGACGGTGTTGAGCGGGTCGCCCTATCAGAGCGGGAGCGCGGTGACGGCGCTGGCGGTGGACAGCAGCGGCGATTATCTGCTGGCTGCGGCCAATGGCGGATCGCCCGACCTGACCATGTACAGTTACGACTCGGCGACGGTGGGGAAGCTCGATTTTGCAACGTCAGTCCCGACCGGGACTGACCCGACGGGGCCGGTTGCCCTGGCGATGACCCACTGAGGCAAGGAAAAGGCCCACATCTCTGAGCGGGATGTGGGCCTTTCCAATCTTGCTTGGGCTGGACCGCATGACTCCGTGGAATCATGCGATCGGCAGGGGTTAGGTGACGTTGATGTTGCCGGAGACACCCTCCGGATAGAAGGCGCCCTCGTAGTTGCCTGTACCCGTACCGCCATAGAGGACTGCAAGGACCTGTGAGAAGGTTCGTGCGTAGGCGAAGCCGGCGGGTGTGGCGCTGGTGGCGTTGCTTGTGCCGGCGGTGGCGAAGAACCCTTGATACACAGGCGGGGAGCTCGATGTATCGAGCGCTGGGCCGAGTGCGGCTGCGGTCGCGCTGAGCGGGTCGACTGGCACGACCTCATAGGGATCCGGCGTGGCGACGGTGGCTGTGCCACTGCCTGTGGAAATGGCAGGTTGCGAGATGGTGATGGTGCCTTGTCCAACGGTGAGGGTCTCGGCAGCGGGACTGCTCACTGTGCTTACCGTGGGACTGGTCAGCACCTCTCCTCCACTGGTGATGGGCACCGGGGAGAGGCAGGTGAGGCTCACTCCTGCGGGGAAGCTCATGATCTCTGACGTGGTGATGGTCGATAGCGCGGTGACGGTGAGGGTGGCGTTTGCCGCCGCTCCAGTAGTCGCCGACACCATCGTGATTGTGTAGGGCGCCGTGCTGCTAATCGCCGAGATCACTGAGTTGGCAGGGATGCCGGTTCCAGTCAGGGCCTGCCCGACCGCCAACCCGGTGACGGTCGATACACTCGTGAGGGTGGGGCTGCCGCTGGTGGTGACGCCTGTAAATGTGACTGGTGCCAGGGTGGCGGTGGCGTTCTGCGACATCGTAATCGAGTAGGGGTACACGGTGCCCCACGACGTGATGGTCGCTCCCGCGGGGATGCCTACTCCGGTAAGGGGCTGTCCGGCCACCAATCCGGTGAGCACCACCGTGCCAGATGCCCCCACCCCCCACGCATTCGTGATCGTGTTGCTGCCGGCGGTGGTGACACCTGAGATTACGATCGGTGCCGGGGTAACGTTGGCGGGCGCCGACATCGTAATCGAGTAGGGCGCCGTGGCGCCGACGCTCGTGATGGTTGCGTTGTACGGGATGGGGCCGGAGCTGACGATGGTCATTGCAGAGCTGATAGTGGCGTTGGCTTTCGCCGACATCGTGATTGTGGTGCCGCTGATCGAACTGATGGTTGTATTGAGCGGGATGGGTCCGGTGCTGGTGATGGGCTCTGCCGTGGTGATGGTGTAGTTGGCGTTTGCCGACATCGTGATTGAGTAGGGCGCAGCGCTGCCAGTAATCGACGAGATGACTGTGTTGGCAGGGATGCCGGTTCCTGTGAGGCCCTGCCCGGCCGCCAACCCGGTGACGCTCGTTATACCTGTGATGGTGGGGCTGCCGCTGGTGGTAATGCCTGTGAATGAGACTGGTGAGGAGAGTACCTGCCCGACCGCCAGGCTAGCGCTGCTGGTAATGGTCACTGCCGTGCTGACGGTGGCGGTGGCGTTTGCCGACATCGTGATTGTAGTGCCGCTGATCGCACTGATGGCTGTGTTGGCAGGGATGCCGGCTCCAGTGAGGACCTGCCCGATCGCCAACCCGGTAAGGCTCGATACACTCGTGAGTGTGGGGCTGCCGGAGGTGGTAATGGCTGTGAATGAGGCGTTGATCGACACCTTCGTGAGGGAGGCGCTGGCGTTGGTGGTGATGGCTGTGAATGAGACTGTCGGTCCGGCGATGACCTGCCCGACAGTCACTCCGGCGAGGCTTGTAACATTCGTGATGACGTTGCTGCCGGCGGTGACGGTGCCGGTGGGCGTGACGGTGCTGCTAGCGATGGCGGGCAAGGACATCGTGACCGTGTTGGCGCCGACCAACGTGATGAGCGCTCCCGGAGCGATGCCGGGTGCGGTAAGGGGCTGGTTGGCCGACAATCCCAATCCGGCTGTGCCCGGCACACCGGAGGCGCTCGTCACTTGAGTGATGATAGTCGGATCGTTGCTCGAAGTGGGCGCTGTTAAAGAAGTAGGCAAAGTGGCGTTGATGATGCCGTTGAATGTGGTGGTGGTTGGGAATGCGCTGGTGGCGGTGGCCTTCGCAGACAACGTGACAGTGGTGCCGATGGTCGAGATTTTCGTTCCTGACGGGATGCCGGCTCCGTTGATGACCTGCCCGGTCGCCAGCCCGGTGGTGCTCGACACCGGCGTGAGGGTGGTGCTGCCGTTGGTGACGATGCCGGTGATTGTGACTGTGCCCGTAGCAGCGGCGGCCTGCGACATGGTAATTGTGGTGCCGCTGGCCGCCGTGATGGTTGTGCCGGCCGGGATGACTCCAAGAACTTGTCCAACGACTGCCGTTGTCGATGACGTGATGGGCTGCCCGACGACCAATCCGGAGACGCTCGACACACCCGTGATGGAAGTGCTGCCGGCGGTGAGGTAGCCGGTGGGTGAGACTGCAGGTGGGGTGGCGTTGGCGGCCTTCGAAATCGTGATTGAGTAGGGCGCAGTGCTGCCGACCGCCGAGATGTACGTGAGGGCCTGGATGCCGGTTGTTCCAGTGATGGGTTGTCCGACCGCCAGCCCGGAGATGCTCGACACCCCCGTGATGGCAGTGTTGCCGGAGATGACGACGCCGGTGGGCGAGACGTTTGCTTTGGGGGTAATCGCTGTGATCACCGCGCCCGCTGGAATCAAACCGGGGGCAGTGATGATATCGCCTACGACGGCGGCCGTCGAGGGGAGTATCGCGTAGACAGTGGGGCTGGCCTGGTTGGTTCCTATCTGGAAGTTGCTCTGGTACAGCGTCCCTTGATACGCTGCGCCGGTCTGGATGCTGGCCAGGCGAAGCGCGGCCGCATGGCATCCGTCGACGGCCAGAATCTGGGTGGCGATGGCGAGATTGGGCCCGGTGAGATACGAGAGCGCGCCAGCGAAGGCTGTGACGCTGATGTCTTCCAACATCCGGGCCTGGCCGATGGCCTGGGCCCCGGTGGAAATCACTGTACCGGAAGGCGTCACATAGGTTGCGTTTGCGACGGAGTTGCCCAGCAGGTTCATGGTCGCCCTGGCAGCGGAGGCGACGCCGAGAAGATTGCGCAGGTCGATCAGTTGATTCAGCTCATCGTAGTACATCTCGTTGAACATATCGGTGATCTGCGCGGCATTGGTGCCGGAGAAGGTAATCTTTCCCGGCGCGTTGTAGACCTGGCCCGAGGACAGGGTGACATAGCTCGAGCCCGGAAGATCGGCGCCCTGCGTGACGTAGGAATAGAACGTCGCCTTGAGGTACTTGATATTGAGCAGAAAGTTGAGGACGTCGGTCTGCGCAAAACCGTTGGGTGTGGGTTGCTGAGCGCGTGCAACCGGACCCGATCCCAATCTCGTGCCAGCAGCGATACCAGCCGCTCCGAGGGCAGCCATGAAGTGCCTGCGATTCAGGGCGACTTTGGATACGATGTTCTTGAGCTTCTCGACCGTTGCCGTGGGATCGAGGACTTCGATGTCATTGCTGCTGGCCATTTCGTTGGCCTCCTTGTCAGTAGACTTGCGAGTTGTGCGAAGAGATTGGGTCATGATGAAATGCGATGCCCGCGTCGAGTTCAGGTCCGAGTGTGTCCTTCCATGGCTTAGACGACTGTGAGGTTGCCTTTCACTCCGCTGGGGAAGAAGCCGCCCGAGACGTTGGAAGATGCAAGCGCTGTGCCTGTGCCGTAGAGAAGCGCAAGGACCTGCTGGTAGGTCCGGGCGTAGGAGATGGCGTTAGAGCCGTATGTGCCGGGGGTCCCGATGAAGGATCCGGTGGAGGCGGTGCCGGTGGTGCCGGGTACGGCCGCACCACCGTAGGTGGGGAAGAATCCGCCGCTGGCGGTTGGACCGGCTGCTGCAAGGGTTGCCGAACCCAGGTCGTACGGCGCCACGTCCAGGCCATCGGCGGCAGCGATGTCGGCGGCGATGGCGGGGTTCTGGATGCTGATCAGGCGCAGCGCCCCGGAATGGAAGCTTTCCGCGCCGAGGATTTGCGCGGCATAGGTGGCGTTGCTGGTGGTGAGCCCAAGAATGCCGCCTACGTATGAGGTGACCCCAATGTCTTCCAGAAGCCTTGCAATCGAGAGGGCATTGGTCGCCGTGATCGCGCCGAAGGCGGCGAGATTGATCGCCGGCCTGGAGATGGCCGCGGAGCCGAGGATATTGCGCAGGCCGATCACATGGTTCACCTCGTCGAAATAAACCTCATTGAGCAGGTCGGTGATCTGGGGGGCGTTGGCTCCGGTGAAGACCACCGGCGCGCTGAGCGTGCCGGTGATGGCGCCGCTGCCAACCGTGAGAGCGGACGGCAGGTCGGCACCCTGGGTGATGTAGGAGTAGAAGGTGGCCTGCAGGTACTCCAGGTTGAGAAGGAAGTTGAGAATATCAATCTGGCCCGATCCAACAGCGGTGGTGACAGCCACGGAACTGGTGGTGGTGCAACCCGACATTAATCCTGCGCCTGCCGCTGCTCCAGTCATCCCCAGGGCGGTGATGAAGTGCCTGCGATTCAGTGCGCGGCCTGCCGCGATCTTGTTGAGCTTATCGACCGTTGCCGCAGGGTCGAGGACTTCGATTTCTTTACTGGCCATTGTGTGGGCCTCCTTACCAGTTGACGAGTGATGTGGCCGATCCGATTGCGCGATGGACGGAGTTGGATTCAGGGTGTCGCTAAAGTGCTTTCCTGGATTGGTTTTGTTTCCGTACGCAACTGTATGCGCAAGAGGGCACTTCGCGCAAGACTCTAATTTACGAGATGGAATGCGAACTGGCAACAGAGGGCGATTTTGCCCTGGACGGGGCGGCAAAAAACTGGTAGAGGGGGGATTTTTCTGGGAAAAATGCCCTTTTCAGCCTGCCGCCCCACTCCAGCCGGGAGAAGGGCCCGCGGAGGAGCATTTTGCCCTGTATGCTGGAAAATGTGCCGGACAAGATTCCCAATCGTTCTCTTCGACCCTTATCCCGGGTGCTGCCGGTCCCGGGGTTTCGCCTGCGGGGACCGGTTCGCTGCGCCATATGGCCTGGTTTCGGGGCGTTCCTCTGCGTGGCTGCGCTGTGGGCTGCGATGTTGGGCGGGTGCTCGCATCTGCGGTCGAGGCCGGCAGCCGAATCGGTGTATGTGACGGCCAAGCAAACCTACCTTCGCGACCGCGTGGCTGCCGTCTCCAACCGCACCGCGACGGTGGAGAACGGCCAGCGGCTCCAGGTGCTGGAGCACGGACGCCGCTTCTACCGCGTGCAGACGGAGAAGGGGGAGCAGGGCTGGATCGACGAGAAGGCGGTGGCGACGCAGGAGGTTTTTGACGAGTTCAAGGCCCTGGCGGAGGCGCATAAGAACGATCCTGCGGTGGTCTCGGCGGTGGTGCGCGACGAGGTGAATCTGCACCTGAGGCCGGGCCGGACAACGGAGGTCTTCTACCGGCTGGCGGAGGGCGACAAGGTGCAACTGCTCGAGCGGGCGACGCTTCCCAAGCCGGTGACCGCAGGTGCGGCCCCGGTAAAAACGGCGGATGCCCTGGGGGCTGAGATCGCGCCTCCGGTTGCGATGGAGGACTGGTGGCTGGCGCGCGATGCCAGGGGCCGCTCCGGCTGGCTGCTCTCCCACTATGTGGATGTGGATGCTCCGGACTCGCTGACCCGCTATGCCGAAGGACAGCGCTTCGTGGGCGCGTACGTTCTGACCACCGTGCATGACGACAGCGCGGCACAGGACAACAAAGACATTCCGATCTACCTGGCGGTCCTGGCCCCGTATACGGCGGGTCTGGCCTACGACTTCGACCAGGTGCGCGTCTTTACCTGGAACCTGAAGATGCATCGCTACGAGACGGCCTTCCGCAACAAGAATATTGAGGGCTATCTTCCGGTCTCCGTGAGGATGGAGACAGACCCGTACGGCAAGTCGGCTACGGCTCAGACTCCGCTGCCGGCATTCAGTTACAGGGTCCTGGCGGCCGACGCCGGGCCTGTGGTTCCCGATCCGGCGACCGGAATCGCGACGCCGGGACGGCTGATCGAGAAGACTTATCGGCTGGAGGGGAACCTGGTGCGGCGGGTCGCGGCTGCGGGCAGCAAGGACGAGCCGGAGGCGCATCCCGTGGCTGAGGTGAAGAAGGCGCTCAAAGGGAAGAAGCGGTAGGAGGTATTTCGTGGAGCCAATCAAATCAATCAGCGAATATAAGCTGGCATTCCCAGACTCTGTGGAGGGAAATAATCAATCAAAGCGAGGAATGGCGCTTGAACTGGCTTGGAAGATAAGAAACTTTGAAATTGAACTTTATTGGAAAAGGGCCGCATATTTCTGGACATTCATTGCGGCTGCCTTTGTTGCCTTTGGAGTGATGGCCAGTGCAAAGTTTCATTCCGAGACGGTTCGATCCGAGCTGCTTGTTTTGTTCGGATGCCTAGGAGTGGTGTTCTCGTTTTCATGGTTTCGCGTGAATAAGGGCAGTAAATTTTGGCAGGAAAACTGGGAAACACATATCGATTTGTTGGAAGATGAAGTTTTGGGGCCACTCTATAAAACGGTTCTGATGAAGAAGACATCCCCTTGGTATCGTGGAATGACATCCTCCCGCGCCATTTCGGTATCCAAAGTCAATTCACTAGTAAGTGTTTTCGTGACCTTATTCTGGGGTTTCTTGGTTGCGATGAATCTTGGGATTAGTGCTAAACAACCGATTGACTTGTGGAAGGTTGCGAGTGTTGCAATGACTGTCGTCTTCTGTATCCTCATATACCTGATCAAATCTGATGATTTAGAGAATCCCAGCCATTTGGTAGGCACGGAATTGAGGGTGAAATCCAGGCCATTGTGAAAAGTAGAAGCCCCCGCTGTAAGCGTTTACATGTATGCACTCAGATTGACTCAGTCATAGAAGGCGCGGATGGCGGCGACCACGGTCTGCTGTTCGTCGGCGCGCAGCTCGGGGTAGAGGGGCAGGGCCAGGACTTCGGCGGCGGCGCGCTCGGCCTGGGGGAAGTCGCCCGGCTTGTAGCCGAGGCCGCGGAGCGCGGCCTGCAGGTGGATGGGGACGGGGTAGTAGATCTCGCTGCCGATCTGCTGCGCGGTAAGGTGGGCGCGCAGGGCGTCGCGGCGTGGCGCGCGGATAACGTACTGGTGGAAGACCGGCGTGGCGCGCGGGTCGGTCCACGGAAGGACTACGCCGTCTGTTGTGGAGGCGACGGACGCGGATGAGGTGGACTGGTCCGTGGCTGGCCATTCGACGGCGAGGCCGGCTTCGCGGAGGAGCTGGTTGTAGCGCGCGGCTCGGTCGCGGCGTTGCTGGTTCCACTGGGTGATGTGACTCAGCTTGACGTTGAGGACGGCGGCCTGCAGCTCGTCCATGCGGGAGTTGCAGCCGACCTCGTCGTGGAAGTAGCGGCGGGTCATGCCGTGGGCGCGCAGCGTGCGGACGCGGCGGTCGATCTCTGCGATGGATGTGGTGACCAGGCCCGCGTCTCCGAAGGCGGCTAGATTTTTTGTGGGATAGAAGCTGAAGGCCGCAGCATCGCCCAGCGAGCCTGCGGGACGGGTTGCCGGTTGGCCTGCTGAGGTCTGGCTTGCGGAGGTCCACGTCGCGCCGAAGGCCTGGGCCGCGTCTTCGATCAGCAGCAGGCCCGGGTGGGTACGCTGTACAGCAGCAAAGCCGTCCCAGTCGGCGCACTGGCCGTAGAGGTGTACGGGCAGAATGGCTTTGACGCTGCTGCCTGCGGGGCCGTTGAGAATCTCTGCGACCGACTCCGGCGAGAGGTTGAAGGTACGTGGGTCAATGTCGGCGAAGATGGGCCGCGCCCCGGCGCGCAGGATCGAGCTGGCCGTGGCGAAGAAGCTGAAGGGCGTGGTGACGACAGCGTCGGAACCCACCCATCGCTCTGCCACCCCAGCGAGCAAAGTCCGCTCGCCGGGGACCCCGGTCGCCGCGATGGATGGGGCACCCGGATTTGTGCCGATGCCGGCGGCAGCCAGCGCCAGCCAGAGGGCGTCGGTGCCGCTGGCGCAGCCCACGGCGAAGCGCGAGGCGCAGGCGGCTGCCGCGGCGGCCTCGAAGGCGGCAACCCGCGGGCCTAGGATGAAGTGCTGCGAGTCGCAGACCCTCGCGATGGCGGCTAGTATCTCCTGCCGAAGGGGAGCGAACTGGCGCGCGAAGTCCAGCATGGGAACGGGTTGTGGAGCGGGTTTGGACACTGCAAGCCATGGTACAACGCTGGACGGCTGAATCCATTGCCTCAGCTACGCGTCTAACGTAAATATCGACGGCAGCGGTGGGACCTCCGCGCGGCGCAACGCTCTGAACGCTGTTGCTTGCGTGGAGGATGCGGGCCGCCGGTGTTGATAATCGCGCTTAAGGCCTGTATCGTGAAATTGTTGGTGGTTGCATTTGGCGGGCAGTCCGCTGTGGGGACTGAACGCCGCGAGGAGCAATCGAGCGCTCCGCTCCTTTTACTTTACTTTTTTGCAAGAGAAACCAACTCAAGGAGATCGGCATCATGGAATCAAAGCCGGCACAGAATATTCAGGATACGTTTCTCAATACGGTCCGCAAAGACAAGAGTCCGATCACCATCTACCTGGTGAGCGGCGTGAAGTTGACCGGCAA
>Ga0187872_10003070_pt1 | contig 13898 bp, 13 predicted proteins | sample June2016WEW_16_4_FD_132973 | JGI IMG/M metagenome (GOLD analysis project Ga0187872, IMG submission 132973) | Peatland microbial communities from SPRUCE experiment site at the Marcell Experimental Forest, Minnesota, USA - June2016WEW_16_40 | ecosystem: Environmental > Terrestrial > Soil >...
CGTCAAGAAGGATATTCGAGAATTCATCTCCCGAATGCGCGTCGAGGAAGTTGACCTCAAATCTCTGGGCCTGCGCACTGGCACACGCGACGGCATTCTGGCAGAAATCTCCAAAGTGTACCGTCTCGCAGCCCCGTAGCTTCTCCGGATGCTTCACTTCTGGGGTCAACCAGTCCTTCCTTCACAGCGAAAACCGCCTCACCGCCGTCTCCTCGGAATTATGTACGAGTATTTTTCGGTTGGGGATTCGCAATAATTTGTGTCTTTCGGGGTATCGCAGGCTTTCGTGGGATATTGCATGTCCCTCCACTCGATGAAGTCGGCACTGTCCTTCGAGCATTCCTGATGCCGTGTATTGTCTCCGGTGCCCGCGGCGAGTCACCTTTCGTTCATTGGACTCCAGATTCCCACTGGAAAGCAGCGCTCAGCACATAGGCGCGGCCACAATTCTCAGAGGTTCCTGAATTACAGATGTGAAGATCGACTACCCGAACACGCGCACATGGGCACGTTACCTTCATGACAGCCTCCCTGGGATTGATGGATTGGCATGGCGCCCAAGGCTGGGAGGAGTTGGGACGGCGTTTGTCTTCTTCGGAGATCGATGTGATGGCGAACTGGAAGTCGACTCGTCTCCAGTTTCGGTTGCACATGGTGGTGGACTCGCAAAGATTCAATCGATCGCGAATCGTGCCAGCATTCGCATCGAGGAGCTTTAACACTTTCGCTTCGGGCGCGTGGCCTCCCCCCTCGCAAGAAAGGCTGCTTGAGCGGACCCGCCGATCACTCAAGATTACGCATATCGGCGAATGTCAGGGATTCCTGATGTCTTGCCGGCAATCTGATTTCCGCTCGTATTTGCGTTTGTCGCTACCGAAGGAAGCGGATGATCATTCGGCGGCCATCATGGGCTTCAAGGGTGAAACTCAGTGTATCCGAAGCTTGGACCAGAAACGTGGTGTTTAAACCGCGGGGCCCTTCGTCCATCGAAATCAATGCGTAGTAGTCGGGGACGGAACAGAAACTTGCGCTAGTACGGTTTTAACAAAGCTAATTCCATAATTGCGTGCTGAGTGCCGCACAACCAGGAACTGAGCCATCAAGAGCAAGCAATACAATAGTGCAATTTTAGTTGATGCGATTGTGTAGATTGCAGCTCCGCCATAAATAGGAATCATTAGTGCGGCCATCCCCGCGTAATCCCGGAGTAGGAGGAAATCGCGGTGGACCTGGCGGACCGGAGGGCGGTCCGCCACGACTCGATAGAGTGAGTACCATTTTTGGTTTTCGGCAGCCGGCGTGGTCGGCCAATCGGCGCCGCAAGCTTCTCTTAGCGTCTGAATGTTAATCCGGGGGTCCTCCAATGCGTGCCTGCTAAAGGCTCGATGCCCTGGGAGAGCATCTTTCCACCGGAAGAAGACCAGACGGTTCTTTGTCTCGTCGCTGAGAATTCCGTTAACGACAGTAGCCGCAACAATGGCGAATCCAACCGGGATAAGATTTTCTGCATTGGAAAATGCCGCACGAATTCCTTCCAGCCGAATTGCGTTCTCTTGCACAACGGCATACAAAAAGAGCGAATTGAACGCAATTATCAGCCACAGATTCAACCGGTTTTCGTCTTTGAGAGCTTTCAGATCGCTTGAGTCAGTCATACTCTTCAACCCGGCTTTCGAAGGATATTTGCTCTGCCGGCACGTATCCATCCTTGAAGCTGTATCCCACCGTATAGCATTTTGCAGTGCCCTGGGTGGCGAACACGCGACCTCCTCGCCGGATGAATGCATTCAGTACAATTTGTCGTGGGTGTGTTTCGTCATCTTTCGGTGCAGATACGTACGCAGAGTACGTGCTGGGTGCGCTTCTGCGCAAAATCGGGCCGATAAGTTCATTCAGGATGCTTGGACCCACGTTGCTTCGACTACCGTGGTGTGGCACTTGAATCAAGGAAAAGCTCCTCATCGGGAGTCCGAGTGCCTTGGCTACCTCAAGGGTGTGGTAGAGGGCGCAGTGTCCGGCGTCTCCCGTCAACAAGACTCTCTCCGAATTGCCAAAATCGCCGTAAAGCACAACACTGGACTCATTTATTGCGCTGGTAGTCTCACCGTCTCTTAGGCGCTCAGTTTCCCAGCCTTCCGATGTCCAATTAACCGCCCTATCGGATCGCTTCCGCGACCTGCCGATCCAGATTCCAGCTTCCTCCAGGGCTCTTTGGTCAGGGTCCGGCCCCCTGTCAAATTGGGGAATCAGCGCTGAGTAAAGTTCCGCGCTGGGCGAAAGAACCTTGAACGGGCCAATGCTCTTGGACGAGAACGGCCGGTCAATTTCGATGCCGCGTCTTTTTGCAATCGCTTCGATATCGGCGGTCACGTCATATTCCGCACGAAGCCTTCTCGCAATCCCTTCCGCAGTTAGGCGCTTATCCGCATAGTATGGCAGCAGATAGGATGAAAACTCCCATGGGCGGTGCATCCAAATGGTTTGGACATCCAATTCTTGAATGATCTCTCGGAACCCGCATGCATGGTCAGTGTCGGAATGAGTCAAGAGCGCGTGGCTAATCGGGGTGTCTCGGAAATGTTTCCGAATGTGAGCGATAACATCCTGACCGGATTCTACGGTTCCGCCATCGATGACCATAAGACGGTAATAACCTGGGCGGCTCTCGTATTTGATCACGATCGCGTCGCCGGGTCTGGATTTTTCGCCAACTGGCCGGAACTCTACTTCGAACTTCACCGAATGGACCTAACCTTATTTCCAATTCAAGCGACTACTGATCTTAGAACGCCCAGGAGCACAGCGACAGGATACGATCCAGCAACAAAAGATGAACGCGACTTGATTCTAAACGTTCGAGACCGTTTTCATCGCGGACCCCACACACCACGTCATTCCACTTTCGCCCATTATCAGCATGAGGGGAGGAAAGCCGTCTTGCCGCGTCTTCTCGTTGAGCCACTGCCATAGAATCATGTCGTCCGGACTGGGTTCAGATTCGAAGCCGTCCGGATGAGAGTGCCACTCGCCAACATACCTGAGCATGAACGCGGTCCGGGTGGCAGCGGAATCAACAGCCTCCTTTAGGCCGGCGGACCCACGGATGTAAAGGGTCCGGCGTTCAGTACTATCGATTGGCGACGCGATTGAATGAACGACGTAAACCAGATTCCGGATCAAATCCCAACAGCCGAGCAGGACGCCGCCTGTTTCCGATGGCAGTTTGTTGCGCCTGAATTCCCGGATCTGGTCGACAAAACCCTGGTCGGTAATTACCTGAAAGTCGCCAACCGGGCATTCGATAACAGGAGAAGGGCGAAGACTGACATGTCTCGAACTTAGATCCTCAGAACCAATCCAAATATCGACCCTTGGGTCGGCTTCATAAAGCGCTCTTCTCAGCGCCCGCGATCCGATTGCGGCATGCATAGCGACTTGATCGCCAGGAATGCGGCTCGAGACGTCCCGGCACGATCGCGCGTATCGAATGCGGCCTTCGGGGGGATGGAGGTGGCGTTCAAGCGCCTCGTTGACGAGAAGCTCGCGATAATACTGCATTTCCAAAGAATCGAGCGGAAACTCTCGCGCGGAATCCTCCGCGATTACAACCAAGTCCGAGCCCCGTGGATTCAAAAACGCCGCAACTCTCCGTGCTTTTACGTCAATATCTCGTCCAATATGCCTGGATACCTCGATCGAAGCAGAGAAATCCGCGATCACATCAGCGGTTGCAAAAGCCGCCGCAAGCTGTTCCGCAGCAACCCCAGGGCTTAGTACATCAGCTATCACTGCCTGGTCTACGGAAGGCTCCGCAAGAATGCTGTTGGCGGCCATCGCCATAACGTTTGCCTTGGGCAGACCAACGGCCACGTGACATAGCTCATGTCGCGCAAAATTGTGCGGCAACAGCAGATCGTTATCCACGAACGTCCACTTTCCATAACCGCATCGGATGAGCGTAGCGACAAGTTGTGACCCAAGGGCCCCGACTCCCAAGGCCATCATATTTCTGGAATCCGGCTCGGTTCCGTTTATGTGTGAAGCCTGGGCGCGCGAAAGGTTAAAGACACAATTCAGAGGCAATAAGTTGGCCATACCCAGGAGCTGATCGCTTGGCGTACCACCCAGCAGTTGCCCTCGTTCGAGTCCACGCATTTGCCACAGACCCAGAGCCTCGCCAATCTTCTTAACAGGATCGTTCGTGACAAATCCCCAAACTTCGAACCCCTCAACAGCCGAACCGGCGCGCCGCGCCTTGGGAAAGCCCAAAACGACAACCAGGTTGGAGTCAAGGAAAATGGCTCCATCGTTCCATGCACTCATCCTTAGACGCAAATTCTCAAAAAGATCAAATCCCGAAGCGATGCAAAATTGGTGAAGTTCAAGAAGATTGGTGGGCACAGCTCGAATCGCACCCGGAACTGCGGTAGGACAGACGAACGCGGCTACGACAAACCGCACTTTCCTATTTTGCGAGGCCGCTGGCGGAGGCCGAAAAGCAATGAATGAGTCTTCGCAAGGAGGGTTGGAATTGTGGATGATTTCGAGCGGTGTTGGATTTGCCGCATCATCTGAAAAGATGTCGAACGGAAGAATTAAGACCGCACGCGAACCAACCAACATCTGCTCCAGCTGTTGATCCTCGGCATGTAAAGTCCCGGCAGCAGTATCTCGTAACCATTCGCGGATGCGTTCGACGATGCTTACGACGCTCCAGCGCGTCTTCTCCTCGACATAGGGCTCCTCATAAAGGCAGAGCCTGCGTGGAAATTCGGTATCAGTTATGTACCGATGCGGGACAGCCGGGAAGTCTTTTCTCAATGCAAATGTTTCAGGCCAATCTTCGTCCGCTGGAAAAAACGTAGCCGCGACGCGTTCGACAGGGTGAATATCGTAAACGCGTTCCTGACTCAGCTCGACATCAACATCGAACATCACCGTGTTTTGGTCTTCGCGCCCGCTCCCGCTCAAGGTATCGACAAGGCGCGCCCACGGATGCATTTCCGCATGCAGGAATTCAGCGAGCTGCCTCGCTTTCCTTACGGTGAGAGATTCGAGCGATACCGGATCTCCTGGCACATCCAAATAGGAGTCAGTCATTGCAACCGGCCCGCCGAGCGGGACTGCTCACAGCCGAGGCAATACCTCCAGAGTATGCCCGCCTGAGCTTCGCCTTATTGCTACCGATCTCAACGACCAATGTCTCAGGCGAAGAAGGTCTCGGATGTTTCATCGTAATAACGTACTCTCCAGCTCGCGCTGTTGCCTGCTCTTCGTAGTAGTTGACAGCTTGGCGGTGCGGAGGAAGTTTGTCGTCATCATCCGTTGGAATCAGCCTGCTGGTTGAAACCAGAATGGCTCGGCGTGCGAGCTTCTTCTCATAGAGGTAGGCAATCTCTTCCGTAGGCACAGTCTTGTCTGTGCCTTTCTCAGGGCCGAGTGAAAGATAGCTGGAGTGGTGAGGGATCTTGACAACGTCGGACTCCAGGCGCTCCTCCCGGTTTTTCGAGCGTGTAATGCGAATGATCTCGCTTAGCGGTTCCTGCCTTATGTCAGCGCCGAAGAACACCTTCGTCTTGGTGCCATCAGCAGAAAAGGTGGCGTGAAGGACGAGGCATCCATCGTTGCGTTCGACGTAGCTGCCATCGTCGGTACGGGACGCGAACGGTGAGTGCACGAAGAATTCGACTCCCTGAATCTCGGCCAGCCACCCGGGAACCAATTGACCGGCATCCGCGATGAGCGACCGCCGGTCAGCTACCGACAGGCCTTCGCCTCCGAGCCATTTCTCGAGTTGTTCCGGTCGCGAGAAGACACGAATTCCTGAACCTTGTTTCAGCCTGTAGCGCGCCTCCTGCCGAATAGTCCGATCCTCTTCCGTGCAGCCCTCTTCGGTGATGACGGCGGCCGGTACCCACATCTGATCCATCTTGATGCGGCTTTTTCCGTTTACTTTGTCCTGGTACTTCTGAGCATGCTGCATGTAGAAAAAGTTTGATGCGCCGTGAATGTGGTCATCATCAAGGTGCGTAAACACGACGACCTTGTAGTAGTCCCGCTTGCGGGCGTCGAGATCCTTGCGCAGCTCCGACGGCAGATCAATGCGCAGATCATCCTTCTTGTCCGGGTCCCGCATCGCCGCGTAGTCGATGAGGATCTGATCGCCGTTGTCGAGATCTATCCGGCAGCAATCTGCGTTTTCGAGCGGGAAAAAATTAAGTTTGTGAACGGTCATTCTTCCTCCTAAATCCCGGTTTTTGGCAACTCAATCAGCAGAGAACCGGCAAACCCTTGGGCGTGAAAGCATCAACTAAAAGGTGAGAAAAGAATCCAACAACCAGCAGCACCATGATCAATTTGGTGACGTCCGGAATTCTGTCATTGGTTTGAACCTGATTTGTGCCATGAATCAACGCCGTGCCAGCGGCAAGGCTATGGAACAGACTTCGATGATTTGGATTGTTTGCGGGCTCAATCAAGTCTGGTACGAGTCCGCCGACCACGGCGACCAAACCACTGACAACGGCGTCAAGAAACCGGACCTCCTGCGCATTTCGGCGGCAATACACCGCGTAGGCAGCAACTCCGGCTACGCTTGCAATCAACGCGTGAGTCTTTGCACCAGCCATGAAATCCCCCGTTCTTTATCGCCCAATGGCGCTTCGCCGTGTACCAGTATAGCGAACTTTAGTATACTATAGCGAACACGCGGAGCGCTGTCAAACCGGGGGGATCAGTATTTTGTTGTAAACTTGACTGTTTTAGACCCATACTGATGACGGGAGAAATTAGGGAAAATGGCGACGGTGGGCGAAAGAGTCCGGGAGGTGCGCCAAGCAAAACGGCTCACTCAGGACCAACTTGCTGAAAAAACGCGAATGAGCAAGGGGTTTATCAGCGACCTTGAAAATGGAAATCGAAATGTCAGTTCTGAGTACCTTTTGCGAATTGCGAACGTCCTCGGCGCCTCGCTGGATTTCCTCTTGCGGGGCGATGTGGATTCAATGGGGGTTACCAAAGGCCCGATCGTAATCCCACCTGAGCTCTCGATGGCGGCCGAGCGCATGAAACTAAGCTATGCAGACACGCTGGAACTGCTTGAGGCCCACCGCTCGGTCGTAGCTCGCCGCAGCAACAAAGACACTAAGGAATTTGAAGTGCAGGACTGGATAAAACTTCACGAAGCGATTAAGAAGGTCTTTGGATGATATGACACCGGGACTGAACAGCAAACTAACCATACACACTCTGGCAACCGATCTTGGGCTTCGGCAGTCCGAAGCACCAGTCGAGTCCATTTTGGGCTTCTGCCGCCGAAGAATGAAGTCGTTCTTGCGGGATTTTCCCGACTGCGCCAGTCTTGCACAACTGACCGACTTTACTGCCAACAAACTGGGCACCGTGCTCAGGGAAATCAACAATGATCGCGAGCTCAAGGATGTTCAGAGGGAATTCATTGATCAGGGTGAGCGCGGTTTCGTAACGCTAGAGGAAGAACTTAACGGTGACGTTTACGGCATCACTCTCAAACGTCAGCACCGAAATTCCTGGGAGCCGCAATACGTCTCGATCATCGATTGCCGGGGTCGTAAAGCACAACGGCGATACCACACAAAATGGCACGAACTTGGCCATCTCCTCATATTGACAGACCAGAGCCGGCTAGCCTTCCGGAGGACGCACGATCCCATTCACCCGAAGAGCGCCGAGGAATCGATCGTAGACGTCATTGCCGGCGAATTCTCCTTCTATGAGCCGATGCTTCGACCGTTTATGAAGGGGGAGATTTCGTTTAACAAAATCGAGGCGATCCGCTGCGAATGCTGCCCCGAGGCCAGCGGTTATTCCTCAATCCTGAACCTGTCGAAGATGTGGCCAATGCCGTGCATTTGGTTGGAAGCAGCAATGGCGTACAAGAGAAGCGAACGACCGACGGCGCAATCGTCCTTCTCATTTCGGCCTGCTCCGGAGATGAAGCTCAGGGCAGTGCATGTCAATCCAAATGATCGCGCTCGCGAAACGGGACTCTCGATGATACCGAATTGGCGGGTTCCGAAATCATCGGTGATTCATCGCGTCTTCGAGTCTGCCCAGGAAGATGAGGCAGTCGAGGATCTCGCGGCATGGGAAAGCAGCGATGGAAGCCGCCTGGCATCGCGCCAAGTGCGGATCAGAGCGAAAAAGCTTGGCGAGTCTGTCCACGTCCTTGTTACTGCCGCGACCTAAGCGTCGATTTGCGGCTCAGAACGAAGATCACGTACGTTGCCGCTGCCGTCGTGCCGTCAAAAAATGCGCTCTCGATGAAACGGAAGTGAAGAATTGGCGAGCATCGAATCCTACGTTCAGCCACGTCGGCTCTATCGATATCGCGCGCTCTCGAATCTCGATCAAGAGCTTGAAGCGATCACAAATGGTTATCTATTCTGCTCTCCTTACCTGAAACTCAACGATCCCATGGAAGGGCTCTTCGCTTCCAGCAAACTACTGAAGAAAAGTCCAAACTACCAAACTGTTCGAGAAGCAATTAAGGACAATAAGCAAGAAATTGGCATCTGCTCGTTCAGTGAGACTTTCGACCATGAACTGATGTGGGCGCACTATGCCGATCAATTCACGGGAATTTGTGTGGCGTACAGCCTTCGACGACTCCTAGAGCACCTTCCAGCCAACGTCAGCTTTACAAGAATGTACTATGACGAAACGGTCCCGACTGTTCATCGAACCAGCAGGGAGCCAAGCCAACTTGCCAAAATGGTTCTTTCATGTAAGAACTACCGCTGGTCTTACGAACGTGAATGGCGCATGTTCGGTTTCCAAGGAAAAGTCCACTACGGGGAAAAAGGCTGCGTGACACGTGTCTATTTTGGATCGCGGATCCACGCCAAGAATCGGGCTAAGGTGATCAGCGCTCTCGCCCCTTTCGGCGTTAAGACGAGCAAAATGACCGTAGGCGAATACTTCATCGACTTCGATGACTTAGATCCAGAGTAGAGCGCGGCCTTACGTCTTACGCGCCAGCGCAGATCATACAGTTCGCATGGAAACTGACTTTTGCTACGAAGCGGCTGACGCGCGGCATAGTGACCCTGGGTTTTCTTATTCGCTTTGTGTTAAATGGATGGTAGCCAGTCCGAACCCCGCCGGGTCAGCGGGACGCAGTTACGTTCGCCACTGAGTTTGTGTACAGCTCCTGAGGAAGGCTGCTCGCCCCCTCCAGGATCGGGGGACTGTACGAGGTTGGAATCAGGAAGGCCGTAATCGTGTCTGCTGAGGCGTCGCCGCCTCCCGTCACAATGTCGGCCGACCAGGATCCATCACAGTTGATGAGCGTGTTCGGATTCGCCGCGTATGGCTTCACCCACCAGCCCGCCGAGCCCACGTGGATATAGACAACGACGTAGTAATTCGCCGGGGGCTCGTGCCACTCCTGTCCCTCCAGCAACGCGCTGCTTCCCAACGCGGGAACCGAAGTGAACTGTAGAATGGGCGACCCGCTGCCGCCCGGAGTCGCGCCGCAGGTCCAGTTGTCGGCGGTCGTCTCGCCGTTGAAAACGGCCTCCATGCCTGGCTTCATCGTCAGGGTGTCGTCCCAGATTCCCCAGCCGTTGTCTGTTCCCTTCCACGGCTCGTCGTGCGCCTCAAAGTAGAAGGTCTTCCGTTGGCCGGCCTGCGCCCAGGATTCGAAGTCGAGGAAATAGTACGCCGCGTTGTCGGCCGATGGCGCCGCGTTGCCGACGTCCGAGCCGAAGCTCTGCCAGCCGGTCTCTGAGACAATTACCTCCTTCGGAGCATAAGCCGCACGAAGGTAAGCATCCTCTGCATTCAGGTCGGCCAACGCCGACGAGAGCGCGACCCCCTCCCAGAAGGGGTAGTAATTCACATAGACGAAGTCGCAGGCGGCCACTACGTCCGGGTTGTTTTCGAGCATGGTGACAGTGTCGGCCGTCGTCACCGGGACGCCCGGGACATCCGCTCGAACCTCGTTGATGTAAGCGATGAGTTGCTGCGGGGTCACGTAGTTTTGCAGCAGCGATTCGCTGCCCACGACTATTGCCTCGACCCCAACGCTGTTTGCTATCGAAACACAGTCTGCAATCTCGGCCTGGTTGGTTGCATCACTCGGCCCGATCCAGACGCCGAGGTAAACCCCGAGCCCAAGCTTCTTGGCAATCGGCGCGACATGTTCCAGCCCGGTGCAGGTGTAGGTACGAATCGTTTTCGTGTATGGCGCCACCAGTTCGAGCTGCTGCGTGATCTGGTCGTCGCTGATCGTCGACCCGGCACTGGGGCTTTGCGAGCCCACGTACGGGCTGTAGTCGAGACCGTACAGCGGGTAGGCGACGGGGGCCGCGCTCACTGTAATTGTGGTCGCGCCAGATTTGGTGGAATCTTGCGTGGAGGTTGCAGTGACGGTTGCCGTGCCCGCACCCGAAGGCGTGAAGACCCCGCTTTGTGTGACTGTGCCGCCGGACGCCGACCACGTAACCGCGGAGCTGTAGCCGCCCGTTCCGGTGACAGTAGCCGTGCACTGGCTCGTTTGATTGGCCTGGATGCCCGTGGGCGCGCACGCCACGCTCACCGCGGTAATGCTCGATCCTTGGGAGCCGCCTCCGCCGGCCTGTTGCGAAGTTTCGCATCCTGCGAGCCACGCGACACAGCCCGCTGACAGAAGAAACCAGGAAATCGCTTCAATGCATTTCATCGTCCTGCCCTCCTCTCTTGCCATCGAGCTACTTGAACCAGTCGGCGATGCTCACACCCACGCCGACGCGAATGTCGTACCGCGGCACGGTTGGCGGCGCGACTGGTCCGTAGTAGACGGCTGTGTTCAGATATTCGCCGTAAACCACGAAGCGCGTAATCCCCCGCGAACCTTCCGGGCCAACGTGCAATGACGGGGCCACGCGCATCCCGCCTCCGCCGATGAAGCTGTTCTCCCAGTAGAAGTCCGTGGTCTCTCCCGGCTTGTTGTACTTTGTGCGGGAGCTCTGTGCCAGAAGGTACGGCGTCAGCGCGGAGAGCATGCCGTGGCCGGGCGCCCGCGCCCCGATACGAACGGAGTTGGCGAAGACGATGGAGTCATACCGGTCGGTAAACTCATTGCTGCTTTGCCAATAGAGGCCGTTCCAGATTTCTGTCCACCAGGCGCGCGAGAGGTCGTTCACGTGGGCAGCCTTCCAGTAATCGAACCCAGTGAGTACCTGGTTGCGCGGGCGCCACGTGTTCGAGGACCCCCAGTAGTGGTTGAAGTTGTATTCGCCAAAGGCGCGCAGCGGGCCAAGCCAGGCTCCCACCGCGCTGTGTTCGCCGCGAAAACGCGGCCCACTGAACGGGAACAGTTGCATACCGGCGCCGGGCGCGGAGATCCACTCGTTCTGCCACGCGTCGCTCTGCGAGCCGGCAATTCCGGCGATACGGACATACGGCCCCCAGGAAAAGCGCCCCCTGCGCGGGGGAAGCCAGAGTTCGACGCGGCTGTCCCACTGGCCAACCCCAGTGTCGTAGTTGGGGGCATAGAACTGGGTCTTCCGAAACCCGCCGTCGAAGTTGGCAGGGAAGGTCACCGCGCCGGATGACTTGACCGAAGGATCAGCCTGGGCGACTCCATTCAGAGGAGCAGCCTCCCAGGTCAGAGCCAGAACACAGAGAACCATGTGCCATAGCCAACTGGAGCCCAGAACCGAGGCCGACCATGAATGGAACCTCCTGCGCTCTGCTGCCGCGACGTCTTTCATCTTGCCTCCTCCGCCATTTGGGCTGCCGCCAACGCCGGTCGCGGCCCATGACGTATCTGCGAGTCTAGTAGGGCCCTGAAATTCCCCGTCTTCGCCGACGACGAGAAACTGCTCCAAATGAAGTTGTCCCGGTTGGCCTAACGACTCTCCCGTCTCCAGGGCAATGCGCCCACGACACTCTTGGGCGTTCTGTCGGAGTCCCACAGACCCCACGATTGCTCGATCGCACCTTGTTTGAAACGCGCATCGAAGGCTTCGAAGTAGACGAACTTCACGTCGGATGCGGCGAGCAGCGTGTAGTATTCCTTCTGCGCTTTCTCGCTGACGGCTTCGTCGCCGGCTGTTGGCAACCCCACCTCTTTGAAGAGAACCGGTTTGGCCGGATAGCATTTGCGGACGGCCTCCCACGCCTCCAATGTCCAGCGAACCGCGGCATCCGGCGCCTTCTCGTTGCTCCAATAGGGATGAGTATTGACCGTGATGAAGTCGGAGCACTCGCCGATCTTCCGCTCGCTCAGCACGAAGTCAACGGACTCGGTCGTGGAGACTGGCTTCTGCGTCTCAACTCGGATTTCGCTCATCGCCTTGCAAAGCCGGTCGATTGTGTAGCGGCCAGAGGTGAGCCCCTCATTGCCCACGACAATCCCCGCAATGAAGTCTTTGTGGACTGCGACTGCCCGCAGTGCCTCAGCCCGCTCCCGGGCGTCGAACGGATCCCAGATTCCCAGCAACATGGCGTGGAAGCCCAGATCATGGGCGATCTCGGGAATCGCGGGGATTTCGGCGCCGTAGGTGACGATGCCGGTAAACCCTGCCTCGCGAAGAACCTTCAAATCAGCCCGCAGGCTCTCCCGTCGTGGCAGCACAGGAGGAGACTCAGCCGGAAAGTAACCGGTCGGAGCGTAGGCAATCCAACGTTCACCTCCGGGAACTGCAGGCGGGATCGCCGACGCCGACGCGGGGAAGAACAGCCCTTGTGTGGCGAGGACCGCGAGAAGAATCGTATGCCTCGCAGTGATTGCCATTTAGTTGCAGGACTCTGTCGAGAAGCGAACATCGTCTAGGATGATGACGATGGTTTGAGCGTTTCCTGCCTTGGCGACAACTGCGGTGAATGGGCTAACCGTGTTTGAAAGATCGCGGCCATTCAGCGAGAGACAGTAATCCTGAAACTGGCCAGTCAGCTGCACCGTCAGTCCAGCCACCGCATACGATGCCCGGTTTGTCGAGTATTTTGGAGCGACATTGCCCCCCGACTTGAACTGAACCTTGGGAAATAACCCAGCTGTATCCGGGATCCCTTTGGCGTAAACGCGCAGGGAGTGGAAACTGCCTCCGCTGAAATCGGCGCCGGGGCTTTGGCCCCAGTTGTCGCTTCCGTCGATGACCCGTTGCCATGCAAAGGCGGCCCACCCAACCTTTCCATCCGCGGGTTTGTACTCGATCTTGATGCACGAAGGCGAACCCTGCCGGCATCCTTGGTTAAAGCCGGTATCGAGGATCGCGGCGCCGTTGTTCTCAGTCATCGCATCGCCCATGTACCCCGAAGGAACCATGTATTCCATGTCGGCAAGCGCCAGATCGCCGCCATGGTGGGCCGGTGCGCCGGACCTGGCAAGGGAACCGGCCTGCGGCTGCGCAGGAGCTTGTGCTCCAGCGACCACCAGCTTCGTCGAAGGATGATCCTGGCGGCCGGGGATGCTGACATCGCAGACGATGATCACCGTTGAACCCGGTGTGCTCGGAACGAACTTCACCGCCGCCTGATTCTGCGTCTCGGTGGCAAAGTCACCATCTCCCTGCTTGGACCACGAGATCTTTGTCGTGCGGTTCGGGCTGACGTTCACCTCGATCACGACCGTTTCACCTACCTTGGGATGATCGTTACTGACGGTCAGCGTGGGTTGCTGGCCAAACGCCACAACGGCAAAGGCCGTCGATCCTGCCAGGCACACCAGATTGCGCAGATTCATACTCATCTCCTCTCACTTATGGTTCGATGAAAACCTTGTCGATCGTTGTTCCGTCCTGCCGGACAAGCGAAATGGTCATCCCCAGCGACGGGTCGGGACTGGTTTGAAGCCACTTGAAGGATGCCTCACCCGAGACGACCGGCACCGAGTCCGTCAAAAGGGCTGCGGCGCCATCGCGCGGAATCAGGTC
>Ga0187872_10003072_pt1 | contig 13881 bp, 12 predicted proteins | sample June2016WEW_16_4_FD_132973 | JGI IMG/M metagenome (GOLD analysis project Ga0187872, IMG submission 132973) | Peatland microbial communities from SPRUCE experiment site at the Marcell Experimental Forest, Minnesota, USA - June2016WEW_16_40 | ecosystem: Environmental > Terrestrial > Soil >...
ACAAGCAACTTAGCGTCTACTTCGAATGCGAGGTCAGGGCTTACATTGGCCTCATCGCAAAACTCGTAGGGGAGATAGACTCCGAGTGCAGAACTCTCTGCTTTAGCGCGACTCTCGATAATCCGGTCGATGAGACGATGGTCGATAAGAGGAAGATCAGCTGCGATGATGAGAACGGGACCTTGAAGGCCCAATCGCTTGCTCGCCCACCTGTAGTCTTGGATATATCCTTGCCCTGGTGCCCTTACTACCTGAATATTTGCTTCCCTTGCCCAGCGCGTCGTGCAAGGAGTTCTAGGAGAGGTTACCGTTACGACGCGTTCAATTTGTGATTTGTTCAAAGCCGCGAACACGTGTTCGATGAGTGGCCTGCTTCTGAACACCAAGAGCGGTTTCTCGACGCCGCCTAAACCGAGCCGCTCTCCTTTGCCGCCAGCCATGAGGAGTGCGAGCGTGCTACCACCTATAAAAGACTAATAGCTATAAGAGCAACCAAGCGCCCCAGCTCATTTGAAGATCCGATAACGTCGCCATTTATTCCGCCGAACGCCTTATTGGCGAGCTTCACGAGTCCCAGTGATACGGCTAGGGGGGGCAACAAAACGAGCAGACCTCTCACGCCAAAACAGAGAACCGCTACTAGTGCCGCGAGAAGCAGTGCCACTATAAAGGTCAACAGCCCACTTTTTTCGGCAAAACGGGATCCAAGTCCCTGGTGCGTGGCCTTTCCAAGCGAGGCGACTTCAACCATCGAAAGTTTCGCGGCGACTTCAGCTGTGATCAGCGCGGGTAACAGCGTCGTTGGCTTGATGGAAGCCACTGCAGAGAAAAGCAGCAGAAACGAGAGGACGCAAAACGCGATCCCTCCGACACCGATGTATGGGTCTTTGATGACCCGAAGCCGTTCTTGCATTGTTCCGTGCTTGAGTAGTCCGTCGCCCACGTCAGCTAACCCATCAAGATGGATGAAACCTGTTAGCGCATAGAGGGCTACGAGCGTCAGTGCGGCGCGGACTAAGTTGCTCACGTGCGGTATGACGGTGAGCGCATAGCTGATCCCTCCGACCACGAGTCCGATGGCAGCTCCGACTAGAATATAGATCCACATGCGGCTGGCCAAGCTGTCGAGCGCTTCTTCACTGAATCCTACAGGAATCGTTGTCAAGAACCCGAAGCCAGACCGAATCGAGTCAAGGAGGCGTCGTGGCATCAGCAGCTCCTCTGTCGTACATGTTAGCCGAAACGCCGCCTATCAGGCCGGCGACAATATCATCTAAGAATGGTCCGAGCGATTTGAGAACTCCAGGTTTAAGCTTGTCGAATCGGGCATAATCGAAGTGCCCCTTGTAACCCCCAACGTACATCGATATTGCCATTCCCAACACCTCATCAGCTATCAAACAAGTCAAATCCTTTTCGTAGGAGACAGGATCGAGGTGCGGGATACGGCCTTGCTGTGCGTCTCTTTCTAAAGTTACTCCTGCATGTAGGAGGATCCACACGTTGGGATCAGCGAGAGCTCGCTGAAGCTCGCTCGCGAAAACATCTCTAGCACGCGCTTCTGTTTCGACCCCTGGATGTGGAACCCATAGCATCATAGCTGTATCGATGATATCATCGAGTGCGACACCCATTTCTTTCAACATTTCTTCTTTCATCATCACGACGCCTTCCATCTCAGGTTCATGGCTTGAACCAAACCTTTCCAAAATGACCTATCGGTGCACCAGCGAGTACTAAGAAACCATGATAGCCGATCCTTCTAAACTACGACACTTTCGACGCTTCGACCTAGTTCCGACGCTTCGACTGAATCTCAAAAAATCGCGGCCTGGCCAAGCTATTTTGAAATTTCGACTAGCTCATCATCATGTTGGACCCGTATTCCACGGCCAGAAATAGTACCGACTTGCTTGGAGCCGTCGCTGAGGCGTGCGATTCGTCTTACCTCGCGCTGAGGCGCAATAATAGCAAAACCCATCCCCATGTTAAACGTTTTGTACATCTCTCGCACCTCAACGCCTTCCGCTTGAATCACGCTGAATATCTCTTGGGGCTCGAGGGGATCGGACAAGTTAAAGCCCAGCCGCGTAAGTCTTTTAAGATTGAGAAGGCCACCTCCAGTGATATGTGCCAATCCGTGCACCTCACAATTCTTATTAATGTCGAGGACCTCTGAGTAGATCCGTGTCGGCACGAGCAGCTCTTCGCCAAGCGTTCGCTCCATGCTTCCGTAACGCGTATAAAGGCCGTATTTTGCCAGCAGTTTGCGGGCGAGCGTCAGACCGTTACTATGAATTCCGCTGCTTGGAATCCCGACAACAGCGTCTCCGTTCTCAATCTTATGGCCGGTGACGAGGTCTTCTTTGGCAGCAATTCCTATGCAGCTGCCTGCTAAGTCGAACCCCCTCACGATATCTGGGAGGCTGGCGGTTTCGCCGCCGACTATGGACACGTTAGCTATCTTCGCCCCTTTTGCGAGCCCTTGCCCGATTTGATCAGCAATAGAAGGCTCAATGCTCTCCATTGCGAGGTAATCGACAAAAGCCATGGGCTCCAAGCCCATTGCGTAAAGGTCGTTCACGTTCATTGCCATGCAATCGATTCCAATAGTTTTCCAGTTCCCCATTTCTGTTGCGACGAGAACCTTCGATCCCACGCCGTCAGTCGTGATACCAATAATGAAATCGTCCATGTCCAGAAGTCCGGCGTAGGCGCCTTCGATGTTGATCGGACTTCCGCGTCCCTTCTTCTTGGTCGTAAAATGCTTACGAAGGGCTTTTATTGCCTCTTCTTCAGCGCTGATGTCCACTCCTGATTCTGCGTATGTGCTGGGGTGCTGCGAATTCATGACACTACCTGCGCGTTATGAAATAATTACCTAAGTGAAGGTGCTCTACCTCGCGGGCCAAATCGGTCGTATGCGACGAGCGATGACTGTTCGTTCTTTCGAAGCATCTGCGCTCGGCTAAAAGCAGTTAGGGTTTGTACCTTAAAAAAAGATCGTTTGCAGCTCAACAAAAACCGACTTGGTGATGGCGATATTCCGCACATCTAGATGGAAGCTATTGCGGTTCCGAAAGCGAGAACTCCTCGTGAAGACTCTCCACAGCGCGACGCACTGAATCTCGTCTCAAAACGAAAGAGACGTTATGCTCAGTGGATCCTTGGCTGATCATGATGACGCTGACATCGATACTTCCCAGGCGGCTGAAAATCCTGCCTACTATGCCCGGCGTTCCTGCCATTCGAGAGCCAACGACGGCTATTGCGCTCACGTCCTCGTTACACGAAATCTCTTTAATGACGTTGCTATTAAACTCATTCTCTAGCTCGTGCAAAGCATTCAAGGCGCCGCTCAAATGCTCCTCCTCGACAAGCACTGAAATGTTCGATTCACTCGATCCCTGACTTATCATGATAATATTAACGCCTGCGTCGGCAAGCTTCGCGAACACGTGGGCCGCAACTCCAATAGTGCCCGCCATTCCGGCGCCTGAGAGGGTAATAAGAGCGACGTTGTTAACCGCCGTTACTGCTTTAACGAGGCTTTGATCATTGGCGACCGTATGAACGATAGTTGTGTTCGCGCCGTTGGGGTTGAATGTGTTCTTTACGCGCACGGGAATACCCTTAGTTACAGCCGGTTCAATTGTTTTCGGGTGTATAACCTTCGCTCCAAAATAAGAGAGCTCCATCGCCTCAGCGTAAGACACCTGTGGAAGCGTGCGGGCGTTGGAAACGAGCTTAGGATCTGCGGTCATGATACCGTCAACGTCGGTCCAAATCCATATTTCGTCAGCTTCGACGGCGCTTCCGATGATCGACGCTGTATAGTCCGACCCGCCTCGGCCTAGGGTTGTGATAATGTTGTGAATGTTGAACGCAATAAAACCGGTAACGACCGGCACGATGCCTACTTTGAGAAGAGGTACAAGCCGCTCGTAGACTCGCTGTTCTGTGATTTCCGTAGGGCGCGCGCCACGGTGCTTACTATCGGTTATGATGCCCGCTTCTCCACCCGTCAAAAAGACTGACTGAACTTTGAGCGATTTCAGCGCGCCAGAGACGATCGGAGCAGACAGCCGCTCACCGAAAGACGAAACGTAATCATACGATCGGTCAGTGAGTTCGCCGAGGTGGTATATGCCTGTAAGCGCATTTTTTAGCTCTTCTAGCCGGGTTTCTATCTCTGATATGACCTCGGTAATGACCATCTCATCTTCGATTGCGACGTAAGTGGCGTCGAAATGCCTCTTGCCTACTAGGTGAACGAACTCTGCGACCTCGGTAATCTCGGCATATTCACTAGTCAACCTTTCTGCTGTGGTTTGAAGCGCATCCGTTAAGCCAGACATCGCAGAAACAACGACAGCAATCTCGTTTCCTTTATCATAATAGCTTCGCACAAGCTCTCCGACCTGCCTTATCCTTGTGCCATCGGCGACCGAGGTGCCGCCGAATTTCATCACGTATCTCATTTTACCTGAACCTTAAGGGCTGCGTTTTAAGCTAAATATCCCGTTTGCTTGTATTAAAGCCTTCTGAAAGATGCTCGAGCTTCGAGCACACGACAAAAAGACTTTAGCAGCAGAAATGGCCCGAAACTGGTCGTGTTCAGCATGTCGCCGTCTGAGCTCTCGGCATTGTTGCCAGTACTTTTTTTTCGCAAGAGGCTCCGTTCTCTTAATTGTCTTGGCAACTTGTACCCATCATTGATTCACGACGTAACGCGCTCAGTATGAGGCGCAGCTTGGCGTACGCGGTTGCGGCCCTCATTATATAGCCACTTTCTTGTCTACCTTGTTTACGCGCGTTGGACGCACCGCTGATCATCGCTTTTTTGTATGGGGACGCAACTCAGGAGCTCTTGCGACCTTTTCACGAGCTACTCCAGAGTAGTGGCGGCACTGGAATCGTTCACTATAGGATAAAAACGAAGATGACGTAAACAGCGGCCACAAAAGGCACGATCGCTATCGCCACGTATTGTAGGACGCCCCAGTTCAGTATTTTTCTCCCATCGAGGGGCCCTATCGGGAGCAGGTTGAAGGCAGATAGCCATATGTTGATTACAAAGCCGTATAGTCCAACGTAGTTAAGCAAGCCCCCTAGGGGCGTCAGCAGCGACAGCGTCAGCAGGTACAGGAGCAGGTACAGCCCGCCTAACCCTAGATTAAGAAGGGGCCCGGCGGCAGATATGATCCCATTTTGTCGCTTGGTGATAGTTGGACCGTAGATCATGGTAGCTCCAGGAGCTGCGAACACGATGTGGGTCACATAGGCAAACAGGATCGACAGCCCTAGGGTGACATAGTTCGCTCTGAATTCAGACCAGAATCCAAAACGCTGGGCCGTATACTTGTGCAAGAGCTCGTGCAAGACAAAACTTGAGCCAACGACCAAGAGCGGCACTGTGAGTGTAAGAAGGATATCCTCCAGTGATGCGCTCGACAAGCTGACTGCGCTAAATGCAAGATAAAAGGCGAATGAAACGCCCAACCACGCCACGAAGAGATCGACGAGCTCTTTGCTGCTTGTTGAATGCCGTACCATGTGCCCTATGCAAACCTCCTATAACGTGTGAGAGCGCAGCGGGCGTCTTTTTGGGACAACGTTAAGCTCTTCAAGCGGCGGAATCAGCTCAGGATGATCAAGATAGCGCTTTATTCCCTCTTTGTGGCCGGCGCCGACGACAGCGACGACTTTTCCGCGTAGCGTTAGTATATTTCCCGCAAGATACGCGTCCCGTTCGTCAACAAGCACCCGCGCCGCGGTTGGTGAGAACTGCCGCAGCTCACTGACCAGCTGTGAAATAACGTCATCGTTTGTGATGTCTTCGAGGTCGATTTCCTCGTCGCTCGTGGTAATCCCGAGAAGCGCGACAAGCATCTTCAGCTTCTCGATGGGACGCATCTTTGCCCAGAATCGAGCCACGGTCACGTTGATATCTCGATCGACGAGTGCTACGCTCGCTCCGACGCTCCCTGCCGCTTCGATGGCGGAAAGCATCTCGCTTCCGGGCTTCACTCCGACTTCTGAGCCGAGCTTATTCTGCACGCGCGCCAGCAGCCAGTGAACTAAGAATTGGTACAACCTGCCGCTTGAGAGGATATCTTTAATCGAAGCACTTTGCTGTTCGGGGTGCGTCAGTCCTTGGTAGCGACCGATGTCTAGCTCTACCGCCACGACATCAGGTCTTTCGGCTTCGATAGTGCGCCGCACCTGATGGATGCTCTCTTCGGAGATGTGTGCAGTTCCGACGACGATGATCTCCGCCGGTTGATCGTGGTTCTCGTGCATTGCGCCTATGCTTTGATCAAAGTGCCGTCAGGGCCGACGATCTGTTCTCGCGCCTCCCCCAGCAGGGTCATCGCGCTCGTGACATCTTTCTGTGTGACGATCCCGACCACGCTGCCTCCCTGAACAACTGGAATCGACTCCAGCCGCCGTTGGGCGAGCTTGACGAAGACGTCAGAGGCCTCATCATCGGGCGTTACGGGCTCAACGTTGCGGATCATCACGTTGCCTACCATGATGTCATCTCGACGGTTCGGGGGCACCTGATGCACGTTAGTGAACGAAATTAGGCCCACGAGCGTGCCGTTGTCAACGACCGGATAGGTTGCGTGTTTGCTTTGAAACATCACCTCAATCAGTTGGGTGATCGTCATCGATGGAGGCACGGTTGCTACGTCAGCCGTCATGATGTCGTGCACCTTAATGCCTGCAAGCGTCTGCGTAATCGTGGTCTGTCGCTCCTCATCAGACGCGGCGATGTAGATGAAGAAAGCTATAATGATCAGAATCGGACTGATGAATAGTCCGATGATGCCCATCGCAACTGCAAAGACCTTCCCGACTTGGACGGCAGTATGGGTCGCTTTTAAGTAGGGCTGCCGACTGGCAAGCCATGCCCTGAACACGCGTCCGCCATCCATAGGAAACGCTGGGAGGATATTGAACCCGCCAAGAACGAGGTTGATATACGCAAAGTTCTGCAAGAACAGATTTGGCACGGTCGGGGTTGGCGCAAAGCTGAGCGCGAGAAAGAGCGCACCTAGGCCTAAGCTCACCAGTGGCCCGATTAGCGCAGTTCTGAACTCGAGTTTGGGATCTGTCGGGATTTCGATTGCGGAAACCCCTCCGATGAGGTAAAGGGTTATGCTTTTTACTTCGATGCCGTAGCGCATGGCAAGAAGAGAGTGTCCAAGTTCGTGGAGCAGCACGAAAACAAAGATCATAATGCCCGCTATTGTCCCGTAAACGTATGCGTTGGGAACGGTTGCAAACCCTATGGGTGGGCCGGAGATGGCAAACACGAAGGCGAATAGGGGAATAATCAGAAAGAGCGTAATATTGATTAGAATCGGGATTCCGCGAACGGTAGCGATTCGAAAAGACCAGGCCATATAATCCTGACCTAGCCTTTATTTGGCAAACTATATATTACTTTAGTCGATAGTGTATGGCGGAGTTTGTGCACGAAATCCAAAAGGGAGTTTAAAATGCGAATCGAGCTAACACAAATCATGGACCTCAACGTGTATACTGATCGGGGGGATTATATAGGGAAAGTTGAGGATATCAAGATCGACACGAACGATAAGAGGGTAACTGGCCTCGTTATAGGCGACATTAACCATAATATCTTCGATATTAAGTACCGATTCGTAGTAATACCCTACCGGTTTGCAAAATCGATCGCCGACATAATTCTTGTAAGTAGCGTCGTGAAAACGCTCATCGGCCGAGCGAAGCCAAAAGAAGAAGCGTAATGAAAGAGCGCGAGATCTACGCAGGCTTGCGCACAGTTGTCCCTTTTTTCGTGCGTGTTGACGGACGCAATTTCCGGCACGCGCTTTCGCTGCTCAAGCGTGAACAACCGTACGATCTCGCCTTTGCAGAGTCCATGGGCGCTGCATCGGAAGCGCTCACGCGACATAGTGGACTGCCCGTGCAACTTGTTTTCGCATTCTCCGACGAAGCGAACGCCCTCTTTTTGGAAGCTCCATTTGACGGCAGGATCGAGAAGCTTGACTCCGTCGTCGCCAGCTTCTTCGCCAGCGCAGTCACACTTAACCTCTCGTCAGACGTCCCTTTAGCGTTTGATGCACGCGTTATTCCGGTGAGCACAATGGATATCCCGATCTACCTTGAATCGAGGCAAAATGAAGCGTGGCGAAATCACGTGCACGCGTACGGCTACTATTACTTGCGACAAAGTGGTCAAACAGGACGAGAAGCTCAGGCAGCATTGCTTGGGATGAGCTCGAGCGAGATGCACGAGCTCATGTTCAGCCACGGGGTCAATCTGGCGAAGACCCCTGCGTGGCAGAGGCGGGGGATACTCGTCCATAAGCAAGGCTATGAGAAGGAGGGCTTTGATCGGATGTCCGCTCGCCCGATCACTACACGCCGATCAAAAGTTGTGCAAAACTGGGATCTTCCCATTTTTAAATCGCCTCAGGGGCGCGAGATGCTCCTCGGGCTCATAGGCCCTACCATAAATAAATATCAATAATTATATATTAATTTCAAGCGAAACCGGTTCTTCAGCAACAGATTCAAAGAGATAAAAGTCCTGTTAAGCAGCGGGAAGAAATCGGTAGCAGCGTGAGTAAGGGGCAAGGAAGGGAACGCGTCGTGGCTTTAGGTCTTTTGGGAGCGAAACCGAAGGTAGCAAAGAATGAACAGGTGTCCCTGCTTGCCATCAAGAAGGGGCCGTTCTACGTTGTGGCGTCGGTAGAAGTGGGAAACACGACGACGAAGTGCATTCTTACCGCGACGAACATGCTTGAGGGCAAGGCCTACGTCGTCAACAAGGTCGTCAACATGACGCGCGACGTGCGCGACCCAAAACCAGGCGAAGAAATCTTCGGCAGGACCCTGACCTACAAGCCGCTTACACGAAACAGCATTGCTGAAATGGTGAAGCGCACTCTCATTCAGTCTGTGCGAAACGCAAATCTCGACCTTGCCGACGACCTCCACTTTGTCGTGCGCTCCACGGGCGTGGTCGCTGGCTTTGATCAGCCCGAGGATATAGGTGAGTTCATAAGGGCACTTGCCGACGGCTGCTTAATGGCGGGAGTTACGGCTCGGAAAATGACGCCTGCGATGAGCATTCATCAACTTCCAAAGAAGTTTCGCGAGTACAGTCTTCTCGACAAAGTCGCTTTTGATGGTTCGGTAAGCGGCGTGCTCCCTCCGATCGGCTCAACAGGTGTTGAAGTTGTCGCAAATGAAATGGAGGGCGAGCTGGCGACGGCAGGAATCAAGGAAGGCGCGAAATGGGCAAACGTCGACTTCAGAAATCCTTGCCTTTCTATGGATTTTGGGACGACCTTCAAAGGGCGCATCACCAACGACGCTCTTCCCTACGCGAACACGATCGCGAACTTCTGTGGTATCTCAGGGGAAATCGTTGATTCCGTCGGCCGCGGCACCGGTCTCGTAGACGAGACGAGCGGCACAACGTTTGACCTCCCAAAGCAGAGCCGACTGAAAGTCAGCACTGCAAGAGAACGGGACGTACGAGCTCTAGCAAACGAGATCCACGAACATATTCGAATCCAGGAAGTCCCAAAAACGTCCAAGCGCTTTGGCAGCGTGCCAGTGAATCCTCACGCAGCGGCGCAAATAGGGTTGACCCTCATCGGCGTCGATTCCGGTGAGAATGGCAGTGATCTTCACCGTATTTCGAAAGTCGGTGGCGAAATCTACGAAGATTATGGGCTCGGAATGCTATACAGCGTCATTGACTGGGTATCTACGGGCATAGCTGAACGGACCATCAATACAGCATTTACCAAAGGTCTGATCAACGATAAGGTGAGCATCGGGATAACCGGGCGCGCAGGCATTACCGGAAACAAGCCAAATCATATCCTAAAGGTCATCAAGGAAATGGGCCTCTACAACAAGCCCGAAGAGTATGTCGTGTTCGTGGATGACGGGCTGGCGCGGGGAGCGGCTATCATGGCACGATGCATGAATTCGCTTGGCACGCCCAAGAATCCGTTTGGGGGGCTTAGGGGTGGGAAGTGCATATTGGGCCAGCGAATGAGACTGCAGGCCTACTAACAGGTCGTCGCGCTGGGCTTTTTCGGCGGAGACTGCGACGCCTGTATCGTGTTTGTGAGAGCTCTGAACGGTTATTGTAAGCGTTCCGCGTCGTCTTGGAATCAGCTAGAACTTTGAAAGCTTTGCGTGGAAAAAGCTTATAAGGCAAGCCCGCGGCACACCGTGACACGGGCGCCGGCCCCGTAAAAAAAAGCGGAAGGATTATTAAACAAGAGCCACACAAAAAAATATAGCTATAATTATAAAGCTATTGTTTGCATCGACATGCTGACGTGACTGTGCCATTCGGACTGAAAAGATAGATAGCCTCATAGCGGAAGATACAACGATCGCAATGTTGAAAGGACACGCACCGACACACAGAAAATTACTCATTGGTCTTTCGGTGGCGCTTATAATTTTGATGTGCTGCTCCGTAATGGGCGTTGCGGCAGCGCAGCCATCATCGTCTCCGGCCACAACCACGGCTGCGAACGCGAAATACCCGCCGTATCCGGTGAACCTTTACGAGTTTTATCTATCGACGTGCCCGCATTGCCAGGCGCTCGCGCCGGACATTGCCGCACTGGCAGCCGAATATCCAACATTGCATGTGTATCAGTACGAAACGTCAAACGCTGCGAATTATAGCCTTTTTCAGACGTTCCAGAGCGCGTACGGGGTGAAGTTCGACACCGTCCCTACCGTTTTTGTCGGGACGCAGTTTTGGCAATCGAACCTTAACGCGCCGCAGATTGAAGCAGCTGTTGCGCAAGCAATTCAACACGGAGCGACAGGGAAGGGTGACACAATAACCGGCCACTCTGTGCCAATGCCGGCACCAGGGACCCAGAATTCGACCGCCGCTGGGACATTGGCGAATACGCCGGCTCTGCCACTGCCGCTTTTCATCACGACTGCCGTTATAAGCGGCGTGAATCCGTGCGTCTTTGCGGTGCTCATATTTTTGATGGGGACGATCGCTCTCACAGGCTCGCGCGCGCGAGCGCTTGCCATTGGCGTGACTTACATCGTAACGGTGTTCATTGTCTTCTTCCTTTCGGCACTTGCTATTGTGCAGTTCGTTCAGGTCATAGGCCTACAGAACTTAGATCTGACTAAGACCTTGATTGGCATCTTCCTCCTCGTCGTTGGTATCGTATCGATCAAGGATTTCTTTTGGTACAACCGCTGGTTCAGTTTTAAGATCCCAACTTTCACGAAACGCAGCATCAGCACTCTCGGGAACACCGGGTCTTTTCTTGCTATTATAGGGCTCGGCATCATCGCGACGATTGCCGCTTTGCCGTGTACGCTCGGTCCGTTTACCTTCTTCTCCACCACTTATTTGACCAACATGGCTGCGATTCAATCCAACCTTTACACAGCCCTCTTCGCATTTGCATTCATCATACCGATGATCATCGTTTTCGTTGCCATATATGGCATCAAGGTGGGAACGGACAGGGCAGAGGCGTGGAGAATGCAATCAGCGCGCTATATGAGGCTTGTGGCTGGGGTCCTTATGGTCACCTTTGGCCTCCTGCTCGTGTTCAAGGTGTTCTAAGCTAGTTGTTCGGTAACGCGCCTGCTCGTGAGACGCTTCTCAAACCGTCTGATGACAGTTGCGTGTTTTTTAGCATGGTCTAGTTAAGCGGGCCTATTGCACGCAGACGGGCGGTATTCAGGTTCAAGGCGTGAGGAGACTCAGGTCGACAAGAAACGACAAAACCAAGTATCTTGTCTGCTTTATGAGCATCACGTCGTGATTCGATGCATCATACATATCGAGACGAAGCCGAAAGGCGGACATGGCAGAACCCTGAAAGGATTCTTGCGGAAGCCGAGATTATGCTCGGCGATGTGCTCATAGATCTGGCCTGCGGTTTTGGTTTTTTTGCGATTCCCGCAGCAAAAATAGTTGGCCCAAAAGGTGTCGTTTGCGGCGTTGACATTGACCAAGAAGCTTTGGAAGAACTACGTGAAAAAGCTGCGCTTGCCGGCCTGCGAAATCTGCGGCTAAAACCCGCGGCGGCAGAAGATGTCGTTCTGTGCGAGCAGTGCGCCGACAAAGTGTTCGTTGGGATAGCGCTTCACGATTTCAAAGATCCGCTCAAGGTTTTGCAGAACGCGAAGAGGGCCCTCAAAACGGGCGGCAGATTGGTAAATCTAGATTGGAAGAAAGAGCAAACGCCTTTCGGCCCTCCTCTTGAAATACGGTTCAGTGAGAGCGAAGCTGTCTCTCTTATTGAAAGAGCCGGATTCAAAGTCGTCTCAGTGAAAGATTCAGGGCCCTATCACTACCTAATTTCAGCGAATTTGCTTCAGTAGACTCGTGCTAGGCTCAAAACTTGCAGGAACACTCACTTTTTTCGCCAATTCTGATAATGTTACATCCTCTCGAACCGCATCTATAAAGAAAAACGTCTAGATCAGCAAAGGAGTCTTGTTTTGCCGACTTATCCAATCTCTATGTGTTTGGTCTGCAAGCATTATCGAAAAGCTCAGCGATGTGAAGCTTTTCCCGCGCGAATACCTCAGGCCATTCTTACTGGTAGGTATGATCATAGAAAACGACATGACGGGGACTGTGGAATTAGATTTCAGCCAAGAGATGATGTCAGCCAAGCAGAGTTGGAAGCATTTTAAGCATATTCGACAAAAAAAAACCGCTTGAGCGGGTTTTAACTTTAAATCTTCAAGTGACGCTAGTTGCGTGCAGGAGCTTAAAGTTCTGCTAAACTGCGTTAGCTCTCACTTTTGCCTAATTCTTGCGTGAAAAAGCGCGGAATCTTTCAAAAAATAGCTCTTAACTTAGCAAGCAAAGCTGAAGCGCCGAATCTCTTCAATATGTATGCGGAATCAGATTAGTAATTATAGTACTAATTCTATCTAGTATATGCTAATACTCAATAATTGAATATATATTAAATATGTTAATAATCTGATAATATCATTGGTGTTCACTTGGATAAAAATTCGTAGATAATGTCCAACCCTATATTATAGATCAAAATGCTGTAATTCGCCATAATTAGTGCATTTTTTCTTCAAAGCAAGTAAAAAAGTGGAAATCGAGGGGTTTTTTGTTAAGCAATTATCGATTTTTTGGCTTTGTGCTAGTTGTGGATCTCATATGAGAAAAGAAATCGCAGTGATTTGTTGAAGAAGTTCTAAGTTAGATATCTCCAAGCAGATTTGCATTTTAATACTGAGTTAATTCGTGGCGTTGACAATATGATATCAAAAATGGTCGCTAGAAATTCAATGATATCAAAAACTAAAAAATTAGTTAATAGATGGACGTAATTTGCTGGCAGAGGGGGTTTTCGGGCCATCAGCTCTCACTTTTATAATAATAGCTGGAAGAAAATTAGAATGAGACTCTCTCGTACGCTTCCCTCAAATCATCATCCTTAAATTGAAGGTAGACCTGCGTTATGCTAAGGCTGGAATGCCCTGATAGAAGCTGTAAACGCCTTAGCTCCATCCCTGAGCGTACCAAATGTATTGCAAAGCTGTGGCGTAGCGTGTGTGGATGGATCTTAAGGTCTCCCGTATCCCCGTATCTCTTGACTAGGTTGAAAACTTGTGCTCTACTGATAGGGAAAACAGGTGGATCCTCTGGGGTATTCAGTGCTAAGATGTAATCGGAGAGCATTTTGAGGGTATCTTGGTCAAGAAGCACCCTCAGCTGTCGCCCTCCCTTGGCTTTCCGTATGTTCACCACGCTATTCTTGTATTCGATGTCGTTCGGGGTGACGTTAATGACTTCGCTTACCCGTACCCCAGTTCGCCACATAAACCGGAGCAGCA
>Ga0187872_10003075_pt1 | contig 13869 bp, 12 predicted proteins | sample June2016WEW_16_4_FD_132973 | JGI IMG/M metagenome (GOLD analysis project Ga0187872, IMG submission 132973) | Peatland microbial communities from SPRUCE experiment site at the Marcell Experimental Forest, Minnesota, USA - June2016WEW_16_40 | ecosystem: Environmental > Terrestrial > Soil >...
CGCCAGGGTCGATGCACATCGAGGAAGATAAACAGGTTGGCGGTTCCGTTTCGCTTATACTCGCAGTCGTAGCGCTCGATCTGGCCCGGTTCGGCCGGGATTGGCTCCGTCACCTCGCCGATGCCGTGCTGCCCTTCCAGAACATGAAGCGTTGCGCTGTTCGGCCTTCTTGCCCTGGTGCAGCCCGCCATCGAAAAGGACTTCTCAGGCGCGCTTCTCGGCAGCGTCGTCCTACTCTGCGCCGCCACGACCTTCCGGTCGAAGGCGATATCGAGCTTCCTCAAGATTTTTGTCGCTATCTTTTCAACTGAGACGATTGTGTTCGGCCTTGCGGTGGTAGTTGGTCGGACTGGGTTTTGGGCCCACCGCTTACGCGCAATACCTGCCACCGGAGTCGCTGCCGCTGACGGTCGCGATTTTCTCGATCGTCGTCTATGCGGTGGCGCAATCCGACACTGTCAGACAGATCATGCGGATTGCGGACCGCTACTTCGATGCCAATCAAATTGGACAGGCGCGCGTCTGGCCGTTCCGCCCCTTTACGGCATTCGAGCGGCACATCGCTGTCGCGTTGGCTAGCGCGCCACAACCATTACCGGATTAGCCTTGTCGCCGGCCAAACCGACAATCCCGATCAGCGCATTGCCGAGGATGTCTACCGTTTCATCAATGGCGGCTCGGATGGCTCACTTACAGCATACGGTCTCTACGATTTTTCGGTTCTATTGATCTCGACCGTGACCTCACTCGTCTCCTTCTCCATCGTGCTGTGGAGCCTGTCGAGATCATTCACGCTGCCAGGCACCGACCTCGCCGTGCCGGGCTTTCTATTCTGGGTTGCCTTGATCTACGCGAGCTTAGGAACACTCGCCACCCATGTGATCGGACGGCCTTTGATCCGCCTGTACTTTCAACGCCAGCACATGGAGGCCGACTTCCGCTTCTCGCTCGCCCGCCTGCGCGAATATACCGAGCAGGTCGCACTTTTGAGCGGGGAAGACGCTGAGCAAGTCATGGTCGGGCAGCGCTTCGGAGCGCTCATCGCCAACTACCTCGCCCTCATCTATCGACGCGTGAGAGTGACGGCGTTCACGCAGACCTTCGGCCAGGTCTCGCCGATCATCCCCTACATCTTCACGGCACCATTTTACTTCGCCGGCAAGATAGAGCTGGGCGTGATGACGCAAACGGCCCAAGCGTTCGGGCAGGTGGCCACTGCGCTTACCTTCTTCGTCAATTATTACACTTACCTTGCTGCATTCAAATCGGTGGTTGATCGTCTGAACTCGTTCGATGCGGCGATTGAGCAGGCGCAGGCGCTCAGCGACACCGGACCGGCGCGCGTTGCCAGTGCCAGTGGTGCTCCTGGGATCGACCTTGAGGATGTCGATCTCTTCCTGCCGGACGGAAGGCGCATCGTCGAAACGAAACATCTGGTACTGGCGAGCGGCGAAAGTGTTGCCCTTTCCGGCCCCTCGGGCTCCGGCAAATCGATGCTGTTTCGCGCGATCTCGGGAATCTGGCCCTATGGCGAGGGTCGTATCCGCAGTCCCGAGGGCATCCACGTGATGGTGGTGCCGCCGAAACCTTATATTCCTATCGGCACGCTACGCGCCGCAGTCACCTATCCGGCAGTGCCTGGCACTTACAGGGACGATGACATTCGCAGGGCGCTCGTCGATGCCCATCTCGGCGATCTCGTCGACCAGCTCGACCACGAGGATGTGTGGTCGCAGCGCCTGTCGAGCGGCGAGCAGCAGCGCGTTGCGCTGGCCCGCGCCTTGTTGATGCGGCCCGACTGGCTGTTCCTCGACGAATCGACGTCCGCCGTCGACGAGAAACTGGAGGCGGAGCTCTACGCCGCATTGGCACGACGGCTGCCGAACACGACGATCATATCCATCGGCCATCGCTCGGCAGTAGTCGGGCTCCACCAGCGCCACCTCGAAATGAGTCCGGAAGACGATCACTTCACGTTGCGCGATGCCGCGAAGGTCGCAGCTGCGGAATAACAGGAAGACAGAGGCGGACGACGTCTCACAGTTCAGCGGCTGTCCGACCAATCAGGGTAGCACCAGAGCCGATTTGAGCACAGCAAGGAAGCGAGCTGCTTCGCCTCCGGTTACGACGCGGTGATCGAAGGTCAGCGACAAAGGCAGCATGCGGTGAATGACTTGCTGACCGTGGTCTACAACCACGCGCAGCTCGGCGCGACCAGCGCCGATGATCGCCACCTGCGGCGGCACGACGACAAGGCTGGCAAAGCGGCCGCCGATCGTGCCGAAATTCGACAGCGTTATCGTGGCGCCGCGCAGCTCCTCCGGCGGGATTGAACGCGCTGCGGCGTCCGCGCGCATGCGATCGAATCCGGCGCGCAAATCGGTACTGTCGCGCTCGCCGACATTACGCAGCACTGGAACGATGAGCCCTCCTTCAAGGTCGACGGCGATGCCGACGTCGACGCGGCTCAGCAAGCGCCGTTCCCCAGCCTCCGAATTGTACCACGCATTAAGCGACGGCTCCGCTTTGCAGGCCGCCGCGATGGCTTGCACCAGCCGGATGGTAAGGTCGGCATCCTTTGACCATGCGTCGATATTGACCTCATCTGTCACTGTCGTCGGAACGACTTGGGCGTGCGCCACCGCCATGCGCTGCGCCATCGCGCGCCGCATGCCTTTGAGCGGTTCCGCCGGGCCGGCCTCTGTGAGGCTGCGCGCAGCACGCTCGACATCGGCCCGCGTGATCATCCCACTTGGACCGCTGCCCTGCACAAGATTGAGGTCGACGTCGAGCTTGCGCGCCAATGCGCGGACTGCGGGAAGCACCTGCAATCCGCGCACAGGCGCTGGCGCCTCGAACTCCCGTGGTGCCGGCTCGCTTCGCAGAACTTCGCCGACAATCGTGCCAGTGTCCGGTTCGTCTCCCTCGCTGAATTCGACCAAAGTGGCGCCGACCTTGACCAAATCACCCTTCGCGCCGACTCGTCGCGCGATGGTTCCCCCCCACGGCGAGGGTATCTCGACGACGGCCTTGTCGGTCTCCACCGACACCAGCGGCTGATTGGCCACCACATGATCGCCCTCATTCACCAACCAAGTCACGATTTCGGCCTCTTCGAGACCCTCGCCGAGATCCGGTAAAGTGAACTGGCGCGTCATGAGAATCAGCCTGATTCACCAAACTCGCAGGCCTTGCGGGCGGCCGCGACGATGCGCGCAACCGACGGCATGTAATACCGCTCAAGCCGCGGCAGCGGTACGATCGTATCGTATCCGGTGACGCGGATCACCGGGGCGAGCAGCGACAAGAGCCCACGTTCGGCAATCAGAGCAGCAATCTCAGCGCCGAAACCGCCGGTACGCGCAGCCTCGTGCACGATCACGCAGCGTCCGGTCTTGGCGACGGAATCGAGAACGGTCTGCTCATCATAGGGCTTAAGCGTGGCGAGATCGATGACTTCGGCGTCGATACCGTCGGCAGTCAGTTCATTAGCGGCTTCCAACGTGTCCTTGACCATCGCTCCCCAGCTGATGAGCGTGACGTCGCGTCCCTCTCGAACAACGAAGGCAACATCCAGCGGCAAAGCCTCACCGGTGTCCTCTACCTCGCCCTTGACCGCTCGGTAGATGCGCGTCGGCTCAAGGAACACAACCGGATCGGGATCGCGGATTGCAGCGAGCAGAAGGCCGTAGGCGCGTTCCGGCGCCGACGGAATCACGACACGCAATCCGGGGATATGGGCGAGCATGGCCTCAGTTGCTTCCGAATGATGCTCGGGGGCACGAATGCCGGCGCCATGCGGCGTGCGCAGAACCATCGGGCAGCTGAGCCGCCCCTGCGTTCGATTACGGAGCCTGGACGCGTGGTTCACCAGTTGATCGATACAGGGATAGAGGAATCCCATGAACTGAATCTCGCCGATGGGCTTAAGCCCCTGCGCCGCCATACCGACGCAAAGCCCGCTGATCAGAGCTTCGGATAAAGGAGTGTCGAAAACACGCTCGACACCGAACCGCTGCTGCAAACCAGCAGTCGCACGGAATACGCCGCCGTTGACGCCGACATCCTCTCCGAAAACCACGACATTGGGGTCATCCGCCAGAGCGCGGGCGAGCGCCAAATTGATCGCATCGACCAGCGTGACCTCAGGCATTCTGGTCCTCGATTTCCTTGCGCTGGCCGGCATAGGCGCTCGGCAGTCTGGCGTAGAGATGGTCGAACATGGTTTCCGGCGGACGCGGCCCGGTTGCCAAATACCGCTTGATCGCCGCATCCACGCGTTCCTCGCATTCGTTGGTGACTTTTTCCTCCTCAGCCTTGTTCCAACTCATCCGGCTGACGAGATAAGCACGTAATCGGGCGATCGGCTCCTCCTTCCAGCGTTCCTGGACTTCCTCCGTCGAGCGATAACGCGACGCATCATCAGCCGTCGTGTGATCGCCGAGCCTATAGGTAACGGCCTCGATGAGGCGTGGTCCTTCCCCCGCCCGGGCAGCCGCGATCGCTGCATCAGCGGCAGCGCGCACGGCGATGACATCGTTGCCGTCGGCTTGCTCTCCGGAAAAACCCGCCGCGATGGCCTTTTGAGCCAGCGTCTGCGACGCCGTTTGGAGCTTGAGCGGCACCGAAATCGCCCACTGATTGTTGTTGACCACGAACACGACGGGCAACTTCCAGATGCCGGCGAAGTTCATCGCCTCCCAAACATCACCCTTTGAGGTCGCGCCGTCGCCCAAGATGCAGACCGCGACGCGAGCTTGCTTGCGGTATTTGAATGCGTAGGCGACGCCTGCCGCATGTGCTGCCTGCGACCCAACGGGAATGCAAAGTGGAAAATCCTGGGCCGGCCCAGAGCGACTGCCACGCTCGTCGCCTCCCCAGAGGACCAGGATGTCCTCCATAGTCGCGCCTCGCCAGAGCAGCGCAGCGTTGTCGCGATAGGAGGGAAAGAGGGCGTCTTCCGGCTGCATGGCGCTGGCGACGCCGACCGCGACCGCCTCTTGGCCCAGCGACGTGGCATAGGTGCCGAGCCGGCCAGTGCGCTGTAGCGACACGGCCTTTAAGTCGAAGGTGCGCGCCAGCACCATAGCGCGGTATAAGGAAACAACTAGGTCTTGGTCGCCGGCAAAATCCGGAAGATCACATAGGACGCTGCCATCGGGCGCCAGATAGGCTCGCCGGCGCACCGCAAATTTCGCAATCACCGGAAGGTCTTGGTCGGTCATTGTGTCCTCGCCGTAGGCGGCTTTGCGACCATGTTCGCACCGGTCAACTCGCTGGGGAAGGGTGGTCCTCTATCGTGCGGCAATTAAGACGCCATCCAAGTCGGGGCTAATTGTGAAGCTCAGCAGCATGTCTCCTAGGTCGGCTGATCCCCGTGTGCTCTCCGCCGGTTCGGCGCGATAGCGCTTCTGGAGCTACGCCGATCGCTGGCAAGGCAGGAGCACGGCCGGACCGTTCCATTTGGAGACATGGACGACCCGGAAAGAAGCGTGATGTGCATCGGACGGACAAAAATCCGCGCGTACATTTCGACACGTACGGCCCTCAACGGAAGTGTCCATTAGACGGCGGGTTCCAGGCGCGCGTCGCCGGCCTGTCCGTTGGTCCGGCCGCCGTCGGCATCATATGCGCAATTTGATCGCTCCGGCCCCAACCTCGGCCATTACCGTCACTCCAGCCCCAACCGATTATGATCATGATGATTACACCCGCCAAAACGGCAAAGCCTCACCCGACGCCGCCTTCAGCGGGGCGCGGGGACACCTCTTCAGTCATCGGTTCCCTCCGCTTCATCGGGATCATGGGCATGCACACATCGGATTCTTGGTTGCCATGTCAGTAATCGTGAGCGACGCGTCGGTGCTCTCGTACGTACTCGCGCCTGTGCTTGATCCCTCCGAGCGCCTTGACTAGCTTGGGTCGGTATCTGGGCATATCGGTGAAATTGGTGAGCGGCATCGGTTCCGCGCCGCCGCCACCTGCAGCCGCAGCGGCGCCCGCAAGCGAAACCGTCACGAGACCAACAGCGAGAGCGGAGGCCACCCTTTTGAAAGGCATGGAGCACCTTCGTTTGCCGACAGGTCACCCGACAACGTTTTCGGCATTAGGGGGATCCTGCCGCGGGAATTAAATTTGCGTAATGGTGCATAGCAGCGATGCGACGAGACACTTGCGGTCCTAAAAGCAGTATGCCGACTTGGGTCGTGAACTCTGGTTCGCCGCCTGCCAGTTGATGGATTAGCATCCGAGGGTGGCTTCCGAGTTTAATTTGATGGATGATCGGCGCGGTTTTGTATGCAGAACCATTCTTCGGGCGATCACCACCGTCGCGCCGCTTCGCGGACTAAGCGCTCAGCACCGCCGTGGTCAGCAATCAGAGCGAATGGATCCAGCTGCGGATCCGGTTCCAGAGCGTTGGCTGCCGAGCCGCAGTGGGCAGGGCCACGAACTGGATCGTGTCGTCCCTGGTCTTGATGCGCATCAGGATGTCGTGCTTGCCGCTCTCTCGTGCCCGACTCACCGCGTTGTGGACATCGGCCGATGTCCTGACCGGGTTGCCCGAGACATCGGAGAATGATGTCTCCGGCGACCAGCCCTTTTTCGGCAGCAAGTCCGTTGGGATCGACTTCGGTGATGGTTACTCCTCGGCTTCCGGCTCCCTCAATGGTGGCGGCCGGCGCGAGGCCCAGTCCCGCCCGCACCTGCTTTGGGGGTGCCGCTGCGGCTTTGAACGGTGTGACGGGAAGTTCTCCTAGCGTGACCGACACGGTACGTTCGCTGCCGTTGCGCAGAATACCGATCTTGACCGCCGTCCCCGGTGCCATCGCGCCGATCCTGGTAGCAAGATCGGCGCCGTTCGGGATCGGTTGAGCGTCGACCGCGATGACCACATCACCCGGCGCGATACCGGCTTTCGCTGCAGGGCCGTCGGGTTCAGTCTCGGTCACCAAGGCCCCGTCGAGCCGCTTCAAGCCGAGGGCACTGGCGATGCTCGGAGTGATGGGCTGAATTTCGACCCCGAGCGCCCCGCGTGTGACGACGCCGTTTTCCCTGAGCTGCCGGATCACCGTTTTCACGGTAGTAGCCGGGATGGCGAACCCGATGCCGACGGAACCACCTGAAGGGGAGAAGATGGCCGTATTGACTCCCACGACGTCCCCATCGAGATCGAAACTCGGACCGCCGGAATTAGCGGTGGGCATGCGATACGTCCCGAATTGGATGTGTAGCGGAAGTGCTTGTTGCGCGCTCGAAATGGCGCTTTTGACCGATCTCTGCCATGTCGCACCAAATTTGATGTGACGCACCCTTAGGGTTTTCACTCAAGACGTTGGGCAAGCGCCAACGCCCTGGGCCAGAGCCACCACTGCGGGGGCCGTACGGACTGACCCTGGCCGCGATTAAGCAGTCGACTGCGTTAGCCGCGGCACATTTGCTCCGGCTCACGCAGCGTTGGCGGCGCAACTATTCATTCATATTGATCGCCGCGTAACGTGCCGTGGTAATTGGGATCTCCCGCTGGCCATGTGGACATGCAAGGCGGAAGCATTCGTTTATACGGCCAGGTGCAGTCAGGCGCATTCGGTGCGACGTCATAGATTTTCCGGGAAAGTTCAGATTCCCGCCGAATCGGCCGCATCGGATGATGAATCCTCGCGACGTGTTTTTTCGGGTACATCGCTGTGTCGGCTCGCGGACTAGCTTGCGCGACCGAAAAGACGGATAGCGAAAGTGACGCGGATATCGCGGCAACGGCTACGCTGCGGAGCGAGATTATTTGCTTCGACATGGCACTCTCCTTGTGCCGCCCCCTTGTTCGTCCTCTTGGATCCAGCACCTCGTCTCAAAACGAATAAACCGATTGTTTCGCAGCAGTTCCCGGCAACGCAATAGCGCATGCAGTCACAATTGCTTGTTGCTGCGATGCAGAATGTGTTGGCAGACCCGTGCCAGCATTGCGGCCGGGCGGGGCAGGAGACAGGGCGGGTCCATCCCATTAGCGGTCATACTTAGGCGCAACGGAACGCCATTCCTTCGCACGTCCTCGCAGCACAGTTTTGTTTGGGTCGATGATGACGGTTCTGGTGGAGGTCGAGATGGCCGTCGTTATCCGTAGCAGTGCCGGCCGCGGATTGCGGCACAGTGGGGTAATGGCGTAATTTCTTCTTTCGCGAGTTGCCAGTCGAACCGTGCCGAGTCAATTATTGTTTCAGCAACAAAGGCCAAGTGAGGATTCTGCACTCAGGGGATGGAGATGAGACACGCCCTCTATTGCGTACTGATCTTGCTTGCAAGCGCGGCTATCGCAGTTCGGGCTGACCCGCGGGCGCCACAACCGGCACTCACCTACGCCACCTCGGGAACCTGTGTTAATTCGCCGGAGGGGTTCAATTCCAAGTTGGAACCTACCAATCCGGGCACAGCGTGGACGACGACTTTCAATGCAGCAGGCAGCGCTGACGCGAACGGCAATGTTACGGAAGTTGGCCAATCCGTGGACACTGCTTCCTTTGGTGCTGGGCCGCGCATGCATTCTCCCGCGGCGAACGCTTACAAAGGCACGTTCACGTCCAGAGCCGAGCCAAATTCGGATGGCAGTTACAGTATCGTAACCGGAGCGTTGAGCGGAGCATTTACTGACGGGCCATATGCCGGCCAGACCTTTACAGCTGCTCCCGGCCTCCCGCTCAAGCAGTCGCTGGGCCAAAACGGAGTTTCCATCCAGACAACTATCGGGGCACCTGTAATTCAGACTTTCTCACTGTCCAATGGGATCAGGTTTCAGCGGATTTGCATCGTGAGGGCCGTGGTCACCTCTCCACCTAAGTAGGGCATTGCGGTATTGGCGCAATGTCTCCTTAGCTGCGTCGTTTGGTCGTAGGCGGCCGCGCGCCTGCAACCGCCACTCTAAGGGGGGTGTTGTGGCAACTGCGATTGGGGCGACCGCCAGAAGGAAGGAGAGACTCCAATGCGGAGTAAGATTCTTGCGCTCGCTGCTGTCGTCGCGATCGGCACGGCAACAATGACGACCGGTGCGATGGCGTTCGGCGGTGGCCACGGCGGTGGTGGCCATGGCGGCGGATTTGGCGGCGGCGGCTTTGGCATGGGCCGCGGCGGTTACGGTGGGTTCGGAGGCGGTTACGGCAGAGGCTATGGGTACGGCAGAGGCTATGGCTGGGGCTACGGCGGGTATGGCCTAGGTTTGGGCCTTGGGCTTGGCCTCTACGGGGCGGGATATCCCTATGCCGGCTACGGCTACTGCGATCCCTACTGCGCGCTTATCATACTTGCTCACTCACGCGCGCGCGAGGGGCGCGCGCGAATCTGGGCCGCGCTTTGGGCCGCGGCGCCGCCGATTTATTTTTGAGTTTTGCTCTGCTCGCCGGCGGCGGTGGCCGCGGCGTTGGGAGCTAGGGGGTCAGCTTCGCCAACACGGCGATCGCAACAGACGACATGGGCCTCGCGTTCCTCCTCTTTATCCGTTGACTCGTGCGCGCGAGGGGCGCGGCGCGGTCAGCAGAGCGAATAGTTATCGCGTGCGTTGTTACTTCAGGAAGCTCTGGAAGTTCTTTCGGGAATTATCGTCATCGGAGGCGGCATGCGGCACCCTTAACCCATGGCGTCGGAGAACGTAAATATGAAGTTTGCGCCGCCTGACACCTTTTCGCGGCTGCGGATGGAGTCTTTGGTGACGCGGTCGGTATTGCTTTAGGTCGACGGCGGCGATCGCCGAGCTGGGCGGTGGGCTTCGGCAACCCCCGCTCGCAACAGCATGGGGGAGATCCTGCGGCTGCCGACTTAGCGCCCGTCATCGCCGAGCTGCGCGCGGCCGGCGACGACGAACCCTCTCGCATCGCGCCGCCTCAGCCGTGGCCGCCCGGCGACAGGGACATTCCGGTGTGGGACCGGGCCTCCACTTAATTCGCGCCTCTCAATGTAGTAGGCTATGTTTGCCCATGTCCCATTAACAACTAGGTACAGCACCCAGCCAAGAGAGCCGAGCGAGCCGAGGCGCAGACATGTCCTCAGGAACCACTGATCCTTAAAGGTGTCGAAGGGATCAAAGTCGAGGAATTTGGAATCGCGCGAAGGTTTCTTCGGCTCATTAGGCTCCAAATATCGCGGCGAAGGGATAGGTGGCAACAGCCCCAGCATGTCATGCCCCTTGTAGTTGTAATTTATACCATAGCTGCTAGATTGCGCAAGTTTCGCGGGCGGAATCGATAAGTCATTCTATTGCAAGTGCAATGCGGCCCTCAAAAATGGCTGCGCTATCGATAATGGGAGAACCGGCCGCGTTGCAGTTCCCCGATGATTCTGGCAGCTTCCCATCCCTCAGGGCTAGAGGAGTACTAAACATTCCCGGAGGTGCGTACTCGTCACCAAACACCGTTTGGCCGACATTAAATTTGTGGTCTAACACAGCTCGCCGCCTGGCGCGGCATTGTAGGAGACCGGGCGCTAGGTTCCCAGATTTGGTTAATGCGCTAGCAGAGCCAGAAGGGTACCTATTTACTTGGTAGATAGACCTTTGACCATACTAATTGGTTGCCATCCCTCGCGACTGCTGAAGGTGCAACGTAATGAGCGCTGCGCTCGGAACTCGGCGCCCCGTTCAAGAACACAAAGCGCTTCCGCCGGAAATTTACATTCCCCTGGTCGATTCGCTTTATCAGGACGGTCGGACTCTTCTGGTCGGGACTATTTTAGTTACTGGGCCTGCTTTCATCACGTATTGGAAGACAGGCGAAATCCTTCTTTTCTGCTGCGCATTGGCGATCGCTCTTGTCGCCTGTGCGCGCGGATTAATGATGCATGCGTATATCCGCCTGCGCTCAACAGTCACAAGCTCGGAAATTGCCAGACGATGGGAACATCGCTATGTCGCCGGAGCGACCGTGACCCACGCCCTGCTTGGAATGTGGTGCTACGTCGCCTTCACGCAGGTCTCGGATCCGTTCGTCGGTCTCGTCAGCTTTTCGATGACCATTATCTATTCGGCGGGCATCTTCGGGCGAAACTGTGCAAACGCCCGCTTTGTGGTCGTGCAAATTTTATGCGTGTGGGCGCCAATAACGGCCGCGCTCCTGCTTTACGGAAATCCTTATCATTGGATTTTTGCCGGCTTTCTCGCCCTGTCGTTTCTCGGGATAAAATTTATAGCGGAAAGATTGCGCCGCACGCTGCTTGATGCGGTGACCGCATCGCGATTTGATCCTTTGACCGGCCTGGCCAATCGCAACGTTTTGCGCGATCACATGGAGCGCGCCCTTGGCGAATGGCGGCCCGACAACATGTGTGCCGTTCACTTCGTTGATCTGGACCAATTCAAACAGGTCAACGACACTTTGGGGCATACCCGCGGCGATATGCTTTTGGAGGCAGTCGCCGAGCGACTGAAGGACGCTGTTCGGGACGTCGGTGTCATTGCAAGATTTGGTGGTGACGAGTTTGTAGTTTTGCAGGCTCCGATCAAGTCGCTCGATCAGGCGGAAGCTCTCGCCAAGCGCGTGCTGAACGCCCTCGGCGGCACCTACGATCTGGACGGATACAAAGTCGTAGTCACCGCCAGCATCGGGATTGCGATCGCCAAAAGCCGAATTGACCCAGACGAGTTTTTACGAAACGCCGATATGGCTCTGTATCAGGCGAAATCCGAGGGCAGGGGAACGTGGCGCTGGTTCGAGGCAAGAATGGAGGTCCACGCCCAAGCGCGCAGAACACTCGAACTTGATTTGCGCCATGCGTTGGAGAGCAAGGCGTTCGAGCTCTACTATCAACCGCTCGTCAATCTGAAAACCAGACGAATCCTGACCTGCGAGGCGCTGCTGCGGTGGCCTCACCGTGAACGCGGAATGGTTTATCCAGCCGAGTTCATTCCCGTTGCCGAAGAAACGGGGCTCATCGTCGAAATCGGCAATCAGGCTCTGTACAAGGCCTGCCTGGAGTGCCAACGATGGCCGGGCGATACTGCCGTTGCGGTCAACCTCTCATCGATCCAGTTCGACCGTTCCAATGTTCCCGCACTTGTACGAGCGGCGCTCGCGGCCACGAATCTTCCGGCCCACCGACTCGAGATTGAGATAACCGAGTCCACTCTGCTTCATGACACGAGAACAACCCGCGCCGATCTCCATCAGCTCGCGGAGCTAGGAGTGAAAATCTCCTTGGACGACTTTGGCACCGCCTATTCGAGCCTCAGCTATTTGCACAGCTTTCCGCTGCACAAAGTGAAGATCGACCAGTCGTTCCTGCGCGGCCTTGGCGACGACGAGCGCAGGGTCACCTTGCTGCGCGCCATGACACGGCTGAGCGCACAACTGGGGCTCCACGTTGTGGTCGAGGGTGTCGAGACCGAGGAGCAGCTCGAATTGCTCGCCGCTGAGGACAGTATCGACGAAGTTCAAGGGTACTTGCTCGGCAGGCCCATGCCAGCATCCGACGTGCGTACGCTGCTTTACGCGTCTTATGTTGCTCCTGCCCAGGCGTCCTCATGGCCGGCACCGCTCCAGAAAGATGTGGCGTGAGGCTAAAGTCCCAACGCCGCAATCTGTTTCGTATTCGGCGAAACGCGGAATTAACCTTAAAGGATCGCAAGATTGTATTCGCGTTAAGGAACTGTTAACCTCTTCGCTGCTGGCGCTGGCGGGAGCCGGCGCGGAGGCGGAGCATGAGTTCGGTAGCGGCGTTTTCGGATGAATCGCGTTCTACTTTTTCTGATCATGTAGGCTTAGAGAGCGGCGGTTTTTCCGAGCGCGTAGCGCGGCTCTTGGACAGGATCGATTGCAGGCTTGCGGATTCCGGCGAGCAACGGGAAGCAATCTTTCGCCTTCGCTATCGGGCTTATATGCGCGAAGGAGCGATTTCCCCAAATTCTTCAAGGATGTTTTCCGACCCTTATGACGAAAAGGGGAATGTCTATCTCTTCGGCTTCTACATCGACGACGAGTTAGCGAGCTCAATCCGCGTTCACGTCGCCTCCAAGGAACATCCTGACTTTACCTCACTCGAAGTCTTTTCTGATTTTTTGCAACCGGAACTCGATGCCGGCAAAGTCGTCGTCGATACAACCCGCTTTGTCACCGACGAGAACTTTTCTCGGCTCTATCGCGCATTGCCGTATGCCACAATGCGCGTTGCCGGCGTGGCGTGCGAATACTTCGGCGCTGACCAACTTCTCGCGGCCGTAAGGACGGAGCACCAGGCGTTTTATCGGCGGATCTTCCATCACCGGCTAATTTGTGAAGCGCGGCCCTACCCGGGACTGACAAAGCCACTCAGTCTGATGACGGTGCATTATCCGACCTTCGTGGGCCAAGTGCACCAGCGATACCCATTTTTCCGTTCAACTTTGTTCGAGCAACGGACGCTGTTCGAGCGTCGCTAATGGCCGGGCTCTTCGCCACCGGCAGGCCTATGCGCTCTGGATATAGTCGCGTAATGCCGCGGACTCCTGTTCCATTACCCACAGGCGGTGTTTGACGATGTCGCCGATCGACACGATGCCGACCAGGTGATCCCGCTCGACCACCGGCAGCGGGTCGCGCTGTCGACCTCGTGCGCGCGAGGGCCGACCCGGCGACGTCGATCATCAGCAGAGCGACCCGCTGGCGCCGGCGCCCGCTCGTTTTAGCGGAATTCGTTTTAGTTTTCCACCGGGCCTTGCCGGACCTGCAGCGCATGAAACTTAAGCCAGATCAAGCCCTTGGACATCGGGAAGTGTTTTTTGTTTCTTCCTAGCGGAATCGGTTCGGGCCGCCTGGGCGGCGCTGCGGCTGCTGGCCGACGTCGCCATCGGGGCGACGATGGAGCTCGGGCGCTCGTGGCGAACGCTGCTGATGATGATGTTGCTGCTGCGGCCGCGCG
>Ga0187872_10003077_pt1 | contig 13861 bp, 11 predicted proteins | sample June2016WEW_16_4_FD_132973 | JGI IMG/M metagenome (GOLD analysis project Ga0187872, IMG submission 132973) | Peatland microbial communities from SPRUCE experiment site at the Marcell Experimental Forest, Minnesota, USA - June2016WEW_16_40 | ecosystem: Environmental > Terrestrial > Soil >...
CAACGCCCTGACCCGCCGCGCCGAAGAGAAAATTGCCTCCGCCAAGGACGCCACCGCGTAGATTGACGAGCGAATTCTGTCTGGAGCGGTTCGCTTCGCGAATGCCCACACTAGCGCAAACAATGCGCATGAATGGGGCACCCGAAATGTTGTCGTGGCTGGGCCACCCGCCTCTAACACTTTACATGGGACAAAAAGGGGTATAGGCTTTCCTTCGCATCGATTTGCCCTAAATCCTCTCATATGAATCGTATGGTAGGCACCGTTTAGCCTCTTCACGAATATTGCTATCTCGTTTTACAAGGTCAGGTGAAAAGTGGATTGGTGGATATGGGTAATACTCGGCTTTGTCTTGCTTCTTGTTGAGTTGTCGGGAGTAGGCGGCTTTTACTTTGTATTCTTCGGAGGCACCGCTATTATTATCGGTGCTATAGCTGGACTTGGTCTAGGAGGTCCGGCGTGGTTGCAGTGGCTGCTATTTTCAAGCATATCACTTACTTCTGCCATCCTATTCCGTCCCAAATTAGTCCAAAGATTCAGGCCGCATTCTAGCTTGCCGGATATTGACGACCTCAGTGGTCAGATTGCGATAGCGGCTGAAAACATTTCTCTAGATACCAAGGGACAAGTACAAATGAGAGGCACCACCTGGAGCGCTCGCAACCTTGGCCCTAGCGATTTGGCAATGGGTCAGCGATGCCGGGTTGTGCGCAGTATCGGCATTGCTCTGGAGGTTTGCCCGCTCTCTGTAAACTCTGACGCAGATGCAGTTCAACCGAATTCAGCTACTTCTTAGGGGGAGTATGCCCATTTCTTTAGTAATCGCTCTAATCTTTGCCGTATTCGTACTTATCATGCTTGCCAAGACGGCTGTAGTTGTTCCACAGCAAAGTGCGTATGTTGTTGAACGTTTGGGCAAATACCACTCCACGCTGGGTGCGGGTTTCTGCATCTTGTTGCCTTTTATGGATGTTATTCGTTACCGGCAAACTCTTAAAGAACGAGCTATGGAAATACCGGAACAGATCTGCATCACTCGCGATAATGTACAAGTTAAGGTCGATGGCATCCTGTATTTCAAGATTTTCGATCCTAAGAATGCATCGTATGGTATTTCCAATTTCGAGTTTGCTATAACGCAGCTTGCCCAGACAACGCTACGAAGTGAAATCGGTAAGATTGAACTGGATCGAACGTTCGAGGAGAGAACGCATATTAACATCTCCGTTGTAACGGAACTGGACAAGGCGTCGGAAGCATGGGGCGTGAAGGTATTGCGGTACGAGATTAAAAACATCATGCCGCCTCAGGATGTGTTGGCGGCAATGGAAAAGCAGATGCGAGCGGAACGCGAGAAACGTGCTGTAATACTCCAGTCCGAAGGCGTACGCGATTCTGTTATCAACGCTGCCGAAGGCGATAAGCAGAAAGTCATCAAGGCATCTGAAGGATATAAACAACAGCAGATTAACCAAGCTGAAGGTCAAGCCGCCGCAATTCTTGCAGTCGCCCAAGCAACTGCCGAGGGGATTCAGCTCGTTGCAAACTCTATTAAAAATCCCGGTGGGTTTGAGGCTGTGCAGCTTCGAGTTGCCGAACAGTACATCCCCGAGTTCGGCAAGCTAGCAAAAGCGGGCAATACCCTCGTCTTACCTTTGAATCTCAGCGATGTGGGTTCCATGGTGGCAGCAATGACAAATGTCGTGCGAAAAATGTCTCCAGTAGCCCGTGAGACTGGACAGTAATATATCTTGGGCTTGTCCGGGTGCCCCATTCATCGCGGCTTTATTGCGATGGGTGGGCTACTGGTTTCGGCTGAGCCAGCGCATGAGGCCGGTGGCGGGGGTTTCGGGGGCGAGGAAGAGGGTGCGGTCGCCCGCGACCTCGCCCGCCACCAGGCGTCCGCTGCGCACCGCGCCCTCCATGGTGGAGGGCCACTCGGTCGCGGTCCAGTCTCCGGCGACGTAGAGGCGCGGGTAGGCGGTGACCTGCGGCGGGCGAAGGTCGTCCAACCGCGGCGTTACGGAGACGGTGGCGCGCGCCTCCTTGATTACTTCGCTCTTCATCAGGCGCGCCTCGCGAATAGCGGGGAAGAAGAGCTCGGCCTCGCCGAGCGCCGACGCGAGAATCTGCTCGCGCGACATCGCGATCTCCGGCCACGAGGCGCTGACGACCAGCTCCAGGTAGCTGCCGAGCGACGGGTCCCATCCGCGGATGCGCGACTTGGCGAAGAGCCACTGGATGCGCGTGTCCAGCAGCACGGCGTGGTCGAGGTCGGTGACCTCGCGGTCGTACCAGAGATGGATGGTGGTGATGGGCGCAAGCACGAAGCGCTCGAACTCGAAGGGCTTGTACGCGCCGGGTCCCGCGTCCGCGCCGGCCAGCGTGTTCATCAGGCGCTCGGTCTGGCGGAGGCCGGTAGCAAGCACTACTGCGCCGGTCTCCAGCTCCGTCTCGCCGGTGCGGACCTTCCATCGGCCCTCTGGCGTGCGCGCGATTGCATCCACGCCCGTGTTCAGGCGCAGGTCGACGCCCAGCCTGCGCGCCAGCTTTACCACCGGCTCAAAGAACTCACTCATCGGCTTGGTGGGAATGCCCAGGCGGCCGGCCTGCGGCGAGCGCAGAAAGGCCTCGTGAAAAAACTTGCCTGCGTACTTCACGGAACAATTTTCAAAGCGGTCATTCAGCGCGCTGGTGACGATGGGCTCCCAGAAGTGGCGGATGGCTCTGTCGGTCTGGCGGGTGCGCTTGAGCCATGCGGCGAAGCTCTCCGCGTCGCTCTCGGGATAGCCGCGCAGGAAGCGTGTCAACCCCGATGCGATGGCGGCCTTGTCGCGCAGGCTCAGCATCGGCGCGCGCCAGAGGCTGATGGACTGATGTGCGGGCGCGGGCAGACGGCAGAGTCGGATCCAACTGCGGCGCGGGGTCCCTGCGGCGGATGGCTCCAGAAAACAAAGCTCGTCGTACCAGCGGATAGACCACTCCGCGGCCGCCTGCTCGATCAGCTCCATGAAGTTCGCGTAGCAGCCCAGGACGACGTGCTGCGAGTCGATCGTCTCTTGCAGCGTGGGATGCGGGTAGGAGTAGGCACGGCCGCCGACGAAGCCGCGCCGCTCCAGCAGCGTCACCGACGCGCCGTCACCCGCCAGCGCAACGGCCGCGGCCAGCCCTGCCACGCCCGCGCCGACCACGGTCACGTCAGTGGGCCGTGCATCCGCGGCCCGGCGGCGCAGGTCGGAGGCGCGCTTCACTCTGCCACGCGGTTCCATGCGGCCATTGTAGCTCCCCGGAGAAGGACGGCGAGCTTCTCGGCGGTGGAAAGGGCTATACGTTCGCCGAAGACCTCCATTCTGCGCTCTGCGATGCGCGCCAGCAGGCGGTGATAGATCGTCACCAGGACCCACATTGCGGCGCGGCTGTCGCGGTCCAGCAGCGGAGTCAGCTTGCCCGCGGCGAGGTAGTACTTCTCCGCGCGGATGGCCAGCGTGGCAAGCATGGCGCGCTCGCGCTCAGTCATCGCACGGCCGGCGGCGAGGGCGCGCAGATCGTCGAGCGACTCGCCGAACTCGTCGAGCAGGTCGAGGGGAAGATACACGCGGCCACGCTCCACGTCCTCCTTCACATCGCGCAGAATGTTGGTCAACTGAAAGGCAACGCCCGTCTCTTCGGCGAGTTTTTCCGCGCGCGCGTCGTTGTAGCCGAAGATGCGGATGCACACCAGGCCGACGACCGATGCCACCAGGTAGCAATAGCGGTAGAGGTCGTCGAAGGTGGCATAGGTCTGGACGGGTTCGTGGCTCGAGGTGCGCGGTTCGAGGTCCATCGTGGTTCCGGCGACGAGTTCCTCGAGGAGGGAATCGGGGACGTTGAAGCGGCGCTGCGTGTCGCTGAGGGCGAGAAAGACGAGGTCTTCGTCTGTGCTGGACGAAAAACCATTTGTTGCGGAACTCCTCGCCGCGCGCCACGCCTCGAGCCACGAGTTCATCTCTGCGCGGCGGGTTTCGAGCGGCTTCGACTCGTCGTCCGCGATGTCGTCGGCGCGGCGCATGAAGGCATAGACGGCGCACATGGCGTCGCTCTTATGGCGCGGCAGAACGCGAAAGGCCCAGTAGAAGTTCTTCGCCTCGCGGCGCGCGATGGCGCGGCAGAAGGCGTAGGCCGCAGCCGTTCGCGCATCCACGTTTCTGCTGCCTACTTCGCTCATGCCGCTCGGACCCCGGCCGTACGCCGCGTTCGCAGCTTGTCCAGGAATGCGCCGCCGAGCAGCATCAGCTTCTTGCGCCGTGTCACCACGGGCCGTCCGCGCAGCACGTCGTAGTTCTGCGCCGCGATGCCGTCCAGGATGGCCTCGCCGCCCTTGCGGAAGAGGTCGAGGGTGACGCGCAGCTCATCGTCCACGGTGATGCTGAGCGCAGAGCCCTGGTGCAGCATCGCGCGCGTGCGCTCCACCAGCGCGTGCATCATGGCGCCAAACTCCGGGGTGAAGACGCGGCCTTCAATCTGGCCCTCCTCGACGCCGAAGCGCAGCATGGACTCAGAGGGGATGTAGCGGCGCCCAATCTCCGAGTCGCGCACGGCGTCCTGCCAGAAGTTGGCCAGTTGCAGCGCGGTGCATATCTTGTCGGAGAGCAGCGCGCGCGCCTCGTCGCGGTATCCGCAGACCATCAGCACCAGCCGGCCCACGGGGTTGGCCGAGTAGCGCGAGTACTCCACGGCCTCGTCCCATGTGTCGTAGCGGGTCTTGACCTGGTCCTGCATAAAGGCGCGCAGCAGATCGTGGAAGAGGCCGCGCGGCAGGTCGCAGGCGGCGATGGTCTCGCGCAGAGCGACGAAGACGGGATGACGCGACCGCTCCGGCGCGTCGTAACACTGGTCGAGCATACCGCCCCAGGTATTCAGCAGGCGCAGCGCGGTTGCCGTGTCGCCGACCTCGTCGCCCAGGTCGTCCGATACGCGGCAGAAGGCGTAGAGGCCCTCGAAGTGCGGGCGCATGATCCGGGGCAAAAAAAACGTCGCAACGTGGAAGTTCTCGTAGTGCGAGCTGGCCAGTTGGTGGCACCAGGCGCGCGCCTCGTCCAGCGTGGGCCGGTCCTCCGGGGTCAGATACTCGGCTGGCGCGCCGCCGAGCGAGTCGGTTGCAAAAGTCTCGCCGGTGGAGGCCAACGGCTCGCTCATTGCCTGCTCCCGCCGCCGGTTGGCTGGTTGCCAGTGAGCTCGTTTTCATTGGGCAGGATGGCTGTCTTGATGTCGCGCATGTTGTCCGCGCTGCGCGTCATCATGCGCTGGAAGACGGCGGGAACTTCATTCAGGCTGGCTGTGCGCGTGATGAACTCTGCGGACTTGAACTGCCCGCTGGTGATGAGCCCGAAGGCCGTGCGCGCGGTCGCCGGCGTGAGGTGGAAGGTCGCCTTCAGCGTGATGTCGCCGTAGTGCAGCCGGTTGGTGTCCAGGCCGACGACGGTACCTTTGGGTGGACCGCCGAAGAAGTTCACCACGCCGCCCTTGCGCACCATTCCGACGGCCTGCTCCCAGGTGGCGGGCCGGGCCACCGCCTCGATGACGACGTCCGCGCCGCGCGAGTCATCGGTCAGAGCGCGCACCGCGGCCACGGTGTCCACGCCTGTGCTGATCCGCACCACGTCCGTGGCCCCGAAGCGGCGTGCCGCCGCGATCTGGTCCTCGCGCTTCACCACCGCGATCACCCGTATGCCGCTCAGTTGGGCTGCATGCAGGAACATCAGGCCAATCGGCCCGGCTCCAATGACGACCATGGTGTCGCCCGCCCGCGCGCCCGACGCCTCCAGGCCGAGGATGACGCAGGCCAGCGGCTCGGTGAGCGCGGCGTTTTGCAGCGGCACATTGTCCGGCACCGGCAGCGTGTTCTTCTCCACGATGCGCGCCGGAATCCGCATGTACTCGGCGTAGGCCCCGTTGTTGAAGAGCAGGTCCTGGCAGAGGTTCTGCTGCCCGTGCTTGCAGAAGTAACACGCATCGCAGGGCGCGGAGTTGAGCGGCAGAACGCGGTCGCCCACGCGGAAGTTCTTCACCCCGGAGCCCACCTCGGCCACCACGCCGGCCACCTCGTGGCCAAAGACCACCGGCGGCTTCAGCATCATGGCGTGATAGCCGCGCCGGTAGACCTTGAGGTCGGTGCCGCAGGTCAGCGCCGCGCCCACCCGCAGCAGCAGCTCGCCCGCGCCGATCTGCGGAACTGGAATCCGCTCCATGCGCAGGTCCTCGCTGCCATACAACACCGCCGCCAACATCGTCTCCGCCGTACCTGGTGCAATCATCCCTCCATCTTCTCACTTTCAACGGCTTCGAGGCCACGGAGAAGAGCCGGCGAGTATCACAGTGGTTGCCGGGGTGTGGGTAACGCGGGCTCTACTCAGCGGGGCGGTTGCCGCATCTGATAACCTGAGCCACAGAAGATATGCCCATCTTGTCGCCAGAGGTTTTCATCAAGAAGCAGATTGCAGCCGTGCAGGAGTACTCCATCCTGTCGGGCAGGGCGATTGCCGACATCTTCTCGCGCCCGCGCTACTGGGCCGACATCTTCACCCAGATGGATTCCATCGGCGTGGGCTCCTTGCCCATCATCATCCTCAGCGGATTCTTCACCGGATGCGTGCTGGCGCTGCAGTCCGTCACCGCGCTGCAGGAGTTCGGCGCCGTCAGCATGACCGGCTCGCTGGTCTCGCTCTCCATGGTCAAGGAGCTTGGCCCGGTGCTGACGGGGCTGATGGTTTCGGGCCGCAACGCCGCCGGCATGGCGTCGGAGATTGGCTCGATGAAGGTGACCGAGCAGATCGACGCGATGCGCGCGCTGGGCACCGACCCCATCCGCAAGCTGGTCGCCCCGCGCCTGATCGCCACCATCTTCATGCTCTTCTTCCTCACCATCATCGCCGATGCGGCGGGCATCGCAGGCGGCGCGCTGGTCGCGGTCAACATGCTGGGACTCAACGCCAGCTCCTACCTGCACAGCTCCTACAGCAGCCTGGTGCATGGCGACATCGTGCAGGGCCTCACCAAGCCGCTCTTTTCCGGCTTCATTATCGCCACCGTGGGCTGCTATTTCGGCATGAGGACCACCGGCGGGACGCAGGGCGTGGGCCGCGCCACCACCCAGGCGGTCGTCGTCTCGTCGGTCTTCATCATCGTCGTCGACTTCATCGTCACCCGAGCCATGATCGGCATCTTCGGCAGTTGAGAGCGCCCATGCCTGAAGACCACGCCAGCCCCGGCAGCAGCTCCACCACGGCAACCGCCGGCTCGCCCGGCGATCGGACTCCAGTGGTGCAGTTCGAGGATGTGTCGATTGGCTTCGACGCCAATCCGGTGCTGCAGAACATCTCTTTTTCGGTGGAGCGCGGGCAGATGCTGGTCCTGCTGGGCCCGGCGGGCTGCGGCAAGTCGGTTCTGCTGAAGCTGGCGAACGGGCTGCTCAAGCCCGACTCCGGCACGGTCCGCGTCTTTGGCGAGGAGATCGACAGGCTGCGGCGGCGGGAACTGTACGCGCTGCGCGCGCGCATCGGCATGGTCTTCCAGGAGTCGGCGCTCTTCGACTCGCTCACCGTCGAGGAAAACGTCGCCTACCGGCTGCACGAGGAGCACGTGCCGGAGGCCGAAGCGCACGCGCGCGTGGTGGAGGCGCTGCAGTTCGTCGAGCTGGAGGCCGCGATCGACAAGTTCCCCTCCGAGCTTTCGGGAGGGATGCGCCGCCGCGTCTCGATTGCGCGCGCCATCGTCAGCCACCCCGACCTGATCCTCTACGACTCGCCCACCGGCGGGCTCGATCCCATCACCTCGACCACCATCATCGAGCTGGTGATGAAGCAGCGCGACGTCTGGCATACCACCTCGCTGGTGGTGACGCACCGGCTGCAGGACGCGTTCATCCTTGCGGCCAACCGTTTCGATCCCGCAACCAACAGTATGAAGCCTCTGCCCAAGGACGGCCCGGACCACGGCATCGACGAAGGCATGAAGTTCCTTCTGCTCAACGAGGGGAAGATCGCATTCCAAGGGACCACCGAGGAGCTGGTCCGCTCCGACGACCCGTGGGTCAAACGCTACCTGGAGTAGGGGGAGCAACGGCCCTAGCGTTTTCCTTTTTCCCACTCCTCATACGAGATGCGCGGGACGGCGACAAACGCACCGCGCGTCTTGACGTAGTTTCCCAGGCCGTTCATCCGGCCCATGGCGTGCAGTTCTTCGGCCTTGATGTAGGGACCGTGGCCGTCGACGGGCGGTTCGATGAAGCGGTCCTCCACGTACATGGCCACCACGCGTCCCAGGATGATGCGCGAGCGGCCGATCTCCATTGTGGTGAACTCGGTGCACTCCAGCGCGGCGTGGGCCTCGGCGATGCGCGGGACCTTGACCACGCTCGACGGCGCGGTGGTCAGGCCCGCCATCTCCAGTTCGTTGACACCGTCCGGGAAGTCGGTGGCGCAGACGTTCATCTTCTCGATCAGGTCTTCGGTCACCACGTTGATGACGTACTCTCCGGTGCGCCGGATGTTGCGCGCCGTGTCCTTGGGGATGGAGCCGCGTCCGGGCCGGTTCATCACGCCCATGCCGACGATCGGCGGATCGGTGCACAGGTAGTTGTACGCGCTGAACGGCGCGGCGTTCAGGCGGCCGTTCTCATCCATGCTGGTCACCCAGGCGATGGGCCGCGGAGCGACGAGGCCGATCAGCAGGTTGTAAACCTGGCGCGCGGGAGTCTTGTCCATCTCGAACTTCATCGCATTCTCCTCATCGATCCAGCCTACCGCACCGCGCGTACCGCGCACAGGCTCCGTCCCCATTTGCGGGTCAGATGCAGGTACAGCGCGGCCTGTTCCCGACAGAGTTCAGCGCAGCTCTGTGCGATAGACTAACGAGGTGAAGATAATCTCCTTTGCGTGGCTCGTTGGAGCCACAGTCGCGCTTGTTGCCGCGTTGTTTCCCGCATCTCTCCCAGCGCAGATGCAGCCTGCACAGCCAAACCTGCCGCAACTTGCACAGTTAAGCCAGCCACAAACAGCCGAGTCATTGCTCGCGCTGCCGGAGGCCCCCGGGCCGCAGAGCGGCGCTCCGGCTGCATCCGCGTCTTCCTCGTCGTCGCAGGCTGCACCTGCATCCGCCGCAACGCCGGCCACACCGACTGTTGCCCCGACGCCTGCCTCTACGCCTCCTGCAGCAACCGCGACGGGCCCCGAGACGAAGCAGGAAGAGCACGACAAGGCCGAGCGCGAGTTGAAGCAGGAGGAGCAGCAGCATCTGCTCGGCGTGGTGCCCAACTTCAACGTGGTGCTGAACGGCCAGGCCCTGCCGATCAACGGCCGCCAGAAGTGGGACCTCGCGCTGCATGAAGCTGTCAATCCCTTCTACTTTGGCTGGGCCTTTGTCATTGGCGGAGGATACAGCGAGCTGGTCGACAGCAACAGCGGCTACGGCTGGGGGCCTTCCGGCTACTTCAAGCGCGTCGGCGCTAACTACGCCGACAACGTCAACGGCGAGCTGATCGGCAACGCTCTGCTGCCCCAGTTGCTGCATCAGGACCCGCGCTACTTCCGCAAGGGCACCGGCTCCATCAAGGGCCGCATCTGGGTCGCCGCGATCTCCACCTTCGTCTGCAAGGGCGATAATGGCAAGACCCAGCCCAACGTCTCCAACGTGCTGGGCAACTACATCTCCGGTGCCATCTCCAACGCGTACTACCCGGCCAACCAGCGGGGCATTGGGCTGACGCTGGAGAATGGCACCGAGGTCACGCTCTTCGGCGCGCTGGGCGGTCAGATGTACGAGTTCGCGCCCGACATCATCCGGATCGCCTTCCACAAGAATTCAGTTCCGGCTCCCGCCAGCGGAAAGAGCAATCCCTAAGGCTGGACGCGGGCTCGATCGCCAGCTACGCCGATGACGGCCATCATTCTTCCCGTGAAGCCGCTCTCCGCGCGGTGGGAGAAGTATTTTCTGCCCGCGTCGGTCCCCACTCCCGCGCAGGCCGTACACTCGCCGATGACCGTGATGCGCCCGGCCGGAACGCCTGCGCCGAGCAGTTGGCGGCGGTTCGCCTCCCATAGGTCGAGATGGACCTGCGGCCCGATGTTGCTGTGGCCCGGAGCGCGCGCGGTCAAAAACAGCAGCGGATATTTTTCCCGCACCGGGTCGGAGTCGTAGACCTCGCTGAAGAGCTCGCGCGCGTATGCGAACTGCGACCCGAACTCGTGGCGCACCTCCTCGCCGACCGCGTAGCAGCAGGGGCCGATGGACGGGCCGATGGCGGCGATGAGGTCCCGTGGGCGCGATCCGTAGCACAGGCGCATGGTCCCGATGCCGTGCTCCACGATGCGCGCCAGTGTGCCGCGCCAGCCCGCGTGGAAGGCCGCCACCGCGCGCCGGCGCACGTCGGCCACCAGGATGGGGACGCAGTCCGCGGTATGAATGCCGAGAAAGACGCCGGGGACGTCCGTCATCATCCCATCGCCACGCAGCACGGCTCGTCCGCCGGCGGTTTGCAGGCGGGTGGGCTGCGCGCGGTCTTCGGCCTCCACGACGCGAATCATACCTGAGTGGAACTGGTGCAGCGTCACGAGATAGGGAACAGGGGACAGGGAACAGGGAACAGCAGGACGGGAGTGGGAGGTGGTTCCGGCCTGCGTTGTCCCGCCCGCAACCTGCTCCGCCTTGCCAGCGACCGCTTCCAGGAACCGTTTGCGGTTCTCGGCTACGTTGGCCGGATCGTCCTGCTGGGTCCAGCCCAGGTTGAGGGTGCCTGCCCCCCCGATCTGGCCGTAGATGGTGGAGACGCCTCCGGCGCGCGTGCTGAAGCCGTGGCGCAGCCACGCGTATCTCTGCCAGTCCGCTGCGCGCAGCAGATCGACGCGCCGCCCGTGGCCCAGGCCAACAGAACACAGCAGATCGTCCCCCTCGGGGCTTTTCAGTCGCTTCGTCACGAACCCATTTTATGGTTCCAGCGCCCTGCCGTGCCGGGCAGGAGCAGATAAGTTCCTCGTTTGTTGAGACTTTTCTCATTCGTCTCCGTCAATGTTAGTGGGTTGGACTAAGGGGTCGCCAACTGCATGCGATTTCGAGCCTAACCTTCGCCATTCCAGAGATTTACTGGAAAAGTTGCATCCTGACCGATTGCTCTGTAAGATACCCGATTGCGTCCATGAGATTGAATGTGCCCGGCATAGCTTCTCACTTTCTCCGCTCCCGCATCACCAAGGTGTGCGTCGCCATCGCCGGCTCCACGCCCGCGGAGATGATCGAAAAGGCCTCCTCCGTGGTCAAGGAGACGCCGTTCCTCGAGTTTCGCCTGGATTATCTGGAAAAGCCCCTGCTCGCGCTGCCCAGGTTCAGGCAGTTCTTCGCAGACAACACGGTCGCCACCGGCATCGCCACCTGTCGACGCGTCGCCAATGGCGGCAAGTTCGCCGGCTCGCTGGCCGCCGAACTCGAAGTCATCACAAAATGTGCGGCGGCCGGATTTCACCTTGTAGATCTTGAACTTGAATCCGCCGAGAGCCTCAGGAAGGGCGACCTGCAGAAGCTGCGCGATACCGGCATCGGCCTCCTCATCAGCCATCACGACTTCACCGGAACGCGCGATCTGGACAGCATCTTCACCCGCATCGAGGCCTTCCACCCCGACTTCATCAAGGTCGTCCCCACCGCCAGGGCGCTGGTCGACAACCTCACGCTCATCCGCTTCCTGGAACGCATGAACGACCACTCCAACATCATCGGCATCTGCATGGGCGATGCGGGAATCATCTCGCGCGTGCTGGGCGTGCGCGCCGGTTCGGCCTTCACCTTCGCCGCCGCCACCCTGGGCGAGGAGACCGGCCCCGGCCAGATTGCCGCCCGCACCCTGATAGAAACCTACCGCATTGAGCAGGTCGACGCCGCCACCAAGGTCTACGGCGTGGCGGGCAACCCCATCCGCAGCTCGCTCTCGCCCATCATGATGAACACGGCCTTCCGCCGCGAGACGGTCAACGCCGTCTATCTGGCGCTGCAGACCACACGGCTCTCCGACCTGCTGAAGCTGGTGCACGAGATCCCCATCCAGGGCATCAGCGTCACCATGCCGCTGAAGCAGGAGATCCTGTCGCATCTGGAGCGCACCGATCCGCTCTCGGCCAGGATTGGCGCGTGCAACACGGTGCTGCGCGCGCAGGACGGCAAACTCTACGGATTCAACACCGACGTGGCGGGCATCACCGGCCCGCTGGAGAAGCGAATGCCGCTGGCCGGCGCCAGGATTCTGGTGCTGGGCGCGGGAGGAGCGGCGCGCGCCGCCGTTTTCGGCCTGCGCGAGAAGGGAGCGTCCGTCTTCATCCTCAACCGCACCGCAGAGACCGCGCAGAAACTGGCGCGCCAGTCCGGCTCCAAGACCATCCGCCTGGAGGCCCTGGCCAAGACGCCCTTCGACGCCATCGTCAATGCCACGCCGGTCGGCATGGCCGGCAACAAAGCCGCGCCCCTGCTGGAAGCCAAGGACCTCAATACCAAGCTGGTCTTCGACCTGGTCTACAACCCGCTGGAGACGCCGCTGATCCACCTTGCCCGCCAGTTGTCCATCCCCTACATTACCGGCATTGAGATGTTCGTCCACCAGGGCGCGCGGCAGTTCGAGATCTGGACCGGCAAGCCCGCCCCCGAGGAAGAGATGTTCCGCGTCGTGCTTCACGCCCTGCGCCGGCAGGCGGAAGCTGACGCCGCTGAAGCCGCCGCGTCGAAGCCGGAGGCAAAGCCTGCCGCCAGGCCGAAATCGGAGGCTAAGCCAAAGCCGTCGACAAAGCCCGTTGCGAAGCCGCCAACCAAACCGAAATCGGAGGCAAAGTCAAAGCCATCGGCAAAGTCGCCGGCAAAGCATGCCGCCAGGCCACCGGTAAAAACAGCAGCCAAGCCGCAGTCAAAGGCAAAACCGCCGGCAAAGCCCGCCGCCGGAAAATCCGCCGCCAAGGCAAAGAAATAAGTCTCGTCTGCTTCGTTTGGCGCACAGAACGCCGCAAACTCCGCTCAAGAGATGAAGTTGGATGTGTAAGAAAGTCGCGCCGCCAGCGACTACCTTATGCAGGAGAGAATCCGGACGATGCTCTCCCCGGACAAATTGATCGCGCGTCCGGCAATTCGCCTGAACCTGCCTCGGCAGGATTGCGTATCATGAAACACTGCTCATTCCCTCCGCTGCACGGCGGGCTGTGGGCCATGCAGTTCAATCGGTGTTTGAGGAGATCATTCGATGAAGAAGCTGATGCTGTGCCTTGTTGCACTGGCCGCGCTGGTCGCAACCCCCGCCCTGCGCGCGCAGACTGCTGCTCCCCCTGCGCCGGGCGATCTTTCGGGCAACTGGCAGGGAACGCTCAAGGTGGGCAAGGACCTGCGCATCGTTATCAATATCTACAAGGGCGACAAAGACGGCTGGAGCGCGAAGATGTACAGCATCGATCAGACTCCGCAGCCGATTCCGGTCGCATCGGTGACCCGGCAGGGTTCTGATGTCAAGATTGCGGTCGACATGATTGGCGGCAGCTTCGAGGGCAAGTTGGACGCCAGCGGCAAGAGCATCAGCGGGACATGGACCCAGGGCGGACAGCCGTTTCCGTTGACCCTCCTGCGCGCCACGCCGGAGACCGCGTGGGAGATCCCCGAGGCGCCCAAGCCGCCCACGCCGATGGCGGCCGATGCGGACCCGTCGTTCGAAGTCGCAACCATCAAGCCGAACCCCTCGGGAGCGCCGGGCTTGCAAGGCCTCGTGATCCGGGGACGCAGCATGGTGGTCCGCAACGGATCGCTGAACGATCTGGTCACCTTTGCCTACAGCTTGCAAGTGAAGCAGATCGTGAACGGGCCGGAA
>Ga0187872_10003088_pt1 | contig 13814 bp, 12 predicted proteins | sample June2016WEW_16_4_FD_132973 | JGI IMG/M metagenome (GOLD analysis project Ga0187872, IMG submission 132973) | Peatland microbial communities from SPRUCE experiment site at the Marcell Experimental Forest, Minnesota, USA - June2016WEW_16_40 | ecosystem: Environmental > Terrestrial > Soil >...
ACAACGCAACGATTTTGGTCGTCTGGTGGAGACGACCATCCATCAGCTGGAATCGGGGCATTTCTCCCCGCACAGCGGGATCCGCTTCCCTCAGAACGGCTGTGTGAGCTGCCCTCATCTGGGTCTCTGTCTTGATAACCAGCAACTGATTGAAACGAACCTGATCCGTCGTCCGGGAGCGAGCGACCTTGATTGGCTTGACGAGCTTGTGGACTAACGGATTGCCGATGGCAGCGCCGAAACTCAATCGACGGCGGGCGTTATTCGTTCTAGACAAGATCGACGAGATCTTGGCCTGGGAGAAGGAAAAGGAGCGGGAAAGAGACGTGCGGTGGGTGGATTTAGGGCGATATCTCTGCGAAGTTCGGGCGGGACAATACTGGAGGCTCGAAAACCTGAAATCCTTTGATGAATTTCTGGAGAAGCGCTTCCCTGAATCGCGCCGCAAAGCCTACTACCTGATGGCCATCCACGAGAATTTGACACGAATTCCGAAACCACGGCTGAGGGAAGTAGGCTGGAGCAAGGCTGCGGAGATGGCCAAAGTGGCGCGCAGGGACGGGAAGGACTTCGATTGTGCAACCTGGTTGCACAAGGCGAATGAGCTACCGAAAGAGGAGTTCAAGCGTGAGGTGGAACGGCACCTGACTGGTCAGGAGACAGAACCCTGGGAACTCATCTACTTCAAGCTGTACAAAAGCCAACTGCCAGTGATCGAGCAGGCCCTTGAAACAGCCGCTTTGATGCTCGGAACTGATAAATCCAGAGGCTACATGCTGGAGATGATTTGCGCGGATTTCCTGGCGGGTGCGAACATCGAATCCGGGAACTCAAACGCCTTGATCCTTTCGCTCGAACGGCTCTTTGGTTTGCTTCCACAGCCAAAACAGCAGGAGTTTCTCGGCACAGTGAGCGGAATTTCGTGACGATTCGTACTTTGCGACGCCCCCGGTTGAGACTCGAGGTTCCACTCTACAAGGAACTCCATCGAAGGATCCTGGAGCGAGACCGATGGCGCTGCCAACATTGCGGCTGCATGAGTAGACTCCAGGTTCATCACATTCAGTCACGGAGCCTGCTCGGCGAAGATACGGAAGAGAACCTGATCACCTTGTGCGCTTCGTGTCACACACAGATCCATCTCAGATTAGCTGACTAACCATTTTCCGTGCGTCCCTGGCAGGAGCAAAGATTTCCGGCTTGCGTAGCCTGATACCGGCACACCCACATATCCGCATTCACGCTTGGCGACCAATGCCGCGTGGACACTCGTCGCCGTCCTCAGCCTCGCCCCTTAGGGCCTTTGCGACTTAAAAGAGGCGTAATTTGCCGTGGCGATCGCGGCTACAAACAGCAAGAGGCTCGCTTTATAAAAGGTCAAGTAAAAAATGGATTGATCCCGTGTAAACAGCATTGGTAACACCAGCCCGAACGCATTCAATCCTTTCCACACCACCGCGATAGCCAAACTCGCCATTCCCAGCCAGTAGCTCCAGTGAAGGATGTGTTTTTCCATCAGCGTTCTCCTTTCCCCGAATTTCGATTTGGGTCCACCGGGAAGTGAAACTGGCCACAAACTACAGCAAGCGAAGTATGAAGTCAAAGAACGGTTCCAAATAATCTTGAAACGCTGCACCTGCAAGTCGCTGATAGGGACAGGGAAGCGGGCTTGGGTCTAGCCACTGAACGTGGTGACCCTGTTTGTCTCAAGATCCGCTCGGAATAAAATCCGACCACGCTGACAGCAAGTTCATATCGGAACACAATGACCGTCGTTATAGCCCTTCCAATCTCGTGGCTCAGTCATGCAAAAGATTTTCAATGTCACCCCTCTGATCGGGGCGGTCCTCACGAGGATCCTGTCGATCGTGCAGCGCCAGTCGGGCAACTTATGGATCTCCATTCGATCTCCCGGATTGATGTGACTGCGCAGCGTCTCCGCTTCTGGTTGAATTGAACCTATTGAAAAATCGCAACTAACCACCAGTTGAACCTGGGTAAAATTACCTCCATTTATGAGCAATTTCTTTCGCAAAAGTCACCGAAACTGAGGCACATTCTTACGAAACGCAGAAATGCCGGGTAGACTCAATCGATGCCGCTGCACGGCTCTCGCCTAACTCATTGATTTAAATTCTGATAGGTGGCTTGTTGATGCTAATGCTCCCTAAATGGCTTTGATTTATGGAATCCCGTGTGCAAAGATAATTGCCCCCGCAGGGATTGGAGTGTTTTTGTGTCTCTGCATCTGCTTGCCGACGTTGATCGGGAGTCGCTATGCTAGATGATGACCATCATGGAGTAGTAGCTCGCAGCCTAGACGAGTACTGGGCCATCGTCCGCCGGCGGCGCTGGTATATGTTGCTGCCTCTGTTTGCTTGCTGGGCGATCGCGTGTGCGGGAAGCTGGCTCGTCCCGTCAACCTTCCAGTCCGAGGCGCTGATCCTTGTAGAACAGCAAAAAGTTCCTGAGCAGTATGTCGTTCCCAACGTCACCGTGAGCCTTCAGGACCGCTTACAGAGCATGACCCAACAGATTCTGAGCCGCACCAGGCTTGAGTCCACCATCAACCGTTTCCATCTTTATCAAACGCGCCAAGGCACGGCATTTATCCCAACCGGGGATCCGGTTGAACAAATGCGGAAGGACATCAAGATCGAGCTCGTGCAGGCACCCGACCGGCCAGGCCAACTGACTGCATTCAAAATTCGATATTCGGCCGGCACGCCTCAGCTCGCACAGCAGGTGAACAGCGAGCTTACCTCTCTATTCATCGAGGAGAATCTTAAGTCCCAACAGCAGCTTTCCGAGAGCACGACAGCTTTTCTCGGAAGCCAGTTGGAGGATGCACGAACGAAGCTTGAGGAGCAAGAGGCGAAGGTTCGAGCATTCAAGGCGAATCATTTCGGAAATTTGCCCAGCCAGTTGGAAACGAACGTTCAAATCCTGAGTGGGTTGCAAGCTCAACTGCAAAGTACCCAGCGGGCTTTAGACGGAGCGAACCAGCAAAAGCTTTACCTGGAGTCCCTGCAACAAGAATACCAATCGATTCAGACAAGTTTAGGCAACGGAAACTCAACGGCGACGTCCCCGGAAACCTTGGATAAGGAGCTCTCAGATTTGCGCCACCAGCTTCAAGAAGCTCGGTCGCGATATACCGAGGACTATCCCGACGTCGTTCAGTTGAAGGACAAAATCTCCCAGACGGAGAAAATGAAACAAGACATTGACGCCGAAATCGCGGCCAACGAGAAGCCCGCGAAGACGACGACTGACGTTGACCCTGCCGCCGCAGTATCGGTAGAGCACGGATCAACCTCTCCCATGATGCAGATTCAAAGCCAGCTCAAGGCCAATCGTTTGGAGATTCAAAATTATCAGCAGCGCACGCGGCAAATTGAGTCGGATATTGCTGCCTATCAGGCCCGCCTGAATTTGACACCAGAAACAGAACAGGAACTGGCGGACATCTCCCGCGGGTATGAAGAGTCGAAGACAAATTACAATTCGCTGCTCCAAAAGCAAAACGAGTCACAGCTCGCTACGAGTCTTGAACAGCGCCAGCAGGGTGAGCAATTTCGCATCCTTGATCCGCCGAGTTTACCAGCTAGACCATCGGCTCCAAATCATTTGCTTATCAGTATCGCTGGCTTGATGTGGGGTTTCGCAATCGGAGCCGGTTTAACCGTTCTCCCGGAAATGATAAACGTTCGGGTTCGGCAGGAAAAAGATCTCGAAGATGCAGTTCCACTCAAGGTGCTGATCGGAATTCCTCATTTAGATGCTCCCGGAGAGGACCGTTCTCGCATTCTCTTTCAGCGAATAGAGATTGGCGCTGTGGTGGTGATAGCGATTTTGATGCTCGTTGGAAATCTTTACGCGTTCTACAAAAGTTAAGAAATATGTACAAACAATTTTATGGGTTGACGCACAATCCGTTCGAGGTCAGCCCGGATCCTTATTTCTTTTGCCCGACGCCACGGCACACCGAGGCGCTGGCCAATCTGGCTTATGGTGTGCTTCGCCGCAAGGGATTTGCGGTGCTCACAGGCGAAGTGGGTACAGGTAAAACTTTGGTCGTGCGATGTCTTTTCGAGGCTCTGACCAAGAATAAAGTGGCATTCGCATGTGTATACAATCCGACGATTTCCGTGTTGGAATTTTTCACCAATGTGATTAACGAGTTTGGCCTCGTTCCCTCCCAAATTCGCACGAAAAGCGATGCCCTTGCGCGCCTCAACAATTATTTGATGGAGCGTTCGCGTCATGATCTCACCACTGCACTTGTCGTCGACGAAGCCCAATTGCTTAGCTGGGAACTCCTGGAAGAAATTCGTCTGCTTACGAATCTGGAGACTACGAAACACAAACTCCTCCAGATTGTCCTTGTAGGGCAGCCAGAGCTCGAGCAAAAGCTCGATTCACAGCAACTGCGCCAATTAAAGCAAAGGATCGGTCTGCGTTGCAGTCTGAAGCCCCTGGAAACGAAAGAGCTGCAGGATTACATTCATCGAAGGCTCGAACTTGCTGGAGCTAATTCGCACGCAGCCGCTATCTTCCCTGAAGAAACCGTCGCTGTGATTCAAACGATTTCACGAGGCATCCCGCGCTTAGTCAACACGCTTTGTGAGAATTCCCTGCTGCTGGGCTTCGGCCACAATCAGCACCTAATCACGCCCGATATGGTCCAGGAGGTGGCTCGGGATCTTTGTTTGGACAGGGTTGCGGAAGATTCGTTTGGAACGTTCGACGAAAGTAAATCGCAGTCGGGAGTGAAATCAGAGTGAGCCGGCTCTACGACACGTTGCGAAAAATGGAAAGGGAGAAGCGGCGGCCAGGAACCGCTGCGCCCGAGCCGGACAAACCGATCGAACTGCTCAATAACATTGTGGCAGCACCCGTCGAGATGACATACGGTCCCACCGTAAAAATCAAGGCTGGCAAAGCGTCGCGTTTGGTAGCGCTGACAGACCCTAAGGGTTTAGGCGCCGAGAAATTTCGCGCCTTGGTGGCTCGCCTGGAGAATCTACGCGAAAAGGGGGAGCTGAGGTCGTTACAAATCACTAGCGCCGTGATCAACGAAGGCAAGAGCTTAGTCGCCGCAAATCTCGCGGTCACTCTTGTGAAGCACTTCGGCTATAAGGTGCTTCTGGTCGAAGGGGACTTGCACAGGCCAACACTCACGACCTTGCTTGGATTGACCGACCTTGAAGGGATAAATCAATGGTGGCATAGCCGAGAAGAGGACAAAGAGATTGCTTCCTATATTTACAAATTGGATGATACACCACTCTGGTTTCTTAGTGCTGGCTCCCCGTGCGATCAGCCATCCGAAATTCTCCAATCGGCCCGATTTGCCGAAACGTTCGCGCGATTAGTTGGCGATTTTGACTGGGTCGTAGTCGATTCAACCCCCATGACGCCAATCGTCGACGCGAACCTGTGGTCAAGACTCGTAGACGGCACACTCCTCGTAGTTCGCGAAGGCGTTGCACCGATCAAAGCTCTAAAGATGGGCTTTAAAGGTTTGGATAATCCGAAGTGGCTCGGAGTGGTACTGAACGAGGCTTCCGAATTCGACCGCGTGAACTATTCAGACCAATACTACGGCGCTAAGAAGAAATAGAGCCATCCGAAATAAGAGAAGGAATCAAGGCCCACTCCATGATCCGCCTCCTGAATGCCTATTTTCCAACTCGCACCCTCTTTTTGGGAATCTCAGAATGGTGCCTGATTGTGCTCTCTTTCGTGGCGGCTGCCATTGTCCGTCTGGGGACAAACGATGCCACCGTGATGCTCCACTACGAGCTGGGCTTTTTGAAAATTCTCGCGCTCTCTGGGGCCTTCATCATTTGTATGTATTACTTCGATCTCTACGATACTTCCATTCTAAGCAATCGACGCGAAACGTTCAGTCGTCTGGTCCAGGTGCTGGGCACCATGTGCATTCTCTTAGCTGTCGTCTACTATCTTTACCCACCCTTAGAATTGGGCCGCGGCATCATCCTGCTCGGCTTACTCATTGTTGTGATCATTCTGGCGCTGTTGCGAGCCTTGTTTTCGGCGTTAAATCGCCGGCCTCAGTTCGCCGAACGTACGATGATCTTCGGCGATGGGCCCTCAGCTTCAAGACTTTTCCAGGAGCTGGATTCCCGCCCAGAGTTGGGTATTAGCATCGTTGGCCGAATTTCGGTCACCGGCAATGGGAGTTACGAACTGAATTGTGAACGCGGCAGCCGTAACGGGACGTCTGAGGGCACCATTACTGACAAGAAACTTCCAGCCGCCATCGATCTGCAGCGAGTGAGTCGCATCATTATTGCCCTCGATGACCGTCGCGGAAGACTCCCGGTGGAACTGTTACTGTCCATGAAAAGTCGGGGTGTACGCATTCAGGATGGGACTGAGTACTATGAACAGGTCACAGGGAAAATCCCCATAGAATCACTGCGCTTGGGCACGCTTCTTTTCTCATCTGGTTTTCATCTTTCTCGCTTTCTTGTGATTTACAAACGCCTCGCATCCATAGCGGTGTCGACCGTTGGCTTGGTCCTCTGCCTGCCCATGCTTCCTTTTGTAGCCCTGGCCATCAAACTGTCATCGCCTGGACCTCTTCTCTATCACCAAAAGCGTGTTGGAAGAGACGACACCATTTTTTATTGCCACAAGTTTCGAACCATGCGTGCCGACGCAGAGGCCGATACAGGTCCTACTTGGGCCGGCGATGAGGATCCCCGGATTACTTCCGTGGGACGTTTTCTCCGAACGACCCGGCTCGACGAAATTCCTCAACTATGGAACGTGCTGAAAGGCGACATGAGTCTTGTTGGTCCCCGCCCTGAGCGTCCAGAGTTTATAGAATGGCTCAAGCAAGAGATTCCTTTCTACAACCTTAGGCATACTGTCCGACCCGGAATCACCGGCTGGGCGCAAATCCGATACAAATATGGAAACTCCGTCGAACATACCAAGGAAAAGCTTCGCTATGATCTTTTTTATATCAAGAACATGTCGCCAGGTCTGGACGCGTTGATCTTCTTCGACACTGTAAAAACCATGTTGCTGGGACGAGGCGCGCGGTGAAGCTGTGCCTCTAGTTCTAGACACCCCCAGTCAATTGCCAGTCGGGCGACGTGTTGGGACTGTGTGTGGAACAGTCGAACTGCCTGAGCCGCTCGGATTTTTCGGGGTAGTCCAATCTCCCAACTCACACTTCTGGCGTGCCCGGCCACCGGGCAGGAGCTGCTGGCCCTCTTCCAAAGCGAAACGCCTGAGTTCAAACCGGGTGAGAGATTCAAATGTAGGACTCCGGTTACGCAGTGCTTGCCGCCGCAATCGAGAACGTGTCGGCCGAGCCGTACACGAACTATCTCAAAGAATATCGCTTTGACCATTTGACGTGATGAAGCTCTCGTACATCTGCTGTGACGCACTGGTTTCTCGGTCGAGCGTGGAATGCAGGGCCAGGGCACCGGAATGATTTGGGCTTAGGGGACTGCATAAGTCGGGAATTGGGTCCGAGGATAGCGCAAAGCTCAAATTGGTCCTAGCTTGTTTTTTTTGCCAGGAGTGCTAGGTGAATTCCGTAGTGCGCGCTCAACGCGGCGCGCTGCCAGATTCCAAACAAGCCGAGCGACCGCATACAGCGGGCCAATTTGTGTGAATTGACGAGTCGATATGCTCCCAAGCTCGCGACGCCCAGACAAACTGAAGTCAGCCTTTCGATTTGGAATCCATTCGATCGTACCAGTGATCTCAATGCTGCCGGATCCAGCCAGTTCTCGATCGGCTGGTTGCTCCAGGTCCGGCCTCCACCAGGTATTGCTTCCATGGTCCTCTTGTTAGGCGTAGTGATGATCAGGTATCCGTTTAGTTTTAGCAACCGACTGGCAACGGCGACGTATCTGCTTTGGTCTTGCTGTTCGATGTGCTCGATCACCTCAAGGCTGACAACCAGATCGAATTCGCCCTTCGGTCCATCCCACTCAATGACATTTTGGGATGTAAACTCACAATGCGGATACCGTATTCGGGCAGGCGCTACGTCCGACAAGTCCACACCAAGTGCGGGACCAAATACTCCCAAAATGCCGGTGCTCCAGCCCGCGCCACAGCCTAAATCGCAAATTTTGGGATGGCGCGGAAGGTCGGCTTCAGACATGAATTGCAGCGCTTTCACAATTCTCTTTAGTTCCAGGGAGTTGGCGAACCCAAATTCTGACCATCTCTCCGAATAGTAAGCGCGTTGTAATTTGATACCGGATTCAGGCTCTACCATATGCGCTCTCTAAGCAATGCTAACAGGCTCGCGCCAAGACTGCCAAGTTGGACGGGCGCTTGAGTCTGGCGCCGTCGACCAGAATCGATCTGCATCAATCCCGTTGTGATGGTCATGTATGTCGCGGGGGTTTCATTGTGAGGGCTTCTTCTCTCAGATATCTCTCAGCAGGCGCGAGAGGTCTTTCGCTCGGTTCGCTCGGAGCCCTCTCTGTTTTCGTTTTCCCTAACAAGCCTACTCATTTGAATGAGCATCGTTCCTGCATGAGTTGTGTATTCTTCGACGAACGCCGGGCGCATGCAGGGGGCCTTGAATTCGCTAAAGTGTGGGTGAGCTGACATTGCTATAACTTGGGGAACTTGGAACAATGGAGCGAAAAGTCCGGTTAAGCGTCCGGATCGCATGGGTTGCGTTGGGGCTGCAGTTCGCTCCCCATCACTGTTACCGGAGGAGAAGGTCGAAATCGAGTGAGAAACGCCGAGCGTTGGCACGAGACGAAATTCGTCAGTACAGCACGCGGTCTGAGGGCGTCGCGAGATCGGATGCATGTGTCGATCGGTTCGCGCTTCATCACCGATATTGTTGCTCAATGGTATGAACGCGCGATTCGCGCTCATGCCCGGGGCCGGTTACTGGACATGGGCTGCGGACACGTTCCTTTGTTCGGGGTTTACCGCGATCTTGTAGAGGAGACCATTTGTATCGATTGGGCGAATACTCTTCATCCGAGTATCCATCTCGACTTCGTCGTTGATCTCGGCGGTAAGCTGCCATTTGAGGATGGGAGCTTCGACACCATCCTGCTCACCGATGTGCTGGAACACCTCGCGGAACCAGCGCGTGCGATGTGCGAGGCGGCGCGAATCCTTCGGCTGGACGGGAAACTAATCATCGGCGTTCCATTTTTTTACTGGGTTCACGAAGAACCGCACGATTATCATCGGTACACGGAGTTTGCCTTGCAACGAATGTGCCGTTTGAGCGGCTTGACTGTTGTGGAACTTCAAGCGTATGGCGGTCTTCCGGAAATTCTGTGCGACCTTACAGCCAAGGGTCTCGAATGTCTTCCTCGCCCGCTGCCCGCGTTACTTCGGCCCTTGCATGTTGCTGCCGCGTTATTGGACGCAACGTGGCCCATACGCAAACTCTCAGAGCACAGCAAGCCGTCCTTTCCGCTCGGTTACGTGCTCGTAGCTGAGAAACGGCCGCCGAGGGCTATGGGCGATCGCGAAAACCACAAACAAGGCGCGGTGCCGCGATCGAGGGTTATGACAAATCGAAGTGCACGTTTTGAGACCGGCGGTATCGAGAGTTTTGCGCGTCTAGCACTGTGGTTGCGATAAGACCGTTTCTCCGGCGGACGCGCCGGCAAAATTCGAGATTCGCTACTCACGTGAAATCATTGATCGCAGCCGAGATTAGGGCGGCGCACGCTTATTCTTTCCGGAACCAGCGCGCAGTGTAGTCCACCTCATGCAGCTTATATGGAAGCTGTCGGGCTTGAAAGAATTCATCTACGGCCTTGCGGCATCCCGGCCAATGACCGTAGTCGTCCAAGGAGATAAAACCTCCCGGTACAACCCGGTCATAAAATGTCTCGAGACAGAGCTTCACCGACTCGTATCAGTCTGCATCAATGTTAAGCAATGCAACTTCAGAAGCCGAAACAGAGGGGAAGGTATCTTGGAACCAGCCTGGGACAATGTGCACACGGTTCATGTTTGCGCCGACATCCCCGAGCACTTTCTGAACGCGCGCAGGATCGCCTACTACTTTACCTACGTGGGCCTTTGCTGCGTCACCGTCTTCAGGCGTTGTTTCAGGCATGCCCTGAAAGGAATCGAGCAGCCAAATGTCCGGTTGAGCCGAGATCGTGTCGCGAAGCGAGCGAGTAACGCGGCTGTACCGCCGTTGCATACACCACACTCAATGACATCTCCGGGGATCTTTTCTTTCTCGATGCGCTTCGCTAAGACGTACAGATTATGGATACGCTCGGGTCCCACTAGCGTGTCGGCCTCGACTAATCTAGTGAGACGTCTTTCTGCGAATTGGGCCCAGAATTGCTTTATAGCGCTGATAGATTTGAAGTCAACTAATGCTGACGCTGTTCTCAAAGCCGGCAGGGATACACTCCCGGATATTGTGCTTCAAAGAGATCCATGACTCCACGACGTGGATTAGTGCTCTCGCGATTGCCTCTACCTCATGTATTTGTAATCTTCTGAATCAGCAAACAAAGTTTCCTATCTCTCTTGACCATTTCCAGGAACTGCGACGAACTACCCCACTAGCCGCATCATGTAAACCAAACAAACGCAACGCGTCTTTCCATCATTTATTAGCCGATTCAGTCATAAGATTTTCGTGACGTACGGCATCGCCAGCAAACTGTAAATACTTTTTATAGGCGTGGTGCCACATCAGATTATTTCTAACATATTCATATAACTTCATCGCCATTCGTTGGGCCTCATCTGGGTGCGTCAGAATATCGACGATAGCATCAGCCAACGCAATGTGATCGTCGATGGCTACTAATCTTCCAGTTACTCCGTCGGTTATCAATTCACGTACCCCCCCTACCTTAGTGCATATGACCGGCACCTTTGCAGCCGCCGCCTCAATAACGACTAGAGGGAAGCCCTCTCTACGGGAGGCTAGAACGAAGAGTTGGGTTTGTGATAGAAATGCGGGAATGCGCTCGTGAGGAACGTCTTTGAAAATTATGACCCTATGCGCCAGCGACATCGAATTGATCAGCTGACGAATTGGCTCGATTTCGGGGCCATCCCCTCCAACTAATACCAATCGTGCATCTGGCAGCTGACTCAGAACATGACCAAAGGCTCGAACGAGAACATCGTGCCCCTTCCTTGGGATGAACGCACCGACGCTCAAGATAGTCTTGCCTTGATTCGGAAGAGAGAATCGCGCAGGCTGCTCGTGCTCGGCAGGTGTAAATAGAGCGAGATCAGCCCCGTTATAAATAGTTGTCATTTTTGCCGCCACCGTGGAGTCCACCGCCAGAACGTCCTTCGCAAGATCGCCAGATACTACAACAATATGATCCGCACCCCGCAGGAGCATTCTCCAAAGTATCCTCTCTCGTCCTTTTGTAGATAGCGCATTCCGAGCGTCATTTCCCTGAAAGGTAAGTATGATTTTGCCGTTAAACAGCTTTAGCTTCTTAAGGGCAAGGAATATTAGAGACTCAAGGCCAGGAAAATGCGGGTTGATAATTCTTATGTTGTGTTGATCAATGATTCGGCGCAGTACCCAACAGCGATATGGCAAACGATAAACAAAAGAAAACAACGCGCGAAAAGGATGTTGATGGTCCACGGGACTCCACAGATCCAGACAATGCGGCTTTATCAGTTTCTGTTCGGCGTTGCCACCCGATTCGGACTCTTCTGAACTGACTAGCAATTGGGGAGAGAATACTCCGCCGTCACGAAACTGAACGACGAGAGACTTCACAGCCTGGTTCACACCTCCAATGTGTTGGAGAGACCACGGAAGGACAAATAGCCAACCTGGAGTGGGTTGATCGGACGTGTCGAGAGACCCACTAGGCCCACTGCGATAGTTCGACCGCATACTGTAATGCTCACTATTCCTATGATGGGAAGGTAAACCCTTCTATAGTATGGACGAATGTCATTGCTTTTGTGAAGCAATTCATTAGGCTAATAGGAAAAATGAGCCGCGCTCGTATTCTTATGACTGGCATTGTTGTGAACTGGATGGCCTTTGCCATCTCGGTCATAGTTTCCTTCTTTCTCTCTCCATTCGTGGTCCATCACCTTGGGAATGTTGCCTATGGTGTCTGGGTTCTAGCCAATTCCTCCATCGCCTATATGGCCTTGCTTGACCTCGGGATGCGCGGTGCTGTGACGCATTTTGTGGCCAAGCATCAAGCGCGTGGAGAACACCTCGAATCGAGTCGTGCTGTCTCGGTTGCTCTGGCGTTTCGAACCTTGATCAGCCTGGCTGTGGTTGTAGCTAGTCTGATCCTCGCGGCATTTGCCATCAAAATCTTTCGCATCCCCTCCAATATGTGGACGGCAGCGCAGTGGGCCATCGTCATTAGCGGTTTCAACTTATCTTTCAGTCTTATCGTCGGAGTATTCGCCGGGGTGCTGACGGCTTTACAGCGTTTTGAGTTGGCAAGCGGCATCGCGATCGCTCAAACGTTAATCAGCGCCGCGGGCACCGTATGGGTACTGAATAGGGGATACGGGATTGTTCCCCTAGCAACGATGCAGCTGGCGGTCGTACTCGTCTTAGGTATTGCGACGATCATTATCTGCCGTCGGGTTTACCCAGATCTGCGCCTTGGATTTCGCTTTCTGGACCGGACCATTCTTCCGGAACTTTGGCAATATAGCTTTTATCTATTTGTGATCGCAGCCACAGGTCAAGTCATTTATTATACCGACAACCTAGTTGTTGGCATCTTCCTGTCTGCCGAGGCGGTGACCCTTTACGCGATTGGCGGCCGATTCATTGAGTACTTGGGACAACTTGGCGCATCGCTTGCTCAGACCTTCATGCCGGTGGCGAGCAACTTGGCTGCCCAGGATCAGCAGGATCAGCTGCGGCGGTTGCTGATCCAAGGGACCAGAGCCGCGCTCTTTGTTTCGCTGCCTGTAGGTGGGGCGTTGTTCTTTCGAAGCTCCACTTTCATTGGCTTGTGGATGGGACAGCAATACGCTCAACCGTCCGGGCATGTACTCCGAATCTTGCTTCTGTCAACCCTTGCCCTAGCTGGTAACCGCGTCGGTGCCAACATCGTCTTTGGGCTGGGTAAACACAAGCCGTTCGCCTTGTGGCAGTCGTGCGAGGCGGTAGCTAATCTCACACTGAGCATTTACCTGGTCCGGAAAATCGGAATATACGGCGTAGCTTGGGGCACAGTGCTCCCCAGCCTGGTAAGTCAAATCGTGCTATGGCCGCGATATCTATCGAAGCTCTTAGACCTGACCGTTTGGAACTATTTCCGGGAATGTTGGATCCGGCCTGCTCTCGCGACCGCACCGTTTTGCCTTGCGTGCCTTTGGACCGATCATTATTGGGGCGTCACCAGCATGGTCCACTTTTTTCTCCAAATCGCAGCAGCACTGCCCCTTATACCTGTAGGCATAATACTTTCCTTCTGGAAGGAGGTGAATTGGCAGTTACGGAGCCAGGACAGCCTGTTTCGGCGCGCACTCTTAGGCAAGCTACATTCTGATGAGACATCTTAGCCCGTATTTCCGTTTTGGACTCCACCTACGAATCTTACGATCGTCATCGTCATCAATATTTATGAGGCTTTCAAGGCAATGAAGACGCTCCGGAGGGCGACACCCCATGGGTGAGAAGCAAAACCAGCCATTTTAGCTATCGATCAACGCCTTGTTGAAGGTCGATTTCCAAGGATCGCGTGTCACATCCAACGGCGGCCTGATTCTTGTGCGTGAGTTGGACGAGCGTTTGGGGCTTCAGCGAACTCATCGCCCGGCACTTGACCGACCCGCGAGCGATGAAC
>Ga0187872_10003091_pt1 | contig 13791 bp, 13 predicted proteins | sample June2016WEW_16_4_FD_132973 | JGI IMG/M metagenome (GOLD analysis project Ga0187872, IMG submission 132973) | Peatland microbial communities from SPRUCE experiment site at the Marcell Experimental Forest, Minnesota, USA - June2016WEW_16_40 | ecosystem: Environmental > Terrestrial > Soil >...
CTGTTCCCCGGCGGCCGCGGAGCGCTGCGGCCATCCGTGGCTTAATCAGCCGGAAACCCGCCCGGCTGCCTGGCCCCCTATACTCCGGCGGTAATGCCGTTCCCGTATCCGATTCAGCTATCCTGAGCTGGCGTTTCCCTCTCCGGGGAGCCTGACCTGGGAGCCTGACGCTGCCCCGGCCAGCAGCTCGCCGGCGGTGGCCAGCACGCACTTCGGCATCCACGCGCACGAGGCCATCGTCCAGGCTCCAGGCACCGCGTCCTTCTTGGTGCTCGCCACGAACCCGCCGTTTGACTCGAACTAGTACTACAGCCGCAACCTGAGATTCTTGAGACGACGCTGGTAGTGGCATCGGCGGGGGCGGGGCCTGGTGGACATGGGGGCCAGCAGGAATGGATCGGGCCAGGCTCCCTCTCATGGCGCAGAGCGAGCCTGGCCCTGCATGAACCGGCTGTCAGGCGGTGGCCGCTACGGCGTCGTCAGCACGGCGTCGAGCTGGAAGGACGCGACGGCGCCCTTGGCCAGCTCGGGCGCGTTCGGGCTGGTGTTGCACTGGCCCTTCTTCGGCCCGGACTTGTACCTCGGCCCGTACCCGGCGAAGTGGACCTGCACTGCACCGGGTCCGGAGTCCCCGGCGAACTTGCCGGTGCTCTTGCTGCCAACCACGGATAGGGCGATGTCCTCGGTCTGCGAGAAGTGGCAGGCCTTCAGGTTCACCGTCTGGCTCATGGTCGGCTTGGCGGTGATCCGTACCGTCAGGATCCCGGCCGAGCTGGTGAGCGACTTGGTCTTGCCCTTCGTCGCCCCGGAGCCGTTGAGGTGGACGACCCCGGTGGCCTGCACGAGGCCCCGGAGCTTCAGCGGGATGTTATTGGCGGTCACGGCCGCCTTGCCGTGGACCACCCCGTAGGCGTCCTCCGGGCCGGTGACGGACTTGCTGGCCGCCGTGTGGCTGCTCGCCAGCGCGGGCGCCCCCGCCGCCAGCGTGAGCGCGACAGCGCCGCCCACGGCCGCGAGCTTCATCCTGAGTTGCATCGTTTCCCCCCTCTTGGGATGATGTGATGTCCTCTTGATGTCCTCTTGATGTCTTCTTGATGTTCTCTTGACGGGTGAGGCTACGCTACGCCGCCCCGGAGCGGAAGACGCCCATCGATGATCTTGGCCGGTAGGGCCCGCGCGGCCAGGCGGGGCACGGTCATCACAAAAGGGCAGGGAAACAACCGCGCCGCCGCCACGCCGCGCGGCATCTCAGCCTGCGGCTGTATTACTAGGCGCATCAACTGGCCCGATTTGCGTTCGGCCCGTCCGCGCGGCGGCTCCTCTATGTGGTCCAATTGCCAATAGATGCGGGCCGCAAATCGCCGGCGCATATGATAAGCAAGGCGGGCGAATGCTATGTTTGGTGACCATAAGGCAAAGAAAGCCGAAAAGGAATATCAGGCCGCTTTAGGCCAATGGCAAGCGCAGAGGGACGGGTACGCCGAATTCCTGCGCCTGGCTAGGGGCTTTCGCGGAAGTGCTTCCAGTGAGGTGGTGCTCTCGTCAGGTGAGGCAGTCTTCTACAAGGTGAGCGGGGCGGCCCTCGTAGAGGACCGGCGAGGCGCTGGCCACTACCAGGGCAAGTCGAGCGGCATGTCGATCCCGGTCGGCAGCATCGGCGGCCGTTCCGTGCGCTATCGCGTTGGCGCCAGCCGCGGGCACTACGTGCAAGGTGCTGCGACGCCGACAGCCATCGACCAGGGGACGGTCTACATCACCAACAAGCGGGTGATCTTCCAGGGCGCTAAGCAGACGCGCGAGTGCGCGTTCGCCAAGCTCATCGCATTCCACCATTCCGACGCGGAGGGATCGACGACTTTCTCGGTCTCCAACCGGCAGAAACCCACTGTCATCCGTTACGGGCCGAGCCTTTCCGGGTCGTTCGATTTCCGCCTGGACCTAGCACTGGCTCACTTCCGCGGAACTGTCGCCGACCTCGTCGGCCAGCTCCAGGGAGAGCTGGCCCAGATTGAGGCTGCTCGTCCGATGCCCGCAAGTCCGGCTGCCGCAAGCCGGCGGTGACCGCGGTAGCTCCCCGCCTTTTCGCCGACGAGCCCGGTCATCATCTTGGCCCGGCTGCGGCCGGCTCTGGACGGGCAGGACCTGGAGGAGGACCAGGCCCGCTATGTCCGGGTGGTCGAGTACGAGGTCCCCGACCGTGAAGGCGACGGCAAGGGCGAGGTGATCGCCCTGGTCACCACGATCACCGGGATGACGGCGGCGCCGGCGCCGCTGCTCGCGGAGGCCTACCACCAGCGCTGGGAACATGAGACCGGGAATGCCCAGCTCAAGACGTACCTGCGCGGCCCCGGGAAGGTACTGCGGTCCAGGAGCCCGGACATGGTCCGCCAGGAAATCTACGGCTACCTGCGCACCCATTACCTGTTGACTGAACTGCCAGCGGAGTTTCCGCAGTTCAGAGGACAGAAGCCAGGTCCACCGCTTACGGTGCGTGGTCATGTTGACACAAGGGGGACTACCGCGGGATCTTGCCAGGCTGTCAGTTCCGCTGGCGGGCGCGCTTGAGGAGACCGGCGACCGGTGGGAGCCGTGGCGTCTGGTGGATGCCGGCGGGAGACCTGTGGAGGCGGTCTCGGCGTTCTTGCGGGATCTTCAGGCGGCGGGGGGGTCGGCGGCGACGGCCCGCTCCTACGGGATGGACCTGCTGCGATGGTTCCGGTTCTTATGGGCGGCGGGGGTGCCGTGGGAGCAGGCAACCCGCGCCGAGGCACGCGATTTCTGCCGGTGGATGCAGGTCGCGGGAAAACTGTCCCGCCCGCACTGGCGCAGCCCGGGCCAGGCGCCTGATCAGCCCCGGGCCGGCGGCTATGCGCCATCGGTGCGGGCGCACTGCGAGACGGTGCTCCGCTGTTTCTATGAGTTTCACCTGGATGCGGGCACCGGCCCGTTCGTCAACCCGTTCCCGCTCGATCGTTCCCGGCGGGGCGGACGGGCGCATGCGCATCACAATCCGATGGAGCCTTACCGCAACGAGCGGGCCGGGCTTTACCGGCCGGCGGTGCCGTCGCGGGTGCCGCGGTCGGTGCCGGATGAGGAGTTCAACGAGATTTTCGCGAGGCTGCCGTCGCACCGGGACCGGGCGCTGGTCGCCTTCTATGTGTCGACCGGCGCCCGGGCCTCGGAGCTGCTGTCGGCCACTCAGGGCGGGGCGGACCCAGGGCGGCAGCTGATCACCGTGACCCGTAAGGGCACCAGGCATCTGCAGGAACTGCCCGCATCAGCGGACGCGTTCGTGTGGCTGCGGCTCTACCAGGCGGAGATGAGCGCGCTGCTCCCCGCGGGCCGGCGCCAGCCGCTGTGGTGGACGCTGCGCCGACCGGTGCGCCCGCTGACCTACCACGCCGCGCACCGGATGTTCGAGCGGGCCGCCCGGGCAGCGGGAAGCACCGCCACGCTGCACGCGCTGCGGCACACCGCCGCCTACCGGATGGCCGAGGATCCGGCCCTCCCGCTCACCGACGTTATCTTGAGCTTTCGCGTCAGCCGGGGCTGTGACCTGCGGCGTCCCGTCGTGGACAGTGTCGCCGACGGGACGCTCGCGGCCTGATTGCGGTGGTTTCAGCTCTCTGGATCGTTACCTGATCGGGTCCGTGCCGACCGCTGGTCGCCGAGTGCGCGGGCGAGCTGGCGGCGCAGCCGGGCGTTGTCGTCGGCGAGCTGCTTGCTGCGGTCGAGGGCGGCGGTGAGCCGGGAGCGCAGCGACGCGTCGGTGGCCCGCTGGCCCGCGGGGATGGCGCCGGCGGAGCCGACGCCGCTGGTCTTTTCCCGTAGCCTGCGGATCTGGCCGCTGATATCGGGCTGGGTATAGAGCCACGACCGGGAAACCCCGGCTGTCTGGGCGACTCCGGCGAACGTCACGGGAGCGCCGGCCCGGTCGAGCTCACGCAGTGCCTGGACGGCCTTCGCCCGGGTGAGCTCGTGACGCCGTGCGGCGGCCACGGAGAGCGGGTCAGGACGCACCGGCGGCTGCCTCCTCCTCATCCGGCCCCTCGGCCTCAAGGGTGGCGATAATTTTGTCCAGGTTGCCGGCGACCTGCCGGTTCATCTCGGCAACACGGTCATGCCCGCTCGCCTCGGCTGCGGAGATGATCTGCAGCGTGGCCTGCCGCTGGGCATGATGCTGCGGCAGGAACTCCGCTGTCGTCACGAACATCGGGCAAGTCAAACAAGAGTTCGCATGCGGGCAGGTTTTGACTAGGGGCAGCTGGCAGTAGCCGTTCGGGAGCGCCTGGGTGGCGCGAGACAGCCGCTGTTTCGCCCAGGCGGCGTCGCCGAGCGGCCCGCCGGGACTGATCTGGACAGGCTGGCCCTCGGCGTTCACTTTGCGGGCTCTTTCCCAGTGCTCGCGGACGGTCTTGTCGGACAGCCGCGCATAATGGGCGGTCATGAGCGGCGAGTCATGATCAAGTATCTTCTGCACGACGTGCTGGGGGACGTCCCGGTTGATCAGGACCGTTCCCAGAGTGTGGCGCCATTGATGGGGAGTTAGGCGCACGGGCTGCCCGTGCTCGTCGCGGATGTCGCAGTCTTCCAGCCAGCGGCAGAGCGCACTGCGGTAGGTATGGCTGGAGATGGGCCTGCGCCCGTTGAGGTTGCCGCTCTGCCGGGGGAACAGCACCGGAGCGCCTGCGGGGAAGCGCTGCAGCACCCGCTGCTTCTGCTCGCCGATCAGCCGGAAGAGCTCGTCGTCGATGGGGACGAGGGCCTCGCGTTTCATCTTGGTGTTGTAGTAGCGCAGGTAGGGGGCGCCGTCGGCGTCGGCGACCGTGCAGTCGAAGGCCAGCCCGGCCGCCGAGGAGATCCGCAGGCCGCAGCGGATGAGGATCAGGGTGATGAGCCGGTAGGCCGGGTTGTCCTGCCTGCCGAGGTTGGCGGGCTGCTCGACCTGGGCCATGACATGGGCGGCGAGCCCGCGGGGAAGCCGGGCGCCCCGGGCGGGGAAGTCCTCCGGGTAGATCGCCGTGGTGGCCGGCAGCGTGTCGTCCCAGCCGTGCCGGCGGATCGCCTTCAGGAAGCCGCTCAGCCCGCCGACGTAGTTGCTGTGGCGCACCTGGCCGCCCATTTCTGCCTGCAGGACGGCCAGGTAGCGTTCCAGCAGCGGGCGGGTCACGCCGTCCAGGCCGGCGGGCGGCCCGGGCAGGGAGGCGAGCCAGGCGGCGAACCTGGTCACGGCCCTGGCCCCGGACCCGGCCGTGCTGGCCGACAGCCCGGTGGCCAGCTGCCAGCGCGTGTATCTCTTGGCCAGCTCCCGCAGCCAGGGCTGTGGTATCCCCGCGAAGCTGATGGTGGCCGCGGGCTGGTCGATGCCCAGGTTGCAGAGCCGCCAGGTGTCCCGCGGGTACTCGGTGTCCCAGCCGGCGCCGAACGCGAGCGCCTCGACGCGGCGGCGCGCGTCGAGGATGAACGGGCGCCAGCCGCGCCCGTTTCCCGGCGCATCGAGGGCGGTCCACCATTCCTCGGGCTGTTCCAGCAAGGAGGACGCGCCCGCGGCGGCCAGGACCGCCGCGAGCGGGTGGACTTCACGGGGCGGCAGCTTCGCGTCCTGCTCGTCGCCGCGGCACTGCAGGACGTACTGCATCTCCAGCCGGAGCCCGGCGGGCAGCCGCCGCAGGTCGATGTGCTCCTGGCCCGGCCCAGGATCTTCGCAGGAGGCCGCGAACTCATCGGTATCGGGACGCCCGTTGTCCTTCCACCGGATGTCGTGGCCATAGCAGAACACCGACGTGCCGCGGGTCCACAGGGAGCAGTAGCCGATCCGGCAGGCCGGCGGTGGCCCGTCCGGCGGCAGCAGCGGGGCCGGCGCCTGCCATTCCGCCAGGTCCGGGCATTCCGCGCGATGCCACTGGCGAAGGTGCCGCTGGCACATCTTCCGGCCCATCGCCCCGTAATTGCATCCGGCGACGGCGCACGAATCCAGCGGCAGGTGGCCATGCCAGCCTGGTTCGGCTGTCGCGGCGAACTCCGCGAGGGAGACCCCGCCGGATCCCCGCCACCGCTGCCAGTGCGAGGTGCACAGGCCCTGCCTGCGGTGCGGGCGGTCACAGCCGCTCACCGCGCAGGGTGGCCCGCCGAAGACCGGGTCCCGCGGGTCGAAGACCAGGTCCTCAGCCCGGAACTCCGGGCGCACCGCGGCCATGAGCTTTTCCAGCAGGCCGGCGGGAGCCCGGTGCTGCCTGGCCTGCCCCGGTTCCGCGGCGCCGGGGTTCCCGGGGCGGCTCACCGGCCGTCCTCCTCACGGTCGAAGACGGTCGCGGTGACACTGACCGCGACGCCGCCGCGGACACCGCGAGCGTGCAGGTAAACAGCCGTCCCGCCCGCGGACGGGGTCTCGGTCGCCTCGTCCAGCCCCAGCGCCAGCCGCCATTCGGCGAACAGCCCGCGCCGGACTGCGGCGGGGGCCAGAACCTGGCCCGACAGGGCTCCGCCGGAGGCGGTGACGGTCCACGCGATCACCGGGATGCCCGGATGCGAGGCCAGGATCACGGCCAGCTCGCCGACTGCTTGCTGCTGCCAGCGGAACCGTTCGCCCTGGCTGATCCAGCCGCCGGTCACCAGGTCACCTCCCGCCCGGTCAGCCAGCCAGCTTTCTCTAGCGCCGCCCTCGCGTCCTCGACCGTCAGATGCCCATACACGGCCGACGTTGTGGTCACCGATGAATGACCTAGTAGCTTGGACGCGACCTCAATGGACACCCCGTCGCGCAGCCACCTGGTAGCCGCGCTGTGACGGAGCCAGTGCGGGTCGAAATCCAGGCCGGTCCTCGCCCGGAGCCGCAGGACGAGATCATAAGCGGCCTGATAGGACCATGCCTGGCCCTTCGGTTCCGCCCAGATGTTCACGAAGACGTAGTCGCTGTCGATTCCGCCGTACTCCTCGTGCAGGTAGTCGGCATACAACCGGATCAGCTCCGGCGCGACGGGAACCGTCCGGGCTCCGGACTTGGCGCGTGCGCCGTTCGCGTTCTCCCGGGGCATGACGGTGATCTCCTGCTCGGCGGCGGCGATGTCCTCATGCCGGAGGCCGAGGACTTCGCCTGCCCGGCAGCCCGTCTCGTGCATCAGGGCGAAGAAGAAGCGGTCCCGCAGCCTGGTGCAGGCATCAAGGACCGCCTGTGTCTCGGCGACGGTGAGGATCCGCGGCAGTTTCTTCGGCGCCTTCAGCGTGATCGCCCGGCCACGATACGGCTTCCCTCTGCTCACGTGGTGGAGGAACGGCTTCCACCCGCCTCGCCCGCCGGTCCGCCACGCGGCCAGCAGGTCACCTGGTCCTTCATCGTTGCGGGCCTGGTGCGCATAGAACGAGCTCACCGCGGCAAGCTTGCGGTTGACGGTGGCCGCGCTGACCTCAGGCACCGACGACGTCAGCACCGTGACCACTCCCGACCGCCCTGCCGGCGGCAGCTGCAGCCACGCGACGAACTCGCCGATGTCCTCCAGCCGGGCCTCGCGCCAGTCCAGGCCCCGGAACCCGAGGAACTGCCACAGATCTTTCATGTCGTGGGCGTACGCCTTGACCGTGTTCGGCGACCGGCCGATGTCGGTGAGATAGGCCAGGAACCGGTCGACCGGGACGACCGGCACGTCGTCGTCTCCCAGCACGGTCCACGATCGCGTCCCCGAGCCGGGGATCAGCACCGGATGCACGAGCATCGTCTCCTCCTTGAACTGCGTCATGGACAAGGCAGGAGATAACCACGGATGAACCGTCATCCGGGCACGTGAGAACGCTCGTGATGGACGTTAAAGACACTTCAGTTGAGGCTAGAGATAACCGACATCCAGCTGGTCCTCGGCCACGCCCAGCTGACGACCACGCAGATCTACCTCACTCCCCGCCAGGAAGACCTGATCCGCCGGATCGTGGCGCACCACGCGGGGCATGCCCGCCAGGCCGAGCAGCGGGCCGCGCCGCCGCCAGCGCCCGGCTACCGGCCCGAGACCCTGGCCGTCCTGTTCGGACAGCCAGCGCGATGACCACTGTCGCGGCAGGCCCGCGGTCAGCTGATGGCACCGCCGACCCCAGGCCGCCGGGAACTTCCCGGGCGCGCAAGCGCGGAACCGCGCGAACCCGCTACCCTGCCCGCCCGGCGGCAGGCGACTGGCCCGCCACCCGGCGCTCCCGCCGCGACATCGAGCAACGGCTGTGCTGTGACCCATTCACGCCGGAGAACCCGGGCATGCACTCCCGGCACCGGCGCGGCCTGGCGATGGCGCTGGACTGGCTGGAAGATCAGCCGGGAACGACCTGGCAGCAGCGGTGGCTGGCCAGCGGATCTGAGGCCGCCGGGCTCGCCTGGCGGCAGCTGCCCGCGGCCTGGCTGCGCTCCCGCGGCCGCTGCAACCGCTCCCGGCTCGGGACCCTGACCCCGGCACTGCTGACCTTCGCCGCCGCCGACATCATCCGGCCCTCGCTGGGCTGGCTGGTCAGCGGCGCGGCAGGCCAGGGCATCCTCACCCGCCGCATGTCCCGGTGCCGCGACCCGGACGGCTTCGCCCGGCTCCGCGCGGTATGCGGCGCCGACCCGGGCGTCCCGGCCGCCGCCGCGAAACAGGCACTTCACCGCGCCAGCCTGATCCTGGCCGCCAAGGGCGGCGCTGTCAGCGACATCACCATCGGCGACGTCCTTGAGCTGCTGGACGCGGAGAAGGACGCCTTCCGTAAGCCGCCGCCTTACGTCACCGTGTTCTACCGGGCGCTGGCCACGGCGGGCATCTTCGGCAGCCAGGCGCCCGCCACGCTGCGGGAACTGGGCACGGCGGGCCAGCGCACACCCGGGGAACTCATCGACCGCTACCAGATTGCCTGCCGTCCCGTCCGTGATCTGCTCGTGTCCTACCTGAAGGAACGCCAGCCCGCGCTTGACTACAACAGCCTGGAATCGCTTGCCTACTACCTCGGCGGCCTGTTCTGGGCCGACATCGAGCGCCACCACCCGGGCGCCGATAGCCTCCGCCTTCCCCCGGAGGCCGCTGACGCATGGAAGCAGCGGCTCCGCACGGTTATCAAGACGACCCGGGCCGCCGACGGGCGCATGACCGAGACGACGGCTCACCGGATCAACTACCGCGAATGCCTGACCCCGGTCCGCGCCTTCTACCTCGACCTGGCCCACTGGGCCGTCGAGGACCCGGCGCGCTGGGGCCCGTGGGTGGTTCCCTGCCCGGTCGGCAGCGAGGAGATCAGCCGGCGCAAAGACAAGAGGCACCGCAAGTCCCGCATGGACGCGCGAACCAGGGAACGGCTCCCCGCCCTGCCAGCCCTGGTCGCTACCGTCAGCACGCGCCGCCAGGACGCGGAAGCACTCCTGAATGCGGCCCGCCAGGCCAAGCCGGGCCACGCGTTCACCGCTGCCGGGCAGACCCTGACACGCTCCGTCGTCCCGCATGCCGTCGCGGGAAAGATCTGGGCCGACAATCCGGCCACCGGCAGGCGCCGTGACTTGCGCCTGGAAGAGGACCTGGCCTTCTGGACATTCGCGATCATCGAAGTCCTCCGCGCCACCGGCATCCGCATTGAGGAGCTTCTCGAGCTCTCCCACCACAGCCTCATCCAGTACCGGCTCCCCGGTACCGGAGAGATCGTCCCGCTGCTGCAGATCGCCCCGTCCAAGACCGACGCCGAGCGCCTCCTGGTCGTCAGCCCCGAGCTCGCCGACGTGCTCGGCACGATCATCCGCAGGCTCCGCGGCCACACCGGCGCCATCCCGCTCGTCCCCTCCTACGACGTCCACGAGTGCGCCTGGCAGCCGCCCGCCCCGCTGCTGTTCCAGCGCCGCGTCCGCGGGGAGGACCACGCCATCACCCCGCACACCGTGCGCAGACTGCTCGCCACCGCCCTCGCCGGCACCGGGCTGACCGACCCCGCGACCAGCGGCCCGCTGCGGTTCACGCCGCATGATTTCAGGAGAGTCTTCATCACCGATGCCATATTGTCCGGCCTGCCCCCGCACATCGCCCAGGTCATCGCCGGCCACCGGGACATCAACGTGACTCTTGGCTACAAGGCCGTCTACCCAGAGGAGGCAATCCAGGCCCATCTGGCGTTCCTGGCCCGGCGGCGGGCCTTGAGGCCCACCGAGGAATACCGCGTCCCCAGCGACGCCGAATGGGCCGAGTTCCTCGGCCACTTCGAACGCCGCAAGGTCGCCACCGGCACCTGCGGCCGCGCGTTCGGAACCATGTGCATTCACGAGCACAGCTGCCTGCGTTGCAGCCTCCACTGGCCAGACCCGGCCCAGCGGCCCCGCATCGCCGAGATCCGCGGCAACCTCCTGGCCCGCATCGCAGAAGCCGAGCGCGAGGGCTGGCTCGGCGAGATCGAGGGCCTCAAGGTCAGCCTTGCCGGCGCCGAAGACAAGCTGGCCCAGGTCGACCGGCGCACCCGCAGCCGCCCAGTCGACCTCGGTATCCCGGCCGTCAGCATCGCCAGGCAGCCCGCCAGCGGCTAACTGCCTACCCTGTCCTGATATAAGACGAATAGTCTAGTTCAGAGAATACGCCCTGTCGGCCCTGATCTGCCGGGCCGCCACCGAGGCGGGCATCGACTCGGACCGGGTCAAGTTCAAGCGGACCGTCCGCATCGTCCGCCGCCGGGCCGCTGACCCGGCGGCCTTTCCCCCCTGAGCACCGGGAACGCATCCTCGCCACGGTCATGGCCGACATCACCCGCGCCAGGCACCTCAACCCCCGGCGCCGGAACCGGACCTACCCCAGGGTCATCAAACGAGCCCGCCACAACTCCTACCGCGTCAAACGGCCCGGTGACCACGGCACCCGCCACAGCTGCCCAGCCACGATCAGGCTGGTCAACCTGCACCTGCTCACACTCGCAGCATGACCAACTAAGTGATCAATTTAGGCTAAGTGGCATTGCCTCCGGACCGAGCCTCACGCTCGCGGCAGCAACTGCGGCCCCGGCCAATACGCGGGGCAGCACGGGAGCCCGGTCCTCGGGCTCAGAATCTCCTGCGTCACTCACGCCGCGCACGCTACCGCCAGGGCAGCCAAGCAGCGAGGTAAACCCGCAAGCCGGTCACTTGCTCCCTTTCCGGCAGCCGATGACCGAGCGGACGGCACGGCGTGGCTCACGTGATGGCACAAGCGCCACCGTGACAATGATCTCTGTCGGCAAGACCTCGGCACCTATCAGGAGGACGGGCACGACCGGCATAGCCAACCTTGATCAGCTACCTCGTTTCCGCTGCGAGCCTTTTGCGGCGACGACGGAGTTCTCGCTGCGCCTGGGCGCGCGAACATTCCCGGGAACAGTACTTAACACCCTCGAGCCGGTTCTGATCAAAACGAGATCGGCCACGTTGTCTGACGAATACTTGCTGGCATGGCTCATTGGCACAGCGCTTAACTGTCGCACGTTCCACCATGTGATTATAAAGCTGAAGAAATGATGCTGAATAGACTGTGAAATCTCCCGGCACTCTGCGGCCTTCTCCAAATGGATCCTGGACGACTCCTACACTTATGCTCGTAAGGGCAGCGTTAAGAGTGTCGTACAAACTATGAAGTCGAACATTTAGCATAAGCGACTCGAAATCATTTCGATCACTCGTGATTCCTGGATATTGCCTTCTAAATTCTGTATAAGTAATGTCATTGAGTTCCGGCTCCATTAGCGCCTCGAGACCACCAGGCGCCTGCAATGCAATCCACGTTTGAATGGCATATTGCGCTATCTCTATATGGAGACATACATCCTCGCGATGAAATCCATCATACGCTTCGTCTTCAAAATCTAGGCCAATCAAATGTTCTGCGCGAAGTTCTGGTTTCAGATCAGGCTGATCAAATTCAAATAGCATTCCATACTTGCTCATAATCTCTGCCGCAGCATCAAGATCATTGGGGTCGAGATTCATAAGCTCACGCAAGTAGAAATCATGTGGGAGCTGCGCAATTCTTCGCGGCCCAAACTGGGTCGGCCACACGATCCAATCGCCGCGCACTTCAACTCCATCCATTGGGCGAAGCGGCGGAACCGAGATGATCGTGCCAGGCCACAGCGTAGGACGAAAACGTGGATCCATGGATGACGCCTCCTCGCTACGTCAAGCTGGTTAACGTGGGACGCTATCACGTGCCAGCGTACTACGCACGTGAGTCTCGGCTAGTGGGACGTTGGGCTGCGAATCCTTGATCAACTTTATGCACCCACTGGGAGTTCCGCAGATGTTCACGACGCGAAGACAGCAAACGAGGAGAAAGATCACCATCCTCATCATCGATGAAGACGCTGGACTTCCATCGCCGTCCCCGACGCGGGGCTGGAGATGGCTCTGCGCGTTGGCCAAGGTGGTCTGCGGAGTGATGGGTGCAGCGGCTGCTGTGGTAACTGTGTGGACCTTCGTGCGTTAGGCAGGGCTGGCGCGGAGCTGACTGCACTGTCCAAGCAAAAAGAGCTGAGTAACTACGCTAGTGCCCGGAGATCATTGGTGATCGCCGCGAGGCTTGCCCGTGGGCGCGCGCCCTCGATCGCTCACTGTTCCCACGGCATGTGGGCCAGGCTGACCTGAGAAGGCCGTCGCGCTGACTGCTAGCCGGCTTCGGCCTCGCGGCGGACCCGCGCCTCAAGATCGGCCAGCGTCTGCGCCCAGAGCCGCTTATCGCCCTGATCCGCTTCGAAGCCGAAGCCCTCGCTCACGTGGCGGATCGACCAGCCCGGATACTCGCGTTGAAGCCGCGCCAGCTGGGCGGCTGGCTGCCCGGCCATCTCCAGCTTGGCGGCCAGCTCGGCCGGGTAGTGACCAGCGTGCACCTCGACATGCCTGCCGTCGGCGGACTTGCGGACCGCGATCCACGCGCCGCCCTCGGTCGAGATCTGCCACTCGGCGCCGTAGTGGCTGAGCAAGGCTCGCGGCGCGGTCTCGACCGGAAGGCCTGGCGTGTCGCCGGGCACGTTGGGATGATCATGCATAGCCCAGGCTCCTTCTGGGTCAGGGCCCGGTTTGGCGTTCACCCGCCGGCCGGGCCCGCTAGTGCTCCTGGCGCGTGCCAGTCCGTAGTCAACCTACGTTGCATGTTGTCATGTGACAACCTATGACGTCTGGCGACATTCCTGGACGCGAGCGGCTGGGACAGGACCGATAGCCTCGTCCGCATGGCCGCTGACCTGCTGGACCGTGATTCGCCGGACCCTCTCTATGAGCAGCTGGCAGCGATCTTGCGCGGCCGGATCGAGGCCGGATCGATCACGTCCCGGCTGCCGAGCGAGACCAGCCTCATGCAGGAGTACGGCATCAGCAGGATCACCGCCCGCAAGGCCGTCGAGGTGCTCGCCGCGGAGGGCCTGGTCCGGGTGAGCCACGGCCGCGGCACGTTCGTGATCCGCGAGCCTAACTAGGGAGCCATGGGAGCCAATTCCGGGGTCCAACCACGGTGCAGGGCCATGTAGGACGGTGCAGGACCGTATAGGATAAACCGCAGGTCAGGTGGCCTGTTCCGGCACCCTGACCTGCGGTTTCTAGGAGTGAGCAGACTGCCGTTCCCGTATCAGTCGCCAGCCCGGCCGATGGCGCGCCGCGAGAAGCGCATGCTGGCCGCGGCCGCCGCGGTCATCGTGGCCGTCTTCGCCGCCGTCGGCATCTACGCGGCCGTCACGCCGGGCAGCTACGGGCCGTCGCACGACGGCTGCGTGACCGTGCAGATGCCCAGCTCCACCGGCGGCGCGCTGCTGCACGACTGCGGCGCGGCGGCCCGGGCCATGTGCCGTAACGCGTTC
>Ga0187872_10003092_pt1 | contig 13789 bp, 12 predicted proteins | sample June2016WEW_16_4_FD_132973 | JGI IMG/M metagenome (GOLD analysis project Ga0187872, IMG submission 132973) | Peatland microbial communities from SPRUCE experiment site at the Marcell Experimental Forest, Minnesota, USA - June2016WEW_16_40 | ecosystem: Environmental > Terrestrial > Soil >...
CGCTCGAGCGGGTTGTAATGCTCGGTCAGGATTGGGCCTTTGCCGTCGAGCGGCTGGCCAAGAGGATTCACGACGCGCCCGACAAGGGCATCGCCCACCGGCACGGACATGATCTTGTTCGTGCGCTTCACCGTGGCGCCTTCGCTGATTTCGGTGTAGTCGCCGAGCAGCACCGCGCCGACCTGGTCCTCTTCGAGGTTGAGCGCTATGCCGAACACGTCGTGCGGAAACGCCAGCATCTCGCCCGCCATGCAGCGGTCCAGCCCGTGGATGCGCGCGATGCCGTCGCCGACCGAAATCACCGACCCGACTTCGTCGACCGCCACCGTCTGCTGATAGTTCTCGATCTGCTCGCGCAGGATCTTTGTGATCTCGTCCGCCTTGATATTCGCCATTCCTGGCTCCTATTCCATTTCGAGCTGCTCGCGCAGCCGGGTCAATTGCTCGCGCACCGAGCCGTCGTAGACGGTCGAGCCGACGCGCACCACCGCGCCGCCGACGAGCGATTCATCCTTGCGAAAACGCGCTTCGATCTTCTTGCCGGTGCGCCGCTCGAGCGCCGCCGTCAACTGCCCTTTTTCCGCGGCGCTCAGTTCCCGCGCCGAGGTCACTTCGGCTTCGGCGATCCCGAGCCGGGCGTTCAGCTCCGTCTGAAACGCTTGCTGGATTTCCCGAAGCATTTCCGTTCTGCGATGGTCCACCAGAAGGTAAACGAAATTCCGGACCGCAGGCGCCAGATTCATCCGCTCCCCGAGCTTCTCCACCACGTTCCGCTTCGCCTCGTGACTCACGGCGGGGCTCTCGAGGCAGTTCCGCAGGTCGGCCGAGGAAAGGAACGCTTCCACGAATGCAGCAAGGTCGCTCTTCACCGCGTCGGCGTTCTTCCGCTCGAGCGCCACGTCGGCCAGCGCTGCGGCATACCGGGACGCGACCGCGTCGTTCAATTGGCGCTCCTCTCGAGTTCCATGACGAAGGTGTGGAAGAGGGCCGATTCCGCCTGCGGCGTCAGCTCCTGTCGCAGCACGGCTTCGGCTCGTTCGACGGCGATTCGCGCGGCCAGCATCTTCAATTCAAGGCGCGCGGCGCGCTCGGCTGCGGCGATTTCCGCCTGTGCGGATCGCTCGATGGCTTCCGCTTCGGACTTCGCCAGCGCTCGCAGGCGTCCGGCTTCGGCCTGGGCGCCCCGCTTCGCTTCCGCCCGCATCTCCGCGACTTCGTTTTCAATCCCCGCGAGCTTGGCCTGTGCTTCGCGGCGCTGCTGCTCCGCCGCCTCGCGCGCACGCGTGCCTTCCGCGATCCGCCCGGAAATCTCGTCCGCGCGGTTGTGGAAATAAGGTTGGGCCTTGCGGAGCGCGTAGACTAGCAGCGCCAAAAAGATCGCGAAATTCAGCCACCGGAATACCCACCCGGTGGTCGTATCGGCGGGCGAGGGTTCGCTTTCTTGCGCGAGGAGAGGAGTAGCCGCCAAAAGGAAAAATAGGCCGGAGGAAACGGCTTGTCGCAGCCGGTCGAAACGCCACTTCCTCATCGCGCCGCGCCTCCGCGCAATGACGAAGGCTTTTCAAGGATCGTACGGGCGATCTGGTTTGCGAGAGCCGGAGTTTCGCGCTCGATCTCGGCGCGCGCGGACGCGAACTCCGCGGCAATCTTCCTCTTCGCAGCGGTAACGTCTTCCTGGGAACGGGATCGCATCGCCTTCAGGAGCTTCGCGCGCTCGTCGAGAGCCGCCTGCCGCGCCGCTTCCTGTTCTCCGTAGATCTCCGCGCGCGCCTTCCTCAGGGCCTCGTTGTAAGTGTCCAATTCCTGCTTGGCCGCGGCCTGCACGCTGGCCGCCTCGGCGCGCGCGCCTTCGATGCGAGCATCGCGTTCGGCCATTGTCTTCTGAATCGGTCCGAAGAAAGCCCAGCGCATGAAGAAGTAGAAAAGCAAAACGATGACGACGGTGGGCACAGCTTCGAGAAACAATTCGCCGAGCTGGTGGATAATTTCCATCGTAAGGAAGAAGTGCTGCGGCCGCGCTCCTGGTTGTTCTAGATGGTTCCGGTGGGCTGTCTGCCCCACAGCAGACTGCCAGACCAACAATCGAGCAGGCGATTATCGCATCGGCCTAGCTATGCGTCAATTATTTTGGCGCCCAAACTGGGTTCCCTCATGGCGATGCACTCCGAGCGCCGGTCCCGACTTCGGCGAGAAGCGCGGTCAGCTTGTCGCGATCTGCAACGGGCGGATAACAGGTAGTCTCTACGCAGACGAATGCCTGAGGCATCGCCGCGTCCAAATGGGGCAGCGTTTCGCGGAGGGCGGCGGGAAGCGCGCCGGAAGCCAGCCGCTCCGGGGTTACACGCAGCACGACCTTGCCGAAACGATAGATCTGGTGCGCGGCTTTTTCGAGTTCAGCGGCCTTCGGATCGCCCGCCACACCCGTGACGACTACTTGCAGCCCGTGGCGCGAGTGCAGCAGCGCCGCAAGCGCGTAGGTCGCGGCGAAGAGCCCATACTCCGAGACCAACCCGATAAACGCCTCGAGGGTCTTTTCCGCCCATTCGCGATAGAGGCGCTCGCCAGTGAGAGCGTGCAGGCGGTCGAGCACCAACGCGGCAACGGAATTCCCGCCCGGCGTGGGCGAATCCTGAAGCGGCTTGCGGCGAACTTCGAGGCCTCCCATCGGCGCGGCGTCCTTCGCGCGGTCGAAGAAGCCGCCGCCCTCTGGATCGCCGAACCGCTCGACGGCCAGGCGCATCGCCCGCTCCGCAATTTCGAAATAGCGCCGATCGAACGTCGCCTCCCAGGCATCGAGCAGCGCCGCGACGGTGAAAACCTGATCGTCGAGCGTGCCTTCCAGGCGCGGCCCTCCGACGCGATGCAGGAATCCCTTCGACTCATCCCACGCCTCCGCGAGGATGCGCTCGAGCGTCTTGAGCGCGAACTCGCGGCAGTCGGGACGGTCGAGCACACGAGCCGCCTCCAGATATGCGGAAACGAACATCGCGTTCCAGCCGACGTAGAGAGTGTCGTCCACGGCCGGAGTAGGACGCCGCTCCCGCCGAGCCGCGAGCAGCTTTCCCTTCGCGCGGGCGATGAGCAGAGCGACTTCATCCTCGTTCATTTTCAGCTTCCGGCAGATGCCTTCGACCGGCTCCGCGATCCAGAGGACGTTTTTCTCCGGGTTGTGGTGCATTTCGCCGCGCGCGCCGACGTCGTAGTAAAGCTCCATCACGCGCGATTCGTCAGCCGTGAGCGCCGCGCGCAGTTCCCGCTGCGTCCACGTGAAGTAGTCGCCGTCGTCATCGAGCGTCTGATCCGCATCCTGGCTCGCGTAGAAGCCTCCGCGCGCGGGATCGGAAAGGACTTCGCCGACCCAGGCGATGAGTCCTTCGGCCACGCGCTTGTAGTGCGGGAGCCGCAGCGCCTGGTATCCATGCAAGTAGTTCTTCAGCAGCTCCGAATTGTCGTACGACATTTTTTCGAAGTGCGGGACGCACCAGCGCTCGTCGACCGAATAGCGATGGAATCCGCCGCCGACTTGATCGTGAAAGCCGCCCGCGGCCATGCCGTCGAGCGTTTTTTCGACGATCGCTTGCAGTTCGGCGCCGCCGGGCCATTTCGTGCGCTCGAGCAGCAGATCGATCGCCGAGGAGTGCGGGAATTTCGGCACTTGGCCGAAGCCGCCGTGCGTCTCATCGAAGCGCGCCCGCGCCGAATGGATCACCGCGTCGATTACGCGCGCATCGAACTCGCCGCGCGCGCCGGCGAAAACCTCCGCCTTGGCGACGGCCTCCTCGAGCGCCTGCGCGGAACTGTCCACATCGGCCCGGCGCTTCTCGAAAGCGTCCGAGATCGCCAGCAGAATGCGCTTGAATCCCGGCCGCCCCATCGAGTCGTCGGGCGGAAAGTACGTGCCGCCGAAAAACGGCTTGCCGTCCGGCGTGAGGAACGCCGTCAGCGGCCAGCCGCCCTGGCCGGAGATCGCGCTGATCGCCGACTGGTAGCGCGCATCAACGTCGGGCCGCTCGTCGCGGTCCACCTTCACGGGAATGTAGAGCCGGTTGATCATCGCCGCGATCTCGGGATTCTCGTAGCTCTCGCGGTCGATCACGTGGCACCAGTGGCACCAGACGGCGCCGATATCGAGCAGGACAGGCTTGCCCTCCGCGCGCGCCTTGGCGAATGCTTCCTCACCCCATTCGTGCCAGTCGATGGGCTGATGTGCGGCCGAGCGCAAGTACGGGCTCGCTGAGTCTTTCAGGCGATTTTCGGCAGCCTGCGTCACTGCGGTACCCCTTCGTTTTTGTGACGATTAGAATGAGGTGCCGTTGTTTGTTTTAAGGGAGTTACACCGAAATCTGTTCGACACACTGTGACGATTAGAAATCGCGAGAAAGAGCCCGGCAGACGGGGACATACGAATCCGCGAGCGGGTCGCTGTCGCCCTTCGCAGCGCCGTCTCACCTCGATCATATTGTCATCACGCATATCTCCCCACGCTATCACACAATGCAAGTCGTCACAGGTGTGTCGATTACCGGAACCACCTGAAGGGCCGAGGCTTAGGCGGGGCAATATTTCAAGTGAAAGATGCGATTTGCGCGGCGTCTGCGCGCGGTGTGGGTGTGATAAGTTAATGAGCATGATTCGGCTTTTTCGGCGCCGCAACCCTGCTTTCTTTCTTCTCTCGGCGACGCTGTTTCTCGGTTGTTCCCACGAGCTACGCGCGCAGACAGAGCAACCCGCATGGACGAGCGAGGAACAGCCGATTTACGAGCAGATCCGTCACTTGCGAGATTTGCCGGATGACGTGCGGGCGCGGACGACGAAGCAGCTTGCGATTCAAATCCGGCAGTTGCCCGTGACGCCCACGAAGCTGATTCTTGCCAACGATCTTGCGAATCTTTCGACCGAGGGAGACTTCGGCCACGATACTTTGCAGGAGGTAGCGACGACTCTGGCCGGCGCACTGCGAGAGCGGCCTGTCCCACAAGACAACGGCCAGTCTGCCGCGCCCTACGTCGAACTCGCGGAGCTTGTGCGCTACGAGCACGTGCAGGCGTCTTCGGAAGACCCACAATTCGCGACCGCCACGGCCAAACTCAAAGCGGACGACGCGAGCCGCCAGCACGCCGATTTCACGCTGACGGATTTGCAGGGGAAAGCGTGGAGCTTGAAGGACCTGCGCGGCAAAGTGGTGCTGGTGAACTTCTGGGCCACGTGGTGCCCACCCTGCCGCAAGGAAATCCCCGACCTCGAAACGCTCTACAACCGATTCAAAGGCCACGGCTTGGTGATCCTCGCCATCTCGGACGAGGATTTCGACAAAGTGAAACCGTTCATCGCCGAGCGGAATGTCACCTATCCGGTCCTGCTCGATCCGGGACGCAAAGTGAACGAACTATTCCAGGTCGTGGGAATCCCGAAGACGTTCATTTACGACCGCAGTGGCAAGCTAGCCGCCGAATCCATCGACATGCGGACACAGCAGCAGTTTCTGCAAATGCTCGCGCAAGCCGGACTGCGATAGGGCGCGATCCCCTGGTCTGACACGGAACAGAGTTGATGGGGTACATCATGATACGGACGATTTTATTGGCTGTATTTGCGGCCGTTAGTTTGGCTGCTTGCGCCGCGGCCCAATCGGTTCCACAATCTGCTGTGCCATCGGATTCCGAGATTCGGCAAATCCTCGCCGATCGGATCGACGTACAACATCAGAGTATCGGCATCATGGTGGGCGTGATCGGGCCGGAGGGGCGCCGGATCATCGCGTATGGGCACCTAGAGAAGGGCGATCCGCGTCCGCTCAACGGCGACACGATCTTCGAAATCGGCTCCACGACGAAAGTGTTCACGTCGCTGCTGCTGGCCGACATGGTGCAACGCGGCGAAGTCGCACTGGACGATCCGGTGGCCAAGTACTTGCCGCCGAGTGTGAAAATGCCGGAGCGGAACGGGCGTTCGATCACGCTCGTTGATCTGGCGACGCACACTTCGGGCCTGCCGCGCCTACCCACGAATATGACTCCGAAGGACGTGACCAATCCCTATGCGGACTATTCAGTCGAGCAGCTCTACCAGTTCCTTTCGAGTTACCAGTTGACGCGCGACATCGGCTCGCAATACGAGTACTCGAACCTCGGAGGCGGGCTGCTCGGACACTTGCTGGCGCGGCGGGCTGGCATGGATTTCGAAGCGCTGGTGCGCTCCAGGATTTGCGGCCCGCTGGGCATGAACAACACGCGAATCACGCTCACGCCCGAGATGAAGGAGCGGCTCGCGGTGGGGCACAACCAGGCTATGGATACGGTCGCTAATTGGGACCTGCCGACGCTCGCCGGGGCCGGCGCCCTGCGATCCACCGCGAACGACCTGCTGACTTTCCTGGCCGCGAATCTCGGCTACACAACGTCGGCGCTCGCCCCGGCGATGGCTGCAATGCTGAAAGTACGCCGGCCAACCGGCCAGCCCGGACTCGAGATCGCTCTCGGTTGGCACATCTACACAACCAATGGCAAAGAGATCGTTTGGCACAACGGTGGTACAGGTGGTTATCGTTCCTTTATGGGCTTCGATCCAAAGGCTCGGATCGGCGTGGTCGCGTTGTCCAACGCGTCAACAATCGCGGGCGTGGATGATATCGGGAGACACTTGCTCGACCCGAGTGTTCCCCTAACGAAACCGCCAAAGGAGCACAAGCAGGTCGCGGCCGATCCGAAACTGTTCGACGGCTACGTCGGCCGCTACCAGCTTGCCCCGAGCTTCATTATGACCATCACACGGGACGGCGATCACTTGTTCGTGCAGGCGACGGGACAACCGAAGCTCGAGATATTCCCCGAGGGCGACCGCGATTACTTTCTCAAGGTCGTTGATGCGCAGATCACGTTCGTCACCGACACGCAGGGCCGAGCGACGGAATTGATCCTGCACCAGGGCGGTCTCGATCAACATGCCAGGCGGATGGAAGGCGAGGTTCCGCCGCCGAAGGAACACAGGGAAGTGGCCGTCGATCCGAAGCTGTTCGACGGCTACGTGGGAAGCTACCAATTCGCTCCGAACCTCATTCTCACGGTCACGCGCGAGGGCGATCACCTGTTCGCGCAGCTGACCGGGCAGCAGAAGTTCGAGGTGTTCCCCGAAAGCGACCACGACTACTTCTACAAAGTCGTCGACGCACAGATCACGTTCGTCACCGACAGTACCGGCCGAGCGACGGAACTAGTCTTGCACCAGGGCGGCCTCGATCAGCACGCAAAGCGAACGGAGTAAGTAAGACAGAGCAGATCCCTCGCCGGCCAAAAGGCGGCCGTTCGGGATGACAGCGCTGAGTACAGTCTATCAACTCATGAGATGAGGGCTGTGGGGTTGGTCACGGCCATTCGGCGGACTTCGGCCGCGCGGAAGCCCGCGTCGAGCATCTTCTGCGCGAACATCGCGAAGCCTTCCGCGACCGGAGGATTGATCGTCTGCCCCAAGTCGGTAGAAAGCACGACGCGCTCCGGGCCCACCTTGCGAACGCTATCGAAGTAGGCGTCCCAGGGCGCTTTGTTCGTGTACATGGTGGTGAAGCAGTGCTCGATCATCGCGCCTAGATCCGCGACTTCGACCTGCTCGGCAGCAGTCATGTTCTGCGACGGAAACTCCGCGTGGGTGACGACTACCCGCTTCAAACCCATTTCCTTCGCTGTCTTCACGAGCGCGTGGATTTCCTTTTTCCCCAGGTGGCCGGTGGCTAGGATCATGTCGTGCTTGCCGATCAGTTCCAGGCAGCGGCGCGCCGGCTCGGTCACTTTGCCGCTTCCGTCGATCACGGTGAGCGGCGGAGGCGAGATGCCCGTGGCCGAAAGTTCGCGCTGAATCTTGGCCCAGAAGGGCAGCTTGTCCGTGGGGCCGTCCGTGCGGCCCGCGGTTTCGTTCGCGGCGTCCACCGTAGGCATCCACACGATCTTGTTGCCGGAACGGCCGGCGATCTCGAGCGCCACGGGATTCAGTCCGCCGACGCTGTGGTTCAGCGTGATCGCGCCGAACGCGGTGATGCCCGGGCTGGCTTTCGTCACCACCTTGGCGCGCTCGTAAGTCGGCACGTAGTGCGACTTCAGCACGAACCCTTTGAGTTTCCGCGCGCGGAATTCCTTGGCGAGATCCAGGTCGTCGATGCGCCGCGCAATCACGTCCGGCGCGACGTGCACTTGCAGATCGTAGCCGCCTTCGATCGCTTCCCATGCCGCGTCCGTCACTCGGATCGGGGCGACAGCGGTTTCTGTGGCCATAATTCCCTGTGTGTCCTTTCTGAAATTTGACCCCGCTACTCTCGCAGCCGCCGTCGTTTCGTGTCAAGCAGCTTTCCGGTGACAGTCGAATGGAATAATGGGCCTTACTGGATCGGATTGCGGTAATCGGCGTCGCGGGGATCGATCGGCTTGCGCCCGGCGAAGCCTTCGTCCTGCCGGTGGTAGAAGCGGATGCGGTCCTCGCCGAGCCGCCAGCAGAGATAGACTTCCTCGCCGTTCATGCGCGCCGGGAAATCGAGCAGCCCGACTTCGAGGTCCTTGACGATGCAACCGGTCGAATGAATCCGTTCGAGCGCCTCGCGGATGGACTCCTCGAGGCGATTGCGCTCCAGACGCAGCCTGCCCACCTTCTCAAACGGAACGAGCAGGCCACCCGAACGCTGAATGCGCTCGGCAACCGCGGTGAGCTGTTCGTCCAGCTCGCCGAATTTTCGCCGCGCCTCGATCGCCTCGATCAGAATCGGCTCGATTTGCGCGCGCAGGCGCTCCGCCTCCGGCAGCGAAAATAATTTGAACTCTTCTTCTCCCACGTTTTTGCTCCCAAGCCCCGGAACGGGAAATGTGGCAGTGGCTGTAGCGCGTCAACCGCCGATGGAAACCATCGTGCGCGAAGGCGGCACAAAACCCGGCTCGTTGATGCGGTGCCCTTTCTCCTTCTCCGCCACGATCGCAACGATTTCGTCGCCGATTTCCCGGTCGGTCGCGCCGCCTCGCAGGAGAAACTTCAGATCGTGATCTTCCTTGCTGAAGAGGCACGTGCGAAGTTTTCCGTCGGCCGTCAGCCGGATGCGCGAGCAGGCCCCGCAAAACGGCTGCGAAACGGGAGAGATCAGGCCGATTTCGCCGCGGCCGCCGGCGAAGCGATACTTGCGCGCCGTTTCGCTGCGCTCGTGGGCCACGGGCACGAGCGGCCAGAGCGCCGAGATGCGGCTGTGCACCTCCGCCCCGGTGACGACGATGTCGCGCGTCCACGCGCGGTCGGCGTCGAGCGGCATGAATTCGATGAAGCGCACGATCAGATCGCGCTCGCGCGCGAACGCCGCGAAGGCCTCGACTTCGTCGTCGTTGATTCCGCGGACCAGCACCGCGTTCACCTTCACCGGGCGCAGCCGCGACGCCTGCGCCGCGTCGATTCCCGCGATGACTTCGTCGAACGTCTTCGTCCGCGTGATGCGCTCGAATTTTTCCCGGTTGAGCGAATCGAGGCTGATGTTGATGCGGTCCATGCCCGCAGCGACCAGCCGGTCGCAGCGCTCGGCCAGCATGTAACCGTTTGTCGTCATCGACACGTCCAGCACGCCGACCGCCTTCAGCCGCGCGATGAAATCCTCGACGCCGGGACGAACCAACGGTTCGCCTCCCGTGACGCGCACCTTGCGAATTCCCATCGGTACGAGGATGCGCACTAAACGCTCGTATTCGTCCCATGAGAGCAGGTCGGCGGACGGCATGTGGTTTTCGGGATTCGCCGACCGGCAATAGACGCACCGGAAGTTGCAGCGGTCCGTAACCGAAACCCGCAGGTCGGTGATCGGCCGGCCGAATTTGTCAGTCAGTGCCATTGATTTCTGTTACCCGCGACCGCTTCCCTAAGAGAGATCCTTCAGCCGGCCCAAACCAAAACCGCCGGCTTCAGGATGACGACCCTGGTCGGGTCGTCAAATAAAAAAGCCCAAATCCGTGTTTGGACTTGGGCGTAGCGCCCGGCAATGCTTTCGTGCCAGGCATTCCCCTTTCCAAACACGGGAGGCCCGGGCGTTTCCGCCCGAACCCTCAGTCCGTATGCCAGCTAAACTGGCTCGGACATCGCCTCCGGGCCATGGGATTTCTCTCCTTCAGGCCGCGGAGGTCGGAGAACTCGATGCAGATTCTACTCTGGCACGCCGCAGGGAAGCAAATCGCCTAGCCGTAGGCGTTTACAAGCGCTTAAGAACGCAATAGATAGGTGATTTAGTATGGCCTCGGCAAACCTACGCGCGGAAACGGCTGATATTGCGGATTTCCTTGCGGTAATCGGGGGCGGAAATTTCAATCGTGCGGCACATTTCGTACAGCCGCGACCGGATGCGCTTGCCGACGCGATCGGTCAGCGAGTCTTCGATCGTCGGCGCGCGCATTCCCGCGACGCGCGGAGCCGGCGCGGGATTGGCCGCCGCGTCCGAATCCAGAAAATTCGTGGTAAGCAGCGTGACGCGTTTCTCATTGTAGCGCGCGTTCAGGATGTGCCCCACCGTCTCGAGCGCCCAGAGCGACGGCTTGCTCGAACCGACGTCATCGAGCACCAGGATCTCCGCCTTGAGCACCGGCTCGAGCACGCTCATCTCCGTCGACTGGCTTTCGGCGTTGTAGCTGTCCTGGATTTGCTTGAGCAGCTCGCGGTAGTCGTAGAAAAGCCCGCTGTGCCCGCGCAGGATGATCTCCTTGAGCGCCGCGACGGCGAGATGCGTCTTCCCCGCGCCGCAAGGGCCCATCAGCAGCAGGCCATGCTCGGAGCCGACGGGAAACTCATCGGCAAAGCGCTGGACGACGAGCTTCGCCTGCGCGAGGCTGCGGTTCCAAGCAGCAAGCTGTTCGCGCGTAGCGTTCTCAATATCGTTGTCCGTCTCGAAGTTCTCGAAGTCGCAGTGACGATAGCGCTCGGGCACGCGCGCCTTCGTAAGCACACGATCGGTGCGATCGCCCGCCGTGCAGTCGCACGGCACGGCCCAAACCATTTTCGGCTCGCCAATCGACGGACCAGGCTTGTCGACGGCAAGCGCCTGCGCGCCTTCCGTGGTCCGTTCGACGACCTTCCAGCCGCTGCCTTGGCAGATGGGACAATCCGCTCGCGCCATGCAGGAAGAATAAGCGCCGCGCGCGCCGCGCGCAAGCACACACACGCTGTGCAAACCGCGATGACTTGTGGAATTCGGCGATCCGACCAGAAGAGAGATCCCTCGGCGGGCCTAATTCGTCCGCCTCGGGATGACAATCCTTATCGGATTGTCACTTCTCCACGCGAACCGCGTGGCGGGGACTGGCGCGGACGATGGCATTGCGAGCCGGGCGCTCGGGCGCGGTGGCGATATTGCGCGCCACTTCAGTGCGGACGAACTTAATGAATGCTTCCATCTGCGTTTGCATCTCCGCCATTCTGTCGCGCATGTTGAGGATGATTTCGATTCCAGCCAGATTGACGCCCAGCTCGCGCGTCAGATTGAGGATGATTTCCAGCCGCTCGAGGTCCTGGTCCGTATAGAGCCGCGTATTGCCCTGCGAGCGCGAAGGCTTCAGCAGCCCCACGCGTTCGTAGAGCCGCAGCGTCTGCGGATGCAGCTTGTAAAGCTCGGCCACGGCGCTGATCATGTAGCCGGCTTTCGCTCGTTTTCTGGGACGCAAAGTCATAGCCGTCTCTCTATTTCATCCTCAAACCGCCGCGTGGGAAAATATCTCCCGCCGCGGGTCTTCATGGTCGATTTTGCTGAGTTCGCGCAGCAGGTTGCGCACGCGCTCGTCCTCGGGCTTCGGCACGACGACCTGGACCTCCACGATCTGGTCGCCGCGCTTGCCGTGGTGACGCGCCGAAGGCGCGCCCTTCTCGCGCAGCCGCAGCTTCTTCCCGCTGTTCGTCCCCGGCGGAATGCGCACCTGCGCGCGGCCGTCGATCGTCGGCACTTCCACTTTCGCGCCGAGCGAAGCCTCGCTCACCGTGATCGGAACGACGGTGTAGAGATCGTCGCCGCGGCGCTCGAAAAACGGATGCGGCTGGACATTCGTGATGATGTAAAGATCGCCCGGAGGCGCTCCGTGCATTCCCGCGTTTCCGCGGCCTGCAACGCGCACGCGCGATCCGGTCTGCGCGCCCGGCGGGATGCGCACCTCAAGCGTGTCCATGCGATGCACGCGGCCTTCGCCGCCGCAGTTGCGGCAGATCGTGCGGAGTTTCCCGCGTCCGCCGCAGCGCGAGCACGTGATCTGAAAGCGCATCTTGCCGCTCACCTGCGTCACCTGGCCCGAACCGTTGCACGTCGGGCAGACCTTTTCGTCGCCCGGCGCGAAGCCCGCGCCGTGGCAGACGTTGCAGACGTCAAGCCGCGTGAAGCTCAGCTTCTTCACCGTGCCGCGCATCGCTTCGGCGAACGTGATGTCGATCTGGTATTCGAGGTCGGTGCCCGGTTCGCGCTCCTGCCCCGCCTGCGCCGCGGTGGCCCCGCGGAAAAACTGGCTGAAGACGTCGCGGAAGCTCGTGCCGCCACCTGCGCCAGGGCCTCCGCCGAAATCGAACCCGCCGAAATCGAAATGAACGTCCTCGGGAGAAACACCGCCATAGCCCGCTCCCGGGGGAGGCATGCCGCCCGGGCCCGGCGTGTTGAAGCCGAACTGGTCGTACATCTGCCGCTTCTTCGTGTCCGAGAGGACTTCGTAGGCTTCCTGAATCTGCTTGAACTTTTCCTCGGAGGACTTGTCGCCCGGATTCAGGTCGGGATGGTATTTGCGGGCCAGCTTGCGGTACGCGGCGCGAATCTCCTTCACCGGCGCCTTGCGCGGAACTCCCAAGAGCTCGTAATAGTCCTGTTTGGTTGTCGTGGCCATGTTCTCCAGTTAGGCCTTCTACTGGACAAAGAATCTTCACCTGCTCGCGGCTGTTGCCTTTGTTACGTGTCGAACCAATTCAAGCGCCGTCATCGGTCCATGGAGCAGCTCGAAATGGTCCGTCGCATCCGCGCGCAGAATGAAGTACTTGGTGCTGTGCCCAGTTGTCATCGGAGCGCCGTCACGTAGTCTGATGTTAAGAAGTTCCCCTACCTGATGGCTGGCCCATGCAGGAAGTTCTTCTCCGCCTGCATATACGCTACAACCAAGATCCTGGACACACTCAGCGACCGCTGTTTCCCGACTCAACAACGTAAATTCAAGTATTTGATTCTCTAGTTGCGTTTCCATGGCACATCACCTCGCAAGCCTATGTGGCGGACGACTCCTCGAGGAGCGGCCCGGACATCGTTCATGAACACGCTGCGTTAGTTCGGCTTCTTCGACTCGTCCACGTCCACGAACTCGGCGTCCACCACGTCGCCTTGTCCGGCCTTGCTTCCGTCACCGGCTGGAGGAGCACCCGCACCGCCCGGCGATCCTGCCCCGGCCGCACTGGCTGCGCTTTGCGCCTTATAGAGCGACTCGGCGATGCGGTGCGACGCCTTCGTCAGGTTTTCCGTCGCCGCGTTCAACTTCTCGAGGCCGCCTTCGGTCAAGGCGCGCTTCGCCTCTTCGACGGCCTCCTCAGCCGCCTTGGCGTCCGCCTCGGCGAGCTTCTCGCGGTTTTCCTTGATCAGCTTCTCCGTCTGGTAAACAAGGCTGTCCAGCCGGTTCCGGGCTTCGACTTCCGCGAGCCGCTCTTTGTCTTCGGACGCGTGCGAATCCGCTTCCTTCTTCATTCGCTCGGCCTCGTCCTTGCTGAGGCCGCTCGAAGCGGTGATCGTGATCTTCTGCTCCTTGTTCGTCGCGGTGTCCTTCGCCGAGACGTTGAG
>Ga0187872_10003094_pt1 | contig 13771 bp, 7 predicted proteins | sample June2016WEW_16_4_FD_132973 | JGI IMG/M metagenome (GOLD analysis project Ga0187872, IMG submission 132973) | Peatland microbial communities from SPRUCE experiment site at the Marcell Experimental Forest, Minnesota, USA - June2016WEW_16_40 | ecosystem: Environmental > Terrestrial > Soil >...
ACCGTATCGCGAGAACGCGCCCGACGTCATCGTCGGATTTGGAGAAGGCTACCGTGCGTCTTGGGATTCAGCACAGGGCAAGGTGACGCCGGCGGTTTTCGAAGTTAATTCCAAAGCTTGGAGTGGGGATCACTGCATAGACCCCGGTCTCGTTCCCGGCGTGCTCTTTTCCAACTGGAAGATCACGGGTGACCAGCATGCCATCACGGATGTCGCTCCTACACTGCTCGATCTGTTTGGCCTGCAGGTTCCGTTGCACATGGATGGCAAGCCCTGGCCCATGGCACCAGTAACTTCTGCCTAGTTCGACAAAGTAGCGTGACGACGCCCGATAATGCAGCCCAACTTGTAATGCCAAGATATTCAAGGTCACGAGATGAATGTCCGAAAGCACGTCGTGGCCGCCCGCGAGCGCCCCGCAAAGGCTCATTCTTCTTCGACGAAGTCCGAAGGATTTGGCCGCACCATCGCTGTTGATTTCGGCGGCATCATGGTTGAATACGATGGCTGGAAAGGCAGGGACGTTCTCGGGCTTCCGCGAAAGGATGTTATCGGGGCACGGCATGGACTCCGTCCCGTAGGAAGGCAAGTTCGGCATTTCCAGGAGCCATCGTCAAAAAAAAATCCGGGATGAGGAGCAGCGGTGTAGAATGCTGCTTGACCGCATTTCAAACTGGAAATCCCGGTTGAGTCTAGTTTGCAAGCGAGCATCGTCTCGGAGACGCAGCCAAATATGCAGTCCCGGTTTTTGAAAATTGGAGAGGTGGCTCGACTCGCCGGCGTGTCTGCTTCAGTGATTCGTTCCTGGGAGTGTTTCGGGCTGCTACGGCCGCACCGCACAGCTAGCAAATATCGGCTATACACGGCCAAGGATATAAGACTCCTGAAACATGCAAAATTGCTGCGCGAGGTGCGTGGACTGAATCCGCCAGCGGTTGTTCAGACGCTGAAGCGAAGCGGCTTGGTTCGGTCAACTTCGGACATCGCTACCCGTGCGATTGGACGTCGGCTGCGCCAACTCCGGACAAGGCAAGGCTTGTCACTCGCACAAGTGGCAAGTGCAGTCGGAATTTCCGTGGCGTTTCTCAGCGCTCTTGAGCGTTCTCAGGAGAGATCATCAGTCGGCACGCTGCGCAAGCTCGCGCGTTTTTACAAGACCAATATCCTTGAGTTTTTCGACCCTAGGGAATCCAATGGCCGCGTGGTGCGGCCGAAGGACCGGAAAGTGTTGGAAGCGGGCCCAGGAGTCCATATGGAGCTACTGGCCTGGGGCAGCACCGTAATGGAACCACACCTGTTTCGCATCGCTCCGCGGGCCGGGAGCGGTGAATCCTACAACCACGATGGTGAGGAGTTTCTTTACGTACTTCGCGGGGAATTGAGTATTACCCTTCAAGACGAAGAATACCGACTCCATCCGGGAGACAGCTTCTACTTCGAAAGTATCATTCCGCACAGCTGGAAAAACCCGGGCCGCACTGAGAGTTGGATCTTGTGGGTGAACACTCCGCCAACTTTCTGATGCTTTAGCTCCTAGCTTTGCGCGCTTGCCAATGACCATTTGGCCGAAGTACATCTGCAACTTTATGATTCTCCGATGGGCTATTTTCTTGCTGTCAATGGGAACGGCCTGTTCGACATCGGCCCAGTCATCGAGCGTCCTGCTGATTACCTTGGATACGACCCGAGCCGACCGGATGGGTTTTCTTGGCTCACAGCGGGGCCTGACACCGAATCTCGATATCGTGGCGCGGCAGGCGATTGTCTTCGAAAAGGCTTACACGCAGGCACCACTTACCACAGTTTCGCACGCCACGATTTTGACCGGAACCTATCCCCAATTTCACCGCGTTAACGATTTCGGTACGCTCCTTCCTTCCCGAATTCCATATCTACCCGATTTGCTGCGGAGGCATGGCTACCGTACCGCCGCATTTGTAGGAAGCATTGTTCTAGATCCACGCAACGGCTTAGCCCCAGGCTTCGATCGAGGATTTGATGTCTATGACGCTGGCTACACATCGCGAAGCGCTGGGCAAGATCGTTATCAAACTGTTGAACGCCGGGCCGATAAGGTTGTGGCACGTGCAGTACAGTGGCTGGCACAGAATTCTACGAATCCCTTCTTCTTGTGGATTCATCTTTACGATCCTCACCAACCCTATGATCCTCCCGCCCCCTACGCGAAGCGGTTCGCCTCGGATCCGTACGATGGGGAAATTGCAGCGACTGACGAGGCCTTGGGTAGATTGTTCGCCTATCTGCGGCAACACGGGCTCTACAGCGGATCCGTCATCGCAGTCATGGCGGACCACGGCGAGGCTTTAGGCCAGCACGGAGAGGAGACCCATGGTGTGTTTTTGTATGACGAGACTGTCCATGTGCCCTTGTTTATAAAGCTCCCCCAAGAGCGTTTTGCCGGACGGCGCGTGACCTCGCGCGCCCGTCTGGTCGACGTGGCTCCCACGATACTTGAAGCTGCCGGGATTTCCGTGCCTGAGGAAATGCAGGGAGAATCTTTGCTGCATGCGCTCACGGCAAACGCACCGGAGCGTCCAGTTTACTCCGAGACGGATTATCCGAAACAAGGCTTTGGATGGAGCGCGATTAGTTCGCTGCGTGAGGGGAAGTATCTCTTTATCCAAGCGCCGCGTCGCGAACTCTACGACGTGAGCGTCGATCCTCTTGCAGCCCACAACGTTGCGGAAAAACATGAGGCGATCGCGGATACACTTGCGGCGCAGCTTACAGAGATTCAGAAGCGGTACAGCAGCACGACAAGTCTCATGAACCAAACTACCAACATGACGCCAAGCCAGACAGCCGCGTTGGCAGCGTTGGGGACTTTAGGTTACGTCGCCCACAATGCGAGGGACGAAAATGCAACAGCAAAAGCTGCTGATCCAAAGGACAAGATAGTAGTGGCGAACCAACTCCAGGACGCGACCCTCCTAGTTGACACGGACCATCCGGAGCAAGCAATCCCGCTGCTTGAGAAAGTCATTGCCAGCGATCCAGGTATCTATTTCGCCCAACTTGAGCTGGGGCTCGCGGAAGGAAATCGGCGAAACTATTCCAAGGCCGTCGCGCCCCTCACCAACGCGACAGAACTGATGGCCGAATCGGGTGTTGCTCAATATGCGCTTGGCATCGCTCTGTTTGAAACTGGAGACGGGAAAACGGCCGCCGTCCATCTTGAGAAGGCGGTCGCGCTGATGCCGGAATCGGCAGCTGCCCATTTCTCGCTTGCCGCTGTGTATGCCCGAATCGATCACGTTTCCGAGGCTATTCGTGAACTGCGCTCCGCTCTCGGGATTGACCCCGGACACTATCAGGCCAACCTCTTGATGGGCCGAATTCTGTCTCTCCAAGGAAATCCCAAAGATGCTGTTCCAGATCTTGAAAAGGCGATCAAGGCTCAACCATCATCGAGGGAGGCGCACCTTTTCCTCGCCGATGCTTATGCGCAGCTAGGGATGGAAGCTGAAGCGACGAGTGAGCGAGAAAAGGCGGAACACCTGTCTCCTCCTAGTCGCTAGGGCTCTGCGGAACTTGTGTCCCAAGGTTGCGTGAGCCTCAAACAAAGCGCCTGCTGACCGTGCTTCTCGCAGAGGGTTCTCGCGCAGACGAAAAACTCCTTCTACATTTATTCCTTAAAATGGCTCTTGCATCACCTCGAAGCCTCGAAACTGAGTGACCGTTCGCGCGAAACCTGCCTGCAGCAACTAGGCTTCTTGTTGCCTGTTTCCTTGCCGAAAGCTCAGCGGGTTGCACATTCGCCTTTCGATCTTCGACATAGGCCGCCATTGACGGGCAACGTGCCGTCGTGAGAGTGGCGACGGCCCGTTACTGAATAATGTGCTTGACATGCCCGCAAAACTCTCTTATGGTCCCACCATTAAACATTACGAAAGTAAAGTAGGGTTTGTTGAGAAGTTAAAGTAGGGTGCATTGCGCAAGGAAGTGTGGACCACGGGAACTATTGGCATCTGAGGAGGTGGGCATGTGGGAGGCCTCTAGTCGTGGATTTGGCGTTCTACTTGTATTCCTCATCGTCGCCATCACTCCGGCGGCCGCACAGAAATTCACCGGCGACATTAGCGGCAATGTCACGGATGCGTCGGGGGCGGCAATCGTTGGAGCGCCCGTCACGGTGCACAGTGCCGCGACAGGTCTAGCACGCACTACGAGCACAAGCAGCACCGGATCTTATCGAGTTCCGAATCTAGACGTTGGCAGCTATCAAGTGAGTGTCTCCGCCACCGGTTTCAAAACATTGGTTCAGAATGCGGACGTTACGTCGAACGGTGTGGTCGAACTCGACTTCTCAATGCAGGTGGGCGAGCAGACGCAAGAAGTGACAGTCACAGCAGTTGCGCCCCTGGTGGACCTATCTGTCAATGAGAACAGTACGCTGGACAATGCTCGAATTGAAACCATCCCCCTCGACGGTCGCGACTACAATTCTCTAGTGGCATTGACACCTGGCGTGCAAAGGGCTCCTGGTGGCGGATTCCTCGCGATCAACATCAATGGCGCGCGCGCCACTTCTGGGAATAACTTGATCGACGGGCTTTACAATAATGACCGCTTCTACGGGCAGCCAGTTATCGGACAGACAGGTGTCCTGGGCGTTCCCGCCACTCTCGTACCCATGGAGGCTCTGCAAGAAGTGAACGTGCAGGAAACGCCCTCGGCACAGTTCGCAGTCAAGGGAGGCGCTCCGGTCAATCTCGTTCTTAAGAGCGGTACGAATCAATGGCACGGTTCTGGTCTGTTCTTGCGCCACACCTCCTTTGCTGATGCCGACAACTATTTCTCTAAATCAGCGGGTCCATGCCAGCCCCTTTGCTCCACGCCTTTTCGCGACATGCAGGGCAGTGCAACGATCGGCGGACCCGTCGTAAAAGATAAGACGTTCTTCTTTGGTTACTACGATGGGCAGGGATATGCGGCAATCATTCCTAAACTTGGCCAAGTGCCGACCCCAAGCGAAATCACGCAAGCGCTGAACAGGATCACAGCAGCGGGATTAACGCCCACAACTGCCGGCGAAAACCTCCTGTCTTTCTTCCCCACTGCCACAAACCTAACAACCGGCATAATCAGTGTACGAATACCGGTTTTGGCCAATATGACAAATTTTGGAATCATAGTGGACCAGAAGATCGGTCAAAACCATTCAATCACCGGTCGATACATCTTTGGTGACAGCACTCAATCCTCTCCTCCAACGGAGGTAAACAGTACCGTGGTGCAGCCTGCGTCACAGTACAGCCCGAGTCTTTTCAATTCAGTCGCCCCCACCCGGGGGCAGCTGATAGGGCTGAGTGAGACTTGGACAATTAACAGCAACCAGTCTCTCGAAAGTCGACTGGGGTTAACGCGCTTTTCGCAGATTATCAAAACGAATAACAATATTAACCCGCTGAGCTTGGGCGTCGACACAGGTCCGGTGCCTGTGTCGCAGGACCTTGGCGTGCCCTACGTGCACATGGCCTCATTTTCCAGTATCGGAGGAGGCGGGGCTTTGAATTACCCGATAGTTACCCGCCCGGACCAAACCATAGACTGGTCCGAACACTTCACCTGGGTTCGCGGCAACCATACGATTGGAATCGGAGGCAATTTTCAGCACGCCTATACGAATTTCAGTCACGACCAAGCTCGCATCCAGCTATCCATTGATGGGCAGAACTTCGATGATGATCCTGTGGATGAACTCGTGGAGCTGTTGGTCGGCAAGGTGGATGGCGCCTCGCGGTATTTTGGCAATACACATCGGCACTTCACTCAGAATACATTCGGCGTATACGGACAAGATGAATGGAAGATTTTGCGGCGGCTGACCCTGACTCTAGGTCTGCGTTACGACATCAATGGGGTGGTACGCGAGGAAGCTAACCTAGATTCGAACTTCTTGCCGGGTGTCGGGCTTGTGCAGGTGGGCCATGGCATCAATGGCCTGTATAACATCGATCCGTGGAATTTTGGACCGCGCTTGGGATTTGGTTGGGATGTTTTTGGCAACGCCAAGACGGCTGTTCGAGGAGGCTATACTCTGTCTTACGACACGCCCGAGATAGCAACTTTCGCCCTGCCATTCCTCTATTACAACAATAACGCTGGCGCGTTTCTTCAGCCAAACTTGGGAGTCACGCAGGAAATCCTGTCGACACCCGCTACCACCCCCCCGGAAACGGGCGCTTGCATGAACCCGACGACGGGAGCTCCGGGCGATTACATCTGCATAGCCAACGGCCCTGTTTTCGGTGCGAATCCAGGCGGCACGCCGCCGTTCCCAGCCTTCGGGATCGTGCGTAACCTGAAGACGCCCCGATATCACCAGTTCAATTTGGGTGTTCAGCAAGAGTTTTGGCGCAATAACGTGCTTACAGTCACCTATTCGGGCCAGCGCGGATACGATTTGATATTCCCGGTCGATATCAACGCATTTCCGCTCGGCTGCGGTGTAACGGCCGTCCCCTGCGTTCGACCGTTTGGAGGTATTGCTCCCAATCTTTCGGACATCGTGCAGGACACGAACTTAGGCTGGTCCCAATATGACAGCTTGCAAACCTCATTCCGTCAAAGAAGATGGCATGGTATCAACACTCAGTACAACTTTACGTGGAGTAAGTGTCTCGACTACAACTCAACCGACCGGCTCGAAGAACCTCAGTTAAATAATCCCCTGGATTTTAGGGGACAACGCGGTTACTGCGACTCAGATGTTCGCTTGAACTTTAATACGGCGGGCACGTATGAGCTGCCGGGGGTCCGAAGCCTGAGATGGGTCGGAACTGGTTGGGGAATCGGCGCCGTCTATACTGCGGAGAGTGGCCGGCCCTTCAGCGTTTTGCTTCCCTATGATCCGTCCGGACAAGGTTTGCCTTTTAGCGCCATCCGGGCGAGCTGGGATGGAACTCCCGTCCACATCAACACGCGCAATCCCGCCGACTATGTGGAGGAAACCTACACTGCACCGGGCCAGTCAGATCCGTGTGGCAACGTCAGCCCTGCGGGCGGACTGCCGCTGTCACCGTTTTATATTGCTTGCCCAGGTACGGTTGGTAACTCCCGCCGCAATCAGTTGATCGGGCCTGGCCTTAGTCAGTTGGATGCAAGCATACTCAAAGACACGAAGATCGGAGAAACAGTTACAGTCCAATTCCGCTGGGAAGTATTCAACGTACTCAACCGTGCCAACTTTGGCGCCCCTAGCAATTTTCTCATTCCGGGAGGGATTTTTGGTCAAGTTACCAGCACGCCCGACGTCTCGTTAGGAAATCCTGTATTGGGGCAGGGTGCGGCGCGCAACATGGACTTTGTGCTAAAGGTTATTTTCTGAGTGGGTAAAACGACGCGATTCGTGCGAGTCGGGGATCAAGCAGCGCATTCGTGACGTTTAGCGAGCTGGCGATCGGAAACTTTATGCTGAGTAGGTGCGTGGTTTGATCAGTAGCCATCACCTGTCCCATCGTTATTCTGGCACTATTTGGCCAATCCAGGACTTCCAGCGCCAAACAGCCCGGACTAGTTGCGCTTTGGAGGTCACGGAATGAAAGAACTAAATCAAATTGCTGCAAGCATTTTGCGTCAGATTCAGACCCTATGGCTCGTCACAATACTGCTGGGCATCGTGACGGTAAGTGCGAAAGCGTCACCGAAGCTGCCAAAGACGGCCGCCGTTGGATCGCCGGCCGCGGCGGCACAATCTTCGAATCAGGGACCGGCAGACTTCGTGCTGACGGATGCGAAGATTTATACAGAGGATGGTTTTCATCAAACCGTGGAGGCTCTCGCGGTTCGTGACGGCAAGATCATCTTCACCGGAACCGCCGCCGAGGCGGCTAAACTTGTTGGTCCCAAGACTAAGATTGAGCGAGCCGGTGGGAAGCTCGTTCTACCGGGCCTCGTCGACGCCCACATCCATCCAATGGGCATCGTCGATTTCGGAGGTTGTGACCTACAATCAAAAGCGAGAACCTTGGCAGAGATCGCCACTTTTGTTCACGACTGCATCGAGAAAATGCAGGTGCCCCCGGGCCATTGGCTGGCCGTATCGGATTGGGAATATGGCGGAGGAAACCAGGCGGACCCAGCTCACCCGACATTGCGCGCGGCTCTGGACGCGGCCTCCACGCAGAATCCCATCGTTATGACGGGATGGGACGGGCATCACGGGGCCTACAACAGCGCCGCTCTTGCGCTGGCTAAGAACGCTAAGGGAGAAGTCGTCGGGTATTCAAAGGAAACTCTCGCGACGGACTTCGCGCAATACAGGACATACGTCGGTGTGGACTCTAAGGGTGAGCCTACGGGGGACATCACCGATCAAGGAAAACTCCCTATTGATTCAAGCGAGATCAACAGAGATGAATACCAGAAGCTCGTCAAGGCGCCAGAGCGCCTTGCAGAACGCCTCAACAGCGCTGGAATCACGGCTGTACAGGACGCGGCGGCTGGGTCAACGATCATTGGGGGTAGAGGCTATGAGGTTTATGACGAATTGATTCAGAGCGGTCGCCTGACTTTTCGGCTCAACATGGCTCAATATTTTCTTCCGGAACGTTTCCGGGATGCTCTTGGACACATTGATTACGACAGATTGTTTGCAGAGGCGAACGCGATTCGGCAGAAATACGCGTCGAATCCATTGGTTCGCGCGGACGCTATCAAGGTTTTCGCTGATGGTGTACCTGAAGCGAACCCGAACAACATTCCACCTACTTTAGGAAACTCGCCGCGGCCGGTGCCCTATCTGCAGCCGATCTTCGGCAAAGACGCCAATGGCCTGCTGTTTGTAAAGGGGTATGTCGATGTGTCCTCGCCGGTTTGCGTCTACGTCCGCGCCAAACCCGATGAATACTCTTCGCCCGAGGCAGTATCGGATTTCATCAAAATGTACGGGTACCATCCCGGACAGTGTACAATCTCTTACGGTGTTCCAGAGCACGCTCCAGCGATTTTTAACGAATACATCAAGCGCGCCCACCTGGCAGGTTACACGATCCACATTCATTCGATCAGCGATGAAGCCGTTCATATGGCGCTCGACGCCCTCGAGGCGGCACGGGCAGCCGACGGCAACACTTCAAGGCCTGACACGCTCGCCCATATCCAATTCGCAACACCTGAGGACGTAGCCAGAATGGGTAGGGATCGCCTCTACCTGGCCTTCACCTATAGCTGGATATACGCCGAGCCGACGGGATACGACATGAGCGTCGTCCCGTTCTTTGACAAGGTGTTAGGAAATAGCTATGAGGCTTTCCACAATCCGAATAGTTACTATGAGAGGAACAATTATCCGGCTAAGACGGCAAAAGAAGCCGGAGCCATTCTGGTGGCTGGATCGGATGCCCCGGTCCTCACAAAGGATCCGCAGCCGTTCGTGAACATGGAATTTGGCGTGACGCGTGCCCGGCACGGCCTCCCTCCTGTCAGCCCCCAACAACGGCTGGATATCCGCGATCTAATCGATGCCTATACCATTAATGGAGCCCGTGCCCTAAACCGGGCGTCTGAGATCGGATCCCTTGAAGTCGGCAAATCAGCGGATTTTATCGTTGTAGACCAGAACATTCTCGCTCTGGCCGACGAAGGCCACCCGGAGAAAATAGGAGATACGAAGGTACTCGAAACCTGGTTCATGGGAAGGAAGGTGTACTCGACGCCGCAAGAGTAGCCGACAACATCTCGCGCAAAGACTCGGATCGAATCGCCAGGCATGCTGCTACCCTTTAACAGCATCTCGCACGTGGCAGCGAGCGAAGCAAAATGGCGCGCGTTATTCCGTAAAGACCGCTGCCAGAAAAAGTCTGGCAGGGAGCCTATTCATGAATTCAAGTGTTGTTGGAACTTTCCGCCTTCTACTTTTGCTTGCGCTCGGTCTTATCGCACAGAACGCTCTAGCCCAGGGACACCATGTTCCGGCTGACGTTGTTGTGTTGCACGGCAAAATCTACACGGTCAATACACGCCAGCCGTGGGCGGAAGCGCTGGCGATCGGCGACGGCAAGATCATCGCTGTTGGTTCCGAGAAAGAGGTAGAGGCTTACCGCGGTTCCTCCACGAAGGTCATCGACGCGAAGAATCACACGGTTCTGCCTGGCTTCGTCGATACGCACGTGCATTTCACCGGCGGCTCATTCACTTTGCAGCAGGTGAAATTGGACGATGCGACGACCATTGCCCAGATTCAGCAGAGGGTAACGGAGTACGCCGCCGCTCATCCTGGATCATCTTTCATCCAGGGCTGGGGGTGGATGTACCCAGTCTTTGGGAGTGCGGCCCTGCCCGATAAGAAGTATCTCGATGAAGTTCTGCCCGATCGTCCTGCCTGGTTGCAGGCCTACGACGGCCATACATCCTGGGCCAACAGCAAAGCTTTGCAGATGGCGGGCATTACCCGTGATACTCCCAATCCGCCGAATGGAATCATCGTACGCGACCCCAAGACCGGCGAGCCGACAGGAGCGTTGAAGGAGGCTGCCGGAGATCTGGTATCACGCCTGATCCCTGCGCCGACTCGCGAGCAAACGCTCGAGGCTTTGCGCGAAGGGATTCAATACGCTAATAAGCTGGGACTCACCCGAGTGCATAGCGCGGGTTTCGATACCGTAAATCTCGGTCTCTTCGAGGAGTTGCGGCGTCAGGGCAAACTTACACTGCGCTTCTATGTGGCCGAGGTTGCTGATCCACCCCAATTGACTCCCGCCTTTCTCGATCGAGTTGAGCAACTCCGCGGGACGTACCACGACGACTGGATTTCGGTTGGCGCGATAAAATTCTTTGCGGATGGTGTGATTGAGGCGCACACAGCTGCCATGCTCGCACCGTACACAGACGATACCACCCAGAGCGGGTTTCTCAAGTGGGACCCGGAGAAGTACAAGCAGGCCGTACAAGAGGTGGATCGCCGTGGCTTCCAAATCTTCACACATGCGATCGGCGATCGAGCGATACGCCTCGCGCTCGATGCATACGAAGCAGCCAACAAGGCCAACGACCATCCCGATGCTCGTGACCGGGTAGAGCATATTGAAGATCCGAGCGCGGCCGATATTCCCCGGTTTGGGAGTTTGGGTGTGATCGCCAGCATGCAACCTCTTCATGCCTACCCGAATGAAGACATCTTGGACGTGTGGGCGCGCAACGTTGGGCCGGTGCGTGCGCAGCGGGCATGGCCCTGGCACGACATTTTGGCAGCAGGAGGGCACTTGTCATTTGGTAGTGACTGGCCGGTGGTGACACTGAATCCCTGGCCCGGTGTGCAAAATTTGCTCACTCGCGAGACGACAGAAGGAACGCCCCCGGGGGGTTGGATTCCGAAGGAGTGCATCACGCTCGCGCAGGCCATTGAGGGCTACACGCTGGGCGCGGCCTATGCAGGCCGGCGGGACAGGACGGAAGGGTCGCTAGAAGTGGGCAAAGAGGCGGACTTGATTGTTATCTCCCAGGATCTATTTCATACCGACCCACACAAGATTGGGCAGACGAAGGTCCTAGTAACGGTAGTGGGTGGGAAGGTTGTGTACCAGGCGGCAGATTGAGCGACAATCTTGGCGTGACAGGTGGGAACCTGTCGTGGATGCCGCGCCTTGGCGTGTGTTCATTAGTCAAGGCGAAGCGTGCTCGGCCGGCAGTTGTTCTTTGTCGCAAGGAAAGTCTGTTCGGAATTGTCGAAGCCATGACCCAAAAGGCCAAGCGCATCTGCCGGTCTGGTTTCGGCCGCGAACTCGGCCCGTAGGGCTTGGTAGAATACCTTGAAACCAACAGGTGTTCGTCAACCTCGAAGATGCGCCAATCGGTGGTACTAGAAGTCCAGACACTGAATTTCGTGACTAAGGGATAGAGGAATGTCTTCCATTCAAATTCGCACGGAAATTCCTGGTCCGCGTTCGCGGGCGCTCATGGCCCGCCGCGAGGCTGCCGTACCCCGCGGGCTCTTTCACGCCACGCCCGTCTTCGTGGCTCGCGCGGAAGGCGCGTTGCTCGAAGATGTCGATGGCAATCGTTTCATCGATTTTGCCGGCGGTCTTGGTTGCCTCAACATCGGCCATCGTGCGCCGCGGGTGGTGTCCGCCGTGCGCGAGCAGCTCGACAGGTTTCTGCACGTCTGCTTTAGCGTCACGCCGTACGAAAGCTACGTCGCGGTCGCGGAAAAACTAAACGCCCTCGCCCCCGGTAATTTCGCGAAGAAAACGATCCTTCTCAACTCCGGCGCTGAAGCTGTCGAAAACTCCATAAAGATCGCCCGCGCTTACACGAAACGTACTGGGGTGATCTGTTTTGAAGACGCATTTCACGGCCGCACGTTGCTCGCTATGTCCCTGACGAGCAAGACGCATCCTTACAAGGCGGGCTTCGAGCCCTTCGCCAGTGATATCTACCGCATCCCGTTCGCTTACGCTTATCGCAATCCGTCTGGCACTTCTGCCGCTAGTTTCGCCAGCCATTTGGAGGATGCCTTCAAGCGTGTTGTCGCACCGGAATCTGTGGCTGCCGTGATTGCAGAGCCTATTTTAGGCGAAGGCGGTTTCGTCATCCCTCCGCGCGGATACCTCTTTCTTTTGCAGGAAATCTGCCGCAAGCACGGCATCCTCTTTATCGCGGACGAAGTGCAATCTGGTTTCGGCCGCACCGGGAGGTGGTTCGCTTCCGAGCACTTCGGCATCGAGCCCGACCTGATCACGACAGCGAAGTCGCTTGGCGGCGGTATGCCGATCGCGGCGGTTACCGGCCGCGCTGAAATCATGGACGCGCCCGACGTCGGCGCCCTCGGGGGCACCTTCTCTGGTCATCCGGCCGCGTGCGTTGCTGCGCTCGCGGCGATTGAAGCGATCGAGAAAGAAGGTTTGCTGGCGCGCTCCGCGGCCATTGGGAAGTGCTTCGAAGAGCGTGCGCGTAAGTGGCAAAAGAAATGGGCGCTGGTTGGCGATGTACGAAACCTCGGCGCAATGTGCGCCATCGAGCTCGTCCGCAGTGCTGAAACTCTTGAGCCCGCCGACGCCGAAACCGAAGAGGTTGCGCGCTATTGCTACGAGCACGGCCTCATCACCGTCACGGCGGGCACCTATGACAACATCATACGAATTCTCGCGCCACTGGCAATCAGCGATGAACAATTTGACGAAGGCCTCGACGTCATCGAAGCCGCCCTTGCCTCCGTCATCGAACAGAGGCACACGGCAATGTCCCGCGTGTAGTTTATCGGCGCAAGCGTCACGGCACGTTCGGATCGTGGTTTGTCGTCTCTTTGCGCATGAGGTTCTGGGTAAGCATACCTCTGATCGCGCTGGAAGCACGGAAACGGAGCATCGGTCGTGTGTGTGCCGACGGAGCAGACTAGAGGTCAATGCGATCTGTGCAAGACTGAAAAGGAACCGGAAGCTGTTCCTGTCTCCGACCGGGAAACGGTCAACCGACAGAAAACACGGGGATAGCAAAATCAGGCAACGCTGAGGGTGAACTTCGTGAACGTCATTAGGGCAAAGGTAGGCCACTGTCCGCTTCGAGTTACTGCCACCTAACCGGTGCATGTATGCAGATTCCTGCACGATCCAGCGTTAGACGCTGAGCGATCTCCCTTGTTTTCAAGAGACTAACGCTGGCAATGATTGTGCACCACAACTCACGGCCTGCCCGCCGATAAGGTCGGACGCTTGGCTAAGGCGGGCGAATCGATACGCTCAAATCATATCGAAGGGAGAAGTGTATGAAAAAGTACGTAAAGCCCAGCCTGAAGGGGCTTGGTCTGCTGCGC
>Ga0187872_10003106_pt1 | contig 13737 bp, 11 predicted proteins | sample June2016WEW_16_4_FD_132973 | JGI IMG/M metagenome (GOLD analysis project Ga0187872, IMG submission 132973) | Peatland microbial communities from SPRUCE experiment site at the Marcell Experimental Forest, Minnesota, USA - June2016WEW_16_40 | ecosystem: Environmental > Terrestrial > Soil >...
CAATCCCTCGACGCAGACGATGGTAACCTCCATTGCCGTGGATGCATCCGGCGCGGTCTATGCGCTCAACGGAAACAACATCAGCGTCTTCGCCCCCGGCGCCACGGGCAACGCGGCGCCGGTCCGGCTGATCACAGGCAGCCTGACTCAGCTCAACTCCGCCTCCGGCATCGCCGTGGACGCAGCGCAGAACATCTATGTGGCCAACACGGGTGGCGGCAATGTCCTGGTCTTCTCCTCCACGGCCACCGGCAACGTCGCGCCCGCCAGCATCCTCTCCGGTGCGGCCACCGGCATCGCCACTCCCTCGGGCGTGGCGCTCGACTCCACCGGAGACATCTATGTGACTTCGTATAACCAGCCCAGCAACTCCTCTGTGGTCCTCGAATTCGCGCCCGGCTCGACCGGCAATGCCACCCCCATCCGCACGCTCACCGCCGTCGCCTCCTATTCCCTCTCCGGCCTGGCGGTCGATTCCCTGGACAACCTGTACGTCGTCACCCTTGCTCCCACCAACAACCAACTGGCGATCGACCTCTTCGCGCCCAACCAGTCTGGCAGCGTCGCCCCCGCCGCGACCATCACCGCCGCCACGTGGACAGCCTCAAACTACGGCCAGATCGCCGTCCGCTAGAATAGCGCGCCGCGTTCTCCGGCAGATAACGCGGACCCATCATCCGGTCGGATTCGACTTCCGGCTGAGTGGTGTGTCCACGCCACGGAACGACCCCAGACCAGCCTCCAAACCAGCGCCTGACATCCCCTTTCAGCGCGCCTTTAATTCCCTGTTTTGCACCGAAATTCAGCCCCAAAACCACCCCCGGAAACGTGCTATAATCAATGAGTAAATAGAAGGCGTTATTCCGCTGAAAACACTGATTTGGCGCGCCTTTTGTGAAATCTTCGGGCCAGCTTCCGGCCCTCGTTTCCGGACCCTGTTTTTTGCGGCCGCTCCACCGCCGCATGGAGTGTGAATGGCATCGACCGCAACCAGCCCTGAAGTAGAACTCCTGGAGTCACAGCCCGACAAGATGATAGCTATTCCTGACGACCCGCAGGACGATCCGAAAAAGGACGGCAGCGGCTACTCCGCCGAAAATATCACCGTACTCGAAGGCCTCGCAGCCGTCCGCCTGCGTCCCGCCATGTACATCGGATCGACCGGCGAGCTGGGCCTGCACCACCTGGTCTACGAGGTGGTGGACAACTCTGTCGACGAGGCGCTGGCCGGATACGCCACGCGCATCGATGTCACCATCCACGTCGACAACTCCATCACCGTGGTGGACAACGGCCGCGGCATTCCGGTGGACGACATGGTCACCGACGGCGTCAAGATGCCCGCCGTCCAGGTGGTGCTGACCAAGCTGCACGCCGGCGGCAAGTTCGACGCCTCCAACTACAAGGTCTCCGGCGGCCTGCACGGCGTCGGCGTCAGTTGCGTCAACGCGCTCAGTGAGGAGCTGGACGTCGAAATCTGGCGCGACGGCTATGCATGGGAGCAGGACTACCGCAAGGGCGCGCCCATCGGCAAGCTGCGCCGCATGAAGCCATCCAAGCAGCTCGGCACCAAGGTCCACTTCCTGCCCGACCGCTCCATCTTCGCCGTCACCGAGTTCAACTACGACACGCTTGCCCAGCGCCTGCGCGAGCTTGCCTTCCTCAACAAGGGCCTGGAGATCACGCTCACCGACGAGCGCACCACCGACCCCAAGACCGGCGAATCCAAGCAGCAGCTCTTCAAGTACGCGGGTGGCATCGCCGAGTTCATCAAGCACCTCAACCGCGGCAAGCAGGTGCTGCACGACAAGCCCATCTACATGGAGGCCGAGCGCGACGGCGTCGCCATGGAGATCGGCCTGCAGTACAACGACGCCTACTCCGAGACCGTCTTCACCTTCGCCAACAACATCAACACGGTGGACGGCGGCTCGCACCTCTCCGGCTTCAAGACCGCGCTGACGCGCACCATCAACGCCGTCGGCCAGTCGCTCGGCCTCTTCAAGGACGTCAAGGAGAACCTCTCCGGCGACGACGTGCGCGAAGGCCTGGTCGTCGTCATCTCGGTCAAGCTCTCGCAGCCGCAGTTCGAGGGCCAGACCAAGGGCAAGCTCAACTCCGACATCGCCGGCACCGTGCAGGCCTTCGTCAACGAGCGCCTCGGCGCCTTCCTCGAGCAGAACCCCACCGTCGCCCGCAAGATCATCAACAAGGCCATCGACGCGGCGCGCGCGCGCGAGGCCGCACGCAAGGCACGCGACCTCACCCGGCGCAAGGGCGCGCTGGACGGCGGCGGCCTGCCCGGCAAGCTCTCCGACTGCTCCGAGCGCCAGCCCGACCGCTGCGAACTTTACCTGGTCGAGGGCGAATCCGCCGGCGGCACCGCCAAGCAGGGACGCGACCGCCGCTTCCAGGCCATCCTTCCGCTGAAGGGCAAGATCCTCAACGTCGAGAAGGCGCGCTACGACAAGATGCTCGGCCACGAAGAGATTCGCGCCATGATCACCGCGCTCGGCTGCGGCATCGGCAAGGACGACTTCGACGTCACCAAGCTGCGCTATGGCAAGCTGATCCTGATGACCGACGCCGACGTGGACGGCTCGCACATCCGCACCCTGCTGCTCACCTTCTTCTTCCGCCACATGACGGAGCTCATCAAGCGCGGCCACGTCTACATCGCGCAGCCGCCGCTCTTCAAGATCAAGAAGGGCCGCTTCGAGCAGTACATCAAGGACGAGCGCGAGTACGTTCAGGTCATGGTCAAGCGCGCCTCCGAAGGAATGGTCTTGCGCCACGGCGACGGCGGGGCGCGCATCGAGGGCGAGGCCCTCACCCAGTTCATCTCCCGGCTCAACGAGTACCTCGGCTTCTTCGATAAAGTCGAAAAACGCCTGCGCAACCGGCCCGTCACCGAGGCCTTCGCCGAGATCTTCGCGCAGGAGGGCAAGGACTCCGCGCGCCGCGTGGACTTCGAGTCGCCCGCCAAACTGAAGGAGATGCAGCGCCGCCTCAAGGAACTCATCAAGCCCTTCCATTTCCGCGAGGTCAGCGACATCCTCCTCGACGAGGAGAAGAAGCTCTACTCCGTCAGCTTCACCGACTCGCAGGGCGCCGTCCGCAAGATCGACTGGGCGCTCGCCTCCACGGTGGAGAGCCGCCAGATGCTGGCCAAACACGCCCAGCTCAAGGACCGCATGCAGCCGCCGTTCCTGATCGAGTACGCGGCAAAGGCCGCCAAGGCCGAGGCGGAAGAAGAGCCGGAAGAGCTTGCCGCCGAAGACGGGAGCGAAGAATCCGAAGCAGCCGCTCCCGCCACCATCGTCGAGGCCAAGCCCGCCAAGCGCGGTGGCCGCGTCTCGCACGATCCGGTGGAGAAGCAGACCGCGCGCGAGGTCTTCGAGTACGTCATCGAGCAGGGCAAAAAGGAATATCAAGTCCAGCGCTACAAGGGCCTCGGCGAGATGACCGCGCCGCAGCTCTGGGAGACCACCATGGACCCCGACCGCCGGTCTTTACTCCAAGTTAGGCTGGAAGACATGCCTGCTTGCGACGAGATATTCACGATACTGATGGGCGAAGACGTCGAAGCCCGCCGCAAATTCATCGAAGAAAACGCCCTCGACGTCAAAAACCTCGACATCTAGTGTCCTGTCCCGAAAGTTCGCAGCATAACAACTCTGTCATCCTGAGCGGAGTTTGGCGCGTTGTTTGCGCCAAACGCAGTCGAAGGACCTGCGGTTGCCTGTTCTTGCTTGTCATTCTGAGCCCAGCGAAGAATCCCCGCATTTCCGCTCTGCTATACTAAGCGATGAAAAGACGAACTTGGCTAGGAAGGGTGCAGAACGATAGAGGGACAGCAATAAAAAGGGGGAAGGATGCGCCTTTACATTAGGAAGAGAACGAACGGACCTCACTGCCCTGAATATGAATTTGCAAAGAGTATCGAGGCTGCGTTGTATTGGCAATCGAGCGATTGGGTGGGTCGTGTTTGCGATCTGATAGATCACGAAGGGATCACCATAGACCCGCCTTTCCGAGGCGGTGTGAGGCCGCATTGCAGTGGATTTCTTGTCGAGCCACGCCCACAGGGCGGCTTTGTCATATCCTGCGAGGTTCCTGTCTAACCCCTCTGTGTCTTAAAAAGGGTAGTTTGTGAGATGCGCCCCAGCCCCTTTTTCACCCGCCGTTGAAATGGCCTGCCGCCACATGGACAATTAACAAGGAGACTCGGATGGAACCGGTATTCACGTTGCAGTGGCCTGAATTCGTGGTCGCCCAGAGGCTGCAATCATTGCTTCCGCGAAAAGACGGGTATTCCATCCTTGTTCCGTTATCCAGACAAGAGAAAGGAATTGACCTCGCCGTCTTGCATCGACGCGGCAACAACCTATCGAAAACAACAACCATTCAAGTGAAGGCTTCCCGCACCTATCTTTCTCATCCAACTAAACGACCGACCGACAAATTGCGCTTCGAAACATGGTTCAACCGTTTCGATGTTCCAGACAGAGCAGACTTTGTGATTCTTTTCGGTATGTATGCACCCGAGATTGAGAGGACAGAGCGGGTATCAGCAAAATGGTACAAAGACTGTTCCCTGCTCTTCACGAATGAAGAAATGCGGACATTCATGGCAAACTGCAAGACAGTTGGAGGGAAACCCGATCGAATGTTCGGATTTGGATTCAATGACCTGTCCAAAGTCGTTCTGACTCGCGGCGATATGAAGCGGTCACACCCAGATTTTACAAAGCACCTTTTGGAGCGCAAAATCACAGAACTGAAAAAAAGATGAACCACCGGGTGCCCCACATCTCGATTTTGAGATGTGGGTTCCAGCCCCAACCCGCCACTCCATCTTTCTTTTGCCAAAATCCTCAGCAAAATCGCGTGTCAATCCCCTCAACTCCTAAAAATCCCCCTAAATCGCACCAACTAAACCACATAAATCCGAAAAATACTTGGCATAACAGTTTCCCTCCAACGCGTATAATTAAAGCAGTAGAGAAGACAAGGAAAAACCCGGCGCGCGCCGGGTTTTTTCATGCCCGAAGCCGAAACACGGAGGAAACCATTCATTTTCTTATTGATAGATATAAGTAGCCTGGAATCTAATCTTTGCATGACCAAACTCACATCTCGTTGTTTCCAGATACTTTAGGAAGCACGAAAAATGGGGGGGGGAGGGGGGCTAGCTAACTGATTAACACTTCATGCGATGTACTGCTTACTTCGCCGCCCCGCCCATGTGGCGCACGGTCATCTGCAGGATGCGCGCGTTGGGCGGCTGCGAGCAGGCGAAGACGATCGCGTCGGCGATCTCGTGCGGCTCCATCATGGTCGAGTTCTGCACGCCCTCCTCGGTGCGCCCGTGGCCCACGGCGAACTCCGTCTTCACGCCGCCCGGACAGATCACGCCCACCTTGATGCCGTACTTGCGCAGCTCGCCGTCCAGCGCCTGGGCAAAGCCCACCTGCGCGAACTTGCTGGCGCAATAAACCGCCTCGCCCGCGTAGCCCTGCAACCCCGCCACCGACGAGATGAACAGAATCTCACCGCTCTTCTGCGCGATCATCCCCGGCGCGGCGTAGTGTGCAAACAGGAAGCTGCTCTTCATGTTCGAGTCCATCAGCGCGTCGTACTCCTCGACGCTGGTGTCCACCAGGTTCTTGTAGTTCCCCGCCCCCGCGTTGTTGATCAGGATGTCCAGCCGCCCGAACTCGCTCTCCGCCAGCGCCACGCACTCCTCGGCCGTCGCCTCGTCGCTTGCGTCGCCCGCGATAAACACGGCCTCGCCGCCGGACTTTTTGATTGCGTCGCACAGCTCGCGCAGCCGTTCTTCGCGCCGCGCCGTCAACACCAGGTTCGCGCCCTTGGCCGCGAACGCAAGCGCCGCCGCCCACCCGATCCCCGAGCTGGCGCCGGTGATTAGGACCGTCTTTCCCGCAAGGCTGATTGCATCCGGCATGGCAGAAAACTCCTGGATGATAAGTTTGGACCAATCGTCCGAACCAATAAGTAGAACGGTTCGTTTGCGTGAGTTCACAAACGCACAATTCAGACCCGTATGAATGCTACCATTTCGCCTATGCCCCAACTCTCCGGCGGCCCCGCAGCTCAGGCCGGCGCAGCTCCGCTCCCGCTCGTCGAAGCCCGCGGCCTCATCAAGGAGTACGCGCGCCGCAACGGCGTCGCCCGCGTCGTGGACGATGTCTCCTTCGCCATCCAACCCGGCGAGGCCCTCGGCCTGGTGGGCGAATCCGGCTGCGGCAAGACCACCATCGCGCGCATCCTGCTGCGCCTGATCGAACCCACCGCGGGCGTTGTCCTCTTCGAAGGCCAGCCGCTCCCGCCCGCCTCATCCGCCGCCATGCGCGCGCTGCGCCGCCGCATGCAGATCGTCTTTCAGGACCCCTACGCCGCGCTCAATCCGCGCAGCACCATCGAGCAGATTCTGGCCGAACCCTTCAGAATCCACCGCGAGCCGCCTGCGGAAGGCCTGCCCGCGCGCCTCCGCGAACTGCTCCACTCGGTCGGCCTCGACCCATCCGCCCTCTCGCGCTATCCGCATGAGTTCAGCGGCGGCCAGCGCCAGCGCATCAACATCGCCCGCGCACTGGCATTGCGCCCACGCTTTCTCGTCCTCGACGAGCCGGTCAGCTCGCTCGACGTCTCGGTGGGCGCGCAGATCGTCAACCTGCTGCGCGATCTGCAACACAAACTCGGCCTCACTTATCTCTTCATCTCCCACTCCATGCCTCTGGTGCGCTATCTATGCGACCGCGTCGCCGTGATGCAGCGCGGCCGCCTGGTGGAGATCGGCGACTGCATCCAGGTCTGCGACTCCCCGCGCAACCTGTACACCCGCCAGCTCATCGCCGCCACCCCCGAGCTACCATCCGCCGCTGACTCGCGGACTCGCTGACCGCTCTCTCGCCGACTCGCTACAATGAAGAGAAGATGGTTCCCAGCCTCAGCGCGCATCTTCCCTACCTCTGGCTGGTCGCGGCCTCGTTGATCGCCGGTGCGATGAACGCGATGGCCGCCGGTGGCTCTTTCATCTCGTTTCCCGCGATGATCGCCATCGGCGTCCCGCCCATCCAGGCCAATGCCACCAACACCGTCGCTCTCTGGCCGGGCCAGCTCACCTCCATCTGGGCCTTGCGCACCGATCTCCGCCGCGACCTGCTCGCTGTCGTCGTCTCCGCCTCCATCCTCGGCGGCGTCGGCGGCGCCGTCGTCCTGCTGAACACGCGCCCGCGCACCTTCATGCACATAGTCCCGTGGATGCTGCTCGCCGCGTCGTTGCTCTTCTGGATCAGCGGCCCGGTCTCACGCTGGCTGCGCCGCCGTTCCGACACTCCGCACGCCGCCCGTACTCCGGCCATGGTCCCGCTGTTCCTTGCGCTCCTCCTGGTCAACTTCTACATCGGATACTTCGGCGCCGGCGCGGGCTTCCTCGCCATGAGCGTGCTTGCCCTCTTCGGCGTGGAGGAGATGAATGCCGTCAATTCGCTGAAGGTCCTGGGCGCATGCCTGGCCAACTTCTGCGCCGTCGTCACCTTCATCTGCGGAGGCGCCATCGTGTGGCACTACTGCCTGGTCTCCATGGTCGCCGCCGGCATCGGAGGATACACCGGAGCGCAGTACGCACGCCGCATGAACCCAGACGTGCTGCGCGCCATCGTCGTCCTCATCGGCTGTACCATGGCCGCATACTTCTTCTGGAGACAGCCTTGAGCCTTTGGAGTCAGCCATGAGCCTTGTTCTACAAACCGCCGCAATGCACCTCACCAGCGCGCGCATCGACGACCTGGGCTACGCCGCCGCCCTGCTCACCACCGCCGCCTACGTCCCGCAACTGGTGCGCGTCCTGCGCCTGCGTTCGGCCCGCGACATCTCGCTGCCCACCTTCCTGATGTTCGCCCTCGGCGTCTTCTTCTGGCTTCTCTACGGCCTCTACACTGGCTCCAGGCCCATCATCGCGTGCAACGCCGCCAACCTGTTTCTCTCCATGAGCGTCGTCTTTCTCAAGCTGCGGTTCGACCGTCACCCGACCGGGGAACTCCACCCATGAGCCACGAAGGAATCCGATTCATCAGCGCCGAAGAAGTCTTGCGCGACTCCGCGCAGGCCGCCGCCCACCAGGGCGAGGGCCTCCCCGCCGACGCAGTCACGCCGCTCAAGGTCCGCGTCAAAAAGTCCGAAGGCAGCGGCGTCGAGATCGACTGGCGCGACGGCCACCAGAGCGCGTGGAGCTTCCGCTGGCTGCGCGACGCCTGCCCCTGCGCCACATGCAACGCCGAGCGCGAGACCACAGGCCGCGCACCGGGCGAGCCCAAACCAAAGTCGCAGGACCCGCTCGCCCTCTACCAGGCCCCGCCGCGCCCCGACGAGGTCACCCCCGTCGGCCGCTACGCACTCAGCTTCAAGTGGAACGACGGCCACCAGTCCGGCATCTACTCATGGACCTACCTGCGCAGCGTCTGCCAGTGCCCCCTCTGCAACCCGCCGCGCAATTCCTGAGACTTCGTCGCGCCTGAAACGTCTTTGCGCCTGAGAGCTCTTTCTCCCGAAACGCCTTTGCTCCTGAGATAGGCCAGGGCTTTAGCCCTGGCATTCCGGGGCTGCAAAGATACGGGCTTCAGCCCCCGGGACATGCCCTCGACCCGCGCGCCCTAAATCCCAAGCATCCCCAGCGCCTCATCCACCGTACGCGCCACCAGCACAATCTCGCGCTTCTCCTGGGTCAGCATTCCCTGCTCCACGCACTCGTCCAGAAACGCCAGCAGCGTGTCGTAAAAGCCATTCGTGTTGAGCACGAGTACGGGCTTGGCGTGCAGCTTCAGCGTCTGCCACGCCAGCGCCTCGAACATCTCCTCGAAGGTCCCATATCCGCCGGGCAGCGCGATGAACGCGTCCGACCGCGCGCCGATCATGGCCTTGCGCGTGTGCATGGTGTCGGTGACATGCAGCTCGGTCAGCCCCTCGTGCGCCACCTCCTGCTCCACCAGCACGGTGGGAATCACGCCCACCACGCGCCCGCCCACTGCCAGCGCGCCCTCGGCGACCGCATGCATCAGTCCCACCCTGCCCCCGCCATACACCACGCCAATCCCGCGCTCGGCCAGCTTGCGCCCAAGCTCTTCGGCAACCGCGCGGAACACCGGATCGGCCCCATCGGCGGACGCGCAAAATACAGCAACATTCTTGATTGCAGAAACAACAGTGGAAGAGACAGCGCTCGGGGGTGGCATCTCAATAATTATCCCACCCCCGTGCATCGCTTGTTCAGTTGAACTTGACCGTCGCGTCCTTCATCGCTGGCATGAACGTAAACAGCACCTCGCCCTTCTGATATTCACCCCCCGTGCTGTCGACATAGACGGCCGTTCCCAGCGGAGCCTTGATGGTGAGCGTCTGATGCGACGGCACGGTGTAGACCTTCCCTTCCACCTTCAAGTCCTGGGATGTCTGGCCCTTGTTGTAGACCTGGACGCTGATGAGCTTCTTCTGGGTCTGCGTCGCGGTTGTGTCCGGGTTGGTCTTATTGCCCATCTGCCAGGCGTTGGCGGCAACTGGAGCCATGGCTCCAGCAACCAGAAGAACAGCGAGCGAACTAGCAATTGTGCGTGTGGTCCTCGGCATGTATGTGACCTCGTAGATCAAGTTGGTGGCCGAATTCCCTGCCCTGGTTCATGGAAATGGGCCGCACTCATCTCTACGCATCACGCCCCGCTCCGGTTCCGCATAATCTCAAAATATCCACGCGCGTCGCAATTCGCTATCCACCGCCTTCGCAATTAACATAGACATTGGAGTCTCGCCAGTGTCCCGCCTTCTCGACCACATGAACCCGCAGCAGCAGGAAGGCATCCAGGCCGTCGACGGTCCCGTGCTGCTGCTGGCCGGGGCAGGCTCCGGCAAGACGCGCGTCATCACCCACCGCATCGCCTACCTCATCGAGGAGCGCGGCGTCAGCCCCGACTCCATCCTCGCCGTTACATTCACCAACAAGGCCGCCACGGAGATGTCCGAGCGCGTCGACCGGCTGCTGGGCTCGAGTTCGCTGGCCAAGCCCCTGCTCTCCACCTTCCACAGCTTCTGCGTGCGCGTGCTGCGCCGCGACATCGAGGCCCTGCGCATTCCGTCGGCTAGCGGCGGCGCGGGCACAGGCCTCACCCGCACCTTCGCCATCTACGACGAGGCCGACCAGTTGGCCGTCGTCAAGGCCGCGCTCAAGCGCCTCGGCCACGACGACAAGCAGCTCAAGCCAAGCGTCACCCTCGCCAAAATCAGTTGGGCCAAGAGCCACATGATTGATCCGCAGGAGTACTTCCTCGCGTCGACCAATCCCATGGAAGAGAAGATCGCGCACATCTTCGAGATCTATCGCAAGGAACTTCTCAAGGCCAACGCGCTGGACTTTGACGACCTGTTGCTGGAGGCCGTACGCCTGCTCAAGGCCGTCCCCGAGGTGCGCGAGCGATACAACCGCCGCTACAAATACCTGCTGATCGACGAGTACCAGGACACTAACCGCCCGCAGTACGAGCTGATGAAGCTGCTGGCCGGGCCCGCGCAGAATGTCTGCGTGGTGGGCGACGAGGACCAGTCCATCTACAGTTGGCGCGGAGCCGACATTCGCAACATTCTCGAGTTCGAAAAGGACTTTCCCAACGTCCGCACCATCCGCCTCGAGCAGAACTACCGCTCCACACAGATCATCCTCGAAGGCGCGTCCGCCGTGGTCGCCAACAACACGCTGCGCAAGGGCAAGACTCTCTTCACCACGCGCGAAGGCGGCTCGTTGATTGGCTTCTACGAGGCCCCCGACGGCGAGAACGAGGCGCTGTTTATCGCCGACCGCATCCAGCAGTACCTGCGCGCCGCCGACTCCAGCCCCAGCGAAAGCGCGCCCCGCTGCGCCGTCCTCTATCGCACCAATGCGCAGTCGCGCCTGTTCGAAGAGGCCCTGCGCCGCTACCAGATCCAGTACCGCATGGTTGGCGGCTTCTCCTTTTACGATCGCGCCGAGGTCAAGGACATCCTCAGCTACCTCAAGCTCGTTCTCAACCCGCACGACTCCATCGCGCTGGGCCGCGTGGTGAACTCGCCCCCGCGCGGCATCGGCAAAACCACCATGGAGACGCTGGAGCGCATCGCGCTCACCGCCGGAATCAGCACATGGGACGCGATTGCTCGCGCCACCGAAGACGGCCTGCTGCCCGCGCGCGCGCTGGCAGCGCTGGGCAAATTCCGCCGCCTCATCGAAGACGCCCGTGCCCTGCTCGGCGCAGATTTTGCCGGCAAACTAGCAGCCGACCTTGCCGGCGAAAATCCGGGTGCCCCACGTCTCGACTCTGAGACGTGGGATGCAACGGCACAAAAGATTGAGCAGGCGAACGCCATCGACTTCAACCCGGATGAGTTTGCAACCGAATCTGCTACAAATGAAGCGGCCTCCTCCGGCGATCAATCCAACCGCGAAGCCTTTCGCGCCCCCGGCGACGCCGCAACCCTCCCTGAGCTCATCAAGTTCCTTAACGACCGCAGCGGCTATCTCCGCGCGCTGGAAGACGAGGCCACGCCTGAGGCCTTCTCGCGCATCGAGAACCTCAAGGAGCTGGCCAACGCCGCGCAGGACGCCGAGGAGCGCGGCGAAACGCTCACCGAGTTCCTCGACCACGCCGCGCTGGTCTCCGACACCGACTCCTACAGCTCCGAGGCGCGCGTCACGCTGATGACCCTGCACGCCGCCAAGGGCCTCGAGTTCCCGCTTGTCTTCCTCGCCGGAATGGAGGAGGGCCTCTTTCCCAACTCGCGCACGCTGGTGGACCCCATCGGACTCGAGGAGGAGCGCCGCCTCTGCTACGTCGGCATGACCCGCGCCATGGACACGCTCGTCCTCACCCGCGCCCGCTACCGCCGCCGCTACGGCTCGGAGGTGCCCGACGCCAGCATCCCATCGCGCTTTCTGGAAGAGGTGCCCGCGCGCCTCATCGAAGACCTGGGCAGCCCCGCGGCCCAGCCGCAGTTCTCCGGCTCCGCCTACGCCACGCCCTACCCGCAACGCAATCGCTTCGGCCGCTCCACCAAGAACGCCGGCGGCGATGCGCTGGAACGCCACTACAGCTACGAAGACGAAGACCAGTCGGCCGCGCACCCCCGCGCCACGGCGATCAAATTCTCCACCACGCGCATCGCTCCCGGCTCGCGCCCCATCGCGCGCGCCGCCTCTGCCGGCAACTCCATCGACAACATCGCCAGCTTCTTCGCCGCGCGCGGGCAAAAGATTCCCAGTGGCCAGAGCTTCACACGCCCCAAGATTGATCTTCCCGCCCCCACCGGCAAGACCGGCCTGCGCCAGGGTTCGCGCGTCCGCCACCCCAAGTACGGCATAGGGACCGTCTTTCGCCGCGAGGGCGATGGGGACGACGCGAAGATTACAGTACAATTTCAACAGCACGGCGTAAAAAAGCTGGTGGAAAAATTTGCCCAGCTCGAAGCTCTCTAGCCACTTCGTCTGGAGAACGTCGCCTCTAACCTATCTTCAGGAAAGCACAGACCACACATGGCAGACACCAAAAGCATCACCGACAAGCTCGAACGCAAGAAGATCAAGCGCGCGGCGCGCAAGGCCGCCCCGCCCAAGGGCAAGCGCACCGGCGCGCGCGGCGAGAACAAGTCCAAGGTCAAGAAGGCCGCGCGCGGCAAGACCAAGCGCTAGCGTCCTGCAACATCGGGTGCCCCATCCATTCCGCGTTGGTTGCGGAATGGGTGGGAATCGCCATCACGATCTTAGACCCGGATCGATAGCATCGCCGCATTATCTCCGAATGCATCTGCTTCGCTGGCTGCACTCTATTCAGGAGTTTGACGCTGCCCAGGCAAATCTTCGCCACCAAGTCCATCGACAAGCTGATCGCCGAATCGGAGCGGCCCGATCGCGCCCTGCGCAAGACGCTCGGCCCGGTCTCGCTCACCGCATTCGGCATCGGCGCGGTCATCGGCTCGGGAATCTTCACCGTCATTGGCGTCGCCATCGGGGGCAATCCAACCGAGTTGAAGAAATGGGCCGACTCGCCCGTCGTCGACCTCATCCTCGGCCTCCTCCATCACACCGGCGGCGCCGTCGTGGGCCGTCCCGGAGCGGGCCCGGCCATCGCGCTCTCGCTGGTGCTCGTCGCCATCGTCTGCGCGCTCACCGGCCTCTGCTACGCGGAGCTGGCCAGCATGATCCCAATCGCCGGCTCCGCTTACACCTACACCTACGCCACCATGGGCGAGCTCATCGCGTGGATCATCGGCTGGGACCTCATCCTCGAATACGCCTTCTCGAATATGAGCGTCTCGGTCGGTTTCGCAGCGCACATCGTCGATCAGATGGACTGGCTCGGCCTGCATCTCTCGCCCAAGTGGCTCTCCCCCGCCTACCTCCCGCTCGGTCTGCAGGACCTCGCCGGCAACACTATCTACGCTCCCGGATGGCACTTCGGCTTCGACATTCCCGCCTTCCTCGTCGTACTCATCCTCACTGTCATTCTCGTCCGCGGCATCCGCGAGTCGGCGCGCACCAACAACATCATGGTGCTGATTAAGATCGCCGCCATCCTGCTCTTCGTCGGCTTCGGCGCCAGCTTCATCCATCCCTCGAACTACCACCCCTTCTCGCCCAACGGATGGACCGGCGTGCTGGCCGGCGGCTCCATCATCTTCTTCACCTACATCGGATTC
>Ga0187872_10003109_pt1 | contig 13730 bp, 19 predicted proteins | sample June2016WEW_16_4_FD_132973 | JGI IMG/M metagenome (GOLD analysis project Ga0187872, IMG submission 132973) | Peatland microbial communities from SPRUCE experiment site at the Marcell Experimental Forest, Minnesota, USA - June2016WEW_16_40 | ecosystem: Environmental > Terrestrial > Soil >...
ATAGGAGCAGACTATGAAAGTAGCGACCGTCGTTGGAACTAGGCCGGAGGTCATAGCTCTCTCTCGGGTCATGTTTGCTCTCGACCGCAGCGTTGAACACACGCTGATTCATACAGGTCAAAACTACGACTACGAATTGAATCAGGTTTTTTTCGAGCAATTGGAATTAAGAAAACCCGATATTTCTCTTGTCTCGTGTCATGAAGATGATACGGCCATCGGAACCATCGGCAACATTATGGCTCTTTTAGACGCCGCCTTGTCTCAAATCAAACCTGACGCTATGCTCATCCTCGGAGATACCAATAGCGCGCTTGCGGCTGCGTACGTGTCTAAGCGCCGCAAAATTCCTTTGTTCCATATGCAGGCCGGAAATCGTAGCTTTGATGAGAACTTGCCCGAAGAAATCAATCGACGCATGATCGATCACATCGCCGATATCCACATGCCGTATAGCGATATCGCGCGTGAGAATCTTTTGCGCGAGGGCTTGCTATCTGACCGTATTATTAAGACGGGCAGCCCGATGTTTGAAGTCCTGACACACTATACCGATGACATCGAGGCGTCCACGGTGCGCAGCGATATGCATTTACTATACGGCAATTACTTTGTTGTGAGTTGCCATCGGGAGGCAAACATTGATTCTCCTGAGAACTTCAAAGCCTTCATCAAATTATTGACTATGCTCAATGATAAATCGTTCGTCGCTACTCGATCTAATATGCGCGTCATCGTGTCGGCGCATCCTCGTTTGAGCAATCGGCTTGAAACATGGGCTCCTCCTGAGCGCGTTGAAGTTTGCAAACCGTTCGGACTATTCGACTACATGCGCCTACAAAAGGACGCATTCATCACGTTATCGGATAGTGGCACTCTGACTGAAGATGCTTCAATTCTGGGCTTCCCTGCACTAAGCCTGCGGGAATCAACTGAGCGGCCAGAGGGCATGGAGGAGGGCGTTTTAATGATTACAGGATTCAATATCGCCCGTATCATGGAATGCATTCCGATAGCTCGGTCATCTCTTGCTTCTCGGCCAGTCGCAGCCTATAACGTCACAGACGTGTCTAACAAAGTCGTGCGCATCATAGAAAGCTACACGGACTACATCAATCGCAATGTATGGAGGAAATTGTGAACATCGTAGTAACAGGCGCGTATGGATTCATTGGTCGGCACCTTGTCAGACGTTTGCAAGGAGAAGTCACATCTATCGGTTCTCATACGTCTTGCGAAGAGTTGTTCGAGGGCTTAGAAACGGCAGATGTCCTATACCATTTGGCGGGCGTTAATCGCCCTAAAATCGACAGCGAGTTTGAAACAGTCAATGTTGGTTTTACGCAAGCTATTTGCGGTTTTTTGCGCGCAGTACGACGTGCTCCTAAAATCGTGATGGCCTCGTCTGTATCCGCTGCGCTGGATACGCCTTACGGCATCAGCAAACGTCGGGCTGAAGAAACACTGAGCCGCTTTGCGAGCGAGAGCGGAGCCGATGTCCGTATCCATAGGCTACGCAGGGTATTTGGCGAAGGATGTCGCCCAAACTACAACTCAGTAGTAGCAACATGGTGTTACAACGTCGCTAATAATATTCCGATTCAAATCACGGAACCGACTCTAGAAATTGAGTTGACCTATATCGACGATGTTGTAACTGCCCTAATCGCGGACGAGACTATTGTGCCGTTTGTGACCCTCACACTTGCAGACCTCGCTGCGTGCATTCGAGAAGTCGCAAATGGTGACGTTCGTAATCTAAACTTATTTGAGAGCAGACTGTATGCCACGTATCAAGGAGTTCGCAATGTTTGAAGGCCGCACTATCTTAATCACTGGCGGTACGGGAACTTTTGGAAATGCCGTCGTCAACCGCTATTTGAAATCCGATATCGCGCAGATTCGAATCTTCAGCCGCGACGAGATGAAACAAGAAACTATGCGCTCACAGATATGCGATGAGCGCGTCAAGTTCTTCATCGGTGACGTTCGAGAACCAAGTAGTCTTGTGGTTCCAATGACTGGCGTCGATTACGTCTTCCATGCGGCTGCGCTCAAGCAGGTGCCCTCATGCGAGTTTTTTCCGCTGGAAGCTGTGCGGACGAACATACTCGGTGCCGAAAACGTGTTCAGCACGGCGGTTCAGTGCGGTGTTAAGAACGTTATCGCATTGAGTACCGATAAAGCAGTATACCCAATCAGCGCCATGGGGATGTCGAAAGCAATGATGGAAAAAATACTGGTCGCGAAGGCACGCTCGTACACTGACCCAGTCTTTTGCGGTACGCGCTATGGCAATGTGATGGCATCTCGTGGGTCTGTGATTCCACTATTCATTCGCCAGATTAAGTCTGGACAACCATTGACGGTCACCGACCCCAACATGACTCGCTTCATGATGTCTATAGACGAAGCTGTTGACCTCGTTGTATACGCCTTCCAGCAAGGACGGGCAGGAGATATCTTCATCAAGAAAGCTCCTGCGGCCACAATCTTAACTGTCGCTGAGGCATTAAAGGAAATGTTCAGCGCCAAGAACGAAATCAAAATCATCGGTACGCGCCATGGGGAAAAACATTACGAAATGCTTGTGACGTACGAGGAGATGGCGCGGGCCGAAGACTTAGGCGACTATTACCGCGTCCCGCTCGATGCCCGCGACCTCAACTATGCGCTCTACTTTACAACAGGCCGGAAGGAACGAACGATTGACGGTTCCGAATATACGTCTCACAATACACATCGTCTCAATCTACAGGAGACTATTAGTCTTCTAAGTAATCTGGAGTTCGTGAAGGAGGAACTATGCAGAAGCGCGTCCTAATCTTGGGCGGTACGGGGATGCTCGGTAGTGCGGTTTACCGCGTCCTGCGTGATAAGTACGATGTGACAATCACGGCGCGCAATTACGATAAAGCCAAACTCCTGAATGGATGCTTATGGCGCTCTCTCGACGGTATTGGAGAATTCCAAACAAGACCAAACGTCGAGGATTTTCACGTCGAATTGGCGATGAGCCTGCCCAACTACTTCCGAGATTTTGTCGATGCGGTCGGACCTGTAGATTGGGTCATCAATTGCATTGGGGTTCTCGTTGCCCAGTCTGAAGCCAATCCACAACTGGCGTATACGGTGAACTCTGCATTTCCTCATCGCTTGGCGCGCGCATATGGCAGAAGTGTGATTAACATCTCGACCGATTGCGCCTTTTCTGGAACGGATGGTGAGGCTCCATACACCGAATTGTCGAAGCCCTCGGCCACGTCGGTCTACGGCATGTCTAAGAACTTCGGTGAACGGGCAGACTGCATCCAGATTCGTACTTCGATCATCGGCCATGAGCTTACTGGACATAGCGGCTTGCTCAGTTGGTTTCTCAACGAAGCAAAGACAAAAGGCCACGTCAAGGGCTATCTAAACCATCTCTGGAACGGTATCACAACGGACCAGTTCGGGCGCATCTGTGATGCGATTATGCAGGACAATGTAGGGCCTCAACAACTATTCCATGTGTTTTCGAATCCAGTATCCAAGTGCGAATTGCTTTATATGCTACGCGAGCGCTTCAATGTCGATTGCGAAATCGAACAGGCGCGCACTGCGCAAGGAATTGACCGCCGACTTGGTACTCTGCTACAATACAACAAGTGGTTCAATATTCCGTCCATAGAAACTATGGTTGACAAGATGCCCAACCGATTGCCCAACTGATGAAGACGCTCATTGCAGTACTGACTTGCGTTAGAAATTCCAACTTGGTAAGGCTGTCCCGAGAGACATGGGTTCCGCGCGCTACGGCAAGCGGTTACGATGTTCAGTTCTTCGATGGGGCTCGCTGCCACTGCACTGATGACTACCTCAGCGTAGTGCCGAAGATCATGTACATGTTCAAGTGGGCCGCTTTCAATGGATATGGCCGCATGCTCAAACTCGCGGACGATACGTACGTACGAGTTGACAGGCTGCGCGACTTCGGGGTTGACTATGGCGGGCACATCTGGCCTGCGTGCGACTTCGGAATACAGCGTGATGGGATTGTGATTCCCGATGCACCTGCTGGCACATATCCCTATAATTTCGTTAGTGGGGGCGCAGTGTGGCTCTCACGCAAGTCTATACTAATAGCGTCCAACGCGGCCCCGAATGGGGATTGGACGGATGACCGCTGGACGGGAGACGTACTAGCACGGGCAGGTATCGCTTACACCGCACTGCCTGAAATTGTGCTGCGTCACAACGCTAATCAAGGATACTGCGCATGTACGCCTGCAAATGATATGCCATACGTCTGCTACATGGACGCAGGCGAGCGCATGCCTGAACTACACAAGGAGATGCTAGGTGCTTGATACGATACAAGGTCTATGGATTGGCGACAAACTTTCCACGATGGAGCAGTTGTCCATCAAGTCCTACATGGCAAACGGCCACCCGTTCGTCCTGTACACGTACGCGCCTCTTGAAGGTGTTCCTGACGGAGTCGTTATTCGCGACGGCAACGAAATCGTGCCTGAATCTCATATCAAACGCTTCAACTGCCTCGCACAGTTTTCGAATTTCTTTTGCTACGCTTTGCTCAACAAAGGCGGCTGGTTCGTAGACCTCGACAATGTGTGCCTGAAGCCTTACGACTTTCCAGAGGAGTATGTTTTCTATCGCGACACCGACTATACCACTATCACTTTCGCGGTGGCCAAATCGCCTGCCAACAGCCCGCTCATGCAATATTGCTACAATCTTATCGACCACATGAATCAAACTGAACTTGACGCTGCACCGTATCAAGCTCTTGGTCCTGACTTGATGCGCATCGCTGTACCGCTATTCGGCCTTGACCAATTCGCAAAGCCGGGATATGTCTTTGACCCGATTCGCTGGAATCGCACTCCCGAACTCGTAAACCCGAACGCAAAATGGAATTTGGCGCGCGCACATTCAATGCACCTATTCCACGGTGCTTGGAACAAAGGGCATGAGGCAGGCGCGATGGCCGACACGAATAAGCTGGACACTGATGGAACTTATCCCGAGGGCTGCTTGTACGAAATTCTAAAGAGGCGCTATCTATGACGGTTTCGATTGTCCTGACGACATTTAACCGTCCCAACCAATTGAACAACACGCTCACCAGCATTGTGCGTCAGCAGTATCCCGCCCTCGAAATCATTGTGGTCGATGACGGCTTCGACGTACAGACGCCGCAACTCTGCGCGCGATTCCCTGTTCAATACATCAAATTGAATCGCCCTCAATCGTGGAAAAATTCTTCGCTGCCGAATAACATAGGCATCCGCCGCGCGACTGGCAACATCATAATCGTTCAAAATGCCGAGTGCATGCATATCGATTCTTGTGCCGTCGAGCGGCTGGCCGCACTGGTGACAGACAATAATGCCGTCTTCGCACACGTTCAAGCAATCAATAGCCGAGGGACACCAATCCAATGGTATTGCGGTCCTGAGAAACCTGTGGCGTTCTTCTTTTGTGGAGCAATGAAGCGTGACCGATTTCTTCGTATGCGCGGGTTCGACGAAGATTTCACAGGACCGGGATTCGACGACGATGATTTTCAGGCGCGGCTGATGCACGATAGTGTAGAGTTTGTGTTCAGCGATATTCTTGTACATCATCAATGGCATCTACCATCGCCCGTGGAATATCTTTCGATGCAGGCCGTATTCGAAAAGAAGTTGGCGGATATGCAGGCAGGTCGAATAGGGACGGCGCGCAATTTGAATCGAGAATGGGGACTATGCAAATAGGCGGAATGTCTTTCAAAATTCTTGTCGCTGTCAAAACCTGTCATGCGTACGTGGCAAAAACTGACCTGCAACGCAAACTTTGGGTGCATCGCGTTCATGGTGCGGATGTACGATTTTTCTTCGGTCGCGGCGAACGAACAACAGGTTTGCCTAACGAAGTGTTCCTTGATGTAGATGATTCCTACGCAGGTGTCGTTGCCAAAGGTCGAGCGATGGTTGCATGGGCTTGGGAACACGGATACGACTACGTCTTCTATACTGACGACGATACATACCTCATGCCTGAACGACTTCTGCGCAGCGACTTCTTTAAGTACGATTACGTTGGCCGCTTCGCTTCGGTATCGGGCGTTGATGACGGTATGGGGTACGCAAGCGGTGGACCGGGCATTTGGCTGAGTAGAAATTCGCTAAATATTTTGATGGAGAATCCGCCGAAGCCTGATGAATGGGCAGACGACCGAGATATCGGCCTGACTTTGGCGCGACACGGTATCAAGTGTCACCTCGACCAACGTTATTGCCTATCGCGCGAATGGCGACAAAATGCATCCGTCCTAATCACGTGCTGCTCAGAGCGCCAGTCAGATACACTCGCGTGTGCCTGTCCAGTCGATTTGAACTATGTTCATCGAGTATGCTACGACCGTTTTGGCTGGGACTGCAAATGATATTATTACATCCTAGACAATCTTGGGCGGCGTGGATGCTTGGTGAGCGCAAGTGGGCTCTGAAGCAATGGTGGCGCACACGTCCCGGTCAGCCGCTCGGTCTAACTTTCAAAGAATGGTGGAGCGACCGTCCGTGGCAATAAAAAGAAGCCCCAGATTTCTCTGGGGCTTTACTAACTTCGAACTCGATTAAGCGCAATCGTAGCGTTTGTACTTCGGTGTCTGTTTGGGCTGCTCAGGTCCGCGCCGACCTAATCCCATCTTTGCCTTGGGAACTCCCAGCTTCGCGGGCGGTTCGCCCTTATGCATGCGCCCAATGGCGTACGCAGCGGCGTCTACGTCCGGCCCTGAGTTAGGGATGACGGCTTGTCTTTCGTTTTTCATCGTTACTTCCTTTCTGGCCCGAGGGCCGTACTAACCGAGTTGTTCAATTGCAATCGTTACAGAATATGCATGACGTACGCGCCCGCAGCAAAACCTGCAACGAAGCCGTACTTCAGACCTTTCAGAAATGCTTTCTTAGTCTTGACCTTTTCTGCCGAAACTTCCGCCTTGCATTGCTTCGCGGCGTCCGCGCCCTCGACTTGCAATGCTGTGACTTCCGCCGATAGCGCGACGTTGCTTGCTTGCGCCTTATCGAGTACAACGGCATCATTCTGAACGATTTGTTCCTCTTTAGAGAGTTGGTCGGTCAGAACTGGCACCTGTTCAAGGTTACTCAATATACTATGGCTTGCGGTATCGTTGAGAACTACACCAGCAGTGGTGGTGGTAATGCCGCCCTGTGTCGCGGGCACCAAGACTTCGATGCGATTGGCGACGGCAGGGAGCGGTAAAGCCCTATCAACCGCTTGGCGCTGCGCCAGTGCGGTCGATTCCTGAGCATTAGCCTGCGCAAGCGCGACATTTTGCTTGGTGATGGCGTCTAGGGTAGTCTGATAGACTGCCTGCGCCTGAGACGCGCTAATGGCCATTTGTGCCACGGACTGTCTATCTTGCTCAACCTGCGCCGTCAAAGCAACGACCTTCGCGTCTTTTTGGGCAGATTCGTAGTTCAACACCTTGCTAGTTCCGTAGCAGCCAAAGGCGAGCACGGCCAGCACAATCAGAAACCGCTCATGGTGCTTGAACACCAATAGATACTTTTCCAGCGTACTGAGTTCGGATTTGGCCGCGACCCACAACTGACCTGTAGGGTTTGGTGTACTCATTCTCCTCCTCCCAATGCTGGATGATTCGGTGGCACGCCTCGCCCGTACGAGTGCCGCACGCTAAGATTTCGCAATGTCGGAGGATTCAGATCGAGCGTAGGTTGTTCGGGCAGTACAGACTTCGCCGTCTCTGCAACCTGTGACGGGACGGGCTTGTACGGGATTGGGTTCGGTTTGCCGGGAAGTTTTTGTTCGATCATTTCGTGCCTTTCGTGCAAGCCTTTCGCGCTTCAGTTGCGCACGGCATGGTTTGCATTTGTGACTACGCCCCATAGCTAAAGCTAGGGGCTTCAAGAGCCACGCCCGCTATCGCAGGCGTTTCGGTTCTCAGGCGCAGTCCGCGCCTTAATATCTCCAATGCCGATGCGTGGTCGCGGGTTGTTTTCAAACCGCAGGCCGTGCATGTGTGCAACCTGTCCCAAAGTTTCTTGGGCACGGGCGCACCACAGGGGCATTGTTGCGATGTTCCACGCGGGTTGACCTTCACCAGTTGCCTATCGGCGCTTTCAGCCTTATAGAGCAGCTTTGCGATGAATGAAGCCCACGAAGCATCATGTACTGACTTAGCCAACATTCCGCCAGCCAAGCCTTTCACGTTCAAATCTTCAACGGCGATGAAGCCGTAGTTGTTCACGAACTCACGAGAGACTTTATGCTGGAAATCATTGCGTTGGTTGAATACGTGGCGATGCAACTTTGCCACATACTGGCACGCGCGTTTCCAACCGCCCGAACGTTTTGTGCAGCGGGATACGTGGCGCTGTTTGCGCCGGAGCGCTTTCTGTGCTGCACGATACCAGCGCGGATTGTCTATGATTTCAGCATCGCTGGTTACGGCGAAAGATTCCAATCCAACATCTATACCCACGGTTGAATCATTGGCGGGCAGCGGCTCTGCCTCTACAATGCACGAGAAGCAGGCATACCACTTGCCGCTTTCGTTCTTGAGCGTGAGAGTTTTCACGTCGCCAACAAGCGGGCGGTGCAGCTTGATTTTCACATTGCCGATTTTCGATAGCGATACTTGGCTGCCTTCCACGCTGAATCCAAGCTGTGGATAGGTGAAGGAATCAAACCAACCTTTGCCCTTGAATCTCGGGAAGCCATTGCCACGCCGAAAGAATGCTTTATACGTTTTGTCCACGCGGTGCAGCACATCTTGGAGCACCTGCGAATACACGCCACGCATCGGTGCATCGGCTGCTTTGCAGGCAGACAACTGTGCCGATTGCATTGCGAACGAAATGGATTTCCTGCACAGTTTCCACGCCTCACGGCGCTCCTGTAGGGCATCGTTGTACAGGTACCGACACACGTCCAACGTGGCGAGCAGGGATTCTCGCTGCTTGCGATTGGGATACAGGCGGTACTTAAACGTCTTTCTGATTTTCGACATGGCAGGGGCTTTACGGCGCTTCTTGGTAAATCTGGCCCATTTATTTTTTAACTTTCTTTGGAAGATGGGCATAATCGGTAGAACGTTCCCATTCTTTTAACTTCTTTTTACCGCCAATGAGTTCGGGCCGCGCATGCATTAGCTTGGACTGTTGGAGGCTCAGGAAAGGATTTTTCGGGACCGCATGACCGGGCGTCATAGCGATTTCTACCTTCCGACCAGTGATACGGGACGTTACGGTTTGATGCTCTTTCATGGGTTTGTTCGGGTAGGGTGTATCACACATAAAATCCTTTCGATTAGTGACGGTGGAGCAGTAGGTATAGAGCGAGGGCTTGCGCGAACGCACCGAATACAGCGGCTGCTGTTCGAATCTTTTCCAGCATAATCGCTCCTTCAAATAATGGTTGGACTGGCGGCGTTCGAATCCGCTCCTTCCGCTCCAATGCGGAAGCTCTACCACATAAGCTACAGTCCATGCCCGCGCAGGGCTCGTCATTATCGGCGACTAGTACGCCTTACGAATGACGGTCGAGGACTTACTAACGGCCTCGTACAAAGTACAAACTGAAATCCTCCTGCGCCTCTCGCGAGCCCCGCAGGGTGGGGTCGGTTTACTGTTCCGACAAACGTGTATAAACTTGGTGGAGCTAGTCGGGCTCGAACCGACGACCTCTGCATTGCAAGTGCAGCGCTCTCCCAACTGAGCTACAGCCCCTTGGCTGTCAGGACTGGATTCGAACCAGTACCGCCTTCATTAACAGTGAAGTGGACTACCATTATCCTACCTGACATTAGAATCCATCTTTCGAAACAACCTCTGACGCCGTATATATGAGTACAGCATCCCTAGGCCGATTCCTAGCAGCAGAGCTTCTGGCAAAATCCACAGTGAATTCATTTCTTCACCTTTCTAACCTGAGCTTCGATTATAGCATCTAGCTCGGGATAAAACAAGTTGTGTTGCCAGTGACTCGCGATGCTCGATATTTCGTATCCGTGCTCTCTGCACCACTGCGTAAATTCCTGCATGGCCGCGTCGAGCGAAAACGGCTTTTTGATTCGGCGTTCGAGAAACATTATTTCGCTTCCTTGGCTGCTTTCTCAGCACGGAACTTTCTATGTCTTTCCAGCATTACAGGAATCTTGGCAGAAATCTTTTCGTAAACTTTGCCGAGAACGCCTTGGGAAGTCGCCGTGACTGGTCGATCATCGAGCAAGTTGCCCGTCTCTTCTGCATCAAGCAGAATACCTAAACAAGCGCGTGCGTGACCGAGATGATGGCAGCCAGAATCTTCGGCGAATGTCTCGCCTTCAAACCATAGGTCGAGATGCCGCTTGCATGCCGCAATGTAAATTGAGGCGATTACTTTATTCGCACGCCAGTTGTATGGGTCATATTTGCCTGCCCCATCCATCATTGCCAGCGATTCCCATGCAATAGCAATCGCGGGAACTTTGGTTGAATCGGGCTTTTTCGCTCCAAGCAAGTCTTTGGGATTACTGCCGAGCGCCTTTGACGTAGGTGCTAGTACCTCACTCATTTCTCCCCCATCTGCGCTACAAGGTAGCACTTTACATCGTGCCAGTTAGGAAGCGTAATGACTGCAGGATATTTGGCCGCTTCCTCGATGCCATCCAAGAAGTGAAACACATTCTCCTTGTCGCCCATGACAATGAGTTCTCGTCTATAGCCACCTACAGACGCAACAAAATCTTTGCCATACGCCAGATACTCGGCTAGAATCATGCCGTACATCATGCCTGATTCGAAAACTCGCCCGCCACGGCTCATCTGGTGAGGTGTCAAGTCCATAAGCATAGCTGGAGACGGCACAGTCAGAACAACTTTGTCCGACTTGACGATATCTTCAACATCATAGACGGCGGTCTCGCGCATGTATTGCGCGGGCTTGTCCGTGATTTTGCAGTTGTGAGGAGCCGTTTCTAGCGCCCATCGTGACGTGCACTCGATGCCCAAGGCCGCAAGCTCATCGCTGCGGAGCTTAACACGATCTTTGTCAGCAAATACTGATGCCAAATATACTCTCATTTTGTCCATAGAATGCGCCTCCTAGCGCGTTCCGATTACTTCCCGATAACAACATCCGCTACGGTCTCAATCAATGGCTGGGACTGATCGTTGAAAATCTCGATGCGCATCAATCCATGCACTTTGTGCCATGTATACGTTTCGGCGTTGCGCAGATTGCCCACGTAGCCTAGTTCGCTATGCCAATCATCGGCAGGGCACAGAGCGGCAAGAATCCTAACCCGTACGCCGTGCTTTTCGTCGAGTTGCGTCTTGTGATTATGCCCAGTGTGCATCTCGCGGAACTTGGTTCGTCCAAACATTGCGGGCTCTTCGGTTGCCATGAGCAGTGGATAGTCACTTCGGTCTCCTTTATCTCCGTGAGTGAAGCCAAGCATGACTGCCCCGAACTCGTGATATTTTCTCTGCCTCGGGACGTTGTCAATCGTTACGTCGGCGTATGCATGGAAATAGGATTGCATCGAGTCGCCGAGATGCCAAGCCGAAAGCTGGTCATGATTGCCGTAAACAACGATCACTTTTACTGGGGCTATCTTGCGTAACTTCTCGACTGTCCGAATGTGTGTATTACGCGTCACCGAAAACACTTTGTGGTATCGAGCATCGTTTGTAACCTGTGTTCCACTCGTGGTACGTCCTTCAAGGTCGTCTGCATTTAGCGCATCATTGCCGATGACGTAGACAACTTCGTCGAATTTGGTGTCAGCATTACGAGCGATTAGAGCATCGACAGCGCGGTCATACATGACAGGTGCTATCTTGATGTCATAGGGCTCATAACCTGTTTCTTCAGGCCATGCCAGTTTTCCAAAGTGCACGTCAGGGATATTGACTTCTAGCAAGTTTCCTGTAATCGCGTGCTGACTGCTTGCGCGCACCTGCGGTACGGCATTGCTTGCGGCCAATGCCTTCAAATCTTCAATCTCGGCCTTGATTGCCAAAATATCGACACGCTTTTTCAAAAATGCTACGACGCGATTTTCTTTCTCTTCTATGAACGTAGAGTTAAATCGAGTCACCTCCCAAACACTCGGATCGATCTGAAATCGATGCACAAGTTCGGCATACGTAGAGATGTCAGTTTTGGGAAGAGTAATGACCATCTTCGTTTCATCTTCAACAACAGTCGATTCAGGAGTAGATTCTGGGGCCTTCTCAATAATAGGTGCCGCTAAACCTGCCGCTGCTCGAAAATCCTCAAATGTGAGAAATAGCGTCTCGTACGCTTTCTTGAACTTGCCCCCGAGAAGGTATTGAGCGCGAGTAATCGCCTTATCCGTTCCTGCAACTGCTTTGATGTCTGCGATGAGTTGCGCCTTGGTAACCTTACTTTTAGCCATTTCTGTCATGCTCCTATATTACCTAAGTTCTGTGGAAAAGTCAAACTATTTCTTTCGACGGGCTGCGCGGGCACCCATGGACCGGACGGGAGGTGCTATCATAGATTGCAACATCATTCGCATGTCGCTTCGAAGTTCGACCAATTCTTTGGTATTTGCATCGGTCGCCTTCACAACTGCGGCGGTTTGATTAGACAAGGTAGCGTTGACGGTCTCAGTTTGAGAGTTTACCTCACTTTTAAGCTCTTTCACACCTGTTTGCATTTCCGTTATACTGTTCTTGAAAAAAGTATAGCCCGAAAAAACAATCCAGAGAACGCCGCCAACTGAAGCTAAAAACTTGACCTGTTCTACCCAAAGTGGCAATGCGCTAGCTTCCATTGGTGCCTCCGTCGTGGTCTTTCTGAGCAGGACTAAATGCGTGACCAGTGATGCCGCCAATGATGACGCCCGTGAATGAAACGAAGGCCATATCCAAATGTCCGAACCACTTCATCACAGCGCCGACAATGAAGATGAAGATGCTTACGGGGACATGATAGTCCTTCATTTGGCTAAGAATTTTATCAAGACTCATGTTTCTCCTATCTGAAGCAAGTAAAAGCACTCTGGTTACAGCACGCTGTGTGGGCCGCGCTCTTCAAAATCTTCTCTACGAACCAAGGATTAGTGACGCCCTTTAATCCGCCTTTTAAGTTTGCCCAGTAAAGCCCTCCCATGGATGGATCGGGACAGCTACCTTCGTAGACTGCGTCAACTGCGTGGAGCAACTTGATAAATTCTGGGCTCCATAGGTCTGGCCACTTGTCTCGATTGGGCTGCTCTATGGTTGACGAAAACTTTGGTATCTTCTGTATAACTTCTATCCACGACCCCCAGCCCAACTTGACACGATTGCTTAGGCATCCCATAACCATCAATGCTGGCTGATGCCCGAAATCGGAACCTTGCCTAAAACATTCTAATACAAGAAAAGATTTGACCGCGTCATCCTGACGAAGCAATGTTCCTCCTATGCCAGAGCATTCATGGCTGTTGTTTGAATCCGCTGTCTGGCCGCTTCCATGTTTCGCTCGGGTGCGGCAAACGGACGCTTCTGCTCTTCCTTCTTCGCTATAGGCTGTCCTTCTTTCATGACAGACAGTCTCATCGCGGGCGTGATCGGAATCGAATGGACTTTTTGATTAGCGCCCGATTTTACAAACTTACCGCCCAAACGCTCAATTAGTTGGTTAATGCCTGACGTGTATCCTGAACTCTCTGCCTCAGAATAGGCTGCAAGAACCGCGTCTTTAAA
>Ga0187872_10003110_pt1 | contig 13723 bp, 16 predicted proteins | sample June2016WEW_16_4_FD_132973 | JGI IMG/M metagenome (GOLD analysis project Ga0187872, IMG submission 132973) | Peatland microbial communities from SPRUCE experiment site at the Marcell Experimental Forest, Minnesota, USA - June2016WEW_16_40 | ecosystem: Environmental > Terrestrial > Soil >...
ACGCCTTCGAAACCTAACGGGAAGCGTACCGAGGAGCGCACTTCGTGCAGAGCCCCCGGAAAATGAGTTCGCATTCGCGAAGAATCCGCTTGCCGAGAGAGCGCGAGGCAGGCCTGGGCACGTTGTACCACTCGATGTCCTCAACATTGCCGCAGCGGTCGCAGATGAAGTGGTGATGCCGCATGCCTTTTGCATCGAATCGCGCGGCGCGCCCCTCGACTGCCACTTCACGCACCAAACCCGCCTGCACCAAGTCCCGCAGATTGTTGTAAGTCGTGGCCCTTGAAGAGCGCGGATCCACGCGATTCACGGCTTCGAAGATTTCCGCAGCCGTGGGATGACTGTTGTGTTCCATCAAGAATGCCATCACGGCATGGCGCTGCGGAGTGCACCGCAACCCGCTGCCGTCGAAGGACCGTTTAATCGCCTGGGAGTCCATCAACAATTTAGACTATGTCTAATGTGAGATTTTGTCAAGACTTATGCTTTTGGTCGCTGCTGCGAGCAGTCTCATAAATGGTTTTTGGGGGTCGGAGCTTCAGCTCCGACATAAGCAGCCCACGATGAGCGGGGCTTTCGCGGTTTGTGCGTCCCGACGGTTCTTGTCGGGAAGCCCCTGAAGTTCCCTCCCGTTCGCGGTCGAAGGGGCGCACATCCTTGCCAGTGCGTCCGCCATCCGGCGGACGTTGTCATCCCGAACCCAGCCGCGCCATTCGCGGATGAAGGCAGGGCTCCTGGGTCGACGGCTAGTCGAGCCCGGGAGATCAGTCGAGGGATCTGCTTTTTGCCCACGCGTCGGCCATTCGGCTCGGCCTCTCGTGCAAATGTAGCCCAGGCCGCCAGGCGTGAGGCCTTTCGCTCCCCGGGGAAAAATCCTCTCACACCTCACCCCTCGCCCCTCATCCCTCATCCCTCGCACCTCGTCCCTGATCCCCCGCCCCTCACCCCTGATACCTCGTCCCTCACACCTCACCCCTCGTTCAGCCAGAGCCGCTGGCAAGAATCGTCTCCGAATGCGCCGTGATCCGCCCGCAATTAGTGGCAAGCTCCAATTGGACCCTCCGACTTCCCACAACCGGACCGGAACAACTTCCGGTTTGTCCGTGACTCGGGCCTTTTGCTCAGCCGTGTCGCCCATCACGCAGGAGTACGAAGCGAACGGCCTTGACGGCCACCGGAGCGGAGGGAGGAAACGATAATCTCCTACGCCGCAGTCCGTCCGCTTTTTCCATCGAACTCAACGCGGGCCTGCTCGACGTGTTTGAGGTTTTCGGCTGCCCAAACCCATACGCCGCAAAAGGCCGCGCCAAGGCTCAAGCCGAGCTGTGTGAGTTTGTATTCGACCTTCGGCGGCACGACGGGATGTACGGTCCTCGTGATCAGGCCGTCACGCTCCATGTGGCGCAAGGTCTGCGTAAGCATCTTTTGGCTGACGCCTTCGACCAATTCACTTAGGCGCGTAAATCGCAGCTCCCCCTTTTCCGCTAACACCTCAAGAATCAGCATCGTCCACTTATCTGCGACCCGGCCAATCAGGTCATTCACCAGGGCCTCAATCCGTGGATCGAGGTCGTCGGGCGGAGTGCTGGCGGCATAAACCTTCGCCTGCGCGATTTGCTCCTGGCTAAACTGCGAAATCTTTGGCATTCCCGAAACTCTCCTTTTGGTAAGTATAGAACTTAATAGTGCCTACTTTCCTTTAGAGAGTATAGGGCGCTAGAGTATGGGAAGCAACAATGATTAATGAAACACAAGGAGTCTCCCCATGAAACTGGAAAAAAGGACCGTCCTGATAACTGGAGGAACAAGCGGCATCGGCCTTGAACTGGCGAACCAACTTCTCCAGCGAGGCAACGCGGTCATCGTTACCGGCCGCGACCAAGCAAAGCTTGACGCCGCCAAGCGGACGCTTCCCGGCGTCCATACCTTCAAGAGCGATGTTAGCGATCCAGGCGCGATAGCGACGCTGCACGCCAGCGTGCTCGCGCAATTTCCCGGACTCGATACCCTCATCAACAACGCGGGGATAATGCGCAACCTGAAGCTCAATCAGGCCCGCGACCTGAACGACGTGACGCGCGAAATAGAAATCAACTTGAGCGGGCCGGTGCGGATGGTCCAGCAGTTTCTGCCGCATCTCAAAACCCACAAGGGCGCGCTGATCGTCAACGTGTCATCCGGTCTGGCCTTCATCCCTTTCCCCGCGTCGCCGGTCTACTGCGCCACGAAGGCCGCGATTCATTCGTATACGCAATCCCTACGCGTTCAGCTTGGCGGCACGAACGTGACCGTGGTCGAGCTGGCCCCGCCCGGCGTCGAGACACCGCTGTTCCGAGGCGAGTTCGCTGAGGAAATGGAGGGACAGAAAGGAATGGACGTGAAGGTGCTCGCCAGCAAAGCAATTGCCGGGATCGAAGCGGGCAAGCTGGAAATCCGCCCAGGACTCAGCAATGTGCTGAAGATTATGAGCAGGATAGCTCCGCGCTTCATGCTCAATCAAATGGCAAAGATGGCCAAGCCCAAGAAGTGACCCGGCCACCGAATAAAAAACCGGGTAAGTCACATATCGTTTCAGATTCGAGAGACAGAGAGGCACAATGCACAGAAAACTTCTTTATGCTGCCTATGGCTTTTTGCTGCTCAGCGGCATCCTACATTTTGGCATCGACGTAGTGTCGCAATATTTGCGCGGCAAGCGCGCTGCCGGTCCTGAAGCGACGCTCTATTACGGCTTGAACACGGCCTATGCGCTTGGCCAGGTCCTGTTCGCGCTGTTGGCTCTGCTCGCGATCCGCAATGGCGTCGCCTTCATGGGTCAGCGGCCGGGACTGACATTGGGTCTGCTGGCCGCGGTTGCGTGGCTCACAATCGGCTTCGTCTTTCTTGAATACCGCGAACCCCGGATCGTCATGGCGATCTTCGCCGCGCTGCTTATCGGTGCGGCACTGACGGCAGGCCTAAAAACGCGATCCCTTGATCGAGGAATCTTTTATGGAGACGGAAACACTGGGCAATCGAAAGAGCGATGAAGGGAATACCGCTTCGATCATGGAAAAATCTTACACAGTGAGCGCCGTGACTTCCAAGGACGGCACCAAAATCGGCTATCGCCAATACGGGCATGGTCCCGGCGTCATTCTCGTGATGGGAGCGATGGGAACCGCCCATAACTACGACCAACTGGCAAGGGCCTTGGCAACCGATTTCACTGTTTACGTCCCCGACAGGCGGGGGCGAGGAATGAGCCCGCGCGAATACAGTACCGACCACTCCATTCAAATGGAGCTGCAAGATCTGGACAGTCTTCTGGCTCACACGGGCGCTCACTTGGTGTTCGGACTAAGCTCGGGAGCTGTCATAACGCTTGAAGCCGCGCGTGTCTCACCTTCGATCCGCAAGGCGGTTCTTTATGAGCCGCCATTCTATCTTCAAGGCTTTCCCGTGGACTTGATGGCTCGCTTTAATAACGAAGTCGGCCAAGGAAAGCTGGCGGCAGCTCTTGTTACGTTAGGCAAGATAGTGAGACTTGGCCCGGCGCTGCTTGACTTAGTACCCCGACCACTGCTCGAACTGGCAACGGCGAGAGTTCTCCGCGTGGAACAGAAAAAGGGCACGGGCAAATACGCATCGTTGCGCGAGTTGATTCCAGCGACGCGATTTGACGTTAGGGTCGTAGCCGAGATGGATGGAAAAGTCGAATCGTTCAACGCTGTCAAACCGGAGATACTGCTCCTGGGGGGCACCAAAAGCCCGACGTATCTGAAAAGCGCCCTCGCTGCCCTGGAAACAATCCTCCCCAATGTCCGACAGGACGAGTTGGAAGGTCTCGATCATTCTGGCCCCTGGAACTCTGATCAGGGAGGAAATCCGGAACTTGTCGCGCAATCCTTGTGTAGATTTTTTAGGGAATGACCGGCGTGCCTACGAAACCAATCGCTGCTGCGTTCTGACGCAGCTCAACAAAGGCGAGGATGGCGAATCCGTCGCGCGGCCCGCCACGGCTCTTTCCGTTCTTGTTTTGTCCGCTTGCGCTACAGATTCGGGCCATTCGTTAGCTCTGGCCATATCATCCGATCCACCCTCCCTCGCGCCATCCTCAAGCCTGCCCCCGAGGTCGGAACGCTCGTGTCTTAGGTATTTAGATCTTCTCCTGAGCTTTCTCCTAGCAGCGTGATAGTTGCTCTGGGTGTGTAGTCGGCAAACCGGAAGTTGGCCACAAACGGGGTTCGCGGAGATTAGAAAGTAAACAGGCTTTTCACTTCCCCGAACCGGACTTCTGGCCCGGAATAGTTTCCGGATGGCTCGTGATACGCCCAAAATCACGCTGCCAGTCCCCGTTTTGAGTGTAATCGCCTGTTATCACCAGTTATGCGGTTGGCCCCAGTTGGGGAGCCAAAACATCGGATTTCAATCTCGGCCGAAGCTCGGGGGCATAGAGACAGGAGGAGGTTCCGAAGGATAACTCAGGGTTATACTTGAGCGAACCCGCCGTCCACGAAGAGTTCGATCCCCGTTATGTAGCTGCTGTCGTCGGACGCCAAAAAGACGACGGCCTTCGCAATTTCGTCCGGCGTACCAAACCGGCCAAGCGGAGTCACAGCCGCGACCATCTTTCTGCGCTCCTCGCCGGCTTTGGCTGAATCGAGCAGACCACTCAGTCCCGGCGTGTCAATCGAACCGGGGCTGATCGCGTTCACACGTATACGGCGGTCTTTTAAATCGGTTGTCCATGTGCGCGCGAACGACCGAAGCGCGGCCTTGCTGGCGCTGTAAATGCTATTCATCGAAAGACCCTTGCTCCCGACAATCGACGAGTTCAGGATGATGGAAGCCCCATCGGGAACCAGGGGAAGGGCCATCTGCACGGTAAAGAGCACTCCCTTTACATTTATGTCGAAGATCGAGTGGTAGAACTCCTCGGTGATTGTGCCAAGCGCAGCAAACTTGGCGATGCCCGCATTTGCGAAGACGATATCGAGCCGGCCCTTCTCGCGCTTGATCTGCGCGAAGAGACGGTCGAGATCGCTACGGTTTGCCACGTCTCCTTGCACACCAGTCACGTTTTCCCCGATCTCTTTCACCGCTGCGGCCAGTTCCGCATCACGTCGTCCGGTGACGAAAACGTAGGCACCTTCGTTCACGAATCGTTTTGCGGTAGCGAGGCCAATGCCGCTATTACCGCCCGTAATGAGGGCGATTTTTCCCTCGAGCTTTCCCATGTGATTCTCCCTGTCGGCTCTTTTATCCGACCACGAGCTGCAAACGCCTGCACAATTGCTACTGCGGCCGCTTGAACACAAGGACCTTCCCTGTGAACACGTACACGGGCATTCCCTCTTGATTCAGGGTCGTACTTTTGACTTTGACGACTGCCCGGTTTGGTTTGGATCTGGAGGGAACGATCTCTACGATTTCGCTCTCGACGTGCAAAGTATCTCCCGGCCGCGTGGGATTTGGCCAGGCGAGCTCGCCGCCCAAACCGATAATTCCGTTTCCAAGCGGAAGGCCCCCGGTAACCAGAAGACGCATCGCCACTGCCGCAGTATGCCACCCACTTGCGGCCAATCCGTTGAAGACGGTAGCCTGAGCTGCCGGCGCATCGAGGTGAAATGGCTGCGGGTCGAATTCAGCTGCAAAGGATTTGATCCACTCTTCGTCCATGCGGTAGCAGCCTGACGTGAACCGCTGGCCCACGAACAGATCCTCCAGGTAGAGGCCACGTTGTGCCAGTCCTGCGGCGGAGTCAGAGTATCTGGCTTGTTCGCTCATGCGGCCTCCGCGTTACGGACGTCCCATGATGTGCAGATGGGCGTAGGGGGAGCCGGCCCACATAATAAAAGCACCGGTTTCTTTGTGGGTGGTCGGCAGCCCCGTAGTTTTGGGATCAAAAGGCCACATGATCATCCAGTGCGGGCCGATGGTGATGGGCGGGCTGGTTTGGTCATATGGATCGGAGTCGCTTCGCTGAATAGCACCCGCGAGCATGTATGTGATCCCGGGAACAGTGTTGGTTGGCTTAGGTTTGTGAGCTGCAAAATCAGCAGCCCACTGCATTGATGGTCCGTCCGCGCACATCGGAGGATCGCCGATGACGTTCGGATTCCCCGGCATGCAAGTGAAGCCGTTGGAGCCTTCGCGTAAAACCACGATGTGTCCCTGGGCATCCTTGTCGATTATTTTCGCTGAGCGGGCGATTTCGGGCGGCCCGGCGGACATGGCTCGTTCGATTTTCGCCTCCGTCGTTTCGCTTGTATCAATGGCCACGGCAGCGTGACCCGGCTTCGATTCAGCGCGGCTGCCGAATCTCGCTCCGATGACTAGGACTCCAGCGATCGCAACGACGAGTGTGGCTGTCTTTGCGGTTAAGCGGGTCATTGTTTGCTCCTTACTTGACGGAATAAGTTTATCGTCGCTATTTTGTGAACTTTTCGCCGAACATGGGCAGCCCACTCTTTGACTCTGCCTTGGTGGCTTCATCCTGGATTACGTCCCAATGCTCAAGAAAAACGCCGTCCTTGATGCGAAGAATGTCGGCTGCAATCCAGTTCGTCGGCTGAAATCCCGAAAATCGTCCGTGGATAATTACGAACTCGCGCTCCGCCACGACCGTCCCGGGTTCGTATCTGAGGGTCGGCGGGAGGTTCTTGACGAGATTGAACAATCCTTCGCGCCCCGGTGGGATGTGAGCGCTGTGCTGGATATAGTGCGGAGACCACAACTTCTCCGCCGCAGCGTAGTCACGTTTGTTGAACAACGTGTCGAACCCGTCCAAAACTAGCCGCTTGTTCAGCTCAGCTGTCGTCTTCATCGAACTTCTCCTTTCTCATTCAGGAACAATTTCACGTGCTCCAGAAACATCGTTGCGTGCTGATACTGGGCGCCGTGACTCGAATCCGAGTACACGATTAGCTGAGCGTTTGGCAGTTGCTCTGCCAAAATGAGCGCGTTGATCGGCTCAACCACAATGTCTTTGTTGCCATGAACAATGAGCGTTGGATGAGAGATTTTCTTCAGGGTTGCGTAACGGCCGGTCGCCGGTGTGATTCCCCATTCCCTGACCGCGGCAAGCTGTGCCACGGCCGAGTTCCTGGATACAGGAAGGTCACGATCCTTCCTGCGGGATTCGAGCCGATTCAAGTATTCGCGGCCAGCCGCCTGACTGGCATCGGAAGGCGTAAAGAATGCTCCCAGTAGGAATGCAACTGGATCCGCTTGTTCTTCAGGTGATAGTTCACTGAAGGTCAAGCCTTCTCCACCGCGCGGCGCCGTCCCCAACAAAATTAGACGCTCGACGAGGTCAGGATGGTCCAGGGCTAGCTGCTGCGCAATCATTCCACCGAGCGAGAAGCCCACGACGTGAATCGACTTCAACCCAAGTGCACGGCAGAACGCAACACAATGGGGCATCATCTCCGCGACCGTGTCAGGTGTTTCTCCATCGGACGCTCCTACTCCCGCGTTGTCAAAAAGAATGACCTCATGAGCGTCCGTAAGACTGTTTGTGACGGCCGGATCCCAAGCATCCATATTCGAGTTGAAGTACCCGAGAAAGAGCAGTGGAACCGTACCTGCCCTGCCGAAGCGGCGGTACGCGTAGCGCACGCCATCGGCTTCCACGAATCGTGTCGGGACTGTTTCATGCATGTATTTGCTCGCAGCTAGTTTTTCCATCAGTCACGTCCTAGGGCGCGCCAAATGTTTCATGGCGCCATCCTGCTTGTTTGAATTGTTTTTGGTGCTCACATATTTCCTTTCACCTGTAGCGCACAAGGTTTGCCTCGGTACAATGGCTGCCTAGTAGTCGAACCATTGATTGAGCGCTTCCACCTTTTCTTTGGTGTACGGTGGAAACAGGTGATCGATGGCCACGTCAGGCGGGGATATCAGAACAGACTTGGCGTGGGTGAGAGAATCGTAGCCATACTTTCCCGTAATAATTTCCGATGCCAGACGTTCCTACTCCTCCATAAGGCATGCTCTCAATGAACAAGAAAACGTTGGTCTGATTTACGGCGCCCCCGCCGAACGAAAGAGACTGCAACACGTGATCGATCGCCTGCTGATTGCGGCTGAACATGTAACCGGCGAGTGGTTTGGGCAACGACTTGATCTTTTCCAGCAACTTTCCGAGGTCAGAGTAAGTCAAGATGGGTAAAATCGGCCCAAAGATTTCATCTTCCATGACCTTGTCGGACCACAAAACCGGGTAAAGGATGGTAGGGTCAAGGTAGCGGGCCGAGGCATCGAACTTTCCGCCATAAACCACCTCCTTGGGATCGATCAGCGATGCCAGCCTTGTCACAGCAGCGGGGCTGATGATACTGGAGTAGTCCGAGTTGCTCTTGGGGTCCGTGCCGTAAAGTTCGACGACAGCTTTTTTGGATTCTGCCACAAACTGTTCCGCCACCGACTTATGCACGACCGCGTAGCCCGGCGAAGTGCACCATTGTCCACCCCATGCCATCGCACCCCAGGCAATTTTCTTGGCGGCATCGGGGACGTTTGCTGTCTCATCCACAATCGCGGGATTTTGTCCTCCTAGCTCGAGCACTACCGGAGTGAGGTGCTCGGCCGCTGCTCGCATCACAGCCTTTCCGGCACCCACGCTTCCGGTGAGAAAAAATGAAATCAAAGGGTAGCTCCAACAGCTTCGTGACTACTTCCCGACCACCAACCACAGCGCTCAGAGCTTCCTGCTCGAAATACTTTGGGATCAATTCCAAGAGTAATTTGTCCGTCGCGAGAAGCGCTTCAGAGAGCTTCAATATGCACGGATTGCCCGCCGAGAGGGCAGCGACGGCGGGGCGCAACGACAACACGAGCGGTCCATTGAAAGGACAGATGATCAGCGTGACGCCGTAAGGCTCGCGATACACCATTCCTTTGTGCCCGGACTTAGCGAGGAACTTTGGAAGAGGAGCTTCGACCGGTCGCATCCATTCTTTGACTTGAGACTTAGCGAATTCGCTGGTTGCGATAGACGCCGACACCTCGAAGACGTTCTCCTGGCTCGCTGTCTTGAAGTCCTTGCATGACGCGTTCGCAAAACGCTCAAAGTTCTCCTTGAGCATGCGCGTAAGGCGATTTAGCTGGTCGACTCTCCACTCGTAGGCCTTTGTCGCATCAGAAGCGAAGTAAGCCTTCTGTTTGTTGAACAAATCTTGGGCCCGGGTTTCTTCGCTCGTAAGTTGAGCGGATGCTGCTTGAAATTCCCCTGCCTTCGGTTTCGACGACATCTTCATCTCCTTGCGTCTTTCCTCGCTCCGGCTATTTCCAAGATTTCACTACTTTCGTGAACAACTTTCTCCGCACACTGAGTGCTTCACTTCAGCTGCCCAGTCTGGCTACTGCCGTTTCTTGTAATCAGTACCATCCGAAAGCGCGCCTGCCCGGCCATCATCTTCGCGTAGGCAGCGGCTGCTTGATCGAGTGGGACGGTCTCGATCATCGCCGACACGCCACTCAGCGCACTGAAACGAAGCGTTGCGTCACCGGTCGCCGGGTTTCCCGTCAGCGAGCCTGCTACCTTGCGCTCTCCGAATATGAGATCCATGCTCGTGAGCTCGATCGGCTCGGGTCCAACGCCGACGTCAATGGAGACACCGCCGGGACGCAAGCCCTTGAAGGTCGCGGCGACCGTCCTGCCACCCGAAGCCGTTATCAGAATGACCTTGGCGCCTCCGAGCGCCTGGAGAGCTGCAGCGGGATCGGTAGCGGCACTGTCGATGTAGTGGTGAGCCCCGAGCTTCTTCGCCAACTCCGCCGATTCGATACCGCGACCAATCGCCACGACCTCGAAACCCATGCGCCTCCCGTATTGCACTCCCAGATGACCGAGGCCGCCTATACCGAGCACAGCGACAAGGTCACCAGCCGTTGCTGGCGCATTTCGCAGGGCGTTGAATGTGGTGAGACCCGCACACAGCAGTGGTGCGGTATCGGCCGACGACATACCGTCAGGGATAGTCACGAGTCCACTCGCTTTTGCGACCATCACTTCGGCATATCCGCCGTCATGATGAATGCCGGTAAATTCCTGGTTCCGGCAGTTCACGAGATCGCCATTTCGACAAAACTCGCAATATCCACAAGAGCCGCCGAGAAACCCCACCCCAACTCGCTGACCAACTGCCCAGCCCTGGACACCGGAGCCAAGGGCATCGATCCGCCCGACCACTTCATGCCCGGGGACGCGCGGCCAATCGATCGGAAACAAACCTTCCACAGTAGCGGAATCGGAATGGCAAACCCCGCACGCCTCGACGCGAATGCGCACCTGACCCGGACCAGGATCCAGAAGGGGCCTGCTTACTTCCGAAAACTGTCCCGGTCTTGAAACTTCAATTGCTCTGTACGTTCCGCTCATTTCGCCTCCAACGTGGCTTCACTAAGATGAAGCGCGACCCTAGGCCGCAAATTGTTTAAGGTGGTAGTCAATGTGGATTTGAAGGAGCTTTCCCCATTCCGCGGCCGACATTTTTCCGAACATGGGGTGCGGGCCCCAATCGCCAGCAGCCTTTGCATGCCACGCAGCATCAAGGATTTTAAGCAACTGCTGCTTTTCGAACGCGAAGTCAAACTGGGCGCCTTGGGGAATCTTGAAGCCCTTCGGCAGTCGTAGCCCAATAGGTTGTTCGGGGAACCAGTCGAAAAGTTGCTCGTGAATAGCTCCCTGGCAAGACTTGTGCCGTTGGCGTCACTCAACTCTGTCGCGCCCTCATTGTGCGTCACACCTGCTCCTTGTGTCGAAGTGCGTCCATCCCTACTGAACTTTCGATGCGACTAGAGACCACTCGGTCGCATTTGAACATGTGATAGGATGCAGTAAGCAACCATTCGGTCGCAGAGGAAATTGGGCGGAGTGGAAAAATGCGGAAAGGCGAAGAGACCCGGCGGCAAATCGTTAGAAAGGCGGCGCCTATCTTCAATCAGAAGGGCTATGAGGGCGCCGCTCTATCTGATCTGATGGAGGCCACCGGCCTGAAAAAAGGTGGGATTTACAGGCACTTCGACAGCAAACAACAACTCGCGGCTGCGGCGTTCGATCACGCCTGGAAACTCGCCATCGACGCCCGATTCGATGGAACCGACAAAATTCAGAACGCCATCGACAGGTTGAAGCAAATCGTCCGCAATTTTCGCGATCGTCGCGCCGGCCTCGTGCCGGGAGGATGTCCGCTGCTTAACACGGCCGTAGATTCCGACGACGGGAATCCGCAGTTGCGAGCAAAGGCCCGCCGGGCTCTTTCTTCATGGCTCCATCGGATTGAGGAGATTAGCGAGCGGGGGAAACAACGAGGCGAGGTGCGGTCTGGTGTTGAGTCCGCCGATTTGGCAATGCTGATTGTGAGCACATTAGAGGGCGGCATGATGATGCGTCGCCTGCAAAAGAGCGACAGCGCGCTCGATCTTGTCTGCCGGCATCTCGAGAACTACCTGGAAGCAAATGTTCGCGCGCCCCAACCCAGAAAGAACGCCCGGCGGTCATGACCACATTCGATGGATCAGTACGCGGAAACCATGGCAGAAATGGTGGATAAGCGCTCCCGGCTCCGGCGACTGTTGATAAATCGCGATTACGCTCATAACGGCAGATTCTAAGTAATTCCTTCGTGTGTTGTCGGCAAACCGGAAGTTGGCCAGAAACGGGGTTGTGGGAAGTGAAGCTAGGTTCCGAGCGGATAGTCGGCTATTCGGAAGCGATTTCAGTGTGCGTTCCGATCTAGCCCACTACCGCTCCGTTTCCTCTATTGCACCCTGTTCGCCTGGATGATGACGCCGCAAAAACGAGGTCGTCGCCGGAGTTGGCCGTTAATGGCCGCTTAACGCGCCAAAAAGTGGTCAAAATTGTCACCACCTGTGAACGATGAGTTCGTTCGGGGTGGAGGTAATTTTCGCCGTTTGCATTCCTCGATATCGAACAATCAAGCGTCCGCGAATGAACTGCGGCTTTTTGATCTAGTCGAGGGGCGTGACGCTGCGTGCGTTTCCTCTATTGCGCGCGGTTTTGACCCGTGATACCCTCAGCGAACAAAAAGCGAAGCTGTTTCAGGAGGCTGCATGGCTCCGTCCCCGCAGGGTCTGGCTGTACGGCAGCAGTCGACCCTCGACACGGTCGAAGAGGTACTCGGCGCGCTGGCAGCCCGCTATCGCGCGGACGAGGTTCTGACGTCCGTCAAGCACATCCCGGCGCGCGAGGCGCAGTTCCGTCCGATGCCCGCCTGGGTCCGCGCGGAGCTTGCCGCAGCCTATCGCGCCAAGGGAATCGAGCGGCTCTATTCTCATCAGGCGGCCGCCGCCGAGCTTGCCCGCGCCGGAAAAGATTTCGTGGTGGTCACGCCGACCGCCTCGGGCAAAACGCTCTGCTACAACCTGCCGGTGCTGAACGCCGTCCTCGAAAACACGGACACGCGCGCCCTGTACCTCTTCCCCACCAAGGCGCTCGCGCAGGACCAGCTCGCGGAATTGCACGACCTCGCCACGCGCCTCGACGATCAGTTTGGCGTCTTCACCTACGATGGCGACACGCCCAGCGACGCGCGCAAAGCGATTCGCGAACGCGGCCACGTGGTCCTCTCGAATCCGGACATGCTGCACACCGGCATCCTGCCGCACCACACGAAATGGACGCGCCTTTTCGAGAATCTCCGCTACATCGTGCTCGATGAGCTGCATACGTATCGCGGCGTTTTCGGCAGCCACCTCGCCAACGTTCTGCGCCGCCTCGCGCGAATCGCCCAGTTTTACGGCTCGCGGCCGCAATTCATCTGCTGCTCGGCAACGATTGCAAATCCGGGCGAGCTTGCTTCGCAATTGATCGAGCGCGAGGTCGGCGTGGTCGAAGAGAACGGCGCGCCCGCCGCGGAAAAGCTCTTCGTCTTCTACAACCCGCCGATGGTCAACCGCAATCTCGGCATCCGGCGCAGCTATCTGAACGAAACGACGCGCGTCGCGAAGGAACTGCTCGCCCGCAAGTTGCAGACGATCGTCTTCGCCAACAGCCGCCTGCACACCGAAGTCCTGCTCACGTATCTCCAGCAGGCGAATCCGCCTCAGCCCGGCCGGCCCGAGCCGATTCGCGGCTATCGCGGCGGCTATCTGCCGGGCGAGCGGCGCGAAATCGAGCGCGGCTTGCGCGAAGGCCGCGTCCGTGGAGTCGTCGCCACGAATGCGCTCGAACTGGGCATCGACATCGGATCGCTCGATGCCTGCGTAATGGCCGGATATGCCGGCTCGATCGCTTCGACGTGGCAGCGAGCCGGCCGCGCCGGGCGGCGCAACGGGACTTCCTGCGCCGTGCTCGTCGCATCGTCCGCGCCGCTCGATCAGTTCATCGTGCAGCACCCGGACTATTTCTTCGGCCGGTCTCCCGAGCACGCCTACGTCCAGCCGGACAATCTAGAAATCCTCGTCAACCATCTCAAGTGCGCGGCGTTCGAATTGCCGGTTGCGCCCGGCGACAAATTCGGCTCCGTGGACACGCAGCAGCTCTGCGAGCGTCTCGCCGAAGCGGGCTTCCTCCATCGCAGCGGCGGCAACTGGCACTGGGTACAGGAGGCGTATCCCGCCGACACCGTCAGCCTTCGTTCCGTCACGTCGGATAATTTCATCATCATCGACACGTCTGGGGAAGAAAAGGGCGAGCCTGAAGTAATCGGCGAAGTCGATTTCTCCTCGGCGCTGACCACCGTTCACCCGAAGGCGATCTACCTCCATCAGGGGC
>Ga0187872_10003115_pt1 | contig 13704 bp, 13 predicted proteins | sample June2016WEW_16_4_FD_132973 | JGI IMG/M metagenome (GOLD analysis project Ga0187872, IMG submission 132973) | Peatland microbial communities from SPRUCE experiment site at the Marcell Experimental Forest, Minnesota, USA - June2016WEW_16_40 | ecosystem: Environmental > Terrestrial > Soil >...
AGTAATTCTGCGCTCACGTCCTGGGGGAACGGTAAAATACGACGCGGTGAACACGCGGGCCGCGAGCTGCTGCAACTGAATGTGATTTGGGAAAATCAAAGTCTGCGTCACCCAGAACCCATGGCTCGAGAGTGCAAGGAATACACGTCAAATGACGATTGCGGCGGGGACGAGACTCGGGGCGTACGAGATTCTCGCGCTGGTCGGCAGTGGCGGGCTAACTCCTGATTGCGTCGAGTAACCGGAAATTACCTTCCCGGACCATGCGCTGCTCAATATGATGGGCTCGCCATTCGGCCAGTACAGCAGGGTGATGTGGTTCCCGCCTAAGAACAGCCGCGAGAACGTATTCGACCAAGACGAGGCTCATTGCCCCCCGGTGGCCTGTCTGCTGTATGGGAGGGTCATTTCTCCCAAGGATTTTCCTTCGCTGTCGGGGTCTAGCCGGGGCTAGCTTTTCGCGCTCGGTCAGAACTAGTAGGCGGGCGCAGAGTCAGCAACCGCGAATTGGGCGGCGCGCCTGTAGTGCGTTCTAGAATCGTGCCGAACAAATAGACCGTGCCTTCGCCGCGAGGCATCGCAACGAATGGGCCGTCACCCTCAATTTTGGAGAGCGGCCAACGCTCTTGTGCGATAGCGCGCCAATCGACTTCGGCGTTTTCAGACATAGTCCTAACCTTGTGGGTGTTCGGACCGGCACCTGTGCCGGGCTTTCGTCGTCTTGTGGACTGGCAGGCTACGCTGCGAACGGCCCGCCGACAATCCTATCCATAGCCATCACGGCGAAATCCTTCTTGCACTTGATGCATGGAATCAGCTGGTCGCCCACCTGTGCGCCTCCCGCGTGGGCGGCGACGTGGACCTTTTGCTTGGTTTTGCAGTATCGGCATTCTACCGTCATCACGGTAAAGCTGTCGTCCGCCATCGCTGGTTCGGCTTGCGCGGATTTTGCCACGCCCGGCTCTACCTTCCCCCCGCGCGCGCTAGGCCAAAACATAAGAACAATCATCGCCAACAGCAAGATAGTCGGTATGAATAGGTGTCCCAGCATGCCCGGCGCATCCCCATGGTCAGCTGCCTCCTCCATACCGCGTACGTTAGTCGTGAGAATAGCCAGCACTCCAAGAACTAACAGCGCAATCGTTCGGCGCGATACTATTTTCGCCATCGCTGGTTCTCCGTGTAGCAAAGCCTCAGCATGGCTAGCAACCGTGCCGGGGCTCTTCGTTTTCTTGTGGGCCGTGCTGCACGCGCTAGTCCGGCATCGTGTCTGGGTCTGGAAGCATATTGACGGTTTGCTTTATCAGACTCGAGTGGACTACAACTGCCAAGCCCAACTGCAACTGATGAACCTCTTGTTCGTAGACACCGATTGTTACTTGAGGGAGTATTTTCTCCTCTGACACAAGTCCTACAATGAAATGGATAGTTTCACCAAGATGCGTCATCCCTTGATAGCTTCTACCACTTTCCACTAAATACACAGGGCCGCCGCTGTTCCCCTTGAATACCCTGAAATCGAAAAGAAAGGACTTGGTCGTCGATGTTGGAAGCAACGGATAAGACGCTATTTTACCGCTCCGCAAAATCGGGAACCCCACATCATTTGAAGCAAGGCCGAGCGGGTACCCCAAGCATTCAAGCTCATCACCGGGATGAATTTGGAATTTAGAGAGCATGTCGTCGTCAGCAAGCAGGTCTGTGGGTAGCAGCGGAAGAACAATGCCGTTCGGTATCCTGATATAAATCACGGCAACATCCACATTAGGATTTTGTGTCCATAGCGGTTGGCCGTTTGCGCGAATCTGTATCGGGATCGGGACATGCTCAAAGTTATTGTCCCCGATTTTGCGGCGCAAGTGCAGGATGACGGTATCCCCTGCCGTTTCACTGAAGACGTGTGCCGCTGTAATCAGAACATACTTTCCTTTGCCGGGTTGATTCACAAATGGGCGACCCATGACAAATCCAGTGCCAATGGACGGCTGCCCCTGAGCATTTTTCCCTTCCAACATAAAAGTGCATTCCATGAGTACGGTGTTCAACTCCATGTCTTGCTTTGGGGGATTTTGTGGGGGCTGGTTGGCTTGTGCGCAAACGCGCGAACAGATTACGGCGATTGCAAACAGGGCTGTTGTCAGTGCGGCAGAGGCCTTTTTCACGATCCCGCAGCATGTTCTGGTCTTACGCACCTGTCAAGTTCCTGTGTGTGTCATCAAAGGGGCGTGGCTAACGTGCGGGGATTAGGCCGTTTCAAGCCATTCTCAGAACGGCCCCTCCGTAACTCTCCGATGGGGAACGGTCAGCGTGTTCGGATTATTGGTGTGCCCGAAACGTGGTCTGTCGACTAGTTCTGACGATTGTGCCCGAATCACGACGCACTCGCTGGCGAGAGAGGGAGGAACGCCAGCAGATCGGATGAGACGCAATCATGTGCGAGAGATACTTGGCAGCTCGGGGCGATAGCCGGCTCGCGCAGCGGTGTTGTTTATTCGCGCAACGTCAACGTCGTTGGGCGCGGTGGGGAAATACTATATACCCTCTCCCACATCATGGTCTTATCGGAGAGCACTTTCGGCTTTACGATCTTCGCCACACGTTTGCAACGAGGGCAGTAGCCGGAGGGGTTGACCTTCCAACGCTCTCCGCGATGTTGGGGCATACCAGCATTCAGATGACGATGCGGTACGTTCATCCGGCTGAGGAACAGAAGAAAATCGCAACCGGGAAGCTGGAAGCTTTTCGCATTGCTGGGATAGTACAAGCGATCGAAAAAAGCAGATCGCTCACTACAAATGCCACTACAGTGAATTGAGCGCAATGATTTCGCGGCGTTCAAAATACGGTGCTTAGCGAGTTCCAACCGCCTTCCTTCGGCGCAGGAGGTCCGCGGTTCAAATCCGCGCCCCCCGACCATTCCCCTCAGCGCGTGCGAAATCCCAGCCGTTCTTCCGACTTTGCGGCATTCGCGGGTCGCGCGAGCCGAAAGTGATTGCATCCAAAAGGAATCTCTGGCACAACACTCTGCACGTCCGATAAAGGGGCCGCGTTCATGGATATCTCCACGCGTCAGGTCGGCAGCACCACGATTGTCGATGTAGTCGGCGAAATCACGCTCTACAATTCGCCGGAAATGCGCAAGATGCTGATCGATCTCCTGAGAGAGAAGCGCCTGCCTCGCGTGATCGTCAATCTGGAAAAGGTGAAGTACATCGACAGCGCGGGCGTGGCGTCGCTGGTCGAAGGTCTGAAGATTTCGCGAGACCTGAAGAGCGGATTTGCGCTGTACGGTCTGAGCCGCACGGCGCGAGAAGTCTTGGAACTTACAAAACTCATCAAGGTTTTCGAAGTGCACAACAGCGAAGAGGAAGCCCTGCGCGGAGGCGGCAGCACGCCCCCTGCAAAGTGACGCGTCAGGATTTCTCTGCGAGTTTATCTGGAGATCGAGTCCAACCGAGTTCAAGAATGGCGCTGACAGAAACGATCGGCGAAGCCACCATCAACGGCCTGGCCTATGTAGGCAGCCTGGCGAAGCTTTCGGGCGGAGCGGCTCGGGCCGTAGTAATCGATCCGTTCCGCGGGCGGAAGATGCGCTTCAGCCGCGCGATCCATCAGGCCATGTCTGTCGGCGTCGGTGCCATCCCGATCGTTTCGTTGATTTCGCTTTTTGTGGGTACGATTCTGGCGCTCCAGGGCGCCTACCAATTGCGCAAGCTGGGCGCCTTGCAGTTGGTCGCCAGCGCGGTTGCGATTGTGATGACGCGCGAGCTGGGGCCACTGATGACCGCGATTGTCGTGATCGGGCGGTCGGGATCGGCCTTCGCGGCCGAAATCGGCACGATGAAGGTTAACGAAGAAATCGATGCGCTCGAAACGATGGCGCTCGAGCCGGTCCATTTTCTGGTCGCTCCGAAATTCGTGGCTATGGCCGTGATGATGCCCTGCCTGACCACCTGGGCGGATTTCATGGGCGTGGTGGGCGGCGGGCTTTTCGGCGTCACGAACGCGGGCTTCACGTGGGCGTCATACTTTCGCGCCACGCTCGACGCGCTGGTCCTCCGCGACATCTTCACCGGACTCATCAAAAGCGTGATGTTCGGGCTTGTGATCACGGCTGTCGGATGCCAGGAAGGTTTGTCCACGGGCCTTGGCTCCGAGGAGGTCGGGCGATCCACGACGGCGGCCGTGGTGAAGTCGATTTTTCTGGTGGTGGCGGTGGACCTGGTTTTCACGGCAATCTTCTATTTCACGGCGCCGCAATAGAACCGCGATGACTATGGAACAAATCCGCAAAGACGAACCGAGCGGCCTGGCCATTTCCGTGCGGAACCTGCACGTGAATTACGGCGAGCGCGAAATCCTGCACGGCATCAGCTTCGACGTGCCTGCGGGCGAGACGATGGTCATCCTCGGAGGCTCCGGATCGGGGAAGAGCACTCTGCTGCGCACGCTGGTGGGACTGGAACAGCCAACCAGCGGTGAAATCCTGATGCGCGGGAGGAATGTGGCCGCGATGTCGAAATCCGACCGAGATGAGTTGCGCAAGAAAGTAGGAATGTCGTTTCAAAGCGGGGCTCTTTTCGGTTCCATGACCGTGGGAGAGAACGTCGCGTTGCCGCTCCGCGAGCACACGCCGCTCGATGATTCCACGATCCAGATCGTCGTGCGGCTGAAGCTCGACCAGGTCGGCCTCTCGGGTTTCGAAGATTACATGCCCGCGCAATTGAGCGGCGGGATGAAAAAGCGCGCAGCGATCGCCCGCGCGCTCGCCATGGACCCGGAAATCCTGTTTTTCGACGAGCCGTCCGCTGGCCTCGATCCCATCATTGCCGCGGGAATCGACGAGCTGATCTTGAAATTAAAGAAGGCGTTTCGAATGACGATGGTTGTGGTCACCCACGAGCTGGCGAGCGCGTTCCTGATCGCCGACCGCATGATCCTGCTCGACAAAGGAAACATCGTTGCGAATGGCACGCCCGAAGAATTGCGCGCGAGCAAGCAGCCGCGGGTGCGGCAATTCATGGACCGGATTCCGGAGCCTGAATTGAACGCGGAAATTGATTACCTGCAAATGCTGACTGGAGAGAACCCTCCGGAGCGGCGCTGAGTCTGGTCCTGCCCCGGGGTCATGATATACTCCCCGGCATTCTTGGGGCGCTAGCGGCCCCCAGCGGGGATGGTCGGAACGCAAATGGAGTCCAAGCGCGAGCAGGCTCTTGTCGGATTGTTTGTGCTGCTGGCCGCGGCGCTGCTCGTTGTCACGGTATTGCTCCTCTCGGGCATGCTCAACCAGGGCAACACCCCCTATCACGCCTATTTCAAGAATGCGGGCGGGCTTGAGCCGGGGTCGGAAGTCCGCTATGCGGGCGGCCCGCCGGTGGGCCGAGTGTCCAAGGTCGAAACCGATCCGAGCGACTCGACGCGGATGGAGGTTGATTTTGCAATCCGCCCGAATGTACCGGTAAAAACGGACAGCATGGCGATCATCACAAGCACCACCCCCCTCGGCGACAATTTTCTCGAGATCAATCCTGGAAGCGCCGCAGCCTCCCGAGCACGCCGCGGCGCCACGCTGAAATCCGTCGAGTACACCAGCTTTGCCGACCTTCTCACGATGGTGAACACACTGGGCCCCCACGCAGACGATCTGCTGATCAATCTGAATGACCGCGCTGCGGCGCTAAAGGTCACGCTCGACCGCGTGAACGATCTTCTGAACGATCAAAACCGCGCCAACATCGCCTCGAGCCTCGCGAACGTCCGGGGAATGCTCGACGAGGACCGTCCGGCAATCCGTTCGACGGTCAACAATCTCAACACCCTGAGCACCAAGCTTAGCCCGCTGATCGACGATTTGCACAAGACCTCGGCGCAAGCCAATGACGCGCTGGCTCATCTGGACGCCACGATCACGGAAGATCGTCCCGACCTGCACGCGGCCATCGGCAGTTTGCGGCAGACGCTGACCTCGACGGTGCAGCTTACCGACCAGCTTGACCGCACGCTGAACGCGAACTCGGACACCTTGGACGAGATCATCGACAACCTGCGGCACGTGACCGAGAATCTGAACTCGTTTACCGAAACCATCAAGACGCGGCCCTACACGCTGATCCGTGCTTCCGGCGAGAAGCCACGCGAGCCGGGCCAGGCGCCGCCGAAATGAAAGAAGGGAAGCGAAGAATCGTGATCCGCCGGATCCAAGAAGGTGTACTGCTTTTTGTGCTGGCAGGAATCTGTTCGGCGTGCGGAGCCGCGCGCCCGGTGAAATACTACGTGCTCGATTCGGGCCCCGCGCCGACCAATGCCTCCTCCACACAACTGCCAATCGCGCTCCTGGTCGCGCGAATTACGGCCCCGCTGCTCTATCGTGACGACCGCCTGGTCTACGGCTCTGGATCGGTGCGGCTCGGAACTTACGAGTACGAGCGTTGGGCCGAGTCACCTGCGGAGATGGTCCAGGACATGCTCGTTTCTTCTCTGCGTTCGACAGGGCAATACCGGTCGGTCGCACGAATCAGCAGCAGTGTTCGCGGTGACTACATTGTCCGGGGCCATCTGTACGCTCTCGACGAAGTGGACCAGCCGGAGTTGGCAGCGCGGTTCTCATTGGAAATCGAGCTGTTCGATCCAAGAGCAGGCGCGACCATTTGGACGGATTCTTACTCACATGACGAACCGGTCACCGGCAAGGGCGTCACGGACGTTGTCGAGGCGTTAGATAAGAACGTGCGCGCCGGACTGCAACAGCTGACGGCGAATCTCGGCCAATACTTCGCGAACCACCCGCCGCGTCCCACCGCTGCACAGTAGCCCTGATCCACCCATTTCATTCCGCGCGTTTTGGGTAGGGGGGCGCATCCTCGCCGCCCATATCTGACTTTTTATCAATAGATTGAGACGGTTTTGCGCAACTATTCGGCGTGATACATATCACCCCGAAAAGTGACGCCGGTCACAGCCGAGAAAATCGCGCTCGTTCATTCTGTGTTTGAGGAGGCGGGTCATGGGAAACGTCAAAGAAGCCGGAGCGCGAGTCGCGCTGAATAATATCTTGTATCTGACGGACTTCTCCGAGCCGTCGGAAGCGGCGCTGCCATTTGCGGCGGCGGTTGCCCGCGAATACGGAGCAAGAGTTTATGCCTTTCACGTGTTGATTCCGGCTGCGTACCTCTATGCGACACCTGAGACTGCGGTGGCCGGTATCGAAGCCCAGGAAGAAGCCGCACAGGAGGATATGCAGCGCGTCGAAGCGCAGCTTGTCGGCGTCCCGCACGAATCCGTTGTCGAGCGCGCAACCGGCGTCTGGACGTCGCTGGAGCGCGCCATCAAGGACTACGCCATCGACTTGATCGTGCTGGGGACCCACGGCCGAACAGGGGCGCAGAAGCTCTTGCTGGGATCGGTCGCCGAGGAGGTCTTCCGGCGGGCGCACGTGCCCGTGCTCACAATCGGGCCATGGGCGCACAGCGGGATACATAAGGGTGCGAAATTCCATCGCGTCCTCTACGCCACCGATTTCTCGAATGAGTCGATGGCCGCAGCGCCCTACGCTGTCTCGATGGCGCAAGAGAATCAGGCAACGCTGATTCTGCTCCATGTGATGAGAGAGCCTGAAGCGCCGCCGACCGAAAGGGCCGCGCAGGATGCCATCTCAAACGCAATGTATCAACTCCACGAAATCGTCCCGGCGAGCGCCGAGCTCTGGTGCCGTCCGGAGGCCGTGGTTCAGTATGGGAATGCGGCGGACAAGATTATCGAGACCGCGAAGGAGCGAGGCGCAGACTTAATCGTTCTGGGAGTACGGGACGCCGCGGGTCACATCGGCGCCGCCACGCATCTGGAGCGGACCACCGCCCACAAGGTGGTTGCACACGCAGTTTGCCCGGTCCTGACCGTACGCGGCTGAAATCTACGCCAATCGCGAGAGGGACTTGCAAAAAGCTTCATCGCTGCCGATAGTGTGGCTGTGAGTCCCGAAAGCCTACAACCGGACGCGCAAGCCCTTTCGCCCGATGGTCAGGAAACGGGACGCGGCTCGCTCGACGCGGTATTCAGGCCGCGCTCCGTGGCTGTGATTGGGGCGACGGACCGCGAAGGCAGCGTCGGTCGCACAACTCTTGCGAATCTCGCGAGCCTTTCCTTCCGCGGGAAAATCTACGCGGTCAATCCCCGCCACGCCCAGGTTCTTGGGCATCCCTGCTACGCCAGCATTGAAAAAATCCCCGAGCTGATAGACCTCGCCGTCATTGTCACGCCTGCCGCGACCGTGCCAGACGTCATTCGCGAGTGCATCGCGGCAGGCGTGAAATCGGCTGTCGTCATCTCCTCAGGGTTCCGGGAACGCGGCGCTGAAGGGCAGGCACTCGAGCAGAAAATCGCGGAACAACTTCACCGGAGCCGATTGCGCGTGATCGGCCCGAACTGCCTCGGAGTGATGAATCCGCTCATCGGCCTGAACGCGACGTTTGCGCAGACGATTGCGCGACAAGGGAATGTGGCGTTCCTGAGCCAGAGCGGAGCGCTGCTGACGGCGATTCTCGATTGGAGCTTGCCGGAAGAAGTCGGCTTCAGCGCGTTCGTTTCGACCGGGTCGATGCTGGATGTGGGCTGGGGCGACCTGATCGATTACTTCGGCTATGACGCGAACACCCAGAGCATCTTGATTTACATGGAATCGATCGGCGACGCGCGCTCGTTTTTGTCGGCGGCGCGCGAAGTGGCTATGAGCAAGCCGATCATCGTCATCAAAGCCGGCCGCACGGAGGCGGCGTCCAAGGCTGCCTCGTCGCACACAGGCGCGTTGACGGGCAGCGACGAAGTGTTTGACGCGGCCTTGCGCCGATGCGGCGTGCTGCGCGTTCAAACCATTTCCGATGTTTTTCACATGGCGGAAGTTCTGAGCAAGCAGCCGCGCCCATCCGGGCCCCGGTTGATGATTCTGACCAACGCGGGCGGGCCTGCGGTGCTGGCAACCGACGCACTGATTGCGAGGGGCGGGGAACTCGCGCCGCTTTCCGAGGAGTCGCGGCGGGCGTTTGATGTGCTCTTGCCGCCGCACTGGAGTCACGGGAATCCCATCGACATTTTGGGAGACGCCGATCCCGAACGCTACGAGCGCGCGCTCGAAATCGCGATCAAGGATCCCGGGAGCGACGGTTTGCTCGCGATTCTCGCGCCGCAGGGCATGACGAATCCGGCGAGCGTGGCTGAACGCGTGAGCTGCCACGCGAAGGGGCACGGCAAGCCGCTGCTGGCGAGCTGGATGGGAGCAAAGGAGGTCGAAGAAGGCAGGGCCATTTTGAACGCCGCTGGCATTCCCACGTTTGATTATCCGGATACAGCGGCACGAGCGTTCGACTACATGTGGCTCTACACCTATCACCTCCGCGGCCTCTATGAGACGCCCGCTATTGCGGACGATCCGAGCATCGCGCAAGCGCGCGCGCGCAAGGCTCGGGAGCTGCTCACTTCGGTTTCGTCGCAGGGACGCACGCTGCTCACCGAGTTCGAATCGAAGCAGGTCTTGTCTCTTTACGACATCCCCACCATCCCGACGAGGGTCGCGCAGAGCGCCGATGAGGCCATCAAGGTCGCGCGCGAAATGGGGCTGCCCGTCGTGTTGAAACTTCACTCGTACACCGTGACGCACAAGACCGATGTCAGCGGCGTGAAGCTCGATCTAAAGACTTTCGATGCGGTCAGGGAAGCGTTCAAGGCAATCGAATCGAGCGTCACGGCGCGGGCCGGCGCCGGGAGCTTTCAGGGCGTGACGGTGCAGCCAATGGTAAGGGTCGATGGTTACGAATTGATTCTGGGAAGCAGCGTGGACCCCCAGTTTGGCCCGGTGCTGCTTTTCGGATCGGGTGGACAACTCGTGGAGGTCTACCGCGACCGCGCCCTGGGCCTGCCGCCGCTCAACACCACGCTGGCGCAGCGCCTGATGGAGCAGACGAAAATATACAAGGCGCTTCAGGGCATCCGAGGGCGAAAGCCGATTGATCTGAAGGCGCTCGAGAGCCTGCTCGTCCGATTCAGCTATCTTCCCGTGGAGCTGCCGCGAATCAAGGAGATCGACATCAATCCTCTTCTCGCGTCGCCAGATGGATTGTTCGCTCTCGACGCCCGAATCGTGCTATTCGATGAGACCCTGACGGACTCAGCGCTGCCCCGGACAGCGATCCGGCCGTATCCGGCGCAGTACGTCGGGCCGTGGAAGATGAAGAACGGCGGTGAGGTCTTGATCCGCCCGATTCGCCCGGAAGACGAGCCGCTGATGGCGCGCTTCCACGAATCGCTTTCGGAGCAGAGCGTGTTTTTGCGTTATTTCCACATGGAGAATCTGAGCTCGCGAGTCGCGCACGAGCGGCTCTTGCGGAAATGCTTCATCGATTATGACCGCGAGATGGCCCTCGTCGCCGAGGCCGCGGACGGTCCCGTGGACGGGCGCGAAATACTTGCCGTGGGACGGTTGACGCGCGAGCGCGATCGGCGCGAAGGCGAAGTGGCGGTTCTTGTGACCGACCGCGTGCAGCACCTCGGCCTCGGCACGGAGCTCATACGCCGTTTGGTCGAAGTGGCCCGCAGCGAAGGTTTCGAGCGCCTTGTTGCCCACACGATTCCCGAGAACACCGCGATGCGCGCGCTCGCGCGGCGCTTCGGTTTTGTCGTGCAGCCGAGCGAGGATTTTTCGCAGATTACGACGGTCCTCAAGCTCTAGGGAGTTTTCGGCGTTGTTGCGCCTCGTGGCAATACTTTGCAAGATGGGTTGATCTCAGGAGGAGAGGAGGCGCGATGGAACAGGCGCTTGGGGTGCACCGGCTGCAATTCGCTTTCACGGTGACTTTTCATTACATCTTCCCTCAACTGACGATGGGACTGGCCTTGCTGCTCGTCTACCTGAAAACAAAGGCGCTGCGGACCGGAGACGAACACTACAACCGTGCGGCGCGATTCTGGGCGCGAATCTTCGGCATAAACTTTGCATTGGGCGTGGTGACGGGAATCCCCATGGAGTTTCAGTTCGGGACTAACTGGGCGGAATTTTCCAAGACGGCAGGTGGCGTGATCGGGCAAACGCTGGCTATGGAAGGAATCTTCTCATTTTTTCTCGAATCAAGTTTTCTGGGGCTGTTTCTGCTCGGCGAGAAGAGATTGGGACGGATCGGCCACTGGTGGGCCGCGTTCCTCGTGTGGCTGGGTTCGTGGTTGTCGGGGTATTTGATCGTTGCGACAGATGCCTGGATGCAGCACCCCACCGGGTACGCGCTGGGTCCGAATGGGGAAATTCTGTTGTCGAGTTTTTGGGGCCTGCTCTTCAATCCGTGGGCGCTTTGGCAGTACGCGCACAACATGATGGGCGCTGTACAGACCGGCTGCTTCGTGATGGCGGCCGTCGGAGCATTTTATTTGTTGACGAAGCGCGATGAGTCCTATGGGCGAACGTTCGTGAAGGCTGGCGTGATTGTCGGCGTGATTGCGGCCTGCCTCCAACTCTTCCCGACAGGAGATATGCAGGGAGGGATGATCGCCAAGAACCAGCCCGTGACTCTGGCGGCGATGGAAGGATTATTCGAGACGCAGCAGGGCGCGCCGCTTGCGATCCTGGGGCAGCCAGACGTTTCGGACAGGCGATTGGATAATCCCCTGATCGTGCCGGATGCCCTGAGCTTTCTGACCTACCGGCAATGGACCGCCAACGTGCGCGGCCTGGCGGATTTTCCACAGGATGTGTGGCCTGACCGGATTCCGCTGCTCTACTACAGTTATCACGTGATGGTGGGGCTGGGGACGATATTCATCGCCGTGATGGTCGTGGCGGCATTTCTGCTCTGGCGGCAGAAGCTGTACCAGTCACGATGGATGCCGTGGCTTTTGATGCTGTGTGCGCCTTTGCCTTACATCGCGAACACCGCGGGATGGATGACGGCTGAGTTGGGGCGCCAACCGTGGCTGATTTATGGCCTGATGAGAACCGCGCACGGAGCATCGCCACGCGTCGGCGCAGGAAATGCGTGGTTCACTCTGATCGGATTCATGGGGATGTACACGGTGCTGGCGATTCTCTGGTTGTTTCTAGTGTGGCGCGAGATTGAAATTGGACCAGAGCCGCGCTCGCAGGGCAGCGAGGAAGCGGAGCGGCAGCCGGGGTACTGAGGGGGCGACGATGGGAACGGTCTGGTTCTGCCTCACAGCGTTGATGATTGCGGTATACGTGCTGCTGGATGGGTTCGATCTTGGTGCCGGGGCAATCCATCTCGTCGTTGCGAAAACAGGCGAGGAACGCCGTCAGGTTCTCGCGAGCATTGGACCCGTGTGGGACGGAAATGAAGTGTGGCTCCTGGCGGCGGGCGGAACCTTGTATTTTGCCTTTCCGGCACTCTACGCGAGCGGTTTCAGCGGATTCTACTTGCCGCTGACGATCGTACTGTGGCTGCTGATCTTGCGAGGAACCTCCATTGAGTTTCGCAATCACATTCGAAGCGCCGTGTGGCAGCCGTTGTGGGATTTCGTATTCTGTGCATCGAGCTTGCTGTTGGCGGTATTTTATGGCGCGGCCTTGGGGAACGTTGTCCGAGGGGTGCCGCTCGATGCGAGCGGGTACTTCTTCGAGCCGCTGTGGACTAATTTTCGGCTGGGCGGGCAGACGGGGATCCTGGACTGGTACACGATCCTGGTTGGTCTGGTGGCGCTCGCGGCACTTGTGATGCACGGCGGCCTGTGGGTGCGGATGAAAACAATGGGCGCGGTGCGCGATCGGGCAGAGAGAATCGCGGACAGGGCGTGGTGGATTGCAGTCGCGCTGACAATCTTGATCACCGGAGTGACGTTTCGCCTGCAGCCTCAGGTGCTCTCGAATTTCGCCAGATGGCCGTGGGGAGCCGTATTTCCGCTGCTTGCAGCGGCAGGGGCCGCAGCTGTGAAGTTGTTTCTCGCAAAGCGAAATGAACGGGGAGCATTTTTCGCGTCTTGCGCTTATTTGGCGGGAATGTTGACCAGCGTTGTGTTTGGGGTGTACCCGATGGTCCTGCCGGCGCGTAATCCCGAGTATGCGCTGACAGTGGAAAACGCGAAGGCCGGCGCATACGGTCTGAAAATCGGATTGGTTTGGTGGTCCATCGGGATGCTGCTCGCAACGGGATATTTCACGTTCGTGTATCGATCGTTCGCCGGCAAAGTGGATGTGTCTCGCGACTCGCATCAATAGACAGACCGGCATCGCGGCGCTGTTCGTCGAAGGCGTTTGACCCGCAGCCGTAAATCGCTTGACAAGAAAAAACGGGGCGTGCTAACACCCACGCGCAAGCCGCCGTTCACCGGATATTGCGGAGCGGAATGAATTGTAAAGAGGAGAGGCAACATGGGCATGGACCGCAGGGCGTTTCTTGAGGGTTCTTCGAGACTATTGTCCGCGGGCTTGGTCGCCGCGGGCATCCCGGTGGCCGCCGGAGCCGCGAATGAACCGCAAGCGGCCAAACGAAAATACCGGCTCGTCGCGACCGAGGAAGCATTTGCCGTCCCGGAGCAAGTGGACGAGTTCCGCCGAGTCGCCGGGCTTTCCTATTCGAATCCGGACCTCGATATGTGGCGAGGGTTTCTCAACCCGACCGCCGGGGCCCCGCCGTTGCTCCGCCGCCTGCTCGATCTGGAGGGCGAGCGCATACAGATCATGGACCAGGCGAGCGTGGATGTGCACCTCTTGTC
>Ga0187872_10003123_pt1 | contig 13681 bp, 12 predicted proteins | sample June2016WEW_16_4_FD_132973 | JGI IMG/M metagenome (GOLD analysis project Ga0187872, IMG submission 132973) | Peatland microbial communities from SPRUCE experiment site at the Marcell Experimental Forest, Minnesota, USA - June2016WEW_16_40 | ecosystem: Environmental > Terrestrial > Soil >...
GAAGTTCAGACCGCCGCCCCCAGTATAAAAAACGCAGCAGCGGGGGGTGGATACCGTAAGGTCCACTGGAGGCACCCACGCTCAGGTACTCGACCACCTGTGGGTAGCCGTATCGGGATTCGAGCATAACCGAAAGGTGCTCGGCTAAAGTTTGGCAGTGAGCGGCTTTGCAAAAGAGGCCGTCAACCTGCCCGTCAGCCTTTGTCAAGCCGGGAGAAGTTCTCTTTAGAGCAGACGTTAAAACCGAAACGAGAACGTTACAATGTTAGTGGGGGCATTCATCCATTGCCTCGGTAGGAAAGTCGGCCCGAGTTCGGGATGCATCGCAGTCGCCAGAGAAGCGAAGAGCTTCGTAGAAGGCGGATGTGGGCTCGGGCCGCTGTAGAATTTGAAGGTTCCCAGACCTCAAAACTGGGTGGTTGCGGGCGGGTGCGGGCTTCTACATTTTGCGAGAAAGAGTCGCAGATGGAGAGGAAGAAGAACTGGTTTACGTCAGAGCAAGGTAGTCGTTTGAGAAAAGCACAGATCGCGGCGGAAGTCGCGATGGCGAAGAAGCTGGAAACGGAAGGCTTCAAGGTGTTTTCGCCGACAGTCGTTTGTGATAGGGTCGCCGTTAAGGACGGTAAAGTTTTCTTCGTGGAATTCAAGAAGGCGGGACAGGAGTTGCGTCCCGGTCAACAAGAAATTCACGACCTCGTACCTGAAATGTATTTGATTCGGTACGAATGATTGACGCGGGGTAGAGCAGTCTGGTAGCTCGTCGGGCTCATAACCCGGAGGTCGGCGGTTCAAATCCGCCCCCCGCTACCAAATTTCCCCAGCGAGGCGATGCGCCTTGTGAGTGGAGTCGCCAAGCGTCTCCCGGGGATCAAGTTGCGGGCGAGTGGACACGGACACATAAACCATACGAGGCCCATAACCTCGTGATAGCAGGTTCGACTCCTGCGCTCCGCTACCATTTAACCCGTCGCCTAACTCGACTTGAAGCGACGGGCTACAGAACCGAGAGTGAGTCGTAAGGGTGGGGGAAGAGTCTTGCGAAGAGCATGAAGACCCCGCAGTAGGGAGTAGCTTTCAGTTCTATGATGTTGCCGCGTAATAGCGGCTGTGATTAGCAGGTCCTCATTGGATTTCGACTTTGTGCCTGAGTGGGGTCGGTGTTCGGGGAACCGCCATAACGTAAAAGCGTGCGGCGTGGAACCTGTGAAATCACTTCTCAGGCCGCTTTTTAGGTTTGGGCTGTGAGAGCCGCGAAACTGGAACTATGCGGATTCTCATAAGTGATTCCAGTTGCAGCCCAAAGGTTTGCCGAGCTGTGGTGCTACGCGGGATGCGTGGACGGATTTTGGCAATTTAACTCTCTCATGAATCACTCGGCATTGATTTTGTGCGGCGGTCATGACGACTATGCAAGTTCGGGAGGCCGTTGCAACCACGGCAGAAGGTCGGAGCCTAACCAAGCTCCCGCCGCACATGAGATTGAAGGGTGCCCCCCTCCCTGAACGGGTGACCTTTAATTGGGCAACGTCTTAGCGAGAGCGTTCCTCTCGGCGCTAAGCGGAAATACCGCTAGAACAGTGGGGGGCAGTTGTGCTACAATGAGGATTGCATGGACGAAAAAGATGTAGTGAAAGAGTTGTACCTGCATATCGGTAACGGTGGGGTATCCTTCGGAGTTGCACGTGACAAGCATAATCGTCCTATGGTAACGGTGAGGGCGAGCCATTTCGGTCAGATAACGAACGGGATGGAACTGCTGACGAATGTACCTACGCTGATTGAACTTGGCGAGATGTTTCTCGCCGCTGCGAAAGACGGTGGTTTTGGGGAAAAGGAATACGTCTACGCCGCGAAGCCGCTTGAACCCGTAGTTGAGGGTGCTGTCGGCCAAGAAGAGAATTAGGTTTCAGGACGCTCGATAATCAAGACCTTCGGCGGGAGCCGACGATCCTGCGTAGCCAGTCGCAGTTTAGTCCTGAAATGGAGGAGGGGGTTTCGAACTCTCCCAGTTTCCTGCATCTGATAATGCAGGTGGTGGAGGGGCGGCAACGCCTCCCGTTCTCGGACGTAAACCGAGTGGCTGGCTCCTGACCAACGGCGGGGTGCATAACCCCGCCGCCGCTTTAGATTGAAAGAGAGAAACAATGGGTTGTGACACCTGTATTTTTCTAACGAACGGGAATCCGGTTTGCACCCAGCAATACAATTGCAATCCGTATTTCAAGGATGGTATCAACAAGAGTATTGTGATTTCCGAATCCTTTTGTGGAACGTGTCTGGCGTTACAGAAGGACTGCCAGTGTGCTGAAGGGGCGCGGCAGATTCGGACTCGTAAGATTCAATATGCTAAGCGATGAGGACCGACGCGAGCTTGGGCGCACGTTGGCTGTCGTCCTCCAGCTTGGCGCTGTGGCGGCTTTGATGATATACGTCATCATCCGCTTCATTTAAGAGTGAAGAAAATGACTAAGCTACTCATCATCCCGCACTTTACCAGCCGCTAACGCGGCGAGCGCAAGAGTGTGTCTGGGACGGTAGCTCAGTTGGTAGAGCGGCAGCCTGAAGAGCTGCGCGTCGGGGGTTCGATTCCCTTCCGTCCCACCAATCCAATCAAATAAAGGGAAGTGAGCAAGTGCGGTCATTGCACTGGCCTGAAGTACCAGAGAATTGGGTTCGACTCCCGGACTTCCCACCAATCTCACGGGGACGTAGCTCCAAGGGTAAAACCATCGGTAGAGCATGGGCCTGAAAAGCCCAGTGTTGCCAGTTCGAATCTGGCCGTCCCCACCATTATCTCCAAGAAATGTGATGCGCGAAGTAGATCAACCAGCGCACCCCGCCGTATGTTAACCCCGTGAACACTATTCCCGCCACAAAGGGGTACACCACAAGTTTCCACAGACCGCTGTCGTTTGCCATGAGAAAAGCCTCCTACCCTTATATTGGGGGTAAGAGGCTCGGTTGGCTGAAAAAATCTTAGCCAAGCAGGAATTCGCGGCAGGTTGCCTCCCAGTCTCGGTTGCCCATCGTGGTCAGGAAGTCGTCACATGCCTCGCCGCCGTCCTGTGCCATGGCGGGGTGCAGGCGATCTACGGCTTCTTCAACCCACAGCCGTGCCAAGCTACCGCTGAATAGGTTGCGGAGGCTGGTCTTCTGGTCGGGGGAGTCCACAGTCATGAGCCAACCGTCATAGGCGTTCTTGCGAATGGCCTCGGGGTCGCGGTAGGCGTCGGGATTGACATCCATCACTGTGCCTTCAATCGGCGACATGAGGTCAACGGTACGACCGTCGCGAGTGATCGTGGCGAACTTTTGCCCCTGTCGTACCCACGTGTTACGCTGCGGCAGCTTGATCTCATCAACCTTGCCAATCAGTTTGGACGCGAAGTCATCCATACCTACGCGCACGAGCGAGGGAGATTCCTTGAGAGCCCACATGTGGCCCGGGTGGTAGAAAAGATTCGTTGGTACGCTGAATCCGTTTACAAGGGCGGGTAGAATTGACGGGCTAGGCTGATGGGCCTCAGCGACAACAACGGCGACCTTGTTGCGGGTCTTGAAGTAATCGATCAGCAAAAACATGATGAGCGTGAATAGAACCAGTAGAACGGTCATGATAACCTCCACGTTTACTATGGCAACCCGCGTGCCAAACCCCAAGTCCCTTGTTACCAACGAAACGTTACGCACGCTCCGCGCCCGCCTGTTGCGATTCGCAACGGCTAAATTGACTCAATGGGGTAATTCCCTTTATTTTGTAGGAGTTTTCCAACGTTGCGATTTTCATCATGGTGTTGCGGTTTTCAATGGGTGCCGATTCAACCCTTTATTTTTGCAGACTATTCCCCAAAATCGGGTATTAAATACAAGAGGACATTTGTGTCAGACAAGTTCATCGAGGCCCCCGACACTCAGGATGTAGACTTTCAAAAGCAGTCGGCGGAAAAGCTGTACAGGGCGGGGATCACGCGAGGCATCAACCCTCGACGGATTGAACGCATTCAAGAGGAGATTCGGTTCGACGATGTGGTCGCCCAGTTTGTCTCCAGCGTGGGGGATAAGATCAGTTGTCCCTTCCACGGCCCCGAAACCGTGCCGTCCTTTCAAATCTATCGCGGTTCCAACTCAGGTTTCTGTTTCGGCTGTCTCCCGGGTAAAGGGTATTACGACCACATCAAGTTCGTAAAAGAATACCTTTCGTGCACGTGGATTCAAGCACTCAGATGGATCGAGAAGACATTCGACCTTCCTCCGCTTCCTGATGTCGCCATCGAGCGGGATGAGGATGAGGAGATCACGACGGAAGTTTCCTTCGGCGACCTGTCCGAGCCATTTCTCGCTAGGGCGGTTCAGGATGTTCGGTCAACGAAAGATCATGAGTTAGCGTTGGAGTACATCCACATTTACTTCAGTGCTCTTCACTTCGAGAAAACGGCGGATGAGGCAAAGAAAGCTCGTGAACCCGAAGAAGCAACAAAGTTACATTTCAAAGCTGCTTTGCGTCTGGCTAGAGTATTAGGACAAGAGGCGGTAAATCGAATTCTGGACGACAAGGACTAAAAATGCTAAAACCACGTTGTGTTTACTGCGGTAAGATTTTCGGCGAGAACGAGAAGTATGAAACGATCACCAAACCCGTAGCCGCCACTGGTCCCAACGGCGGGACGAAGATCATCAAGAAGCCTGTCGGCTTCAACTGTATCAAGCGATGCTTCAGGGGACAGGCCCGAGCCAGCTACGAGCTGTACGCCGAGGTTGAGCTGCGGGAGGACGGGAAATTGGCTGAGGTCAAGCGTAATCAGCCGGGTCGCGGGTTGACAATAAGGAAGTTCTAATGGCCAAGGTTCAACAGGACGCTGGCGAGGTCAAGCTTAAGAGGGTCAAGAAAGTCAAGAAGCCCAAGCCGCCGTCCGATCTCCGTCACGCATTTCGGATGCGCCTGCGTGAAATCGACATCGAGAAGATCAAGAAACCGTGGATGGCTGAGAAAGCCTTCAAGCTATTGGACACGGAAGAAGCCCTCCAAGCTTGGGTAGACAACCTTCTCAATGATACGTCCCGTCACCACACATACGGCAAAGAGACGTGCCCCGTCCTCGCGGTGGATACCGAGACCGTTGGTCTGGATACCCGCATCTTAGTCGATATGCAGGAGCTTTCAGACGGCTCGTATGAGTTGACCTACGAGGTCAAGGTTGAGATTGCGGGTGTCTGCTTAAGTGCTGATGGCGTCGAGGGCATCTACGTCCCGATCAAGCACGAGAAGGGCAAGAACGTCAACCGCGAAGCCGCCGCACGCATCCTTCAGTACCTTTTCGACCGCTGCCATCTGGTTTTCTACAACGCAAAATTCGACCGCGAGGTTTTGCGTCTGTGCTTGGGTCTCGACTTGCGCCCCTACCCGCATTTCGAAGACGTGCAGTCCCTCGCCTTCATCAACGATCCTAAAGCCGATCTGGGCGACAAAAAACAGAAGTACACGGGTTCCGCTGGTGGCTTGAAAGCTCTGTCCAAGACTGTGTTGGGCATCGAGCAAATATCATTGGAGGAACTCACGAGGGTGCGGGCGGACCAATGCCCGCTGACCAAGAAACCATTCTGTCAATGTACCGAGGAACAACGCGCAGTCAATAAACACACGAAGAAAGATCAGTTTGCTCCGTTTACGTGGGTTCCCACAAACCTTGCCCTCTGGTATGCCGCTGGTGACGCCATCTGTACGTGGCTCCTATGGCAGAAAATGAAAGACTTGGCTCGCAGCAACGAGCGTCGTCTAACCCACCGCATCGACCATGAGTTGGTAGACTCCATTATCTTCATCGAACGTCAACGATTCCTTATCGATACCGACCGTCACGGTCGCACGGCTAAATGGCACCAAGGGTTGCTTGACCGACTTTACATCAAACTTCGCGATTTGGCTCTTGAGGCTGGGTTTAAGGAACCCGCCGACGAGGAGGGCAAAGTCAACGAGGATGACAAGTTCAATCCGGGTAGCGGGCCGCAGCTACAGAAACTCCTGTACGGGGTCAAGGGGTACAAGATCGAGCACTACACGAAAAAGGCTGGGAAGCCGTCCTGCGATGCCGATGCTATCGAAGACATGCTGAAGGCCCATCCCGATGATAAATTCCTCCAGACCCTCGTAGATTATAAAAAGTACGGCGCGTTACATCCCGCCAACCTGCGGTATGACCCGAAGGATAGTTCTGCTCGTATCCAGTTGCGTCAGAGTACGGTAGCTGGCGGGCGTCTGTCTGCTTCAGGCGGTGACTTCGAAGAGGACGGCGGATTCGGTATGAACCCGCAAGGCGTCAAGAAGGTCGAACCCGGCAAGATGTGGCGTGTATACGGCAACGTGCTCAGACCTGACACGATTCCAGTTGAAGAAATTGAGGAATATACCGAGGCTGACTTGGACCCGCGTTGTTTCCGCGAGAATAAAGATAAAACCGTTAGCAAAGCAAGGGGCATCATTAAGAACCACATTGGTCAGTACACAGGGTATGCAATTTGCCTTGTGCCCAAGTGTACATCATGCGCCGAGAAGTACGGCATCCTCATCAAGAACACGTCGATGGATGCTAACGAGCTTGTCAACCTGCGTGTGCTATTCTGTGCACCTCCGGGCTGGACTTTCTTCTCCGTTGACTACAGCAACATCGAAATGCGAGCCGCCGCCAATATTTCAGGTGAGCGAAAGTTCATCGACGAATTCCTCATCGGTGAAGGCGACTTCCACTCCTTGACTGCTAGGGAAGTTTTCCCCGAATTCAGCGACCCGAATGTTTCCGCCGATGTGAAGAAGGGTTACCGCGATATCGCCAAGATCATCAACTTCGCGTTGTTGTACGGTGGCACCGAGCACGCCATCTACCTCAACATGAAGGAAAAGAACCCCAATATCACCAAGGAAGATTGTAAGAAGATGGTTGATAAGTATTGGGCTGGTGTACCGAAGTTCGCCGAATTCGTGGCGATGAAACAGATGAAGGCCCGCACCGATATGCTCTGCGAAACCACCACGGGTCGCGTCATCAATTTCACGAGCGCCATGGAAGCTCTCCACCTCCGCAAGCCACTAGATGAGGAGAGGCAAAATCTTTACGAATACTACTCACTCAAGCGTCAAGCGGAGGACGCAAAGAAGGATCAAAACGAAGAGGAACACCAGAGGTACGCGGGGCGTGCCGAGCGTTTGTGGAAGGACCCCGATTCGGGTATCCGTAACGCAATGGAATACAACAAGTTCCTCGGCAAGATTCAACGTGTGGCGGTCAATGCCCCGATTCAAGGTCTGTGTGGTGATTTCATGCGTATCGCTTTGAACCGCCTTCGTAAGTGGGTGGAGAGCGACCCATTGGTACAGTCGGTGTTCCGTCTCCATACGTCAGTGCATGACGAGGTTGACTTCTCGGTGAAGAACGAGTACGTTCCGTTCATCCTGCCCCGTGTGACTCGCCTCATGAAGCTCCGCAAGTACCACAAACAAATGAAGTGGTTGGTGCCAATTGAGTGCGATGCCGAATACGGGCATAGTTGGGACATTGACTTTAATGCCACGGACCCGAAGAAGGCTTGCGCTTGGACACACGTTGAGGGTATGGAAACTTACTTGCCGAATGAGTTCGAACCTAAGACTGTCGTGAACCTGCTTAAGGCCCTGACATCGGGTGATCCCACTAAGGCTGGGAGGGTGATAACTTGGATGAAGGAAAATCTCCACTTCCGGGCACTCGGCTCAAGGATTGACCGCTTTGAGACACTTGAAACTCTCCAGAAAGCGAAAGACCCCAAGGAAACTCAGCGCATCCTGATCGCCATTCTTCAGTTGCACGAATACTGGACGCTTGACCACGTGCCCGATGGGCAGGACGCCACGATGGAGACGTTAGAGCAGTACGAGCAACGTGTTGGTCTCACAGCAAAGGATCGCGGCATGATGCCGTCGTTCGGATATTCAGGTGCAATTCCGCTGGATGCCAAGGTTATCCGTCCGACACTGCTTATCCTCGGTGAGGAAGTCCAAGCCGAGCTTCCGAACATCGTCGTATCGGAAAACGAGATCACCGCTACGGTCCCGGCAACCATAGATCAGGCCGCCATCGCCGAGGTTGCACATCGGATGAATGCCGAAACCTTGCGGGAGATGGAAGCTGATCGAGCAGCCAAGGACAAAATCGTGGCCGCACAGATTGCTCGTGCTTCCGAAGAGTTGCCAAAGATTTTGGCAGAGTTACATGGGACGGAACCCGTCTACGAATTGATCGATGAGGTCCAAACCGACGTGGAATTACGGCAGCGCCTTAAGGACGCTCTCGGCAGGGGACCGAACACCCTCAGGATCAAGATCGGCGGCAATACCATGACTGTGACGGGGAAGAAGCTCGACCACGTGCCCGAGGAATTCCTAAAGCAGGTGACCCTTGCGTAAGTGGTGGGTGCGAAAGATCAATGGGAAGTGGACGGCGGTTTCGCCCGATGGCGGCTGGCTCATTACGTTCGCCAATTGGGAAAGAGCGTTCGCGTGGGCGTCGGATTGGAGAATGTAGCCATGCTTAAAGCTTTCGACTGCAATGTTCGGGGGTCTTCATTCCCGCCGACCACCATCTATCATCTCACCGCTGGAAAAGCGAAGTACGAATTTTGGATAAGCATGACCGATTGCTACCCCGATATAAAGTACACAGACATAAGGGTTTGCAGAGGTTCAGATCATCCGAGCAAGATGGTCTTCGATGAATTCCTGCGTACCGCAACCTATAGAGACGTTCCTTTTGCGAGGATTGGGATGTCGGTAGAGGTTGGTGGGTTCAAGGGCGAGATTGCAGGGAAGAATTCCTCGGCGAACTTCGACATCCTGTTTCTCGAAGGTCCTCACAAAGGGCTGATCCTCAATTGTCACCCCAACTGGCGTATCAAATATTTCGGCTCGAATGGTGAGTTGATTAAGGAATTCAACGACTAATGGCGAAGAAAAAGATCGCACTCACGAAAGAAGACAAGTTCCGCCAGTGCCCCAAGTGTTACGGGCCGATTGACTATTTCAACACCTGCCGTCGTTGCGGACGCCCGTGGACACCCACGCTGACCAAGGCTGAGATACAGGAAATGGAAGCGGAAGCCCGTGCTGAGGAGTCGGAAGACCCCGAACCTACCCTTGTCGGTGAACGTGAATCGGCTCTCACCCGTGAGATGGAAGAAATAGTTGGCGAAAAAGCCAAACCTGTTGGCAGGAAGAAACACGACTCGCCGATATTCAAACACTGGGAAATCCTCGACACCGACGACGACACGGAGATTGTTCGGAAACGATCTTTGATGCGACTCGACGCTCGCAAGATATACAACCAAATGGGCTTAGCCATGCGTGCCTATCAAACTCAGAAACAAGTTCTAATATGCCTCACTAATTTATGGGGGTTCTTGGATGAGCCAGAGCGTGAAGCGTTCGCTCCTACCGCCGAAATGCTGAAGCAGGGATTGATAGGGTTGGCCGAACTGAGTTCCAAGAAGGTAAATCTGGCGGCTCAAATGGAAGAGGCTCTGTTGCGGGAAAAACGGAAAGCCCGCACAGTTCGGTCAGCCAAAGACGTAATCAACGCGGCGATTAAGAAGGCGTCGAAGCTACCGACTCCGGGGCACGATTCAGAGGGTCTCGAAACCGTTGATCTGGTGGACCTTGACCCTGAGGAGCTTATGGAGCAGGTCAGACTTCAGCTTGCTCAGAGGACCAAGAAGTTCCAAAAGGAACCAGAAGAGCAAGAAAACTAGCTTTTTGTTGTATTTAGAGAGGCACCGTAATGGCAAATAAGACGGCAGACGACGGTCAGGGGAAGCGGGTTAATACCCGTGAGCGGGGCGCAAACACGCGCATCTCACCGTCCCTCGTGAAGCGGAAGATCGCCAAGGTCGGCGGCAAGGAATTCGCATCGGCTGGCAAGTACACACAGGTGAACTCCAAGGGCGAGATCGTCGAAGATTCGGCGATGAACAAGCTTCGCATTATCCAAGGCGCAGCACGTAGCGGCACCGTAAGCACCAACCCCAACTCAGGCTGGGGCATGTACGAGGCAGCTAAGACGGCTGCTGGCCTCTTCAGTGATGGCGGCTTAGGCGCTGCCGATATTCAAGATTCGAACAACATCGGCTATTACTCCTACGAGTTCCCAGTCGATGCCCTTGAGCTTCCCGCATCTCGTGCAGAGGAACTCCGGTTCTACCGTCTGGCGTATGATCGCGATCCAATCGTCGGTCGTGCAATCGACATGCACACGGAACTCCCAGTCAGCAAGATGACGGCAGAGAAGCCGAAGTGCTCCTCCGAAGAGTACGCGGACTACGTGTACGACGATTTCCAGCGGTTCATGAACCGCACCCGTCTGTTCCAAGTCATCATCGACGCAGCCCGTGAATACTGGTGCATCGGCGAGACCTTCCTGTTCATCGAGGACCCCGAAGAAATTGAGCCCTGCAAAGCGGCTAAGAAGATTTTGGAGAAGGAAGGCAAGCGTGGGGGCGACGGCTCGGAGCCGGGTGTGGAATCTGGCTGGCAGCCGCCGATGGGTGGCACGGCTGACCGCATCCTTGAATACTTACAGCCCGAGAAGCGGTCCAGTTGGATCAAGAAGCGTGCTTCGGTCTTTGATGAACTCAAGACTGCGGGCATTCCAATCGATCTCCAAATCGAGGATACCGCCAAGGAAATCGGCAAGGTTGCAGCCAAGATCGAGCAGGTTCGAAAGGAACTGAACAAAAAAGCTCGCAAGTTTGCAAGAGTCATCGGTATTGCTCCGAAGAAACTTGCTAAGATGGTTTTGGCATCGGAGACCAACGAGAAGTTGTCGAAGCTCATCCGTAACGAGAAGGGCGACGATCAGTACCCAATTCAAATCTTGGCCGAAATGTCCAAGGTTGCTCAGCCCCCCGCTGGTGGGGCTCCCACTGCTCCCGCTGCGGAACCACCTGCTGGTGACGCTGGTGGCGGTACGCCTCCGGGCGCGGATGCTGCCGATCCCGCTGCTGGCGGTGATCCTGCCGCTCCGGGTGCCGAGGGTGCTCCTCTCGGCGAAGGCGGTCTGGGTGATGTAGACATGGGCGGTGGAGCGGGTGGTGGAGTACCGACTGGTGGTGGCGGGGGTGGTCCGATTACGCCTGCTGACGCAGCCCCGAGCGTCAAGGACGCTATCGCGATGGGTGCTACGATCTCAGCCCAGCGTGAGTTGATGGAGATGAAGCACCTTCTCAAGTTACTCGAAAAGAAGAAGGAATTGCTGGAAGAATTGAAGGAAATCCGCGAGAAGAAACGCGAAGAATTGGAGCTTTTCAGTCACATTGAGAACAAGGATTACGAAGGGCCTGACCGCATTCAGATTCTTCCACCTGAGCAGATCGAGATCACCAACGAAGGCACGATGGTGGACGGCCCGACGATCTACTACAAACCACCTGAGGCTCAGAAGCAAGCCTACATGGACGATCCAGATGTCCCGAATCAAGTGAAGGACGTGATCCAGACGGAAGGCAAGATTCCGCTGAACAACGACCCATTCCAAGGCTCCTACGTCATTCACTTCGCCCGCAAGAAGAGCGGCTACGAACTGCATGGCCGCAGCATCCTGCAACGCTGCATCCGCACGGTCATCTATCGTGAGAAGCTCCGTCAGGTGCAGAGCACGTTGGCGTCCCGCAACATGACGCCGAAACGATTGATCGTGGCTCCAGACATTCCTGCGTCCGAAGTCATCGCTCTGCGTGCACACATCGACGAAGCTATCGCCGATCCTGACTACTCCGTGGTCGTGAATTACGAGTGCCGTTGGGATGAAATTGGTTCTGAGGGCCGTTTGCTCTCGCTCGACGCTGAGTGGCAGCACACAAACTCCGACTTGGCTATTGGTCTGGGACTATCGCCTGAAATCCTCATCGGTGAGGGTATGTACAGCGGCAATCACGTGCAACTGCAATTGATGGAGACTTCATACGCCCAGTTCCGCGACCTCCTGACCTATGTCATCGAACAAGAAATTTTCCGGCCCTACGCCATGAAGAAGGGCTATTACGAGATGGACAAATACGGGCGTCCCCGTTGGATATATCCGAAGATCACGTTCAGTCGCATGGCACTGCGCGACCAAGGCGACATCTACGATATGCTGTTCAATTTATATTCAAAAGGGAGTCTCCCAGTCGATATCATTTACGAGTTCTTGGATATCGATCCTGAAGACGCCCAGCGTGAACTCGAAGACAATCTGTTCACCGTAAAAGATTCGAAATTTAACGAAATGTTGAGCAATATTTACAATAGTGTCGGTGACTGGTTGATGACCAATACTGACTTGGGCAAGCGCATCACCAAGGGTCTTGACTTGAATGCGGTGGAAGCTGAAGGTGAGGACGAGGGACCCGAGGGTTCTGGCGAGGGTATGGGATAACAGCCTGTGGTATAATGGGGTATGGGCAAAGCGATTGATTTAACGGGGCGCACCTTCGGAAGCCTCTACGTCATTTCCAAAGCGGACAGCAAAACGTACACGTACTCAAACGGCAAATGCACGGTAGCCTATTGGAATTGTCGTTGCAGTGGCGGGGGGAGATTATGCAAAGGCGCAAAAATGAATCCCGTCACCAGTGGGCATCTTTTAAGCGGTCACGCCATCAGTTGCGGCTGCAAAAGAGCGTTCAAAAGTACCAGTCCCGTTACTTGGTTGTACGGTTCATATCGAGGCAAAGCCAAAGTTGCTCACCGCTCTTTCGAAATTTCCAAAGAAGCCTTCGCCAGCCTAGTTTCCCAGAACTGCGACTATTGCGGTCGCCCGCCATCACAAAAAGTGACCTCGGTGCTTCCAGCACACCCAGAATTCGTGTACAACGGCATCGACAGGATTGATAACGCCAAAGGATACGTCGATGGAAACGTTGTGCCGTGTTGCGGCCCGTGTAACGATATGAAATGCGATAAATCTCGTGAAGAATTCCTACGGTTGATTGCGGCGGTCTACCACCATACTCATGACCTGCCTGAATCCAACGTCCACCTTTGCGGACCCGAGTTTGCGGTGAACAAAGAATAAAAACGGCTATTCCCCGTATTACATAGAGGGATAAACCGCCTTGCTTACCACATTAGACACACAGTCTTGGGCGAAAGAATTAGTAACGGGAAATGCCCAATTTGTTGAGGTTTTGGCGGGCTCACCGCCCGAGGGGACGATCTATATCGTCTCGAACGTCAGGGCCGACAACAGCTTCGTCATTCTGAAGTCCGACCCCGTGCCGCCCTCACCCGGCCCCGGGTCCTCGTTTGGGGCTGCCCCGCCTGTTAGCGTTCCTGTCGCCACGTATCCGTTCCCCCAAAAGAATCTCGATTTTGATCCCGCCATAGCCTATGACTCGAACAGTGGGCTGCTCCACATTGTTGGGACGCAGAATAACTCAATCGACCCCAATTTGTCGGACTTCATCAAGTTCACCTTCGACACGAATACGAATACCTTCACAGAACCCCCCGTCATCCTGACAACAGCCAGTCGAGTCCGCGATGGGTACGACATAGTAGTGCTTGAGGGTGGGCATTGCCTCATTGCCGTATCGGTGCTTGATACCACAGGGTATCTCGGCGAAAATCTGCTCGCGTTTGAACTGGACACCAGCGACAACTACGTCCCGGGCTCACTAC
>Ga0187872_10003128_pt1 | contig 13674 bp, 18 predicted proteins | sample June2016WEW_16_4_FD_132973 | JGI IMG/M metagenome (GOLD analysis project Ga0187872, IMG submission 132973) | Peatland microbial communities from SPRUCE experiment site at the Marcell Experimental Forest, Minnesota, USA - June2016WEW_16_40 | ecosystem: Environmental > Terrestrial > Soil >...
AGTCTTACGTTGCATGAGTCTTAAAAAACCTCGCGGCCCTCATTGATCAATTCCTGACCGTGGCGGTCCGCGCCGTTACCTTGATGCGTATGCTCTCATCCAACATCGGTCGTTAAAGTCACCCAGGAGAACTTCCATGACAAATTCGTGGTTTCGTACAGCGATTCGTCTTCTGCCAGTTTTTGGGTTATTGATCCTAGCTACAACTTCCGGGGCGCAGACCCGCCCGCCAATTCTCGAACAGATCGCCAAAACGTATGGTCTCGGCGCGTGGGGGCAAGTCGAAGCGATCCGCTTTACCTTTAATCTACAGTTCCCAGGAGTGAATATCTCCCAATCGTGGGAGTGGGAGCCGAAGACCGGCAAGATCTCTTTGTGGACTCCATTCTATGGATTCCAAAAGGGCATTTATGTGCGCTCTGAGCTCAGCAGCCAGCCCGACGACGTGAAAAACAAAATCGACCCGGAATTCACCACGGTAATTATTGGCTTCTGTTCCCCTTCCATGCTTTCTGGGACACCAGCGCTACTGTGACCGATCAGGGTACGCATAAACTGCCCGTGGGCCACGGATCGGCCGAGTTGGTCTCAGTGAAGTATCCCGCCGAAGGCGGCGGTTATACGCCCGGCGACACGTGGAACCTCTATGTCGGCAAAGACAACCGCGTTGAGTACCTTCTCTTCCACCACGGCGGGAACTTGAAGCCGGCGGTCGTCAGCGCAACGTGGACAGGCTACAAAAAAGCAGGTCCCCTCCTGTTCTCAACCGAGCACCGCGGGACCATCGATGGCAAGCCCCTACACCTCTTCTTCTCCGATGTGTCAGTCAAGCTGAGAGGGTCGGATACGTGGGTGAAAGCGGAATAGACAACAGAGGGGGTCTACTCGAAGGTTGTGTCGTTCGGTTATGCGGATGGCTCGACACGATCCAAGGCGATCCCAGGGCACGAATTCTCAGGCATCGTTGCAGGGTTAGCAATCCTAGCTGATGAAAAGTGCAGGTAGACAGCTGGGAAGATAGCTTACATTTCCAGCAGAGAGACAAATTACCAAGGAGATAATTCCTATGAAACTAACATGGCACGGCCATTCCGCATTTCGCATCGAGGCGGGCGCGGCCGAGATTTTGATCGGAGGAAATCTATGAAACGGGAAATCATTCGCGTCGAGCCGCTGGCGACCTACCTCGAAAAATACAAGGCCCCAGCTTCAACCGTGACGAAGCACGGCGACACAATCTACGTCTCAGGTAGTCCGCCGTTCGACCCCACAACAGGAGAAATCTTCAAGGGACCGATTGAGCGTCAGACGGAGATCGTATTGGATCAACTCAAGCTCTGTGTCGAAACGGCAGGTTCTTCTTTGGAAAACATTCTGAAGCTGAATGTCTACGTCACCTCAGTAGACATGTTCCCTGCGGTGAATACCGTCTACAGGCGTTATTTCCCGGAAAATCCGCCCGCGCGCATCTTTATCAATGTTCCTGCTTGGAACGGCGGGTTTGATATTGAAGTGGATTGTATCGCCGCCGTTTTGTAAGACGGTTCTTTAGTTCGGTATCTATCTCCGCTCGTTGGCGAGCGGCCACGAAGGCGCCCTGTGCGACGGCACAGCGCGCCTTTTCGTTTTGCGCTTAATCTGCCTCAAGATGACTCCCTCACCGCCCACGGCTGGCTGGGCATTCCAAATTCGACGTATTTCACGCCCGATCGAGCGTCAGTTTCGACCGGCCTCTGCCGCGTGAAAGCACACAAGAAATTATGGTCCAATAAGGGTCCACGAACTGTTTCCGAGGGTCATTAAAACGTTTCTGTAGCGCCATCCGTGCCGCGTGTTTTCAGTTAGTTACGGTCGAAGATTTCGCTGTCACGGCAGAGGCCGCGGCTTCGAGTCTGGCCTTGTCACAGTCGCGCTACAAGACGAGACAACCCTGGTTCTGCGCGAACTCCTCAGGTCGGGGAATCAGCCCCAGCGCCTCAGAAACAATTCGCCGAGGGGTTCCTTGGGATGCTGACGGATTACTGGGATCGGCTGGGTTGGTGCAACGTTGTACCGAGGACTCCAATCGTTTTCTTCACTGGAGACGGCCTCGAAGTATTCCTCGACACGCTGCTTTCGCTGTCAGTTTGTAGCGACCGCACTCAGGAAGATTATTGCAGATCGGATAGCGTCACGATTATGGGGGTGTGGTCAGATGGCTTTTCCTGTGCTCGCGGTCCTTTATCGATTTCGCAGCTTTCCAGTCGATCTGCCAGCGTTGGAGATAATAAGAAGTGATCGATTCGTATACCTCGATTGTTTTGGAACACCTGCCGAAAGTAATCCCAAAATGTGAAGTGTCCGATTTCGCCCACGTGCAACGACCGGAACGCATCCGTATAGCCCAGACCCAACATCGCACGGTATCGGGCTCGCGGCTCCGGCTGAAACAAAGCGTCGTGCTTCCACGAAGACGGCTTGTGACAGTCGATGTCCTCAGGAATCACGTTGAAGTCACCGCCTATTAGCGTCGGCACATCGTCCTGCTTCCACCTAGTCATTTGCTGAGTCAGTCGATCCATCCAAGCTAACTTGTACGCAAACTTGTCACTCCCTACCGGATTGCCATTGGGAGCATAAATATTGATGATGCGGATGTCCCGGATGATTACTTCCAAGAATCTTGCATGACTGTCGGAATCGTCTCCAACGAGAGCCTTAGCAACGTCTTGATCGAATGTCGCGACAGAATCGCAACCCCGTTATAGGCTTTCTGGGTTCCCGCGACACTCTCATAGCCGAGCGACTTGAAGGCTTCGGACGGGAACTCCGTCCCTTTCAATTCTTGCAGCAACAACACATCCGGCCCGCGAACTTGCAGCCATGCCGTGACATGGGTCAGCCGAGAGCGAACAGAATTCAAATTCCAGCTAGCGACTTTAAACATCAATCCACATTCTAGCGTCGAGTGGGAGGGCGGTCATGGGCTGGGAGGGATTTGCGGTTTATCTGGCACAAACCGAGGGATTTCAGGTCAGTTGCCGCTTCAGGTTGACCGCTCTGCGCCTTCTCTTAGATGATTGTGGACACATGGACGTTGAGCGCATTATTGACGACATCGAGCAGCTACAGGAAATGTTCGACGCGCCGGACATTAGACCACTCAGCGCAAGCGACATCTCGGCTGCGAATCGAAGGCACGATGAAATGCTCGCGCATAGCCCTTGGTTCCGGCTGTGGCAGCATTTTGGCGTCTGCTGCCGATCTGAGACTCCCGTACTCCGGCTTGGCGAAACGAAAGGCTGACACTCTCCACAACAGAGAAGGCGGGGCAGCCGGACGGTTAGCTCCGTTTGGGCCTGTTTTGGCTGCCCGTATTGTTCTCCCTACTTTGCCTAATATCAACAATTGGGTGAGTTTCAGCAGTCTTACAGGAAGATTTCGCTTTACTTTGTGGGTGCTACGATCATCAACCTTGGAAGGAAAAATGAACGGAACGTGGATTCGTCTCACACGAAGCGAACTTCATCAGAAGGTTTGGGCGGCTCCGCTCAAGACGGTGGCTCAAGAATTGGGCATCTCGGCGTCGAGTCTGGCGACTGCCTGCCGAAAACACACCATTCCACTTCCCTCGTCGGGGCACTGGACCAAGGTTGAACTGGGGCACAAAATAAATCCCACTCCCTTAATCCCTGAACCAGGCGGCAGAGAGGCCGTGCAAATACACATTCGCGAGCGACTCAGCCCTGAACTCGCGGCAGTAGCTGCTGAAGTTTCACCGAAGTTGCCAATCCCGCAAGAACTGTCCCACGCTTTAGCTCTGAGAACAGAGAAGCTTCTCGCTTCTGGGAAGGAGAATGACAGGAAGCTGCTTGTGCCGAAAACTGGAGCGGCCGCGCATCTCCTTGTTTCGCGCCAACAGTTGCCACGCGCTCTACGAATCATGAACGCGTTGTTTCTGGGTCTCGAAGAGCAAGGTTATCTGGTCTCATGGCCGAAGAACGAGGGAGAACGCTTGACGGTTTCCGTCGAGGGTGAATCTGTCGCACTGAGTATGCACGAAGTCATCGATAGCGAACCTCACGTACTGACTCCTGCCGAAGAAAAGCACTCTTGGAGGGCTCCCAAATGGGATTACACGCTAAGCGGAAGGTTACGGCTTTCAATCGATACGGTGCCCTATTCCTCCCATGTGCGTGCGACATGGGCAGACGGAAGAGTTCAGATTGTGGAGAACTGTCTTGGCGATTTCATCGTTGGTTTCAAGGTCGCGGCTGCTGCTATTAAGAAGAGCCGACTAGAATCTGAAGCATGGGCCCGACGTCGGGAGGAAGAACGCAAGCAACGCGAAGAGCAGCAGCGGCGAGCCGAAGAACACAAGCGAAGAGCCGAATTCGTTAACGGGCTCATCGAGAATTGGGAAGAGGCTAATCGTGTTCGGACGTTCGTCATGGCGCTAACAGAGGCTGCCAGCCAAACGGAATGTTCGGATGAAAAGAGGAACGAGATTCAACAGGTACTGGACTGGACAACCGAATACGCTGATTTTCTAGACCCACTGACTGATCTTCCAGGCTCCGTGGAGGAGTTTGTGCATCCAGAACTGAAATACCCTTGGCTGAAACGGTCAGGAGTATGACGCCGCTGGCACCCTGCGTGCCCGGCTCGAGCCATAGGTCGTAGCTGTCTGCCAGGTGGTGCAAAACCTTTACCTGACTGACCAGCACATTCTCGAATTTCCCGCCCGATCGAATCATCCACTTGCGACTGAACGCGCAAGAACCCTTTTTGACCACTGGGGCTAAGAACTGATTTCCGTTTGCAGTTTGTCTGGTGGGGTGGACAAGCCCCTCGCCAAGGATGGTCAAGAAGGGCCTCCCTTTGCATCCGCAAGCGAGCGATTCTACTGTCTCGAATTTCGGATCGAGATAGATCACCCGGTATACGTTTTGGAACGGATTGTGAGAAAAGCTGAATTGTTATGATCGGTTCGTTGCCGACACTAAAGCTGCCGCCCTTGATCGCCGTCTTCTTCGCCACGAGTTTGATTAGCGTGGTGACTGGCAGCACTCCCCTGATTACCGTTTCCCTATCACCGATCTCAAGCAGCCAACTGTGCTTTGGACCGCTCCGCTGAAGGCGCCTTTCTCGTGTCCAAAGAGTTGCCTTCTGCGTAGAATGACGTTCCCTTTCGGTAGAGCGCAGACCCGAAGGGCTTGGCATCTACGAATTTTCGCGTAGCGGAAGATATCTTGCGAACGCGCGCCCAGAGAGAATGTGGCACTGTTTCACACGCTGACGATGCTGTCCTGGAATGGCACTTTCCGGAGTTTGGGATTCGGGAGGAAAAATTGTACGGGAACGAGCGGAAGCACGAGCAGAACCTGGTTGACCTTGCGGCGGGTGACGTGGCCAAAGTCAAGGGAGCAATATCAAGCAAATCAGTTGCCGTTCACACTGTATGCGCCTGAAAGAAGAGGGCTTACATTGCCATCGGCTGCGAATTTCAGGTCTAACTCGTAGGCATGCTCCCCAGCCGGAGAACCGGGATCCTCATACTCTCCATCGGCCCAGCCCCCGGGCGGCATCTCCACCCAAGCGATGTGGCCCCTAATGCTCACTTGAGCTGGCGTAGACGCGAATAATTCGGGTGCCGAAAGCAGCCTCCAGTCAGATCCGGGGGCGATCCGATAAAGGAGTTGGCCCATGGGACGATTTGTGTCTGCAGATACAGGATAGAAAATTGGTTGGTTCCCCTGATTCGTCAGCCGGAAGCGAACAACGTGAGTCCCTCCCCCGGTTGCATTGCTGCCCAGACGGTTCGGCTCCAACTTGCGAGTGACAGACAAATCTATATGGAGATTCGATGGCGACTGCGACTGGTTTCGCCCGGCCACTGGGTTCTTTGCCGCTTGATTGGTAACGAAGAGAATGGCTGCGACTACCAAATAGAAAACTGCGTATTTCAGAAGTTGCCTCCGGTCCTTCGGACCGTCCGCGCCCTCCTGGTTGCGACGTATACCATTGCCGAACGTAAAACGCATCCGAAACTTGTCATTCGTCATCGATGGACTCCGTTCGGCCCGTACTCCGCATGCTCAACTTCCGGTGCGGGGATTGACGTCGTGCTTAGGTCTAGAGTCCGGGGATTGCACGGACGAATTGTTGTCCGAGTAGCCCGTGGCCCGGTTAAGGTTGTCGAAGGGCGTATGGCCTCGTCGACTACGTCGACCTCCGACGAATGCTCAATCACAGTCGCGTTTGGGAACAGACCTCCCAAGACGAGGAACAGCACAATGCCAGCCAGGATCCAACGCTCACGCGGCAACGCGTCCGCCATAATGGTAAACCCCGTACGACGCCTCCCCAAGAAAAGCCGTGAGAACAAGCGAAAGAAGCTAACGGCATTCATCGCGGTGGCAATAGGCAGCAGCAGTCCCGTGAGCGGGTGCGTAGTGAGTGTTCCGTGGATCAACAGGTCTTGAGAGCAGAAACCCAGTGTACCCGGTAGACCGACGAGTGCCAGTCCCAGGATGGCGAACGACACGGCAAGACGTGGGGCGTGTTCGGCTAAGCCCAAATGCTTGCTCGCGCTCAGATTTTCGCCAAAACGAACCTCCAGCAGTCGCAGAATTCCGAAAAGACCCACCGTGGACACCGTGACCACAACCCAGTGCACCAGCGCGCCAGTTATTCCTTCCGCGGTTCGGCTCTCCAGGCCACTCAAGATGCAAGCGGACTGGCTGAGAGCAAGAAAGGCGAGCAACCGGCGCGGCGAGCTCTCTGCCAGGGCTCGAAGGGCAACAAAAACCGCGGTGGCTATAGCTAGATAGGAAAGAACAGGGAACAGATGGTCCGTCTGTGGAAACAGCGGGACAATCAACTTGACGACCAAAAGTGCCCCGAAATGGCCGTTCAGGAGAAGTGCAGTAGGGACCAACGGGCCACTCTCAGCTGCGTCTGCTACCCAGGCTTGGGCGGGGATAATTCCTTTGCGAAAGATCGCGGCGACGATCAGAAGGGCAAATGCTACAACGCCGCCCGGGCTCTGTCCCTTCAGATGAGAAATCGAAGAGACGCCTGTTCTGGCTACCATGAACCCGATAGCGAGAGCGATGGCGAGGCTTGAGGACAGCAGGCCAACCATGGGACGCCACTTACGAGAGCGAAGCCACCCGGCCCACAAGAACGGGACGATAGAGAGAATCCACGCGACCAGCAAAACGAGCAAGTTTCCGGTCGAGTAAGCCAGGAGCGTCGAACCCAAAAGGACGAGGATTCCGCCGATCGTCCCTACCTCCGAATCCCGGCGCGGAAGCAGCACAATTGCGCCAAAAGTGAGGCAGGAAAACAGCAACATCAAGGTTTCGTACAAAGACTCACCTGCGGGAGCCTTCCAAACAAGTACTGTGCTTGCAATCGCGGATAAAAGCGCCGCAATGCAGCCGACGACGCGGGCTTGTCGTCGATAACCTATTACGACGACCGCGGCAAGCCAGGGAGCCGCAACCGAAGCGCTGGTAAAGAAAGAAGTACGGAGAACCCATCCCGGCACGGACATCAATTACTCCTCTGAGCTGGTCCCGACGCGGAGACCTGCACGGCGCGGCCGGGGCGGATCGTAGTCGGGGAGGGCGTGCGGGTGCGATCCTGCCGCGAAAGATAGGCGGAGATTTGCAGCAGCGGGGCAATCACCCAGCGCTCGAGAATTGTATCGAGATGGCCGCGGTCCAGCGCCCAGCGATAGAGCCATAACTGGACCCTCGCCGGCAGCATTTCCTCGATTTGCTTGCCAGTTGCCGAGAGCTCGCCTCCAACGGCAGAGTGCATCTGGTGATAGTCGTGAAGCATAGATGGTGCGCGCAGGTACTGCATGGTGCGAACTGTGGCATTTCCCAGGATGTGAGCGACCGCGAGCCATCGCCATCCGAGCCCGATTTCAATAAACACAATGCCCACTTGCGTCAACGTGGCATAAGCGAGCGATGTCTTGGCGTCGGAGCTAGCACGGCCAACGATAGTTCCATGGATTGCCGTAGTCGCCCCGATCAGAATGACCAAGGCGGACGCGAGCACAGATTGGGCCAGTAACGGTTGCGCACGAAGCAAAAGGTATGCTCCGGCGTGAATCGAGATTGCTCCATAAAAGATGGCGCTTGAAGGGGTGGGTCCTTCCATGGCGCGTGGAAGCCATCCCGAAAAAGGCACTTGGGCAGCTTTTCCGGATGCCGCAAGAAGCAGGAGAAGACAGACAATCACCGCCCGTGCGCCGGTCAGAGTTGGAAAACCGCCAACAAAGGATGCTGTTCCGGCCCAGTGGTGCATGGCGAAGATACCCACAAGCAATCCAATATCACACGCTCGATATATGCCGAAGACGTAGAGTCCGTTTTCGACGGGAGGGCGCCGCTGTTGGAAAAGACCGATCAACAATACCGATGTAATACCGACGATCTCCCATCCCGCGGCCAGGAGGTCGAAGGAACCCGCAGCGAACGCTAGCAAGGATCCGAATGCGAACAGGTGCAGCAAAAGGAAAAACCGCAGGAACCCAGATTCACGATGAAGGTAAGTCGCCGAGAACTGCCCGATCAGTCCGGATAACACCGCCGCCAACGCCAGGAAAGGAACCGAAAGCCGGTCCACCATCAATACCAATGGAAAATGGTAGTTCCCCACTGCAAACCAGCTGCCGAAGGTGACAGTAATATTTGACGCGGACGTGATCTTCCAAACCAGCGCCGCAACTCCAGCGGTGCAGGCGGAGAATGTCAGGCCGGTGATTCCAGACAAGAAGTGCTCGCTTGGGGTCCAGCCAAGCAGCCACAGCAACGCAAACACTGCAAAGATGAGCCCCGGGGCCACCACCACCAAAATCAGAATGTCTTGAAAAGCATTCACCGCAGACGGTCTCCTGTTGCCGTTCGAGGCGTTTGAATCCAGGCCATGGGAAGATGCTGGAGCTTGCCCGCGTACCACTCATGGGAGGAGAGTGCCACTGGCAGGCGTTCCAAGTCCTCGTGGAACTCTTCAAATGCGCCATCCCGACACACGTGGACGCGTGCGGAAGCCGGGTCAATCGTAGCCAGTCGAATCCAGCGGTTCTCGAGAAGTCGCTTTAGTGGAGCGCTGGCGCCGATGACTTTCTCCAGCCGATCCGGAGTGGTCTCGACCACGAAGAGAATCCGGACGGGCTCGTGAATTTCCACCATCTGCCAGGGCAATCCAGTGCGCAAGTCGCTGGCGTGGCCGTCCATGACTCCCATTAAGCTGGTGACGTTGTGTGGCAGTTTCGTCCCGCATCCGTAGCGGTCGTTGTCGACGAACGAAAAGTAGTATTCAAGGCTGATCCCGGCGCAGACGGGCACCGCGGCGGCGAGCAATGCCGAAAGACCTTCATCGCCAGGATCGAGATCGGCGTCATAGGAAACCAGAAACGCACGGCGATCAAGGAAGAGGCCCCGCGTCATGCTGCGACGCCCGACGATGCAGACGGAATTCGTGCAATGCCCATACTCTGGCCGCGGCTGCGCGAGATGCTCACTGCGTTCTTCCACGTGACGAAGCGCGCGTTCCACATCCGCATCTGCAGGGCATGATTCAAACCTCCGGGCACGCTCGAGCGCGTTCTGGGCTCTGGCACGATCAAGCGAGCTGCGAATGAAGTCCAAATCTGGCTGATGGGTTGAGGGGATCGCGTCGAGATCGAAAAGTTCGACGTCGTCGTTGCAGGTATCGTGATAGCCGCCGATGAACCAGGTATCCGGCGGGATATCGATCCCCTTGTTTCGCAACCGGTCGCGCACTTCCTGCCGGTTGGCCATTGCGGCAAAAAGACGTGCGTTCGGCCCGCCGCGGCGCCCGCCGCAGGCACCGCAATCGTGAGCCGACTCGTGTGGATTGTTGAGGCTGCTCGAGCCGTGGCCCAGGATTACCACCAGACGCGCGAAGCCGCGCACCAAGCCAGCCGGACCCAACACGCTCGCCACTCGTCCTGCTTTTTCTTCCGGAGTGAAGCCCATCAACAGACCGGACACTGCACCTTGAGATTGCTTCGTGTTTCTCATCAACGTGAGTTCGGTCCGCGGTTCAGGCAGAAACGCCTGGTTCAGCCAATCGCGCAGCAGTGCAAAACGTCGCGGCGCCAGAAGATTGCCGATCAGAGGCACGGCGGAGAGCAAGCCGAGGGCAGAGGTCGAAAGCCAGCCTCGCAGCAATGTTTTTGAGGAGACAAATGAATTGCGCATGAGCAGCCCAAGAACCCGCCGGCGCCAACGGCGGCTTTCTAACAGTTGGCTGTCTCCGGGTTTTGGCCGTTCCATGACCGCGTGCTCGGGCTTGACCACCACTGGGCAGAGCGCCGCCCCGTGGGGATCATCGATCCCCCTGTAATCCACGGCGACGCCAAAGTATCCGGCGGCACTATACGTCTCCAGGAACGGGTGGGCTTCTTCCAGAGCTCGGCGCATGGATTCCTCCCGTTCGTCGAGACAAAAGAACACCTGCGCGGAGGGTCTTTGCTGTTGATCGAACAAGCCGCGATATTTTCTGTGACTCGCCAAACCTCTGAGGATCTCGCGTTCGTGCGCTCGTTCATAGGCCAAGTGGAGGATTCGCCGGCGCTCCAGCCCGTTGAAGGCTTTGACTTCGCTCGAAAACCTCACCCATTCGGACTCGGAAAGGCTCTGTACTTCCTCGGCGGAGAGTCTTAATACGCGGGCTGCGTCGTAAACGCGTGCAGTGCGGCTCAGACGTCTCCTCTCCTGCGTTTTAAGAGGGGGTTCCTCCGGAATCGGTTCCTCGGCCCCTCGGCCCGCTGCTACCCGCGACATGGTCAGTCGCACGGCCAAGAAGTCCATGAGGGAGCATGGCAGGATTTTGTGTGGTGCCAGAGTGGGATCTTCCTCAAGCTTGTACATCAATCCAGCCCAGCCTGGGAGTGCCAAAAGTTCAGCCTGCAGAATTTCAGGCCATTCAGCTTCTGGGAAAGACCTGCTGTCCAGATAATCCAGAACTGCATCCGCCGCCGTAAAGGCAAGCTGCTCTTGTTTTCTAAACTCCTCGTCCAGTCCGATCAAATACTTGGGAAGAATTCCGCCGCGCCGGGACAACAGCATCCGAACGCTCTCATAAAATCCCTTGTCGCGGTTCGGCATCGGCCAATAGGCTGTGCCTTGATCCAAAAACACTGAGCAAAGCCGGATCAACCAAGGATGGATTACCTCGTCCACCGGCCGAGGCGGAACGGGTTCTTCTTCGTGAGCCACGGTGCGCGCAAAACAAGCTTCGAACAGTGCGCGCAGCGCCGCACGCCGAAAGTCTTTGGCCAGATCACCCTGCTCAGCGCGCCAAACAATGGTTGCTCCATCAAACTCCCTGACGCCCGGCGTAATCATTGCCCGCCACAGCGAACTTCGGCTTAGTCCCACAAAGATGAGGGAATCGGGTTCCCGGTCAAGGACAGCGTCGACATCCACGAACTGGATCCGTCCTCGGGCCAACTCGGCCCGATAGCTCGCTTCGCTCATGTACGGTTCGGCTCCGAACAGTTGCCCCGCCTGCTTGACCGCTTCTTCGAATGGGAGATGTTCGAAGGCATGTAGTGTGTTGTGGTGAACAAAGACTCCGATGGGCCCCTGCCGGGGAAGCAGGTGCGCGCCGTGCTCCACCGCGCGGCGCAATCGATCCAGACGCGTTAAGTTGGTAAGCCTCGTGTCGTTCATCGAATTTCTTGTTCCCTCTTCTTGGGGCAATGCTTGTAACAGCGGCTTTGTCCGAAAACCTCGTCGCCTTTAAAGCAAGAGCGACTTTCCATCTGCAGTGAGACACAGCCGGAATAACTAGCCACCTTGAATGTTTTGCTTCTGTCTGTTTGTCATTTTTCTCGGGTAGGAATAGATGTCGCGAAACAATCAGGCCGAGACTATCCTCGACCTTCGGAACTTGCGACTTCCTGCGTCGGGTAATCTACGTGCCATTTCGCTTCGTCAACAGAAAGCCCACGACTCATGAATTTCAGGATTCCCCTGAGCCGGTACATGTTTCGCGATGAATAGAAAACGCGTCCCGCCTTCGAGACTCCATGATCGATCCCTTTCTTCTCGAAATCATCCAACTGCATGGCAGAGATTTGCAGCTTGTCGAGCAGATGCTCTGCGGGAAAATACATCATCGCTCCTGGCTTAGCCGATTCGTCTTCTTGCCCATATTTACTCGAACCTCTGGCGCATGCGCGAACCTTTATTGCCCCAAGAAGGACTCATCTTCTGGTTACGACGAGTTGCGACAACAAATCCTTCACATCGATCAGATGGTTGTTGAATATTTTCTTGGCGACGTCGAGCAGGTCAAACAACTGGGGATCCCGAACTGAGTAAAACACGTTTTGACCGTCTTTTCTGGCTGCGAGAATATTGCGGTTCCGGAGGACGGCCAACTGTTGGGAGAGATTGCTTTGCTCCACGTTCAGACGAGACCCAAGATCATTCACGCTCATTTCCCCTTTGCGCAGTTCGTCTAGGATTCGGATCCGCAAAGGGTGCGCAAGGGCCTTGAAGAACTCGGCTTTGAACTGGCTGATTTCTGTCATGAATATTCACATATTCTCATATTCGGTGATAGCAGCAAAGGAAGATCGAGTCTGGACAACGCACGCTGGTAACGTCTCGTTTCCGCAAGTCGGCCGCGCGAGATCAGGACCTACTCCCGGGACTCTGAAACGGACTCCGAAGCCTTCAGCCACTGTGCCCCGGGTTTGGCTGATTCCAATCAACAGCATCAGAAGGCACTGCTGATCAAGGAGGAAAATGACAGAGCTGCACATTTGCGACGGAAACTCCGTTTCCTCCGAGATCAATGGTTACTCTTCGTGCTAGTGCCGCTCGAACCGTTAGGTTGCTTGGGGCTTTGGCTGTTTCAGTTTGGCAACTAGACACTCTTCGTGGACGGGTTTTCCATGCTCATTGGTTTTGCAGGCTTTCAGGTCGACGGGTTTGCCACAGAGCGCACAAAGAAAAGAAAGGTTGAGGGTTGGATTGCTCACAGGAGTCACTCCCCAAAAGGAGCAGTCTACCAAAGAACGATCTCAGCGAGTCCCTGACGTCTGCTTTGAGGCGCTAGCGGCTGGAGTCCCCGAGTAACGGTGAGGACATTGCCGAATACGCCGTAGTGCTGGCGGTCATTATGGTGCTGGTTCTCGCCGCAGTTCCAAGACACTTGCGAAGTATCCGGATTTCCGAATCGTGCTCGTCCTGATGAAGCCCGGTTCAGAAATGAAGGAACATCACGCCGACGCTAGGATCTCGATTCAAACAATCCAAGGCAGAGTTCGCATCCAGCTTCCCGACCAAGTCGTCGAGCTCGGCGGCGGAGAATTAATGTGCCTGGAATCCGGCATTCATCACGATGTGAACGCACTCGAGGAGAGTGCATTTCTCATTACAGTTTCCTGGCCGGGAGGAAGTGCGGAAGAGCGACACGCGATGAGGTGATTGCCGCATCATCACGCTCGATACAACAGAGGAGGCTTCCATGGCTGCTCAAGAGATTTCTTTATCGGGTTTCCGAACTAAATTGTTGAACCGCAGCAGCGTCGCCGAGGGCACCATGGCCTTTCACTTCGCCAAGCCCTCAGGGTTCACCTTCAAAGCTGGACAGGCGGCGGATCTTACACTGCTTGATCCGCGCGAAACCGAC
>Ga0187872_10003138_pt1 | contig 13657 bp, 15 predicted proteins | sample June2016WEW_16_4_FD_132973 | JGI IMG/M metagenome (GOLD analysis project Ga0187872, IMG submission 132973) | Peatland microbial communities from SPRUCE experiment site at the Marcell Experimental Forest, Minnesota, USA - June2016WEW_16_40 | ecosystem: Environmental > Terrestrial > Soil >...
CAGGAATTTCCACGACAACTGGAGCGCGATCGCGTCGAGCTACGGCGACCGCTTCTACCGCATGTGGAAGTATTATCTGCTTTCGAGCGCCGGTTCGTTCCGCTGCCGCATGTTGCAGCAGTGGATGATCGTCCTCTGCCGCTAGCCGGCCCTTGGCAGTTGCGTACCTTCGGCGTGGGTTTTTCGGGTGCGCATGCTGCGATAGAGTCAGCGCAAAAGTGTGCGCTCCGCGCATTGATCTTGATGTCGCGGCTGAAGCCGCGACCCACAAGGACTAAGTCCCGCTGCACTGTGCAAACCGTGCTTGATGTGTGTTAGGAAGTCACGCGATGTCACGCCGAGGTACCCGACCCTTGATTTGCAAGGGTGGGACATTTTCAGACCACACAGGAGGGAGACGACCCTTGTCGGATCGTCACTTCTTCCCGTACGCGCCCTTGTACCACTCCCAGGTGCGCTTCAGTCCATCCTCGAAATGAACGCGAGGCTCGTAGCCGAGGACCTTCCGTGCGAGCGTAATATCCGCCTGCGAATCCCGAATGTCGCCCGCCCGCGGCGGGTCGTATTTCGCCTGGACTTTTTTGCCGGTAATCTTCGCGAGCAGCTTCAATACCTCGTTCAGCGTAATCCGCGCGCCCGTGCCGCCGTTGAAAACTTTCCCGGACGCGGCGCTGGCCTCGCACGCCCGCAGCGTCTCGTCCACCACGTTGTCGATGTACGTGAAGTCGCGCGATTGTTCGCCGTCACCATAGACGACGGGCGATTCGCCCTCCAGAATCGCGAGCATGAAACGCGACAGCACGCCGGAATACTGCGACGTCGGATCCTGCCGCGGCCCGAAAACGTTGAAGTAGCGCACCGATGCGTTTTCGAGGCCGTAAACGCGCCCGAAAACCTGCGCGTAAAGTTCGCCGACGAACTTTGTCACGCCGTACGGCGAAATCGGCTCGGGCTGCATCGTCTCGGTCTTCGGCAGCGTCGGCGTCTCTCCGTAGGCGGACGACGACGCGGCGTACACGATTCGCTTCACCTTCGCGTCGCGCGCCGCCACCAGCACGTTCAGCGTCCCGTCGATGTTCACTTTGTTCGTCTCGAGCGGATCCTTCACCGACTTCGGCACGGACGTCCGCGCCGCCAGATGAATCACGTAATCCGCTCCCTTGCACGCCGCCTGCGCCTCCGCCAGATCGGTGATGCTGCCCGCGCGAAAATCGATCTTGCCGCGCACGCCCGCGAGGTTCGCTTCCTTCCCTGTGGAAAGATCGTCGAGCACGACGACCGAATGCCCCCGGCGCACGAGTTCGTCCACCATGTTCGAGCCGATGAAGCCGGCGCCTCCCGTCACCAGGTAGCGCATCCGGAAAATCCTCCTCTGAGGAAAACAGGCGATACGAGCCGCCCGATTCCGCAACGAGCCTCGGGATGTGATGATTACGTCGTGCCTTTCAGGTACGCTTGACTATAGCCCGGCGCATCGCGGGTGGGCAAGAATCACCGCCCGCGCCCGTGCTCGCACCACAACATCCATGAACGCAAACCGCCAGCGTGGCGCAATTTTTCTGACCGCGGCCGGACTCACAGCTGCGCTCGCACTGCTTCCGGCGTCGCCCGGTTTCGCCCAGCGCGCTGCGACTTCGCAAGCATCTCTGCACAACAAAACGACGAAGCCTCAGCCCGACCCGCCCGCGAAACCACTGGCCGTGCCGTTTCGCGCCGGCGAAACGCTGAACTATCGCGTCGCCTGGGCCGCACTTTCGAGCGCCGCCTCCGTGGAGCTTGCGGTGCCCGAACAGCGCGACCTCTTCGGCTACACGACGTGGCATTTCCGCGCTCTCGCGCACACGATCAGCCCCGTGCGCTCGCTCTTCGCGATCGACGATCGGTTCGATTCCTACACCGACTCGTCGACGCTCGAAAGCCGCCAGTACGAGACGCATCTCGACGAGATGGGAAAAATTGAGGACCAGGTTTTTCACTTTCTCCCGTCCGGCGAAGCGTCCCGCGCGCCCGGACCCAGCGTCGTGGTCCTGCCGGGGACGCGCGATCCGCTCGGCATGCTCTACGCGCTGCGCCGCGTCGATTGGGACCACGCGCCTGAATTCCGCGGCCCCGTCTATGACGGCCGCGACATCTACGAAGTCCGCGCCCAGCGCGAAGCTGCAAGTGAACCCGTGAAAGTTGCCGCCGGCAGCTTTTTCGCGTCGCGCGTTTCGGTCGCCGTCTTCCAGCGCGAAAAGGAAATCTCGGCCGTCCACTTCACCGTCTGGTTCGCGAACGACGCTTCGCGCGCACCCGTCGTGATGCAGGCGCAGCTTCCGTTCGGCAGCCTTCGCGCCGAGCTCATCTCCGCGTCAGAATAGTTGTGGATTTGGCCGCGATGGCGGCGGGGGCCCGTCAGTTGTCCGGCACGACCCAATCGTCCGGCGGAAAGTCGATCTGCCAGAACGACGGCGACGGCTTGACGAATTCGATTCCGACTTCCGCCCTGCCCGCGAGCGGAGTTCCCGCATGGACGATGCGGCATTCGCAGGACTGGTTCGTCAACTTGCTCGACACCGTGACGATCTGATCGAGGGCCACGGACGCCTGCAGCGAAATCAGCGCGCCGTGCGCGTTGACGACCAGCGTGCGCGTCTGCTCGGCGAATTCCTCGTCGCCGGCCGTCCTGCCACTCACGCGAATCGGCACGCTGAGCAGGACGCGCATGCTGCGGCGGCGGCTGGGATCGAGGCCACGGGCCTGTTTATCCTGATGGGTGGCGGCTTGGGCGTCCATAATATAGTACGTTAGTTCTGAGGTACTCCCGCTGCAATAGAACTATCGTTCTGCGGCGTGTTTGAGTAAACAGCGGGGTACCCAGCGGCGGCCGCCTCAGCACGGCACGATTTTTTCGCGCCCCTGCTTCACGCGGCGGGTGGCGTTGCGGGTATCCACGACGAGCTTGGCGTTGTTCACGATGGCGTCGTAGTCGTAGCTCGAGTGATCGGTCGCGATCAAGACGCAGTCGTACGCGGCCACGACGGCGGGCGTCAGCTCGACCGACCGCTTGTTCGAGAAATCGTAGTGGCGCATCTTGTGCAGCGCCGGGAAGTACGGGTCGTTGTAGTCGAGATTCGCGCCGCGCGCGGCGAGCAGCTCGAGCAGCTTCAGCGACGGCGATTCGCGCAGGTCGTCCACGTCCTTCTTGTACGCCACGCCGAGCAGCAGAATCTTCGAGCCCTTGATGCTTTTCTGCCGGTCGTTCAGCGCGGACGCCACGGCGTTCACCACGTGATACGGCATCTCGGTATTGATTTCTCCGGCCAGCTCGATGAAGCGCGTCGCGAAGTCGTATTCGCGCGCCTTCCACGACAGATAGTACGGATCGACCGGAATGCAGTGCCCGCCGAGTCCCGGCCCGGGATAGAACGGCATGAAGCCGAAGGGCTTCGTCGCCGCGCTGTCGATCACTTCCCAGATGTCGAGGTCCATGCGCAGGCAGAGCTGCTTCAGCTCGTTGACCATCGCGATATTCACGCAGCGGAAGATGTTTTCGAGCAGCTTCACCATTTCCGCGGCCCGAGTGGACGTCACCGGCACCACGCGCGACACGATCTGCGCGTAGAGGCTCATCGCCGCGCGCCCGCTCGGAGGATTGATGCCGCCGACGACCTTCGGAATCTGCGCCAGGCCGTACTGCTTGTTGCCGGGATCTTCGCGCTCGGGCGAAAACGCGAGGTAAAAGTCCGTCGCGATGTTTTCCGCGGCGGGGCCTCGCGCGATCGGGCACTTCATCCCGCCCTTTTCCCCACCCTTCTCGAGGATCGGCAGGACCAGTTCTTCCGTCGTGCCGGGATACGTCGTGCTCTCGAGGACGATCAACTGGCTCCGCTGGAGATTCGGCGCAATGGCTTTCGCGGTCTGCTCGACGTACGTCAGATCGGGCTCGCGCCGCTCGTCGAGAGGCGTCGGGACGCAGATCAGAACCGCGTCCATCTGCTTCAGGACGCGGAAATCGGTGGTGGCGCTGAAATGCTTGCCCTGGACGTGCTGCCGGATCTTCTCCGCCGGGATGTGCTGGATGTACGACTGCCCCGCGTTCAGCTTTTCGACTTTGCTCTCGTCGAGGTCGAATCCCGTCACCCGGTGGCCCACGTCCGCAAAACGCAGCGCGAGCGGCAGTCCCACATAGCCGCACCCGATAATCCCGATCTGAATGCCCTTGCCTGCAAAGAACTCCGGCTTGCGCTCCGTGCTCATCCGTTCCCTCTCCCGTCTGTTGCCGTTCCCACGATTGGCGAAGAGAAAGCATAGCAGGAACCCAAACGGCATAGGAAGCCGCCTCCGGCCCATGTGCTCAATCGCGATATCGGGGGTTTTGCGGTCATCTTTTCGCCTCGGGAAGGCATTTGGACACCCTTCGAGTTTGTGACGATCTGCGGGGGTCGTCGCCCTTTGTTTTCAATAGCTTGGCGGGCGTTTTGTTCGACACGCTGTGACGATTAGATCGCACGGATTGGGCGGCCGGGGGACGTACGACTACATCGGCTGAAGAGAAGATCACGTGCTTGGGCGGCTCGTTGCATTCGCCGGCGTCGTTGATCCGGGCAAACTCGTGGATCGCGCGAATCACGGTATCCGCTCCGCCGATATCGGCAAGCTCGACGCGCTGAATGATGTGGCCGAGCGCGAAGCGGAGGTTGCGATTACGGCGCGCGAAAAGATTGAAGGCGTGGGCGTGGCGATAGAGGGAGCGGCGCTCGATATCGTAAACGCGCTCGATGGCGATGAGGCTGTGCCAGTGGATGAATTCCTCCTCGATGGCGTCGCGGTCGGGGTGATGGCAGATGGTGCAGCGGCGCTCGTGATGCGAGAGGGACGAGGTTTGGGAAACGGGCTGCGAAGGGCGGGGCTCGATGTGCGACGACTGCGGGGCGAGTGTCCCAGGGGCCTCGACCAGCGGAGCCCCCTGGCCGGGCAGGTTGCCGGAAGCGTCGACGGGGCAGGCGGGCGGCTGTTCCGCGGGATCAGCGTACCGCAAGGCTGCGGCGAGCGCAGTGAAGGCCGGCGGGTTTGTGGCGGAAAATTTTGGTCTGCTCATGTTCAATCACCTCGATTGACGCTAGCACGAAAGAAACAGGCGGCTTCGCGTAAAGAAAGGACAAAAAAAGTACAAGGCATAGTACTGGCCGAAAGGACAGGTGTCGCAGTCGTTGCGTATTTCGTGAGGTTCTATTGACACCCGTCGCCTGAATATAGGATTCCTATATTCTAATACAGGAGTCCTATACTGTGACCAAGCGAATTGACTCGAAGATTACACGGGGCAGCACGGAACTGGCGATACTGGCGCTGCTCGCCAAGGAACCGCTCTACGGCTTCGAGATTGCGAAGCGCATTGAGGAAGAAAGCGGGGGCGCGCTGCGGTTCCGGCTCGCGTCGCTTTACCCCATGCTCTACGAACTCGAAAAGCGCGGTTTGGTGAAAGGCCACTGGGAGGCCAATCGCGCAGGGCGCGACCGGCGCTACTACGGCCTGACGGCGACGGGACGGAAGAAGCTCGCGCCGCTGCGCCGGGAGTGGCGATTCTTTTTCCGGGCGCTCGACCGCCTGGCGGGGGTGACACGTGCGTGACTGGAAGATGCTGGTACGCGAACGGATGAGCCGACAAGGCGCGGGACTTGCGCCGCCCGACGAAGTGATGGCGGAGCTGGCCGGACATCTCGAGGACTGCTACGAAGCGTTGCGCGCGCAGGGCGTCTGCGAATCCGAAGCGATCGAGCGCACGGTCGGCGAGATCGGGGATTCGCGGCAACTGGCGCGTGGGATTCGCCGTGCCAAGCGGCCGGGGGAAGCGATGAACGATCGAACGAAACAGCTATGGCTGCCGGGGCTTGCGAGCCTGACGGCAGCTAACGTTCTCCTGATGATCTTCACTCGAATCAGCCTGGATCCCCGGCTGGTGGCCGAGCGATCAACCGCGTGGTTTCCGGGACTGGCTCTGGTGGCGGCGTACTCGCCGTGGGTGGCCGCACAGCCGCTTGTCGGCGCGCTGGGAGCGTGGCTTTCGCACCGCGCCGGTGGCGGGCGCGCGACGCGGCTCTGCGCGGGGCTGTTTCCATCGATCGTGATGCTCGCCTGCTGGGGCTTGTTCATTCCGGCGAGCGCGGCCGTCGAGAGGCACGCATGGGTGGCGGGTCATCCGATCTATATCGCGTTGGGCGCGCTCGTATGGGTCGCGCCCGCCATGATGGGACTGCTCCTCGGCTCGCTGCCGTTTCTGGGCATTCGCGATTTGCCGAGTCCGGGCGCGACGTCGCCGTGCCCGACGAGAACATGACAAGCCCGGCCATTGAAGTACGCGACCTGGAGAAGACGTACCGCACGTTTCGAGGGAAGACGGTGAGCGCATTGCAGGGCGTTTCGCTGTGCGTCGAGCCGGGCACGATTTTCGGGCTGATCGGGCAGAACGGCGCGGGGAAGACGACACTCATCAAGATTCTGCTCGGGCTCGCAACGCCTACGGCCGGGGCCGCGCGCCTGCTGGGCAGTTCGCCCAGAGATCCCGCGGCGCGGCGGCGCGTGGGCTACCTGCCGGAGCAGATGCGCCTGCCGGACTATTTTCAGGCGGAGAATTTTCTGCGGTACATGGGGCGGCTGAACGGAGTGGATCGCGCGGCGATGAAGCAGCGCATTCCGGCGCTGATCGAACGAGTCGGGCTCGCGGATGCGCGAGGGCCGGTGAAGGCGTATTCGAAAGGCATGCAGCAGCGGCTCGGGCTGGCGCAGGCGCTGGTAAACGATCCGGAGGTGCTCTTTCTCGACGAGCCGACCGACGGGCTCGATCCGCTGGGGCGCAAGGATGTGCGCGACCTGCTGGCTCAACTGCGCGCCGAGGGCAAAACGATTTTCCTGAACTCGCACCTGCTTTCGGAGATCGAGCTGGTGTGCGACCGGATCGTCATCCTGAACAAGGGCGAGGTAGCGCGCGCGGCGACGCCGGAGGAATTCACGCGTGGGACGGGCGAGTATCTGGTGCGCGTGGCGGCAGCGGACGACGCCGTGCGGGCGGCCACAGCGGCGGTCGCCGGGCATGGCGCGGCGCAATGGGAGCAAAACACGCTGCGATTCGCGCCGCGCGACCGGGCGCAGCTCAATTCCCTGCTTGACCGACTGCGCGGCGTGCCGGTGGAGATCGAGTCGGTCGAGCCGGTAAGGCTGTCGCTCGAGGATTTTTTCCTGCAAGTCGTGAGCGGGCAGGAACCGTGATGTTCGCAACGTATCTGAATTCGCTCCACGAGAGCATGAGCCGCCGCGTGGCGCTCGTGCTTTTCGGCGTGGCAATTCTGGTCGCGGTCGCTTTCAACGCGGTGGTACACGTCCGGACACTCGCCGATGGCGCAACGACGATTGTTGTCGGCACGCAATCACCGGCGCCTCCGGTGATCGCTGTGCCGAGCGTGCTCGAATCGGACCTGCGCGCGACGGGCTCGCTGTGGCTGCTGCTGGCGATTTTCGCGGCGGCACCGCTGCTGACGGCGACGCTCGAAAAGGGCTGGCTCGAATTGACGTTTTCGAAAGGGACCGCGCGATGGAGGATTTTTCTGGGGCGATTTGTAGCGAGCCTGACGCTGTATTCGATGACGTTCGTGGTGGCCACTTTGCCGGTGGCGCTGCGGCTGTGGTGGATGACCGGCATCGGGACGTGGCAGGTGGGCGTCGCGCTGGTGATCCAGACTTTCAGTTTCGCGGCGCTGCTGGCGGTGACGGCGCTGGTGACACTGCCGCAGAAGGGCGTGGCGCTGCCGATCATCGCGTCGGTGGCGATCTGGTTGCTGTCGCCTTCGCTCGCGATGCGGCAAGAGACGTTCTACCGGATTTTCTCGTCGCATCTGGCGCGCGGGATCGTCGACTGGGCGTACCGGATTCTGCCGAAGTGCTCCGAGCTCGAGGACCTGTGCGTTTCGTTCATACAAGGAGGCGCGATCGCGTCGTGGTGGCCGATCTGGTCGACAGGGGTGTTTACGCTGGCGGTGCTGGGGCTGACGCTCTGGCTGCTGGAGCGCAAGTCGTTCTAGCGGAAGATGCCGCGGTGCATCTTAGTCGCGGCTTTGATGGCCTCAGGGGCTAAAGCCCCCATTTTTTGCGTTCTCTTATGTCGGAGCTAAAGCTCCGACCCCCTAAAAACCTTCCAGGAGACAGGCTCTAGTAGTCCCGGTGGACGGTGTCGGGCGAGAAGGCCGGGAGGCAAACGGAGACGTACTCGGCGCCGTCGGGAGTCGAGTACTGCACCCATTCGCCGCGATGGGCGATCACGGCCTGACCGGCGGGGACGTCGATGGCGCCGCCCTTGTGCGTGACGCGCAGCGAGCCGTGCAGGACGAGCGTGTATTCGTCGAAGTCGGGCGTCTGGCCGGGCTCGACCCAGCCCGCGGGGCTGCGCATGTGCGCGACGCTCAGCGCCGCGGTCTTCGAGTTTACGCGGCCCACGTATTCGTCGATCATCTTCGGCTTGCTGCCCGCGGCTTGCACGCGCGTCGGCTGGGGGATCAGGGTCGGCATGGTCACCTTCCGTTGGATCTACTACTCAAGATTTATCACAGAGCGCAGCACTGCCAAAGGGTGAACCAATGCGAGAGTCGAAGAAACAGCAGATCCCTCACCTCCATCCGCAAAAAACGCGGCTGGGTTCGGGTCCGGTGTCGGGACTCCGGTGGAGTCCGCCGGACTCCTGAAACCGGAGATGACAGCTTGCGAAGAATGACGATTCCTCAAATTAGGACACTACCCGAATCGGGAATGCGGCGGTGCCCCCGGCTTCCCAAGCGGCGCGATAAATCGTGCGGAATCTGCGCGACGGAAAAAGCGGCGCGCGCTTCCACTGGCCGCGGAATTGCCTGCGAAGATGGCATGGGACCGCAGGCATCGCCGGCATCTCTACTCGGGCGCGGATTGCTCGCGCTGCTGCTGGCCGCGCTGTTGGTGCAGGCGGCGCGCGAGGCGGTGGCGAGCCGGCTTGCAGCACGGAATTCGCTCGACGGAATCCGGCGGGCCGAACGGTGGGACCCGTCGAACCCGGAGTATCCGGCGCGGTTTGGGCGCGCGCTCGCAGCCGATCCGGCGGATGCCGATCCGCGGGAGGTTGCGCACGCGTTCGAAACGGCTGCGCGCCTCGGGCCGCATCGAGCGGAAAACTGGGCCGGGCTGGGCGAGGCGCTCGACCTCGCGGGAGATTCCGCGGGCGCGGCCCGCGCGTACGAGCGCGCGCTGGAGCTTTTTCCAAGGTCGCCCGCGATCAACTGGCAATTCGCGAATTTCCTGATTCGCGCGGGCGACGCGACGCAAGCGGCGGCGCCGCTGCGCGCGGCGATCGAGGGCGACGCGACCCTGCGGATGGGCGCGTTCGATCTCGAGTGGCGCGCCGGGATGCCGCCCGAGGAGATTCTGGCGATCGTTCCCGCGCGGCAGGAAATCCTCTCGGCCTACCTCGACTATCTGGTGCGCACCGAGCGGCTGGACGCGGCGGCGGACGCGTGGCGGCGGCTGATCGCGTCGCCGGACGCGTTCGACATGGACGCGGCGCTGCGGTATTTCGACGCGCTGCTCCACGCGCATCGCGTGGACGCGCTCGAGGCCCTGTGGGCCGACCTCGCGCGACACGATCCCGCGCGCGTCCACGCGGCGGACGGCGCCAACCGGATCACGAACGGCGGATTCGAGGACGCGGTGCTCGGCGGCGGGTTCGACTGGCGCATCGTGCCGATCGACGGCGCCGAAGCGGAGATCGACACGGAAACCGTGCACGGCGGGTCGCGCTCGCTCTGCGTGCGATTCGACGGAAAGCACAATCTCGCTTTCGGGCACGTGGCGCAGTACGCGGCAGTCGAGCCGGATACGGCCTACCGGCTGACCGCGTGGGTCCGCACCGAGGGAATCACGACGGACAGCGGGCCGCGCATCGGGGTGTACGACCCGTTAGACCGCGCGGCGCTTTCGGCGGAGACCGGGAACCTGACGGGAACCGCGGCGTGGCAGGAGCAGACGCTCGAATTCCGCACGCCGCCCGAGACGCGGATCGTGATCGTGCAGGTGGTGCGGCCGCCGAGCCGGAAGCTCGACAATCAGATCGCCGGAACGCTGTGGCTCGACGACGTCAGCCTGAGCCCGATCCCTTGACGGGAAGATCGACCGGGAGATCCATCTCCCATTCGGCCGCAGCGGGAATTTCGTCAGGTGTTTCCGCGACCGGGCGCGGATGTGCGCCCGGTTTCGAGGCCGCTGCGCCGGCATGCCCCGCGCGCTTTTCGTGCGCGGCCGCGCGCTCGTCGAGCGACATCGCGTAGCCCATGCCGAGGACGACGGCGAAGACCAGGGCGTTTGCGGGGATATAGAGGTTGAAGTCCGCGACACTGTGCGCGAGGAGCGCGGCGGTGGCTCCGAGCGAGCCGAGCGCAAGCGACCGCGCAAGGCTCGAGGTCGCGCGCAGAGCGGCCTGAAGAGTTCGAAACGCGAGCCAGAAGATCATCGCGAAGAGAAGCGCGGCGCACGGCAGGCCGAGTTCGGCGGCAAGCTCGACATAGTCGTTGTGGGCGTGGTCGGCGACGTAGATAAGCCCGACGCGCTGCACCCACGTGAAGGCGTACTGGAAGCAGCCGAGGCCGACGCCGGTCCAGGGGTGCGCGCGGATCAGCTCGGCCGAATTCTTCCAGAGCGCCATGCGGCCCTCGGTTGCGTTCGCGAGCGGCTCGTTCTGCGGCAACTGCTCGAAACGCTCGACGACGGGCCCGACGCCGACCCAGGCGGCCGTCGCCACGCCGCCCGCCAGCAGGAGCACGATCAGCGCCGCGGGAAGGGGCGCGCGCCGCCTGCCGATCCAGACGACGGCGGCCATCGCGCCGAGAGATACGAGCACGGAGATCATGCCCATCCGCGAGAACGAAAACACGATGGCAACGAGCAGCACGATCGCGGCGAGCAGCAGCAGGAAACATTTCCGCAGTTCCGGGTCGGTGAGATGGTCGAAAAGGGCGCGCAGCGAACGGCGGCGGAAACGGCGGGACTTCTGCCAGTGATAAAACGCGAGGCCGAGCGCAAGCGGAAGAATCATTTCGAGAAGGCCGGCATAGTGGTTGTGCACTTTCATGGACACGCCTCCTCTTTGATTTTTTGCGGAAACATCACTGTGGGCCGAGACTCGTACTAGTTCTCCAATTCCGAAAGTGAAACTCGCTCGCGCGGTTTCAACCGTGTACTTGCAAGACCTTAGCCAATCCGGCCTCGCCGCGCTGGATGCCTCCCGTTACTCCGTTGTTATCCCTTTTCGGCTGCGTTATCCTGCGTCTTCGATGATCGACATTCATTGCCACATACTTCCGAACCTCGATGACGGCGCAGACTCGCTCGAAACTGCCTGTGCCATGGCGGAAATGGCCATCGAGGACGGAATTACCCACGTGATCGGTACCCCTCACGCGAGCCCGGCACATGCTTTTGTTCCCGAATTGGTAAAGCAGCGCCGGGATGAAATTCAGGCGCGGTTCGAAGGGCGGCTTGTGATTGCCACCGGATGCGACTTCCACCTGAGCTTTGAGAACCTACAGGAAATCCGCCAGGAGCCGACGCGGTTCACGCTCAACCAGGAGAGCTACCTTTTGGTCGAATTCGCCGACTACTCGATTCCGCCGTCGCTCGACCAGGCGCTCCACCAATTGCAGCTCGCCGGGCTTCGCCCGATCGTCACTCATCCCGAGCGCAATCCGCTGATTCGCGCCCAACCCGAGCGCCTCTTTCGCTGGTTGCGGCAGGGCTGTTACGCGCAGGTGACGGCGCAGTCGCTGCTCGGAAAGTTCGGAAAAGTGGCGCAGGACGTCGCGGAGGAGTGGCTCGGTCTTGGCGCGGTGCATTTCCTTGCCAGCGACGCGCACAACGTGACATCGCGCCCGCTTCGCTTGAAGGAAACCTTCGATCTGGTAGCGGGCAGGTGGGGCGAAGACGTGGCTTGCGCACTGCTGATCGCGAATCCCCTGGCGGCATTCGAAGGAGGCCCGCTGCCCTACGTCCCCGAACTGCCGGACGGCTTGGGCGCGAGCGAATCCGGCGCGAGAGGGCCGGCGCGCCGCAAGCGTTTCCTTTTCTTTTAGGGGATTTTCAGCGGCCTGATTGGTGACTTGGCCGGCGGCGAGTGCGCGGCTTTTTTGCTGTGCCGATCGCGTCGGCCAGCGCGCGCCACGAAAAAGGTTCGTTCTTTTTCTCCTGAATCCTTCTCGCGGCGATTTCGCGGACCAGCCATTCCTGCCGCTTGGCCGTCCTCTCGGACAAAATCGGATCGATCCCCACATCGGCGAGCGCCAGCGCGGCCTCGCGCATTTCGGCGGCGCGCCGGCGTCCATGCTCAGCCACGCGGCTAATGAGGTAGTCGGGCAGACCGGCCTTCCATCCCATTGCGGGGTACGTCCCATCGAGCGACGCCAGCACGGCGTCCTCTGCGCCGTAGCGCCGCGCAGCAAACAGGCCTTCGATCGCCAGCGCTTCCAAGCCCTTGATCAAGACGCTGCGGCACATCTTCACGGCAGACGCCACTCCGATCTGGTCACTCACCGGGGTCGCGTTCATGCCGATCGACTGTAAGCGCGCAGCAAGTTCGGCGGCATGGGTTCCGCCGAGCAGCATCGGAACTTTGAGGCGCTGCGGCGGAACGGGCGCCATCACCGCGGCCTCGACGAAGTGCCCCTTCCCTTTCTCGACCCGGCGCGCCTCGATACGCTTCGTCTCCGGCGAAACGGAGTTGATGTCGAGGAAAAACTGACCGGCGCGGAGAAGCGGCGCGGCCTCCCTTGCGACACTCGCCGCCGAGGAAGCCGTGACCGCGGAGATGACAAGCTCGGCGTCGCGCAGACATTCCCGCAGGCTCTCCGTCGTGTGTACGCCGCAGTCGCGGGCTTTCGCAAGCATCGCCCGACGCGCTTTTTTCGAGCGAAGCAAAATATCCCACACGGACACATCGATGCCCTGCTTTGCGAAGTCGCGCCCGAAGATTCCGCCGGCTTCGCCGAAGCCGACGAGCGCAATCCGTTGAATGGAGCCGCTGGCCATGTGCTGTTTCACGTATGAAGGGAAATCCCGCCGCGCCGCTCCGCAAAGCGCCAGCCGTTTCTCGTCCGTATGTAGCGGTCGTGGTAGGTGCCCATCAACTGTTTGGGAGATGCCTTTCGTCCCTCGGGCGTCTCGGGCTCGGCCGCGTCAGTGGTAAAGAGCAGGACGCGGCACGTTCCCACGGCGGTATCCGCGGTCTCCAGGCGTATGCGGATATTGGAGATGATGTGGTGCGTCAGCCGGTTGCGGGGGCGCGATGTAAACATAGCGACGATCTCATCGACTCCGCGAATGTTCTCTTGCGGGCTCGTGGGACGGGCGAAAACTGCATCTTCGGCGAAGATGTCGCGCAGGCGAACGTAGTCCTGACTATCGACGATCTCGGCGTATTCGATCGCCAGGGCGCTGCACGCCAGCTCCGCGTTTCGTATCTCGGTTTCGTTGAGCTGAGTCACAACGAACCTCGCACATCTCAGCGATATTCGAGTCCGAGCTCCGCAATCTTCGCTCGCAGGCCGTAGATATCCAGGCCAAGCTCGCCGCGGGCCAGCTTCTCGCGCACGGCGTCTTCCTTGCGCACTCGCTC
>Ga0187872_10003146_pt1 | contig 13624 bp, 13 predicted proteins | sample June2016WEW_16_4_FD_132973 | JGI IMG/M metagenome (GOLD analysis project Ga0187872, IMG submission 132973) | Peatland microbial communities from SPRUCE experiment site at the Marcell Experimental Forest, Minnesota, USA - June2016WEW_16_40 | ecosystem: Environmental > Terrestrial > Soil >...
CCTGCCGGATGTCTGCCATTACCACTTTCATTCCGGCGTTAACAAATGCTTTGGCCATGCCGAGACCGATGCCGCTCGCTCCGCCAGTAATAAATGCAGCTTTCCCTTCTACGTTTTCCATGGGTCGCCTATCATACTTCAATGATGTGTTGACAACAATCTGCCAGCGCGATTATATAGCATGGGCAATGTAGGTGAGGGAGAATCAGGCCATGGCCAAATTTCCCAAGCTCCCGATGTTCGAAGGCATCAACGCACCCAGCCGGATCGAAGTGGACATTCACGATCTCGAAGTCGATGGTGACATCCCGGACGATCTCGATGGAGCCTTCTACCGTGTGGCGCCTGATCCGCAATATCCGCCGCGATTTCTAAACGACATCCCGTTCAACGGCGACGGTAATGGCACAAGCAACCTGGTCAGGCATTCAAGGCAGGCGAGCCTTTGTACGAAATCGAAACCGAAAAAGTGAACCAGGAAATCACAGCGGTATCGGATGGAACGATGATCGAGATCTTCGTCCGTGAGGCTGAGATTGTGAAAGTAGGTGGTCAGGTTTGCGCGGTGGACTTGTAGTCACAAAAGAGGATTTGAGGAGGTAGGACGTCATGAATAGACGAAAGATGTTGGCGTTATTGGGAGTCAGCCCGGCGATCGTGGCGGGAGCTCCAGCGCACGCAGAAACGGGTCCGAGAGACATTGCGGAAGGCTCTTCTGTCGGCTGCGATGGCCCGATCACAGTGATGAACCCGGGAATGCCAAACAAGTTGGCAACACGGTACCCTCTGGCGCCGCCGCTCGATAATCTCGAGAACAAAACGATCTACATGATCAACCTTTCCTGGGAGGGTCCGGATGCCGGCAACTACTTCTACGGAGCGATGACGGAGTGGCTCACCCAGCGCTATCCGGGCATCAAGACGGTCGTGAAGATAACAGCCGACGGCATGTTTGGTCTCGATCCCGCGATCCTGAAGGAAATGACCGCGAGGAAAGCCGATGGAGCGATCGTCGGCGTCGCTGGTTGAAACGGCTGCTGCGCGGCCGTGAGCCGCTGGGCAAAACAGATCCAGACGCAGCTGAAGATTCCTGCGATCGGAATTGCTTCGACGAACGTGGTGCATTACGCCACCGACTACGACTTCAAGTACAGCAACGGCATGCCCGTTCGCTACATCGCGGTGCCATTTCCTTTCACCGGGCAGCCGCGCGCGGTGGACGTGGGATACGTAACCGGCAAGGATATGCTGACCAGCCAGCCTTTGATGACCGCCGTGATCAAGGCGCTGACCAATCCTCTGACTGCCGAGGAAAGAATTTCCGGTGCGCCGCCGGACCAGGCCGGCGATTCGAGGCTCCTTCCGAGCGACACGGAAGAGAATCTCCGGCGTCTGTTCGAAGACAAAGGCTGGACCGATTACAATTGGATTAATCTCCCCACCGAAAAACGTGTCAGTGAAATGCTCAAAGGTACCAGCCGCAAGTCGGATGAGGTGATTAAGACGATCGACATCACCGGTGGTCAGCGGCAACTCACCGTCGAAAAGGTGGCCATCACTGCGGTCATGGCGGGAGCCTCGCCCGAGCACTTTCCGTTGATTCTTGCTCTCTCGACGCAAGCGCCCTTCGGCAACTCGACCAGCTCGATGGCGAATATGATTGTGATCAATGGCCCAATCCGCAAGCGACTCAACTTCAATTGCGGGACAAATGCCTTGGGTCCGTACAACCGGTCAAACGCGGTCGTGGGTCGCGCCTTCACTATCGTCTCGAAAATCGTGGGCGATCTCCGCAACAACGTCAATGCTTGGGAGAGTCTCGGTAGCAACTTGCAATACAACAATCTCTGTTTTGCCGAGAACGAAGAGAATCTGCCGGAAGGTTGGGATCCACTGCACGTTCAAATGGGCTTCAAGCCCACTGACGACGTCGTTTCAGTTGGGATCGGATGGACCAGCATATCGAGCGTCGGAGGCAGCCAAAGCCTCTATCCAACTCATTTCCTGATGAGAGACTACATGCGCTCGCTTTCCGCGTCCGGATCTGCTGCGACGATCTTGATGGATCCCACCGTCGCGGCCTTGCTCAAAGACACGCATGGTTTCGCGAGCAAGACTCACTTGAGCGAGTGGTTCTCGCAGAATGTCGAAAAGACGGCCGGGTCCTTCTGGGGAAATGGCGTCATACAGAGCACGGCCGTTCCGTTTGCCCTGCAAGGTCTCGAGCCGTATGCGAGTTGGAAAAAGCTGCCGGAAGACACCCTCATCAAGCCTTTCACCAACCCCGGGGCGATTCGTGTGGTCGTCACCGGCGGGAAGATTCAGACCACTTGGTTCGTCACGGACTTCGGCTTGCGTCGCGGCGTGAAGGTGGACGACTGGGCGTAAAAGGAAAACGCGCGAGTCTGATTCGCGCTCGAAAACGATTACGCGCCCGAAGATGAAGTGCTTTGCCCTGCACTGTTCGGTCCTGCCAAAGGCGTGTGGGATTCTTTTCGCATGCGCCCTCATGTTCGCGCCTGAGCCGACATTTGCACAGCACGGCGGAGGAGGCGGGCATGGCGGTGGGCATTTCGGAGGCGGGCATTTCGGCGGTGGGCGAGGCCACTCTGCGCCGCCGTTGCCGGTCGGTTCTCCCAAGTTAAGGTCGCTCCTTTTCTGCTGTAGTCCGCACTCGACTCCGGGACAGCAGGTGGCGTAAAGTGCGCGTTGTCGGCAAAGGTACTTCGAACCAAATCTGACCCATGCTCAGTAGCAGCACTTGGCGAAACGCGATTGCTGAGATGCTGGAGGACTTTCATGGCTAATTGGCATGATTATGCGGTGAAAGGCCAAATCCCCGAATGGCCCTACCCGATCAGGTACGAAAATGAGCAGGTCATTGAGACGGACGTGCTGGTCCTGGGCGGCGGCATTGCCGGATGCTGGGCGGCAATCGGTGCGGCGCGCAAAGGGGTCCGTGTAGCTTTGGTCGAAAAATCAGCCACCGTCCGCAGCGGTGCAGGTGGGCCGGGCTGCGATCACTGGTGTGACGCGCCGGCTAATCCTTCTTCAAAGGTTGATCCTGATGACTGGGCGCAGCGCCTGGCAAACGGCAATGGCGGCTATGCGAACGGCATCGGGCGCCAGATCCAGTGCCGCGAGAATTACGACACCATGCTCGAGCTGGAGCAGATGGGCGGCAAGATCCGGGATACGGAAGGCGAATTCATAGCAGCCGAAGGTTACGACGAAAAGACCAAATTTGTCTTTTCCCCGAGAAGCAACCCGTTCCATGAGAGCAATGTCGTGATGCGGGTTTGGGGGACCACTTTCAAACCGGCGATGGAGAGGGGATGCAAACGGCTGGGGGTTAAGATTTACGATCGGGTGATGGCGACTAGTCTCCTGAATGAAGGAGGGGCCCAGGGGCACCGAGTAGTGGGGGCCACCGGATTTAACAACCGGACCGGTGAATTCATGGTGTTCAAAGCCAAGGCGACGATTCTGTGCATGTCCGGGACGGCGCCCATTTGGACCTTTGACACGGAGCTCGCGGCAATAAGTACGTTCCGGCCACGCACGCTTTCGGGGGACGGAATTGCAATGGCGTGGCGAGCGGGCTGCGAATTGGCCTTGCTGGAAAAATCGGAACGGCACCGTCTCGGGGGCGGCTACAAACATCAGTGGTATGCCGGTGCTGGAGACGCCAGCTATGAAAATGTCCCCTTGGTGGATGCTAATGGCAAGGCGCTCCCGGGCGGCCTAAGCTTGCCCCATTGGGGACGGAAAATGGATGCTGGCGACGCGCGGGTGCAGGGTGGGGTGTGGGATCAGGTGCGAGAGGGGGTGCTCAAAGGCGAGTATGAGCTCCCGGTTTATGGTGACTTTCCGGCGATGCCGCCGATTGAGCGTAAGGTCACTTGGAAGTTCCTGTTAAGCGAAGAATCCATGACGAAGATTATCGTGGACAGTTACGAGGAGTCTGGTTTCGACATGGCCAAAGATCGGCTGATGGGATATCAGCTGCTGGAAGGAAATAGTCCGCCACAGTGGCGGGAGATTTATCGCGGGGTCGAGCGCGGCGGAGTGATGATTGACTGGGACCTGAAGACCAATTTGGATGGTCTCTACGCTGCCGGGGAGCAGCTCTTTGTTGCCGGCGATCACAGCTTCGCAGCCGCAACTGGCCGATATGCCGGCAGGAAGGCAGCCGATTACGCGCTGCAAGTATCGCACGCGGGGATTTCGCCCGAGCAGGTGGGGAAAGAGAAGGCACGTGTATATGGCCCAACCAAAAGGACGGAGGGCATTGATTGGAAAGAATTGCATGCGGCGATTGCCAGAGTGATGCAATGGTTCTGCGCAGAGTACAAGACGGAACGTTTGCTGAAGATGGGACTCGAGTCGCTCAACGAAATCGAGCAGAGGTGGGTGCCGAATCTCTATGCGTCGGACCCGCACAAGTTGCTGCGTGGGATCGAAGATCTGAGCATTCTGAATTATGCGCAGGCGATCCTGCATTCGTCGCTGGCACGGAAGGCAGGTACCAAGTGGCTTGACTTCCACCGGATCGACTATCCGCAGATGGATCCGCCGGAATGGAACAAACTGACGACTATCAGACTTGAAAACGACAACGCAGTGCCCGGAGAGCGACCGCTGCACTATGCGGGCGACCTGAAGAAAAACTACGAAGCGCATAACCGAGACTATACCGCCGTGTGGCAAGGCTAGGAGGCTATTACATGCCAGAAAAGGTATACGCAATTCCTAATATACCGACTCCCAATCGGCCCGTGATCATCGACCCTGTCATCTGTACTGGCTGCAATGATTGTGTGGAAGTGTGCCCCATCGACGTATTTATTCCGGCGGCCGATCGAGGCGACGCCCCGATCATCCTGCATCCGGAAGAGTGTTGGTATTGCGGCTGCTGCGTGAATGGATGCCCAACGAGTGGTGCGATCAAAATCAACTGGCCGATTCAACAGCGAGGCTATTGGCAGCGCGCCGCAACCGGACAGAACTTTCGCGTGTAAATCCTCGGTAGGCCCATGAAGAAAGTCACAGGTCCTGATTGACTCGCGACGAAGCGCAAACGGAGTTGTGTTGGCAGGAAAAGCGGGAGGCGCGCTTTCAAAGGTGGCTCTCGGCTCCTGGAGTGAAGTTCATCAACGCAGAAGCGGAACAAAGTTACAAGGCGCGCGTTAACAGAATCGTCGATGCCATACGCCTGCGCGAACCGGACCGGGTTCCGTGCTTCCTGCCGGCTGGAACCTTCCCGGCCTTCTATGGCGGGATCAACATTTACAAGGCCATGTCCGACGGCGAAGCGATGAAACAGGCATGGCGAAAGTTCTTACGCGATTTCGACAACGATGTGTTGGTGCCTCCCATCCCTACCTCTGCCAGGGCAGACGCGTTGCTTCAGAACAAGGCCAGAAAATCGCCTGGCAACGGCCTTCCGGAAAATGCGTCGATGAGCCAATACGTCGAAGGCGAATATATGAAGGCCGACGAATACGACGCTTTAATTGAGGATCCCTCCGACTTCTTCCTCCGGACCTATTTGCCGCGAGTTATGGGAGCCTTTCAGGGCTTCGATCGCCTCATTCCCTTCAGGTATGCATTCGGGCTCCCTGGGATTTTCCTTGAACCGGCTGCCTTACCCGAGGTCCAGGCAGCCTTTCAGAAAATCGTGGACTACGGCAAGGAGATGATGAAAGCTGCAGCCGCATCTGCGCAGATCATCAGCGAGGGCCAAGCGATGGGCTTTCCTTTGGAGTGGGGCGGAGGTGCTCATGCTCCGTTTGACCTGCTTGGCGACACCTTGAGAGGCACGCGGGGAATACTTACGGACATGCATCGGCGGCCGGACAAGCTTCATGAAGCCATGGAAGTGTGCGTTGCGTGGATCGTCGAGTCGGCGCTCAGACGCGCCAATTTGTCTGGAAGGCCGCTCATTTTCATGGCCCTGCACAAGGGCGACGATGCTCACATGTCCGGCAAGCAATTCGAGACATTCTATTGGCCCTATCTCAAAAGAGTCATATTGGGACTGGTCAATGAAGGCTGCGTACCCCTGCTATTTGCAGAAGGAATTTACAACAGTCGCCTTGAAGTGATTAAGGACCTGCCCAAGGCTTCCGTCATCTGGTGGTTCGACCGCACCGACATGGCCGCCGCAAAGCATATTCTCGGCGATACGGCATGTCTCGCCGGAAATGTCCCGACCTCGCTAATGTGTACTGGCACTCCGACACAAGTAAAAGAATGCTGTCGACAGCTTATTGAGATTTGCGGGAAGGGCGGCGGCTATATTTTGACCGGTGGAGCTCAGGTCCACTATACGCCGTGCGTTGCCGATAATCTGCACGCCATGATGGAAGTGGCTAAAGAGTTTGGAGTGTACAAAAGAGCCGTCGCTCGATCGAGCTAGCGCGGGTCTAATATGGAATTGCGCGCCACAGTCACACGGCCCAATTCTTCTCCTCCCCAGTGCGAATCTACGGTTCTGGCGGGCGTGGGTTGAACAATCGCATGCCGACCGGCCATGCAGGCGCGGCTAACTAACCGGTACCGGAGAGCTTGAAGAGTAACCACACGCGTGCTTCAGAAACTGGTAACATGCTCCACTCCGATGGATGTTGTGACGCATGGGAGCCACTGCGTGGGAGTTCCCAATGTCGATCAACGTGCCCCTAGAATCTGATTTCTCCCCACGGAAACTGCGAATTGCCGGCGTGTGCCTCATCGGGATGACGTTCGGTACGTATTTCGTCATCTTTGGCGCTATGTCATTTCTGATGTTGCCCATTACTCAGGAATTCCACTGGACTCGCCTGCAATTCTCCTACGCGATTTCAGCCATGATGTGGTCCGGTGCGATCGCTATGCCGCTGTTGGGCCGCATCGCCGACCGGTTTGGCGTGCGGATTGTCGCGGTCGTGGTGACGCTATTCCTGAGCGGACTCACGCTCGTGATCGGCCGCCAGGTAGGTCATGTTTGGTCCTATTATCTGTGCCTTGCGTTGGCTGGCGTTTTCGGCCAGGCTTCCATCATCTACAGCAAGGTGATCGGGGCGCTGTTCACGCAGCACCGCGGGAAGGCGCTCGGTATCTTCTACGTTGTCACCACGCCCGCGCAAGCGCTAATGCCACAGATTACGAATACTTTGTTGATTCACGTTGGCTGGCGCGGTGTCTTCTTCACCTACGGCATCATCATCCTGTCGATCGTTCCTCTGCTGTACTTCTGGTTGGAAGAACCGGGCAGTGCCGCACCCCGCCACTCACTGGGGCGCGCGCGATTGGGCCGGTTCGCCGCGTTGAAAGGATCGCCGGCGGCTCTCCGTGGAATGACTGCAAGCCAGGCTCGCAAAGACAAAACGTTTTGGATTCTGGTGGCCAGCTCGCTATCCGCCGGAGCACTGGCTACGGGTTGGGTTCAGCACCACGTCGCGTTCTTGGTTGGTCGTGGCTTTACGCCAACGCAGGTGGCGAGCGTAATTTCCATTTCGTTTCTCCTCCTGCCTCTCGCCACCTTTTTGAGTGGTTACGTGATGGACCGCATCCACTCGCCGAAAATTGCCGCACCTTTTGCGCTTCTCGGAGCTGTGGGGATATGGGTCGAGTGGATGACTTGGTCCAATTTTGGGGGTGTACCTCTGCTGCTATTGGGCGTAACCCTGTGCGGGTTCGCCTTGGGCTCGGCGCATCCGATCCAAACATACCTCTTCACGCGGTATTTCGGGATCAAATCGTTCGCCGAAATCTACGGCTTCTGTATGGCTATGCTGAGTTTTGCGACTGGGTTTGGCCCACCGCTAATAGGCAAGCTTTTCGATCGGACTGGCTCCTACAATATCGTCATCCTCGTGATGGCCACTGGATATGTGCTTTTGGCAATATTGATACTCACGCTTGGGCCGTATCGCTACGCTCTCGATTTACGTGAGCCGGAGCCCGCGCCTGCGGTCGCGGAACAAGTTTTCCACGCTCGTCTAGCCAACTGATCCACGCGACGTCACTCGCCTAGCAACGCGGAATTTCCCTCTGCGGATGTTCACCGACGGCTATTTCTTTGAGGGTGTGATGTCTGTGACTGGAAGATCCCAGTGCGCCAGCAAGATCTCGAACCGCCGCTGTTCCTCGCGTTGAAATGTCTTCTGGTCAGGCCAGAGCTGCTTAATAAGGGATTCTTTCTCAGGGTTAGCTGTTGTCGCCACTGTCGAGTTCTTGTACTGAATCGTAACGCGATAGTCCCAGCGTGCATCCTCGGTCATGTGGTAGGCGGGGGTTTCAATCTTTATGGAAATCAGGCGACCGCTCTCCGCTTCCTTTTGGAGCAGCGGGTAGTGGTTCTTCAGGAAAAGTTGCAGGAACTCCTGTTGGTGTCCCCATTGCACTTTGTAGTAGTACTCCATTGTGTAGGGCCGGTCAGCCGCAGCTTGCGGCAGAGCACCTTGGGCAAAGGGGGTGTTCCTCATGGATCCTCCAGTGAGTGGCCTGGATTGTAGCCGGTTCGGATAGCGCTCATCAATTTATGGCGGAAGCGTCACTTAGAACGAGCGCACCGGCAGGCTTACCACGTCCTCAACCTGCATCACCTCCCTAACAAGAAACCCTTCCGCATATTCAACGCCAGCCAGATGCCCATAGTAGCGCGCGATCAGATTCACCTGCTGGTGCAGGCGATCGAGCGGAATGTCCACGTTCGATTTTCGTTCCTCAGCTTTGGGGTGGAACTGAGAGTAATAGGCCAGGATGGCACGATACCTCCGCTTGAAATAGCGCGTGATATCAACCACAAAGGTCGGCCGCACGGCACGGTAATAAGCGGTCGAATAGAGAATCTTGAAGGGACGAAACGCTTCGCCTTCGATGGGCAATTGTCTTAAACCAGCCAGGAAGCACCCTTCATAGCACAGTCGCGAGGCCGTGTAGTGGTCTGGATGGCGGCCCTCCCAATAAGGAAAAATCACAGTATGGGGTTTGAGCGCGCGGATGCGCCGCGCCACGGCCAGCTTGTACTCCTCGTTGACTTCGAGGCGCGCGTCCGGCAGCCGCAGGTTCTCCCGATGGGAAAGGCGCAAGATTCGGGCAGCTTTAGCGGCCTCCTTCAATCGCGTTTCCGGAGTCCCCCGCGTTCCCATCTCTCCAGCGGTCAGATCCAGGATGCCGGTCTTGTAACCCTGTTCGGCCGCTTTCAAAAGCGTGCCACCGCAGGTCAATTCCGCGTCATCCGGATGCGGCGCAATAGCCAGCAGGTCGAGTTTCATCGCTCCTCCCAAGCTCCGCGAATGATCGAAGAGTAGCACAATGCAAAGCTTCCCCTTTGACACTGGAGCATGGAGGAGAAGTCACGCTGAGCCTTGCCGTTGGTAGCCATCGGTCGGCACCACCCGGCCGAGTCCTGCCAACAGCAGAGGCCCTTCGCTCTACGGTCTCTTGCTGAACGCCAAGGGTCGAATCCGCCCTGCAGGGCAACGTTCGAGAATGGATTGCAGAAGCGACCAAGCACCTGCGCGAAGCTCCGTTCACACATGTCATAGGATTCGACCCAACAATGGAATTCAGTTCAGCTTCGGATTCCAGTCGGCAGCGAACTTTCTCTCCGTCCCTAGAAACAGGGAAAAATACAGGGAGACTTAGTAACTGAAGACGCCAGTTCGCGATCCGTTCGCGCGGAGCTTCTTGTGCTTGCGCAAGTTAAAAATGATTGCCTTGAAAGGCTCCTCGTTTGGAACAGGGAATTATCAGGGAATTGAAAGGTTTGATCGTGCCGGTGACAAACCGGTGGGTTTTTAGGGCGACCATCTACAAGAAACCTGGCTCGCTACTTGACAAGGACCCGAAAGTGTTCGATCTTATTTTTTTCGGAGTCTCCCCGAAATCGCGGCGTCCTCGATCAGCGAAATCGCACGCCATTCAGGACATCTCTCCGATTTAGGTAGCGTAGGCGCGGCTGAGCGCCGGGGGGAGCCCACTGCGTCCCGCACTGCTGACACCTTAGGCTTCCAGAGACAATTTGGCTCATCACGCCGCCGCACGGACATGGCCTTGATGATGGTATGGTCGTGGTCCCCTGCTCAAGCTTCATCTTCTCTTTCTCTTGCTTGTAAAATTCCAACAGCCCGTAACCTTCATTCATGCAGTGACGCTTAAACCAATCCAAGGCCTGCGACGTCGAGTCGACCTGATCGTCATACCTGCCTTTCGGAAAGCCGGCAAGCTCGTGCAGAAAGTCAGGGAGCCATGCAGCTTTGTCAGGCAAATGAACGAAACCATTCTCGATCGTGCTCGTGACGGAGTTCATCCGCATGGTTTTGTCCATGGTCGGTTCGTATTTCTGAATTAAATGCATTCCTTCATTGACGAGGTCCTGGATCAATTGGGTACCCGACGCCCGGTCTTCGATCACGATCGTTTGCGGACTGAATGCGTCCGCTTGCTCGCGCACGGCCCGCTTCAAGTCGGGATAGCCGACACGTTTACGATAAACATGGAGTAGATAGACGTGCTTTTCGCTCACGCCCCACGTGGTGCAAACCGTGTAACTATTCAGCTCCGCGGGCTTATTTGCGCAATCCCAGCTTTGAAAAATCATCTCGAATTTCGCGGGAATGTCTGCCGGCGTGTAAGTTCTGAACCATGCGGTCTTCACGAGTCCACCACCGAGCGGAGATGGCGCCTGCTGGTACTGGCCGGAAAAGTTGTACTCCCCCTGGGCCTCGCGAAGATGGTGCAATACCTCCAACGGTTCTCGCTCCGGGTGGAGAGCTTCGCCAGCTCGACGCTCAAAACGCCGCGGCCCGTAAGGCGTCTGTATCACGTGCACCTCGTCCTCTTCGGCGATCGCGGGAAACCGGACTGTTTTCCAAGGCTCCATCGCGAGAACATGCCCTACAAGATCATCTTCATGGAGTCTTTGCATTATTAGGACGATGCGGCCACTTCTTTTGTCATTTAATCGGCTGTACAGGGTGTGATCGAACCAGTTGTTGACGGCCTGCCGCTGGGTGTCGGAGAGCGCCTCTTCGGGCTTCAGCGGGTCATCGATGATAATGTAGTCCGCGCCTCGGCCGGTCAGCACACCACCGACAGACGTCCCCAAACGAAATCCCTGCTGCGTGGTGACGAGTTCCTGCAAAGCCTGGCGCTCGGACAACAGACGGGTGTGCGGGAACAAATCTCGGTACCAAGCAGCGTTCATGATTGTGCGGCAGTCCATTGCGTGCTTGTTCGCCAAGTCTTGGCCGTAACTCGCGCAAATAATCTTGGCGGAGGGGTCGTGGCCCAAGAGAAACGCGGGATACGCCACAGAGGCGAAGATGGACTTCAGATAGCGCGGCGGCTCATTGAGGATCAAGCGCGTCTGCTCTCCGCGCCGGCAGTCTTCCAGGTTCGAGGCGCTCACCTCGATGTGCCAGTTCGGCATGAACGTGGCCGTCGGGTTCAGTTCGTAGAAGCACCGCTCAATAAAGGCACACAGGTCTCGACGCAACAACGCACGATAGTCACTTGGCGACAGTTTGATCTGCATCTTCTTGATCCTCCTGGTTAGTAGCTCGAATGCGTTTCAAAATCCCAACAACAACCTTTTCGTCGACTTCGTCGGAGACAGAATTCGGGACGGCACCTTGGCTCGCACGCTCCTCGGCAGACCGCACCAGGGCTGTCAACAACTGGAGCGCCCTGAGGTCACCCCCCGCCGCTTTGTTCGTGAGTTGCATAACCGCCGCTTGAAGTTTATTGACGGTCTTTCCGTCAATGATCACTTTTTCGCGCAATGTCCGTTCGAGAACCGTTGCCATGTTCAGGGCGCCCTTCGGGCGACCTTTCCGGTTCCCCGAGACACCCTTCCGAAACCGACTCTTCTCCGGTGGTTTGCCAAATCCAACGTCGTAATTTGAACCGTGATTATCCTCGGGCATCGCCCACCTCCGACGTGTCTACGATCTTCGAGAAGGATAGACCGGGCTGAATAGACGTCGCTATCCATTCAAACTGCATCGCGATGGACAGTCTTCGGGTTAGTTCCTGGGCAACCTGTGGAGCGAAGAGATCATTTTGCGGAGCGTTTCTGCATCATGGCCCTTGCAGAACGATAGCCACTCATAAAAGAGTGCGGCCGGAGTTGGGCGGCGTTTGCCGAATGTGTGGGCCATCAGCGACGTAGGATTTTCCTGCAAAAACCACACCCACCGGAGTAGGTTCCCCTTAAGGTTAGGAAACTTCTCTCCCGAATCCAAAACAATTCGAACAAAGCTCTCCGAGAGCTCTCCTGCCTTAGGGCTGTTGCCTCTTGCGGAAATCACCCGTTTCATCTTGCGCATCACAGATTTGAGCTCGCGGATGGTGCGGTCCTTGGCCAGAACTAGATCGGGATTATCAATTGGGGAAAGCTCCTTCCTTTGAACAATCCTCACCGATTTAGCCAGTGCCTTTCCCAAGCGTAGAAACAAATTGGCCCCTTTCCCGTCTGCTTCCCACATGCTGATGCGGTGCAAGACACGCGTGCTGATAAACAGTCGCCAGCCAAGGGTCTCCGCTTGCCTGAGAATGATTCGATCAAGCTTCGACAAAACTTCCGGCAAGAGCTCATCGCGCTTGCCTTGTTCGATCATCGCCTTTTGTTGAAGCTCGTTTTCGGACCAGGTGCCGTACCAAATCTCTACCAATTCCTTCGTAATGGTCTTGTCCAACCCGCGTCGCGACATTCCGTCGTGCCATTTGATTCGCGATATTATTTGAGGCATGGCGTCCTGACGTCGACGATTCTTAGGACGGCGCTTGCGCATACTCATGGCGTTATCCTCTGCCGCTAAGCATAGCCAGATTCCTGGAGTCTCTAAAGGTGTAGGTCACCAGAGGCGTACTCCGATTCGCAAGCTCACACGAACGTCCGTTTGCGAGCATCACGGAAGGTAGCAGCCCTTCCCGATGGGGTGCTCCACGCTCCTCAAATATTCGCTTTTCTTGTCGCCAGAGGCGGAGTTTCGCTTGAGTGTTTGCCCTCCTCAAGTGGAAATGTCGTGGTGTTCGGGAAGAGAAAATGGGCGCAAACATCTCAGGTCAGGTCCCCTAAATTACGCGCCACCCTACTCTCGAGTGACGCTGCCCTTGAATATCTCGATCCCCACCTTCCGGCCGGCTTTTTGCAATGCGCTGTCGAGAGTGGCCAGCGGCACCCCATGCCGGACCGCCACATCCAGATAGGCGGCGTCGTAGGCCGAAAGGCCGTGTTCCCGGGCGATCGGAAGAATATTGCTCACGCTTTCTGTGACTGATTGCGAATCCATGATAACCGTCAGTCCATCCAGCAGCTCAACAAAGCGCCGGATCTCAGATTGTTTGACCCGTTTGCGCCTCTCGGCCATCAATACAGCATTCGTGATTTCAACCGACCACAGTGCCGGAACCACTATCGCGTGCCCTTCCAGCGCGACCAGTACGCCATCTGCGTACTCGCTTGCCTCATCCGGAAAGCACCAAGCGAGCGCCACGGACGCATCAATAACAATCCCGGTCAAAACCGCCGCCCCTCTTCCACCATCTGACGGACGTTCATCTTGCCGGGCTTGATCCGCTTGCGCAGCTTCCGCAGGCCTTCCACAATCTCCTTGTGCGTCATTCTTGC
>Ga0187872_10003153_pt1 | contig 13606 bp, 13 predicted proteins | sample June2016WEW_16_4_FD_132973 | JGI IMG/M metagenome (GOLD analysis project Ga0187872, IMG submission 132973) | Peatland microbial communities from SPRUCE experiment site at the Marcell Experimental Forest, Minnesota, USA - June2016WEW_16_40 | ecosystem: Environmental > Terrestrial > Soil >...
CAACGGACCGGACCGCGCCATCGGCCCTCCTTCGGCGCTGCTGACTCTACTTATCCCTCATTTCCCAAAACTCAACCATAGTCATTTCAGAGGCTTGTCCCGGGTTGTGCAACAGCTTCTAGACAAATTTAATGCAGACAAAATGGACTGTTCACGAGTGCGCCGTGATCCCGGAGGTGTGAGCGATCCGACCGGGGAATTGGTAGATTGTCGGTAGGAATCCGCCATGGAAACCGGCACCCATCGCCCAACGTGGAAGATCCTGTTGGCCTTCGCGATTATCTATTTGGTGTGGGGATCCACGTATTTCGCGATTCGCGTCGGCGTCCGCGAAGTTCCGCCATTCCTCTTTGCGGCGATGCGTTTCCTGGTTGCGGGACTCGTTCTTTATGTCTGGATGATCGCGCGGGGCGAGCGCTCACCGAGCGGTCTCCAATGGGCATCATTATCTTTACTCGCCGTCTTGTTCTTCATAGGCGACTACGGCCTGGTGTACTGGGCCGAGCAGCGTGTGGCTTCGGGCATTGCCGCAGTCATGATGGCCATGAACGCGGCCTTTATGGCGCTGTCGGAAATCGTCATCCTCCGAACGCAGCGGCTCACCGCCCGCTTGGCCTTGGCGCTCTTGATCGGGATTGGCGGAGTGGCTGTGCTGGTGAGCCATTCGTTGAACCTTGGCGGCGCGCCGATCGACAGGGCGGGCGCCGTGGCTCTGATCGTTGCATCGATGAGCTGGTCGGTATCGTCGGCGCTCACGCGCAAGCTGCCTCTGCCGCCCTCCCAAGTCATGAGCTCGGGAGCGCAGATGCTCGCCGGCGGAGTGTTTCTGGCTCTCACGGCGGCCGCGCGCGGCGAATTCCCCAATTTTCACCCGTTGACCGTCTCACGCGGAGCCTGGCTCTCGTTGCTCTACCTGATTGTCGCCGGCTCGATCGTGGCGTTTACCGCCTACGTGTGGCTGATTCATCAGGAGTCGCCGACAAAAGTCGGGACCTACGCGTACGTGAATCCAGTTGTGGCCGTGCTGCTTGGATATTTCGTGGCTGGTGAAGCGCTTGGCCTGCGAACGATTCTGGGAACTCTGTGTGTTCTGATCAGCGTGGTTGTAATCACGACGACGCGAGCGAAGAAGCCGGCAGCGATACTCCCGGTGAAAGACACGGCAGAAGCCGCTGGATCGTAATCCAGGACAGTGCACGATCTGTGGGGTTTTGAATCTTCCGCGCAATCCTCTCAAATCGATATAAAATCATGCAGATAGCGTCGGCGGGGCTGTAGCTCAGATGGATAGAGCAGCAGTTTCCTAAACTGCGTGTCGGGAGTTCGACTCTCCCCAGCCCCACCATTCACTTCCCACCGCCATGCTTGTATCAATCTTGCATCGGAGAAAAAACTATCCGGGACGTACTGCCCAGCCCGCATTCAATCGTGCGTGTGGCTGTCTCCTTTTCATCTGCTTCGGCAATCGCGTCGGCAGCAGCGTCTTCGCTGCCCAAACGGTTAGCAAGAAAACCATACAGCTCCGAGTCATTCCACTCGAATTCTTCGGGCATAGCGCTTTGGTACAGGGAAACTTTGTATACTCTTGCCTCAGGCCTTTCCACGCCCCAATTCTACCACGGGTAGGTTTAAGCGCGGTCGGGCGGGTCGGTTGGCGGCGGCCATTCGTATTTCTCCCGAATCCTGAATTCAGCTTCGCGTTGAAGAACTTCCATTAGCGAACATGTCCGGCGCGCCACCTTGACGAAGTAGACCGTTAGAATAATCGCAAAGGGGCCGCAAAGTATTATCCCCAAGAGCATAACGTCTTCCATAGAGGCCACCTCGTGGGCGCGGATTCTACCACGGGTAGGTTTGCCGCATCCCCCTGGCCGGGCTTTCAAATGTGGGAAGCGCGTGCGTGAAGGCGGATTTCGAGGCTAACGATCAACAGCGTACCGCAGCGCGCGTTCGTCGCGCAACTCCTTGTTGGCGAAGGAGAAAATCGCCCAACGTAGCCCGACGTTCAATCGGAGGTTGCCGGCCTTCCAAGCGCGAACTGGCTACGCGCTTCCAGAAACTCGGTCGTCGCCGTTCTCAGATCGTCGACGAGATGATCGTGAAGTTCCGAGTCGTTGCGGTTCCGCTCGGTGTACGCGAGAAGTGCGCCGTGCATTTTTTGTTCGGCTGCCTTGAGAGGTTCAGGAGAGTCCATTTTCCGCTCCTTTCCTCAAATCTGGATCTGCCTCCAGCATGCCTGGGCATGGGGCGCCTTGGAATGGCGCAAAGGTACCCAACAAATGGGAAGGATCGTCCGGTGGCCCTAGTACGAACGGTTCGGGGTGGGGACTTCAAACGATCGTGTGTTCCCTGGAGACAAAGTATGCAACTTTGGTATGGTCGATGAAATTCGACTCGTCCTCGGCGGAGGCCTTCCATTCGGGCGACTGGCGGGCGGCCAGTAGGGCGGCTTCGTCGTCGAACCAGAGTTCCGCCACGCCATCGTAATCAGGCCGGCGTGTGTCTCCGGCAAGCGTGACGCGGTGGCTCTGGACCAATCTGCGCAAGTGAGGAATACGAGCGCCGATGGGTCCGTGGATATTTTGCCAGTAGTGAAAGAATTCTTCGTCGGTGAGGCCCGCCTTCTTTGTGATGCAATACACGAGCTTGATCATTTGGTCCTCCCGGGTCTCCCGCTTAGCGCGACCGGCGGCTTTCCCGCATAGTCTAGCGCCGCTTGGGAGCGAGATCGCCTGTAGCGTCCGCGGCGAACGATGGCGTAATATGCGGCGGCTACATAACTTAAGATGAGCAGCCAAATCATCCGAGAACCGAGGTGGCCGGCGTTCGTGGCGATGCTGGCTGCGGCGTGCGTCTACTGGGCCTTGCCCGAACCGCTTTCCGTGGGCCCGAGCTGGCTGCTGCTGGTCGTCATCTTCCTTCTGCTGATCCCAACGGTGGTGACGTACCACCTCGGCCGCTACGACATCACCCGGATTCTCGCATTCATCGCCACCGGCGCGATCACGCTGGCCATGATTGCGTCGTTGGCCATTCTGATTCAGGGTATTCCGCAGCACCGCGAAGCCCCGCGCGTGCTGCTGCGTTCGGCGATAGCGCTTTGGATTACGAATGTGCTGGTGTTCGCGCTATGGTACTGGAAGCTCGATGGGGGCGGTCCGACGGGGCGCGACCGGAGGCGCGATGGTCTGCACAGCTCGTTTCTTTTTCCGCAGATGCTGGTGCAGGATGCCCGGAACGAATCGTGGTCGCCCAACTTCGTGGACTACCTCTTTCTCGCCTTCAACACGAGCACGGCCTTCTCACCGACCGATACCGCCGTGTTATCCCGCGGGGCGAAGCTGGGCATGATGCTGCAGTCGTTGATTTCGCTGACGATCGTCGTGCTGCTGGCCGCCCGAGCCGTGAATATTCTGTGAGATCTTCGGCGCAATTGAAAAGCGCTTGCGTTCGGCCGGGAAACGGCGTACACAGCAGCCAAGAAACATAGAGGTGCGAGCGGCGCCTTCCGGCAGAGGAGATTCCACACTTGGCCGAACCAGCGGCGGTTCCGACGGGCGGGCTCAGGCTGCGCACCTACGCGTGGGAAGACGCGCAGGTGGTCCAGTGTGCCGGCAGGCTGACGGCCGAGCACTCCGAAGCTCTGAAGGCCCACGTGCGCGGCGTGATCCCGACCACGAAGCGGATCATCCTCGACCTGAAGGAAACCGATCGCATGGACAGCTCGGGACTCGGCGCGATCGTCGCCGTTTACATCTCGGCTCGAAAAGGAAACTGCGAATTTCTCCTGGTCAACTACAACAAGTCGATCAAGGATCTCCTCGGACTGACGAACCTGCTTTCCGTTTTCGAAGCCTGCGCGCAGACCGGCACGCGGCTCCCGTAAAGACCTGAACCGTTCGACCCGGCATTTGCTTCTGCGGCAACTTCCTCTGATATAATTCCCGCGCTTCCCAGTGTGCGAGGCATGAAACCCTCCCTCATCGCCACGGCGCTGCTCGGCGCACTCGCCTTTCTGGCGCCGGCTACTCCCGCTCAACGCGAGATCGTGGTTCTGCCCTACGCCGGGCCGATCAGCCCCGCGAGCGCTGAGTACCTGACCCGAGGCATCGCGGATGGCGAGGCGCGCAACGCGGCCGCCATCATCATCGAGCTGGATACTCCCGGCGGCCTCGACCCTCCGATGCGGGAGATCATCCAGCGCGAAATGAACTCGCGCGTGCCCGTGGTGGTCTTCGTCGCTCCCGGCGGAGCAAGAGCCGCTTCGGCGGGGTGCATCATCGTGCTGGGCGCGGACGTCGCTGCCATGGCGCCGGGGACGAATATCGGCGCCGCTCATCCGATCTATTCGACCGGCGGCACAGTCTCCGAGAAGATCGTGAACGACGCGGCCGCGTACGCGCGTTCAATCGCCGCGGCCCACAAGCGGAACACCGAATGGCCCGAGCGCGCGGTGCGCGAAAGCGTCTCAGCTACGGCTGAGGAAGCGCTGTCCCTCGGCGTGATCGACCTGACGGCGAGCGACCTCCCCGACCTTCTCGCCAAGCTGAACGGCCGGACGGTGCATCGCGCCGGGGGCGATGCGACGCTCGCGATTTCCGGCGCGCAAACCACAACGATCGAAATGGACGCGCGTGAGAAACTGCTCGCAGCGCTGACGGAGCCGACGGTGGCGTACCTGTTCCTGCTTCTCGGCTTGCTCGCGATCGTCGTCGAAATCTCCGCGCCCCACGGATTCGTCACCGGCACGCTCGGCTTTGTGGCCGTGTTGCTCGCTCTCGTCGGGCTCGTGAACCTGCCCGTGCAGATCTCCGGCGCCGCGCTCCTCGTGCTGGGAATGGTGCTGCTCGGGCTCGAGCTGAAGATCACGTCGCACGGCGCTCTCACGCTGCTCGGCCTTGCCGCGTTCGTGTTCGGCTCGATTCTGCTATTGCCCCGCATCCCTGGCTATGGGATTTCACCCTTCGCGATAGGCGCGGTCGCGCTGCTGTGGGCATTCATGCTGAGCTTCGCCGTGCGGCTCGTCCTGCGCTCGCGGCATCAGCCGGTGCTGACCGGGGTCGAACGCGTCGCGGGCCGCACGGGGGTTGCGAAGACGGACCTCGTGCCGCGGGGCGTCGTGCTCGTGAACGGAGAGGATTGGGAAGGGTTGGCGGATGCGCCGCCCATCGCGCGGGGCGAGCGAATCACGGTCGTCTCGGTCGAAGGCTTGACGTTGCACGTTCGCAAGACTTCTTAAGGGAGAAACGAGAATGGATTTCTCTACGGTGGTCCTGGTTTTCTTCGTGCTCGTCGTCCTCGCCTTCGTGTTTCTCATCGCGAACATGATCCGGATCGTGCGCGAATACGAGCGCCTCGTCGTGTTCCGCTTCGGCCGGTGCATCGGACAAAAGGGCCCCGGAATCATTTTCCTGATTCCGGTAGTGGACGTGGCCAGCCGCGTGGATCTGCGCGAACAGTACCTCGAAGTCCCGCGGCAGACCTGCATCACGAAGGACAACGCCTCGATTTCCATCGATTTCCTCGTCTATTGGAAGGTCACCGACCCGGTCCAAAGCGTGGTTCAGGTGCAGGATTTCGGCGGCGCCACGCGCGGCATCGCTATGACGACGTTGCGCGCGGTCGTCGGCGATATTCCGCTCGACGACGTGCTCGCCAAGCGCGAAGAAATCAACAGCGTCCTTCGCGGCAAGCTCGACGAAGTCACCGAGCGGTGGGGCGGCAAGGTGACCTCCGTCGAAATTCGCGAAATCGATCCGCCCAAGGACGTTCAGGACGCGATGACCAAGCAGATGAGCGCCGAGCGCAGCCGCCGCGCGATGGTCACCGCCGCCGAGGGCGATCGCACGGCGAAGATCACGGTTGCCGATGGCGAACGGCAGTCCGCGATCCTGAAGGCCGAGGGCGACAAGCAATCCGCCATTCTTCGCGCCGAAGGCTACGCGCTCGCTCTGCAAAAGATCTTCGAAATCGCCAAAACTCTCGACGCAAACACGATGAGCCTGCAATACCTGGAGACATTGAAGAATCTGGGCGCCGGTCCCGCGACGAAGTTCATCTTCCCGATGGAATTTGCGAGTTTCCTGAAGCCGTTCGTCAGTCCGGCGCCGTCCGCGCCGCCGCAGAAGTAGCGCCGGGGAAGCCCCGGGAAAGCGTTGACACGCAACCGCTTAGCCGTATAATTGTTTGCTTGGCCGGCCAGCCCGAGGTAAGTCCAGGCAGTTCAAGCTGAAGGCAGACACACCTGATGTTGCCAGACAATTTAGCCGTGTGGGTCGCTCTGGGCGGCAATGGCTTCGCGGGCTATTGGCACCGACTCGTCGATCCGACCTTCCGGGGCCTCTACCAGACCAACGCCTTCGATCTCGCCATCATGCTGCCGTATTTCCTCGTGATGACGATTCTGGCGACGTACGGCATTCATCGCTACGTTCTCGTTTACAACTTTTTCAAGAACCGCAAGAACGTTCCCGGCCCGCCGCCGAAAATCGAAACGTGGCCGCGGGTGACGGTGCAGCTCCCGATCTACAACGAGCGTTACGTCATCGAGCGGTTGATCGAGACCGTCGCGCAGTTTGATTACCCGCGCGAACTGCTCGATATTCAGGTGCTCGACGATTCGACCGACGAGACGCAGATCGTCGCGCGCGATTGCGTCGAGCGCCACCGCGCTCTCGGCGTGCCGATCGCCTACATCCATCGCGACAATCGTGAAGGATTCAAAGCCGGCGCGTTGCAGGAAGGCCTGAAGACCGCCGCGGGCGAATTTGTCGCCATCTTCGACGCCGATTTCATTCCTCCTGCCGATTTTCTCCGCCGCACGGTTCCGTATTTCGTCGATTCGCAGCTCGCCATGATTCAGACGCGCTGGAGCTACGTGAATCGCGACTACTCGACGCTCACGGAAGTCGAAGCGATCCTGCTCGACGGTCATTTCGCCATCGAGCACTCCTCGCGCTTTCGCAGCGGCCTGTTTTTCAATTTCAACGGCACGGCCGGCATTTGGCGCCGCACCGCGATCGAAGACGCCGGCGGCTGGCAGCATGACACCCTAACCGAGGACACCGATCTCTCCTACCGCGCGCAAATCCGCGGCTGGCATTTCCTCTATTTGCCCGAAATCGATTGCCCTTCCGAATTGCCGGTCGAGATGAACGCGTTCAAATCGCAGCAGGCGCGCTGGGCCAAGGGTCTGATGCAGACGGCAAAGAAGATTCTGCCCCAGGTGCTCCGCGCCGATGTCCCGCGCTCGGCGAAGGCCGAGGCCTTCTTCCATCTCACGGCCAACATCAGCTATCCGCTGATGGTGTTCCTCTCCATCATTCTGCTTCCCGCGATGATCGTGCGGTTCTACCAGGGGTGGTTTCAGGTTGTCGTGATCGACCTGCCTCTCTTCCTGGCCTCGACCTGTTCGATTTCATCGTTCTATCTGGCCGCCGAGCGCGCGCTCTACCCCAAGACGTGGAAGCGGACATTCCTCTACCTGCCGTTCGTGATGGCCGTCGGCATCGGGCTTTCCGTCCGCAACGCCTTCGCGGTCATCGAAGCGGTCTTGGGCGTGAAATCGGAATTCGTGCGCACGCCGAAGTATCGCGTGGAAGCAAAGGGCAAGCGCGAGGGCGCGTGGGCCAAGAAGACCTACCACAAGCGCGCCGGCTTCATGCCTTTCGCCGAAGTGCTGCTCGGAATCTATTTTGCCGCGGCGGTCGTCTACGCCATTCAAAACGAAAACTACGCCACGATTCCCTTCTTCCTGCTCTTCGTGTGGGGCTACCTCTATACGGGCCTGATGTCGCTCGGGCAGACGTATATCGAGCGCCTCCGCTTCGGCGCCGAAAGCGCCGCCTCCGCAGAGGTTCGTCCCGCGTCCACCGGCATCCCAGGTTTCTAGAAAGGAGCTGGTACATGGCAAAATTCATCATCGCCCCGCACATGCGGTTGCATGAATGGGTCGCGGAGGACAAGGGTTACTTTCGCGAGGAACAGCTGGACTACGAATTTCGCGACGAGCTGTCTTCCAAGGAAGGCAAGAAGCACGATCTCGGCGACCGTATCGGCGCCTATCAGACATTCGAAAAGGGCCGCACGACGAATATCGGCTGCGCCTGCCACTGGACCGTCAATGTTTCCGCGTCCAACGGACACGGCAAGATGTACGCCGACGCCTACTCGGTTTCGCCCGCCGGAGTTTTCGTGCCGCCGGAATCAAACATCCACACGCCCGAGCAGCTGGCCGGCGTGCCGATTTCGGTCGGTTATCAGTCCGGCAGCCACTACGCGACGATCCAGGCCCTCGAACAGTACATGCCCGCGAAGGACATCCGTCTGTCCTTCTCCGATGGACTGCTATTTCACCGCATGGAGCTTTTGATCGACCGTAAGGTTCCCGCCGCGTCGCTTTTCAGCGGTCCGTACTACTTCCTCGAACAGCTCGAATTCCGCAAGATCATCGACAGCACTTTCATGATGGCCACGATGCTTACGGGCGATCCCGACATGGACGACGTCCGAAAGTATTTCCGCGCGCTGCGAAAAGCCCAGCGGGATATCGACCTGCGTCCCGATCTCTACACGAAGTACTACAAAAAAGAATTTCCCGAACGCTTCCACAGCCAGATGGACACGCGACGCTGGGGTCCCGGCGAGCGTATTGTGTTCGAGCCCTACACGAAGGAAGTCTTCGACGAATCCTTCCGCTGGATCGCCGAGCACAAGATTTTTCCGGAAGGTGAGATGGGTTCGGGCCGCTACGAAGACGCTGTCGTTTCTTTAGCGAGGGATTAGAGCTTTAGTCCCAGAAATCGTCTCGACCGATCAGTTCGACGCCGATCTGCCGGCGCCCATCCGCATCCAGCCGCGAGTAAACCACGCGAGCCTCCGCGCGGCCTCCTTTGTCCTTCCGCGTCAGGACGACCATTCCGCCTGTGTCGACCGGATGGCGGCAGACGAAGCCGGCGCCGTGCCGGCTCAACGTTGTGGTCCAGGTATCTTCTTCCCAGGTCCGCCGGGGGTCTTCGCGGCGCAGCCAAACCGGTACCGCGTTCGCCACTCGCGGGCTCCGGCGCAAAGATTTCCCCGCCTGGGAGATCCACTGCAAAGCTTCCATTAGACGCGCTTTCGTCTGTGGATCGGCGAACCGCGCCTCTTCGACGAGCCTATCGGCCTCTCGCGCCCAGATGGACGAGGTTTCGCTGAAGGATGCCATGGCCGTCGGGTCGTAGGCCCCGGTTCTTAGCCGTTCGTGGCTTGCCCGAAGTTCCTCGAAGGAAACCGAAAGGAAATGCGCGAGGCAAAACTCGCGCATGTCGACCTGTGCCGCCGCGCGTTCGCCGCAGGACTCCACGCCGCACGGATGGTCCGCAACCGCCTGATGAACATCAACCGATTCGATTTGACCTTCCATCGCTCCGTCCTGGATGCCCCTGGCGGGGCCCGCCTAATCCTTGGACAGTTTCCCGATACCTTTGGCTAGCTCCGAAATGGCGCCGCTGACGAATTCAAGATGGCTGCGGCTGTAATGGCTCATCTCGCTGGCAAACTGGCGCGATATCTCCGCTGCCTTTTCCTTCAGCGACGTAAGCGCGCCTTCCGTGATCGGCTCCAGCGCATGGCGCAAGCGAGCCTGCGACTCGGTCTCCTGCTGCACGGAGGAAACGCGAATGCCGTTGAGCGCGATTTTCGCGGCCTCCTTGGCCGTGCGCTCGAGTTCTTCGCGGGCGCTGTCGAGCCTCTCCCGCAGGATCATTTCGAATTGCCGGTCGAGCCGCGTGCACGCCTCTTCGATGTCAACCGACGATTTCTCGACGAGCTGTTGGCAGATCTTTCCCAGTTCCTGTTCGCGCTTCGTCAGGTCCGCCGCCACCGCGCGGGCTTCGTCGATCACCGGCGCCGATTGCTCCTTCAAGCGCGCAACGATCCGGCCCACGGCGTCTTTCCGGGCGGTTTCGAGAGCGCCCTCGAGCCGCTCCCGCGCGCTCGCGGTCAGCTTCTCGGAAAGCGCTTCGAGTTCGCGATGGCGCGCTTCCATGCGCGCGACGGCCTGCTGAAGTTCCGCTTCGATCTTTTTCGTCCACTGGGCGTGGCGCGCTCGCGCGCTTTCCTCCCCGACCTGGTTCATTCGCTTCAGCGATTCGTCCATCCAGTGGCTGGCCTGGGAGGCGGTTGCTTCGGCAAGGATGCGCTTGGCGTCTTCGCGAAGCTCGCCGCGCACGTCGTTCACGAGCGACGCCGCTCTTTCGCGAACAGCCGCTTCCGCCGCGTCGGAGAGCATCTTCTCCATCTGTTGCTGGAAACCGCCGATCAATTGACCGACGGGCTGGCCGACGGGCGGCGTCCCGCTCGATGCTCGTGGCGCAGGCTCGGTTGCGCGAGGATTCGCGATCTTACCGCGCTCTTCTTTCGTTGTCGTGGGATTTGTCTCCGGGCGCAGAACCGCGACCGGCTTTGCCTTTTGTGCATCGGCTTCAGGATTGCGGGCCCCGTTGAACTGCGCCCAATCGCTGGGCGGCGAGTCGATCCCCCAGATATTGCCGGGGGTGTCAAGCTCGATCGCGGTCTGGTACAAGCCGCCCGCCTCGGCGGGACGCTTGGTCCACTTCACATGTCCGCGCGTGGAAACAGGCTTGGAATCCGGTCCTTTGCCGTTCAGTTCCAGCAGCACGGAGGCGTTGGGCAGCACCTCGTATTTCGATTCGTACTTGCAGCCATGGGCGCTGATGGTGATGGTGGAAACTTCTTCTTGATACGGCCCGCGGAACGAGTCCACTCCTGCGACTGCGAGCGCGATGGCTCGATTGACGCGCGTGCTCCGGCGCGCCGGCCGGCCTGAATCAATGGCAAGTGAGCTGTTTGACACGATCGCCTCTATCAGTTGGTTCGTTCAGGATAAAACGCGGCGGCACGTGTATGGCGGGGGAAGTAGCCAGTACTGCCTCAATGAGTTACTACGCATCACGCGGCTTAGGGGGTGTTGAAAAACGGAAGGGCGGGGTTTTAACTCCGCCGTCGCTCGCTTCATCTTTTTTCAGGGGTTTTAACCCCTGAAGCAGGAGATCCGAATCGAACGATTTGCTTGCGCTGGTTCTCTCGCAGCAAGTTTCTTCCGTCCTCCACGCCATAGGGCCGTCGCAAACAAGCGTCCGCACGCAGGAAGGCTGAGAGGACGGGTGCATCACGGTGATGAAATCAGAACGCCTTCCTAATCGCAACTCGTGTAGCGATTAAAATCCCTTCTAACCCCCGCACCCCAAAGCACTTGCAAACCCCTCAGTGCACAACCGATTTGCATCGTGTGATAGCGTGGAAGAGTGAAGATGCGACGCGAAGAAAAACTCGAACTCGGTGCGACGGGCGCCCCGGGGCGATCGGGCTGGCGCGCCTCGAGCGCCCGAATTCCATTTTCTAATCGCAAAATTGCGATCCGACCAGGATCGCAATCCCGAGCGAGGCCGCAGTTTGGCCGACGAGGGATCTGCTTCTGCCTTCGTAGCGGCGGCCTTCGGGCCGACCGCATTCCTCTCCTATGGTTTTCTAATCGCGAAATCCAATTATTAGAATCACGCCCAACGCATTGCAAACAAACGACGGCGATCATTTCTAATCGCCAATCCGACGAGGATTGGCGTCCCGAAGGAAGTTCGCCGCGGCGAACGACTGAGGGACCTCTCTTCGTGTGTTCGCCCAATCTGAGAAGACCGCGATCTTACGCGCTTCACGAATCACTAGTTCCCGGTTCGGACCACGAGCCGGGATCCCGGCGCGTGGTTGACGCGCGATGCCGGGACACGGATTCCCGGTTCGGAGAACGAACCGGAATTCCGGCGCGTGGTTCAAACGCTATGCCGGAACACGATTCACTGCCTTCTACCCGCAAACGGCTTTCGAGTAGAATTGCCTACAAGTCGCTCAAAACAAACGATGGCGTTGCCTCCTACCCGCAAATGAAACCGGGGGGCTTTCGGCGCACATTTTGCGCGGCGCTGGCCCTGCTCGCGGTTTTCTGCGTCGTCCAACTCGCGCAAGCGCGTTTCCGCCAGCCGAGCGAGGAGTATCAAGCCCGCCGGGCGAAGCTGCGCGCGGCCGTCGATGGTCCCGTCGTCATTTTCGGCTACACGGGCCACGAGGACGCCTCCGAAGTCGCCGTCTTTTTTCAAGAGCCGTACTTCTATTACCTCACGGGCCACGACGAGCCCGGCGCGGCGATGCTCCTGATCCCCGATTCGCCCACAGGAAAATCAATCGAAGGCCCGCACGAGATTTTGTATCTTTCGCCGCGCGATCCGGCGGAGGAAAAATGGGAAGGCCCGAAGATGGGTCCGGATGACTCGGGCATCGCGCAGAAAACCGGCTTTGAGGCCGTCGAGCCGCTCGCCAAACTCAAGGGCGATCTCGCAGATCTTGCCAAGACCTATAAGAATTTCTACACGCTGCTGCCACCGGAGCAGGAAGAAGGCTACCCGCACCTCACGGAATCGGTGGCGATGCTACGTGAAGATCTGCCGCACGCAACTCTGCGAGATATCACGCCGCAGCTTGACGTGATGCGCCAGGTAAAATCCTCGGGCGAGCTCGCACTGATGCAGAAAGCCATCGACGTCTCCATCGACGCGCACCTCGATGAGATGAAGACGATGCGCCCGGGACTTTTCGAGTATCAAATCGCGGCGCGAATGAAGCAGATTCACGAGTGGGGCGGCTGCTCGCGGGAGGCTTACGCGCCGATCGTGGGCGCCGGATTCAACTCGACCATTCTGCACTACAGCGCATTGAACGACGAAATCAAGGACGGCGACGTCGTGGTGATCGACGTCGGCGGCGAGTATGGCGGCTACGCCGCCGACATCACGCGCACGCTCCCGGCCAACGGCAAGTTCACGCCGCGCCAGCGCGAAATCTACGACATCGTCCTCGGCGCGCAGAACGCCGCGATCGCGGCCATCAAGCCCGGCGCCACGCTCTACGGCAAAAAAGACAGTCTGCAGCAGATTGTCACGGACTACATCGATTCGCACGGTCACGACAAAGAAGGCCGCACGCTCGGCCGCTATTACATTCACGGCGTAAGCCATCATCTCGGCCTCGACGTGCACGATCCCGGCGACCGCACGCGCCCGCTCGAGCCCGGCATGGTCGTGACGGTCGAGCCGGGAATCTACATCCCGGAAGAGAATCTCGGCGTGCGCATCGAGGACGACGTCCTCGTCACGAAAGACGGCTACGAACTGCTCACCGCGCGCCTTCCCCGCACCGCCGACGAAATCGAAAAAATCATGGCCGACGGACGCACCCAGCCACAGCCGTGACAGATCGCACTCGGCAATATTCGCGGTTGCTTTCGCGTCTTGACACTTCGCGGAGCGAAACCGTAGCATCAATTATCGTTCGTCGTTCGCGTGCCGGCGTAGCTCAGTGGAAGAGCGAGGGTCTCATAATCCCTAGGCCGTGGGTTCGATTCCCCCCGCCGGCACCATTGATTTCATGCCGTACTCGAAGCCCTTCTCGAAGGCTTTCAGGTTCAGATCGCGGAAGGCGGAAGGTACCGAGTCCTCCACAGCTTTATGCACGGCGTCCCTTTTCAGCAGTTGCGTCGCTGCCGTGAAGAAACCCA
>Ga0187872_10003161_pt1 | contig 13586 bp, 12 predicted proteins | sample June2016WEW_16_4_FD_132973 | JGI IMG/M metagenome (GOLD analysis project Ga0187872, IMG submission 132973) | Peatland microbial communities from SPRUCE experiment site at the Marcell Experimental Forest, Minnesota, USA - June2016WEW_16_40 | ecosystem: Environmental > Terrestrial > Soil >...
ATTCGCGGACACCTCCCGGAAAAAGACGGCATCCTCGCTTGCCTGCTCGTTGCGGAAATGATTGCGGCGCGCCAGACATCGCTGGCCGAACAGCTTCGCGATCTCTTCCGCCGCGTCGGCCGGGAGTTCTGGCCGGTCCGCGTCAACTTGCATCTCTCGGATGAGGCTCAGGCGAAGCTACCGAAGCGATTGAAAGCTGATTTCAAAAAGTTTGCGGGACGCCGCGTGGCTCACGAAAATCGCCTCGACGGGCTGAAGCTGATCTTCGAAGACGGCGAGTGGGTCCTGATGCGCCCTTCCGGCACCGAGCCGGTCGTGCGCATCTACGCGGAAGCAGCCTCGCTCGAGGCTTCGCAGAAGCTCGCCGATGAGGCGCGCGCCTGGATCACACAATGAGCAGACATCCGACCAACGAGCCGCCGGTGAGTTTCCCTGAACAGCTCCGCGACTTCCTGCGGCGGAACTTCAACTGGTTCCTGGCGGCCGGTTTGGCTTTGCTGCTGCTCCAGGATGTTTTTGGAACGCACGGCGTGCTAGCCATGCGCCGCTCGCAAAAGGAAGCCAGCGAGGTTCGCAAGGAAATCGACCAGATCAACGAAGAGAACCGCCGGCTGCAGGAGCGCGTGAAGGCGCTCAAGACCGATCCGGAAGCGATCGAACATATCGCGCGCGAGGAAATGGGGCTGGCCCGGCCGGGCGAGTACATCTTCAAGATCCCACCCAAACCCGGCGAAGTCTTCCCTTCGTCCTCCCAGCCTGCCGGACCACCGAAAAAGCCCTAACCCTCGGCAGCCGTCCCGGGCGTCCGCCCAACTTCTCCCGAACGAAGCCGGCGAACCACGCGAGGATTTCCTTGCCTCGGCCTTTCAAGCGCGTTCGCGCGATCGAGAGCAACACCATCGCGGTCGTAATCGCGAGCAAGCCCGCGGTCGCCATCAAGATCCCCTGAGATTGCTTTTCGAGAATGGAGAACCGCCCATAGACGAATTCAATGTGGACCCAGTAGACGAGCAACGACGTCTGGCCTAGCTGTACGAGCGGGCTGAAACCGACCGCGCCAAGCCCCCACCGGCACCACGCATACCCGGCTAGCATCAGCAACAACAGGATGCCGACACGAGCGAGAAAAAAGTTGGGACTCGTGTGCCAGTAGTCGTACACGGCATAGAGCTGCACGGGCCGCGAGTCGAGCCACCGGGAAAGAAACAATATCCCCGCTCCGCCTACTCCGAGCAAGGCCATCGTTCGCCCCAGATTTCGCATCGGCCAGTCGCTAAAGAGGACGAACCCAGCCGCCAGCCCCGCGAAGGCAAATGCGCTCCAAGGGAAGATTGGAAAGAGCCACGGTTGCGGCACCGCATAGATGTGGACGCCGTTGATGTACGACTCGAGATACCACGGCAGCCAGCGGGGACGCCACAAGGTCCAGAGAGGTGGTGTCAAGAGGGCGATCCCGAGTGAAACCCCGGCGGCGCCGATTGCGCCCGCCATCTGGCTTTGCACGATCCAGCAAAGAACGCCCATGAAAACGATCGATAGCCCGATCAAGTTGAGCACGTCCACGCGAAGCAGGTCGGTCCAAGGCGCCGCCGGCCATCCGAGTGCGAACTCCTGAACGCGAAAGAGCAGGGCTAGCGCGAATATCTCGCCGCCGCGCCGAATCATTCGAGCCGCAATCCGGTTCGCCGAGACCCCCTTCCGCCGCATGCGGTCCGCCACTAGCGCGGACGAAATACCCGACATGAATATAAATAGCGGCGCGGGAAGCGTCCCACTGAATTGCGACAGGCCGAAGAAGGAACTGTTGCGCGCCGGCCCGCCGAGCCAGGCGTCGTAGCAGTGCACCTCGAACATCCCGAAGCAGGCGAGCCCGCGCAGCCAGTCGAGGTAAGCGAGTCTTTGTGTTTGGGGTTCGACCATCGCGCCTGTCGCTTTACAGAATCGCCGAGGGCGAAAATCAAATCAAGCCCTTATCGGCGCAGCTTCTCGTCCGGTAGAATCGTTTGCGATGGCGGCGAATTCCAAATCGTGGCAGATGAACTTCCCGACGGCCGCAGCTGTCTGGGCTGCCGTCGTTCTTTACGTGGCCTATCTCGGAGAGCGAAACGGTTTCGGAGGATGGCGATTCTTCGTCGCGCTCGGAGTCGCTGCAGCGCTCTTTGCGTTTGAATTCTTCCTCGCGGCTCCACGCGTGCAGGATCGATTTGTGAAGTCGCTCGGCAATCGCGGCGGGATGCTCGCTCCGCTCGTTCCGCTGTTTGCTGTCCTGGTGTACTGCTTCGGCGTAACGGGTAACTGGACAATGCTGCTCGCTGGCGCGGCCTATGCTGTGATTCCCGCATTGCTACTTGCGAGTAGCAGGGGTAAGCCGCCGGGAACCTGGGAAGACTACGCTGCCGCAGTGGCGCTCTGGCTGCCCGCCTGGCTTCAGCCACCGTACCGTTTGCTGTATCACATTTTCCCGTACCCCCCGCCTTTGACGCACACGTTCACGATTTTGATGGCGCTCAGCACCGGCGTCGCGGCTTTCGTGTTGCTCCGCCGGCTTCCCGGAGTCGGCTATGCGGTGGAGTGGCGTCGCGGCTTCGCGTGGAATTTTGCGTTCAACTTTGTTGTGTACGCTGCAACCGCCATCCCGATTGGACTCAAGATCGGCTTCCTCACGTGGCATCCCGAGCTGCCCCACTTGCGCTCAGTACCGCTCTCGGGAGTGGGGTCTTTCCTTTTGTCGGCAGTCGGAATCCTGCTGTTTACAGCCTGGCCTGAAGAATTCTTATTTCGAGGGCTGTTGCAGAATCTGCTCTCAAAGACGCTGAGGAGTGAATGGGCTGGACTGATCGTGGCGTCAGTGATCTTCGGATTTGCGCACATCTTCCATGCGCCGGTTCCGAACTGGAAGTACGTCTTTCTGGCCACGATTGCCGGAATATTCTACGGCCACGCGTGGATGAAAACCGGCTCGCTCGTCCCCGGCGTTCTGATTCACGCGCTCGTCGACACGCTCTGGCACGTGCTATTCCACTAGCACCATGTTGCCAGACTATTTCACAGTGCCCGCCAACGGGCTCGAGGCCGTTGCGTAGAGCTTCTTCTCGATCCGCCCGGCGAGGAACGCTTTCCGGCCCGCTTCGACCGCCGCGCGCATGGCTTCCGCCATCAGGACCGCGTCCTGCGCAGCCGCGATGGCTGTATTCATCAGGACGCCATCAGCGCCCAGCTCCATCGCGATTGCCGCATCGGACGCCGTGCCGACGCCTGCATCCACGATCAGGGGTACCTCCGTGATCCGCTCACGCAGAATGCGCAGGTTCGCCAGGTTCTGAATCCCCATGCCCGAGCCGATCGGCGCTCCGAGCGGCATGACGGCCGAAGCGCCCGCGTCGATCAGCTTGAGGGCGGCGATCAGATCGTCGTTCGTGTATGGCAGCACCACGAAGCCTTCCTTCACGAGCGTCTTCGTCGCACGAATCAGCTCCTCGGTGTCCGGAAAAAGCGTCTGCTCGTCCCCGATCACTTCGAGCTTCACCCACTCCGAAAGCCCGACTTCGCGTCCGAGCCGTGCCGTGCGGATCGCCTCGTCCGCAGAGTAGCAACCCGCCGTGTTGGGCAGGATGAAGAATCTCTTGCGATCGATGTAATCGAGCAGCGATTCCTTCGTGCGGTCGGTCAGGTTGACCCTGCGGACGGCGACGGTCACCATCTCCGCGCCGGAGGCCGCGTGCGCCCGCGCCATCTCCTGGAAGCTGCGGTACTTCCCCGTACCCACAATCAGCCGTGAGCCAAATGCGCGCCCCGCTATCACCAGTTGGTCTGCCATGCGTATCTCCGTAACGATTGTACCGCGCGGAGGCGGGTTTCAGACTCGCCCCAGCAAAAAACTCCAGAGCTACGCCATTCGATGCGGGCGAGGTTCCTCGACGTCGGCGTAGAGTTGCGCGATCACATCCCGGAAGCGCTCCTCAATGACGCGGCGCTTCAACTTGAGCGTGTACGTCAGCGCGCCATTCCCGTATGTGAAATCGTGCTCCAGCAACGCAAAGCGCTTGGGCTTTTCATATTGCGCGATGGTCGATGCGAGCCGTTCGATTTCGTGCGCAATCAGGTCCCGGACCCACGGGTCGGCGAGCATCTGCGCCGGCGTGGAAACCTCGAGTCCGGCCTTCCGCGCCTCCACCTCCATGGTTGTGAAGTTCGGCACGATCAGCACGGAAACGAATTTCCTGCCTTCGCCGACGACCATCGCATTCACGATAAACGGCGAGGTCTTCAGCAGATTCTCGATTGGAGCCGGCGCGACGAACTTGCCGCCCGCGGTCTTGAGCAACTCTTTCTTGCGGTCTGTAATGACCAGATAGCCGTCCGCATCGAGCCGGCCGATATCGCCGGTGCGAAACCAGCCGTCGGGCGCAAAAACTTCGCGCGTCGCGTCGGGTTTCCGATAGTAACCCTGCATCACGCAAGGCCCCTTGACGAGGATTTCGCCATCATCTGCGATGCGCACCTGCACGTGCGGAATCGGGTGGCCCACCGTGCCGACCTTGTTCGCCTTGGGCGAATTGAACGTGACAACCGGAGAAGTTTCCGTGAGCCCGTAGCCCTGATACACGGGCAGACCGACGCTCCAGAAGAACTCCGACAGTTCGGGAGCGAGCGGGGCGCCGCCCGAACTGAATAGTCGAATCCTGCCCCCGACCCCCGCACGAATCTTTGAATAGACCAGGCGATTTGCGATGTGCCAACGCAGTTTCACGCCGAAGGAAACATCCTTGCCATACGCCCGCCACGGCACTGCTTCCGCCGCCACGCGAATCGCGGCATCGAATATCCTTTTCTTGAGTCCGGTTTCCCGGTGTCCTTTTTCGATGATGTTGGCGTATGTTTTCTCATAAAAACGCGGGACCGCTGCCATCATGGTGGGCCGAACTTCGAGAAGCGCCTGCGCCACCGTCTCCATGTGCTCGACATAGGCAACGGAAACCCCTCGAAAGATATACCCGTAGTCGATCGTGCGCTCGTAGACATGCGCGAGCGGCAAAAGCGACAGCGCGAGGTCGAACGGCAACATCTCGTACTCCCGGCTGAAGTCGAGCGCATTCGAACTGAGATTCACGTGATTCAGCATCACGCCTTTGGGCTCTCCCGTGGTGCCCGACGTATAGATGATCGTGGCCAGTTGGTCTCCGGTGACCTCGGCGGCCCGGCGCCGGTACTCCGCGATGTCCGCGTCACCCGCTGTCGCGATCAGCGTTTCGTAGCGGAGGATCTCGCCGTGCATATTTGCGGGCGGCGCCGCTGAAATCACGTGTTCGATCTCCGGCAGATACTCGCGGCACTCCGCAATCTTGCGGGCTTGCGTTTCACCCGAAGTGAATACGACCCGCGCGCCCGAATCCTTCAGGATGTAAGCGAGCCGGTCGAGCGATTCGTTGAAATAGACCGGAACAGTCACGGCGCCCAAGCCCTGAATGGCAAAGTCGGCCGTATGCCATTCGGGGCAGTTTGGTGCAAAGAGTCCCACGCGATCGCCGGGCCGGACGCCCAATTGCGCGAGCGCCTTCGCAAGGCCGGCCACTCGCCGCAACATCTCGTTGGCCGAGACGGACTGCCAACCGCTGGCCGTGCGATACACCTGTGCTCGAGGGTTTGCAGACTGGTCTATGGCGTCGAGAAAACACTTCGGAAGGGGTGGGTACTCCGTCGCCATGACAGCCAATGTAGCCTACCGTCAGTATCCACGCAATGCGCCCCTGTGAAAGTCTCGCTGCATTGCGATAAGATGCAGCGCAGAAGGTCCCCCATGGCGAAGATCGCAGCAGAAGACGCGACCGGCTATCAACCCATCCGGGCGCCTCGCGGCACCGCGATCTCCTGCAAAAGCTGGCAGCAGGAGGGCGCGCTGCGCATGCTGATGAACAATCTCGATCCCGAGGTCGCCGAGAAACCCGAAGATCTCATCGTGTATGGAGGGCGAGGCAAAGCGGCGCGCAACTGGAAATGCTTTCATGCAATCGTCGCCTCGCTCCGAGCGCTCGAAAATGACGAAACGCTGCTCGTGCAATCCGGCAAGCCCGTCGGCGTTTTCCGCACGCACTCCTATGCGCCTCGCGTCCTGATCGCCAATTCCAATCTCGTCGGCCAATGGAACGACTGGAAACATTTCGACGAACTCGACCGCGCCGGCCTGATGATGTACGGCCAGATGACCGCCGGGAGCTGGATCTACATCGGCACGCAGGGAATTTTGCAGGGTACGTACGAGACGTTCGCCGCGGCCGGGCGAAAACATTTTCAGGGCGATCTCGCCGGAAAACTGATCGCCAGCGGCGGCATGGGGGGCATGGGCGGCGCGCAGCCTCTTGCAGCGACCCTCAACGGCGCAGCGTTCCTCGGAATCGACGTCGATCCCGAGCGCATCAAGCGGCGCGTCAAAGCCGGCTACTGCGACGTGATGGTCAACGACCTCGATGAGGCGCTGCGCATCTTGAAGAACGCCGTTCGCAAACGCGAAGCCGCTTCCGTCGGACTCGTCGGCAATTGCGCGGACGTTGTCCCCGAGCTCGCGCGCCGCGGTGTCGTGCCCGACCTGCTCACCGACCAGACGAGCGCGCACGATCCCGTCGGCGGCTACATTCCGCAGGGACTCGACGTCGCCCAGGCTGCGGAGCTTCGCAAGGCCGATCCCGTTACATATCGCAGGCGCGCGCTCGAGTCCATTGGCAAGCACGTCGAAGGCATGCTCGCGCTCCAGAAGCTGGGCGCCGTGACCTTCGACTACGGGAACAACATCCGCACGTTCGCCTTCGAGCAGGGCGTGAAGAACGCCTACGATTTCCCCGGCTTCGTGCCTGCCTACATCCGACCGCTATTCTGCGAAGGCCGCGGGCCGTTTCGCTGGGCCGCGCTTTCGGGTGAACCGGCCGACATTCATCGAACAGATCAACTGGTGCTCGAAATGTTTCCGCACGATGAAATTCTTTGCCGTTGGATCCGGCTCGCGCAGAAACGCGTGCGGTTCCAGGGATTGCCCGCACGTATTTGTTGGCTCGGCTACGGCGAGCGCGACAAATTCGGGTTGGCGCTCAACGATCTCGTGGCGCATGGAAAACTGAAGGCGCCCATCGTAATCGGCCGCGATCACCTCGATTGCGGCTCCGTCGCCTCGCCATATCGTGAGACAGAAGCCATGCGCGATGGCTCGGACGCCGTGGCCGATTGGCCGCTGCTGAACGCCCTGCTCAGCACCGCGAGCGGCGCGAGCTGGGTTTCGATTCACAATGGCGGCGGCGTCGGAATTGGCTACGCGCAGCACGCCGGGCAAGTGCTCGTCGCCGACGGCACAAGGGAAATGGCATCGCGCATCGAGCGCGTTTTAACGAATGATCCCGGCATCGGCGTCGCTCGCCACGTGGACGCCGGCTATCCCGAAGCCATCGACTTCGCCCGGAAATCCGGCATCCGAATTCCCGAGGTCTGAAAAATGGCGGCCGACTGGTTGATCACCGGCTGCTCGGAGCTTCTTACCCTTCGCGGGCCTGTGCCGCGCCGCGGGCGAGCGCTCGGCGATCTCGGCATCATTCGCGACGGCGCGCTGCTGGTTCACGGCGATCGCGTCACCGCCGTCGGGCCGCGTCGCCGCATCGAGCGTCTGCGTGAAGCGCGCCGCGCGGAAAAGCTCGACCTGGGCGGCCGCGTTGTACTTCCCGGCTTCGTCGATTCGCACACGCATTTGGTTTTCGCCGCCAGCCGCGCGACCGAATACGAGCAGCGCATCTCGGGAAGGACCTACGAACAAATCGCGCGCTCGGGCGGCGGGATTCGCTCGACCGTCACGGGCCTGCGCCGTGCATCACCGAAAACTCTGAAAGCCAGCGCTGCGGCTCACCTGCGCGAGTTTGCCGCGCACGGTACCACGACGCTCGAGGCTAAAAGCGGCTACGGTCTCGACTGGACAAACGAGCGGAAGATCCTCCTGATTCTTCACGATCTCCACCAGGAGCAGCCGCTCGACATCATCCCTACGTTTCTTGGCGCGCACGTCGTGCCGCCCGAATTTCGCCGGCGCCCCGATGCGTTTGTAGGCGTGCTGGTGGAGCGCTGGATTCCCACGGTCGCCACGGCGGGCCTTGCGAAGTTTTGCGATGTTTTCTGCGACCGCGGCGCGTTCACGGTGGCGCAGGCGCGGCGGATTCTCCTCGCAGGGCGCGCGTGCGGTCTCGTACCGCGAATCCATGCGGAGCAACTTGTCCACACGGGCGCCGCGCGCCTTGCGATCGAGCTGCAAGCGGCGAGCGCGGATCACCTCGAGAAACTCGATCGTGGCGACATCCGAGCGCTCGCGCTCTCCAATGTTGTCTGCACGTTGTTGCCCGGCTGCTGCTTCCACCTCAGCCTTCCGCACTGCGCTCCCGCACGGGCGTTGATCGGCGAGGGCGCCATCGTCGCGCTCGCCACCGACTTCAATCCCGGCACCAGCCCCACCGTCAGCATGACGATGATTCTCTCGCTCGCCTGCACGCAGATGCGCATGACTCCCGCCGAAGCCATCGCCGCAGCGACGATTAATCCTGCCTACTCGTTGCGGCAACACGATCGCCTCGGCTCGCTTGAAGTTGGCAAGTATGCGGACCTCGCCGCCTTTGACGTGGCCGCCTACCAGGAAATTCCGTATTATTTTGGTGTGAACCTTTGCACCCTTACGATGAAGCGTGGCGTAATCATCCATTCGAAAACAGACTGACTGATGAAGCAGCTTGTTGAGTGCGTTCCGAATTTTTCCGAAGGGCGCGATGCAGCTAAAGTCGACGCCATCGTCGCTGCCATTTGCGAGGTTTCCGGCGTGTTCGTGCTCGGCCGCGAAAGCGACGCGGACCATAACCGCAGCGTGATCACACTCGCGGGCGAACCGGAGGCCGTCGCAGAGGCGGCCGTGCGGGGAGTGGGCAAGGCCGCCGAGTTGATCGACCTGACGCGGCAGACGGGCGCGCACCCGCGCATCGGCGCGACCGACGTGGTCCCGTTCATCCCCGTTCGCGGCGTTACGATCGAAGATTGCGTCGCGCTCGCGAAGAAAGCCGGACGCGAAATCTGGGAGCGCTATCGTATCCCCGTCTATTTCTACGAAGCAGCCGCGCAGCGGCCGGAGCGCACGAATCTCGAAAATATCCGGAAGGGGCAATTCGAAGGCCTTCGCGAGGAGGTTCTCCACAATCCCGAGCGCGCTCCGGATGTCGGCGAGCGGAGCCTGCATCCCACGGCCGGCGCCACCGTCGTTGGCGCGCGCAAATTCCTGATCGCATACAACATCAACCTGAACACGCCTGACGTCGAGATCGCGAAACGCATCGCGAAGACAATCCGCTTTTCGAGCGGCGGCTTACCTTTCGTCAAGGCCATGGGCGTGGACTTGCGCGCGCGCAACCTCGCTCAAGTCTCGATGAACCTGACGGACTTCGAGCAGACCCCGATACATCTCGTGTTCGAGACTGTGAAGCAAGAGGCGGCACGCCACGGCGTTGGAATCGTGGGCAGCGAGATTGTCGGCCTGATTCCCAGGCGGGCGATCGAGATGACGGCAGAATCCTATCTCCAGATCGAGAACTTTTCTCCCGCTCAGGTGTTTGAGAATTGTCTGGAGGAAGCGCTCGGCAACGCGGGCGGCAAAGGTTCCGCGGACTTCGCGGCGCTCGCACAGCCATTTCTCGATACCGTCGCGCGCGCCACGCCGGCTCCCGGCGGAGGATCGGTCGCGGCGCTCGCAGGTGCGCTTGGCGCGAGCCTCGGACAGATGGTTGCGGGCCTTTCGCGCAAGAAGAAATCGCTCGCGGCCTATGCCGCCGAGCTCGGCGAGACTGCCGGCGAATTTCGCGTCGCATCGCGGGAGCTGACCGAGGCCATTGACCGTGATGCGACGGCGTACGAGTTGGTGCTGGCCGCGCACAAGCTTCCGCGCGAAACTATGGAAGAACAGCGGCGGCGCGACCTCGCGATTCAGCAGGCTTTTCAGGCGGCGGTGGAAGCACCGCTCGAAGTCGCGCGTAAAGCGGCGGAAGTATTTGAGAGGCTCGGGCAACTGGAATCCATGTCAGCCCCGTCTATGTTGTCAGACGTGCGCGTGGGCCGGATGATGGCCGCGACCGCCGTCCGCGGCGCGCTTGAAAACGTGGCCACGAATCTCGAATCGATTGCCGATCCTGCATTTGTGAGCCGTGCGCGTTCGGAAGCTCGGTCGCTTGCCTCGCGGATCGCCGAAAGTTCCGTGACGGCCGGCCGATAGGTAGGATGGTTTGAGTGTTCTGAGGGGGAAGAAAACGTGAGACAGCTAATTCGCCGTTCCATCACAGTCAGCGCCCTGACCGCGGGCCTCCTGCTCGCCTTGCTCGTCGTTCCGCAGCGATCCTCCGCTGGATCGCTCAGCACGAGCGTTATCGGGATGTTCCCGAAGCAGGTGGGCGAGTTCGCGTATGCCGATTTGAAGTCGGCGCGAAAATTTCCGTGGTTCTCAGAGCTGCGCGAGCAGTTGCTTCCGAGCCGTTTCCGGCAGTTCGAGCAGTTCCTCTCTTCGGCGGGCGTCGACCCGAACACCCAGGTGGACGAACTTGCCTGGGGGGCCATTACCGCCGGGAAAGGAACGAGCGAGGAGGTTGTCGGCGTTGCGCTGGGAGCGTTCAACCCTTCCTCGAGCGAGGACCGCTTTAAGCAGCAGAAACTGCCCATGTTCGACGTCCACGGTTACCATCTCTACGCCTTCGGCAGCGGCTCTGGCCCGACGGACATCCTCTTTACATTCATCGACTCGAATACGGCGGCCTTCGGCGCCCGGTCCGCGCTCGAAAAGCTGATCGACGTGCGCACGGGCGTCTCGGAAAGCTTGCTCAGAAATGACGAGCTCTTTCCTCTGATCAACGAGGCCGACGGCAGCGGAATCATCTGGGCCGTGCTCGACCAAAGCTACACACGCATGGCCGTCCAGCAGTTGCTCCCACAGGCGAATCAGTTTCCGCAGGCCGCCGCGATCGTCAACCGAATGCACGCCATGACGATCAGCGTCGAGGCGGACAGCGGCGTGGAGACGCATTTCCAGGCCGTCTGCAATTCCACCGACGACGCGAACCTCCTGGCTGCGGCGCTACAGGCCGGCGTCATGTACCGCCGCTATCAGGAAGCGCAGGACCATCCGGACCTCGCGAGTGCTCTCGATCAGGTGCGGGTGACGCCGAGCGGCGACCGCCTGAAGATAGACGCTCCCGTGAGTCAGGACCAGCTCCTGTCGCTGATCCGCACCCGCGCTTTCGCCGTACCTATGTAGGAAAGAGCCGAATCCTCAGCTGGATGGGTTTACGGAGCGGCGTCACACCCTCGGCCGGGACTTCACAGCACCGCCGTATTTCACAAGCGTAATGCACGCGCGGCCTTCGCGTGTTTCTTGCTGGACACCGTCGACGAGGGCGCTCGCGAAAGCCTTGTCCTTTTTCGCCCCCGCACTGTTTTTCGGCCGCTTGGCGCGTGGCGCAGGGCCGACTGTACCCCGCGCTGCCGATGATTCGACCCTGACTTCGACGCGATCGGGAAAACTTGCGGCGATAAGCTGGGCAGTAAGAAGCGAGCCTCGGTTCGGGCGGAGCCGAAATACCTCGCGGCAGGCCTCGATGGCGGCCGCAGCGAGATCCTCCTGCGCCCGTTCGGAAAGCCCCCCATGCTGTGCGACATGCGCTGCGATCGCGCTGGCGCCGGCGATAAGGCGGGGATCGTTGTGCAGCGTGCACTGAATCTGGCTGGTCGGGGCGGCCTGGGCCGTTTGGCTGATCTTGTTCGCGGAAGCGGCGCGGTCGGAATTAGTGGTCATCGGAGTCAGCGAGGCGCACGTCGCAAGCCTCCCGGCAGTCCGGACAATAATACAAGCCGTCGATGCAAAGACGCACGTGATATTCCGCCTGGCAAAAACAGCAATACTTCTCGCAAGTGCATTTGGATTCCGGTTTGTCGCACTGCGAGCACAGAGTGACCACTTTTGTTGCCCTTTCCTTCAGGCCTGATTATGCCTTCGTTCTATGGTAGGCCTACTCGTATGCGCCGACAAGCGCCGGGCGTAGCCCTTGTTCGTAACCCCGCATCCCATAGAATAGAACCCCGGGTGCCGTGAACTCCGTGAGCATGGAGGAATGGCAATGTATCCGGCCGGCTATCGCTATTCCAAGGACCACGGCTGGATCGAGGTCGCGTTTGAGCGGAGTCACGGCGCGTGCCGCAAGGGGCAGCACGCGCCGCAATCATGATGGCCTCTCCGCAGGAGGAAAACTCGCTGAATCCTTACCGTTTCTCGTTCTTGGCCTTCTCCGCCGGAACACTGCGGTGAGCCTGTGCGGACGACGGCTTCGCCTCGGTGGTTATTTTCGCGGTTGCAGTGGTTGCCGCCGGGAAAGAGATCTCCCGGCCATCCGAGATGGCAGCGGCTGCTTCCGTCATCGTATCGGGCACGGGCGAGTCCATAGGCAGTAGCGCTCCCTCAGCTTCTTTCAGGAACGCCAGTCCCGGCGCGCTCCCATCCCAATCGATCGAGACGACATCACCCAGCAGAACCTGCTCAGTCGCAAGCAGGCTCGCCAGCGGGTACACCACATGCCGCTCGATCGCCCGCTTCAGGTGGCGCGCTCCGTACTTCAGGTCGGTTCCTTCACGCAACAGAAAATCTCTGGCGGCCGGTGTGACCCGGAACAGGAATCTCCCCTTCGCCGTCTCGAGCACGCGCTGCTGCACCATTCCGAGCTCGATCTCGAGGATCTGTTCGAGCTGCTGCGAGCGCAACGGATGGAACACCACGACCTTGTCGATCCGGTTCATGAACTCCGGCGCGAATTTCCTCTTCGCCGCTTCCGAGGCCGTACGCTCGACCTTCTCATCCAGCTTCGGCTTCGATTCCGGCCTGACGATCGGCGCGAATCCCAGGCCGCCGGTCATCAACTCCGTGATCTCGCCGCCGCCCAGGTTCGACGTCATGAAGATCATCGTCTGCGAAAGATCGACGCGGCGGTTGTCGCCCAAGGTAAGAGTTGCTTTGTCCAGAATTCCCAGCAGCAATTGCCACAGCGCGTCGCTCGCCTTTTCGATCTCGTCGAAAAGCAGAAAGCTGATCTTCAGCTTGTCCGTATGATATTGCGCGAGCGCTTCCTGCGTGATCAGCGGATGCGTCTCGCGATGCCCCAGGTATCCCGGCGGCGAGCCGATGAGCTTCGCGATCTCGTGCGAGTGCTGAAACTCGGCGCAGTCCACCTTGATGACCGCCCGCGGATCGCCGAAGAGCACCTCTGCGGTCGCTTCGACCACGCGGGTCTTCCCCGCTCCCGTCGGCCCGAGGAACAGCAAGTTCCCCACCGGCCGCCCCGGCGAGTTCAGGCCGGCGCGAAACACCTGGTACAGGTCCACCACCGCCTGTACGGCTTCGTCCTGTCCGACGATCTTCCGACGCAGCCCCGCTTCGAAATCGCGTGATTCCACGCTGCGGAGTGTCGGGTCGAGTTGTACCGCCTGCGCGCCCATGGTCTTGCTCCCTACCGGAACCTTCTTCCGCCCTCCAGATTGCGCGGCACCGA
>Ga0187872_10003162_pt1 | contig 13584 bp, 13 predicted proteins | sample June2016WEW_16_4_FD_132973 | JGI IMG/M metagenome (GOLD analysis project Ga0187872, IMG submission 132973) | Peatland microbial communities from SPRUCE experiment site at the Marcell Experimental Forest, Minnesota, USA - June2016WEW_16_40 | ecosystem: Environmental > Terrestrial > Soil >...
CATGATCCGCAGCAGGCCCGTCTCGCCGAGCATTTCACCGTCGGCATCGCGCGAATCGATCAGCGCGTCGGAGTAGCTCACGAAGCAATCGCCGGAGTCCAGCTCGATGTCGAACTGCTCGTACTCCGTCATGCCGATGATCCCGAGCGGCAGGTTGGAAGGTTTGCGCTGGCCGGCCAGTTCCTCCTGGCCCAGAAGATTCCACTGCTGCCGTGCCGCGCGGTAGAAAAGCGGCCGTGGGTGGCCTGCGTTGCAGACGCTCAGGAGGCGGCTCGGGGCGAAGAATGTGGTGACGACCGCCGTTGCGAAGGTGCCATCCTCGGAGAGGGCGGTGAACTGCTGATTGAGCAGCCGCACGAATTCCGTCTGGTCGAGGCGGTTGACGAAGCGCCGCATGAGCGTCCGCAGATCGGCTGCGGTAACGGCAACGGAATTTCCATGCCCCGACACGTCCGCCAGCAACAGGCGGCTGATGCGGCCCGTAAGGCAGCTCGAGGCGTAGTAGACGTCTCCGCCGCGCTTGGCGTGGCCGTAGGGCTTGCTGTAGACCCACGCGTCCAGCCCGCCCAATTCGACGCCGCGCGCCGTGAGCTGGCTTCCGCCCCAGACTTCCATGCACTGCATCTGCTGTGCCGGCTGGTTACTCACGGCTGGCATTATATCCATTTTAGCCTTGCGGTGCCCGCGATCACCACGATCGTCCGCTCGGTACCGTCGGTTCAATCGCGCCCAATTACAAGCCGTGTCGGCGGTAGGATGCGTGACGGCGGTCACGGTCTTTGCTTGATAGAACGGTCTAAATGGGATTGTTCCGGTGCGGGGAGGAGGTTGCGTTGACAGGGACACGTAGGAGAAGGGCTGCACGGGGCGGTTCGGCGCCGACCCGCGCGAAAACCGGTCGGCAGTCCTATGCACGCCGATTGCAGATCGAACTGGGAACGAAGAGAGAGAAGGAACTATTTAAGTGGTGGCTCGCGTGCTTGCTCTTTGGGAAGCCGATTCAAACCGAGATCGCCGAGCAGGCCTACGGCGAACTCGTGAAAGCTGGGCTGACGAGCCCCGACGCGATTCTTCGCGCAGGATGGGACAAGCTGGTTCTCCTACTGGACCGGGCCCACTACGTTCGATATGACTTTTCGACCGCGACGAAACTCCTTGAGGTCTGCCAGGAGCTAAAGAGCCGCTACGGCACTCTCACAAAGCTCCTGGCCGGGGCGCGAACGCCGTCCGAGCTCTCGCGAAAATTGCAGGAGTTCCGGCACATCGGTCCGGTAACCGCACGGATTTTTCTGCGGGACGTTCGCCCCGTTTGGTATCGGAAGACCGCATCGAATCGAAAATAGACGGCCGGTAGGTTCGAGAGGCGCGGGCCAGCGGTCGAATTGCGCCGGTCGCACCGCGGCTGCGCGCGCCGTCGTGTTCGCAAGGGCCCTGCGGGTAGCGTTTAGGAGATTGGTAAGGACGCTTTTGGGGATACTGCGAAGCAACGGGTTAATCAGCCAGGCAAGCGCTGCCGGAACGCGGCGGGTCAGCGCGATCGTTTCGTTCTGGACGTAGACTCCCCCGTCCTTTTCTTCAACTCGCCAGTAGGTGTCGAGGCGCCACATGTACCCGTGGCCCTGTCCAACCGGGAGTTCGTGTTCGTCCGGTTTGCCGGAGTTCGTGACTTCGGCAATTCGCGTGGAACGGGACTTGATCGTTGAGCGGGTGCCGCTGAATTCCGTGTAAACGACGTCGAAATTCGCGTTCAGCACTACGGTGACGAGCGATTTGTGATAAAACTGCAGGTAAATCTTCGATTTGTTTCCGTCGCGCTCGAGCAATTCGGAGCGGCGAACGTCGGGTTTGTAAATCTTTTCGTGGTTATCGTAATCCTGAAGAACCGCAACGGTCTGCGAGAGTGTTGCGTCCGGCACGAACACCACGCCGACTCAGTGATGAATCAGACCGCCAGGAACATGAATCGACTGCCCCTCCTCCAGAGTATGACGCTCCTGGATATAAATCTGCCCCCGGCGAAGCTGGGCATAGGTCTCCTGGCGGCGTCCATCGGGCAGGTCATCGACCGCAAGGAAATGGTCCTGGCGCAGATCATCGTCCATCCGCGTTTCGGTGGCGCGAACATAGGCATCGAACGCGGCCGAAGTGTCGGGCTTCAACTCAATTGCCGGTGCCGGCGGCGCGAGCAGAGCGGCGATCGCCCAGCCAACGAAGAGCGCCCGCAAGTATGGCTTAGGCTGCATGGCGAGCTTCAGCCCTTGACGCAGATCATCGGCACGAGACGCGCAACTCGCCGTGCCAGTTTCGCGTGCTCGGCTGGTTACTCACGGCCTCATTATACTCATCCTAGCCTCGCCGTGCCGCGACCCGCTATACCCGGCATTTGCGTTGGCCCGGCTTCGAAGTCCCAAAGACACAGAAGCTCCGTTCGTCTGCCGTCTACTTTCCCTGGTCCCCGACTGATTCCCACACGACCTTGAAAGTCAATGACCGCGGGATCTCTCCGTTGGTGAAGAGGTACCCGATAGTTTCCGGGTGCCGGTCGGAAGCCAGATTGCGGCCCCAAATCGAGAAGCTATATCCGCGATAAGGTTTTGTGGATACGCCGACGTCGACGCGGTTCACCGGCGACAACGCGGGGGGGAATCCCGGCTTAGTAATAGGGCAACGCGCGGGGAATCGCGTCATAGTAATAGTAGGCAGTGTCGAAGTTGACGTGGCGCGTGAGGTCCAGACGGGATTGCAAGTTCACCTGATGGTGCGGGGTTCCCGACGCTGCGGACGCACTCAATCCCGGGACGGAATTGCCCCGAAGTTCCGCGATGCCCGCCGACACGGTCCAGCGCCGAACCGGCGCATAGCTCAGATATAACTCCAACCCGTGAGTTTGACCCCCGCCCAGGTTGGTGTAGACCGCCGGGACCGCGATGTAAAACGGACTTGGATTGACGAACGGGGTCCCCGGAGCACTCGTACCGATCAGGTGTTCGTATCCGTTGTAGTAGATCGACGCATCCGCAGCGAATTTGTCAGTGAGGTGGTACCGGTAGCCCATTTCGTAGGCGTGCAGCACCTCGGAGCGGTCGTCCGGATCCCCTTCGACAACAAGCAGAGTCGGTGGAGACTGCGAGAGCAACTCCACCGGAGCCTTGAAGTCGCTGTCGACACGCGTCGGCGTCCCCACCGCGCGCGAAACGGCGAGCCAGACCGTGTGGGATTTTCTTGGTGTCCAAACGGCTCGGAACTGCGGCTGATATTCGAATCCGGTGTAGTTGTTGTGCTCGAACTTTGACCCGATGATAATCCGCAGTACGTCGGGCATGAGCATGACGTCGTATTGTCCGAACACGCTATAGGTCGTATCGCGGCGATATATTGGATCCCATTGCACCGTCGCATTGTGTTCCGGCGTGTCTGCGGTGGTAAGGATGGAGCCGCCCCAGATCACAGATTGGCGATCCGTGAAGGCGTAGCTGTGCTGGAGTTCCACGTCGCAGGTGGTTCGATCATCCCCGGAGAACGGATCGCTCCGTATAGTCCAGTCGCAATAGCCGAGCAGGTCGGTGCTCGAGCGGTCGCTGAAAGAATGCTTCCACCGGCCGAGAAGGTGGCCGCCCTTCACGACATAGTCGGAGGGCCTGACCAGCGTGTCTGTAAGCGGGTCGAAGTTAAGGCTGAGGTCGTGCTCGCGCCCCGAATAGCCTTGACCGTCAAATGTCACAACGTTCTCCTTGGATGGGTTCCAGTCGAGGCGAGCGCCACCCTGAGTGATTCCCCAGTCGTCGTAGTTGTTCTTGCCGCTGGCATTCACACTGGGTAGCCAATAGTTGCTCGTTCCATAGATTCGATACGCGATGTTCTCGCCAACCTGTCCGCCGTAACGAACTCGAGTGGAGTAGCCTTCGTTTACACCTGCGGAGCCGGAAACCTGCACGCCCTGGGTTTTCGCGGCTTGCTTGGTGACGATGTTGATGACGCCGTTCACGGCGTTGGCGCCCCAAAGCGTTCCGCCGGGCCCGCGAATCACCTCGATACGGTCGATGTCTTCGAGCGGAGGATCTTGGACGTCCCACCAGACACCGCCAAACTCAGGCGAGTACACGAGTCTGCCATCGATCAGTACCAGCATTTTGTTGTTGAAAAAACTGCCGAAGCCGCGTGCTGCGACAATCCATACGTGCGCGTTTTGCTGAGCCACGTACAAGCCGGGCACGAGCCGCAACGCATCCGGGATCGAGGAGAAGCCTCCGCGGCGGATATCCTGGCCGGTGATCACGAAGATCGCGGCGGGTGCTGCGTCGCGAGGCTCGGTCCTTTTCGACGCGGACGTAACTTCGACGTTCATCAGATCCTCGATGCTGATTTGCGTGAGGTCGCTCTCCCGCTGCGTTGCTTGCGGGGCATTGGGCTCAGTGGTCGTTTGGGCCCGGGACGGGCCCGCAAGGACGCAGACAGCCAGGAGTGTGCAAGTCCAGCTTCGCGAGCGCCCGAGCGGTGCGGGCACACTATTCATGAAGAAGTTATCGGCCGAGTTCGCGCAATCTCTAGGCCTAGCCGCGCAACCCGGGCATCACGCGAAGCCCTGTAGCCTCAGTAGGTTATGAGTTTGGCCGTATGTGAACGTGATTCTCGTTTCGAATCTTTTAGAGGCTTGGGTTCCAAAATGGCGGGCCTTCAGCGAGCAGACAATCGAGACTTGACCGCAAGTTCCACGAACGGACGCTACCGTCGCGCGGCGAAGAAATCTTTCAGCACGGCGGCAGCTTCGTCGGCGAGGACCCCCGACGCGACTTCCACGCGATGGTTGAGCTGCGGGCCATCGAGAATCGAGAAGCACGAATGCACCGCGCCGCCCTTGGGATCCTCTGCGCCATAGACCAGCCGGACGATCCGCGCGTGGACCATCGCGCCGGTACACATCGCGCACGGTTCGATCGTGACGTAGAGCGTCGCGCCGAGCAGGCGATAGTTTCCGACGGCCTTCGCGGCTTCGCGCAGCGCGACGATTTCAGCGTGCGCCGTCGGGTCGCAGTCACCGATGGTGCGGTTTCCCGCACGTGCGACGATGCGCTCATCGACGACGACGACCGCTCCCACCGGAACTTCGCCTCGCGCCGCGGCCGCGCGCGCTTCCTCGAGCGCCGCCTCCATGAATTCGGTGTCCACTTTGTCTGTTCCGGTCATTGCGTGCAAGAATAGCACGGCATCGCGCGCTCCATTTTTCCTCGCAACAACCGAGCGCCGGCGTGTTTTTCTTGGGGGTACCCTATGCTTCGCAACGCTCCTTTTGTACTTCGCCTGATTTTCCTCGCGGCGGCGGTTCCCGGTGCCTTGCCTCGCCCGACGAGATCACAGCAAGCTCCCGCGCCGGCGCCAGCCCGGCCATCGCCCGAGGCTACACCGCAGCAGTCCCAAACGCCCGCGCAGGAATCCGCCCCCTCGCCGCAGACTCCGCCTCCGGCCGTCGAGTCGAACGTGGACATGCGCGCCGCCGCGTGGAAGTTGCTGAAACAGGGCGCCACTTCGGAGAAGACCCGCGACCGCTCGGACGCGATTTCGGCGCTGGCCGTCCTCGGCCAGAATCACACGGGTATTTCCCTGATCGCCGCCGGACTCAAGGACAAGGAGACGAACATCCGCGTGCTGGCCGCCACGTCCCTCGGAGACATGAAGGCGCGGTCCGCGATTCCCCAGCTGAAAGATGCGATGGACGACAACTCGCCGGAGGTGAGCTTCGCTGCGGCACAGGCGCTGTGGAAAATCGGCGATCGCAGCGGCCGCGAAATCCTGTATGCAGTCCTAAGGGGCGAACGCAAGGCTAAACCGGGCCTGGTGAAGGGCAAGATGGAAAAGATGCGGCAGGAGATGCATGACCCGAAATCGCTGGCGCTCATCGGAATCAACGAAGCGAGCGGGGCGTTTCTCGGGCCGTTCTCGATGGGAGTTTCGTTCATCGAGGAATATGCGAAGAACAATTCGGCGCCGATTCAGGCGGTTTGCGCGAAGCTGCTCTCGTCTGACGACAGCCGCGATACCGCGGAAGAACTGACGGACGCGCTTGGGGACAAAAACTGGACGGTGCGCGCCGCAGCCGCGCGAGCTCTCGCGAGGATGAACCGTCCAGAAGCCATCCCGCAGCTCAGGAACATGATGGAGTCTGACAAAGAGCGACCCGCCCGCTTCGCTGCTGCTGCCGCCATCATCCGGCTCAGCCCGACGAAAGGGACCGCACCGGCGGCAGCACCGCCGCCCGACGAGTCCGCAAACTGAATCGTGCCGCTGGGTTCGGATCGAGATGGTGGGCGTTCTAGGGGACTCTGCGCCGGACCATACGGCTCAGGAAGTAGAGCGCGGCGCCCGCGACGATAACCGTGATACCGACGACGAGCTGGTTGGTTTGCCCCACCAACTCCGTGCCGTTGCGCACCAGCGTCGCGATCATCAGCCCGAGTGGGGGCACCCCGATCGCGATTGCGCCGATGATTCCTCCCGGCACGCGATAGGGACGGGCAAGCTCCGGCTCGCGGACGCGCAACGCGGCGAGCGCCCAGAACTCGAGCAGTATGCTCAATCCGGTCACGAGCACGTCGAGGAGCAAGTTTCGCTCGAAGCCGAGCGGATAGCAGACTCCCCAGAACAGCGCGCACGCCACAATCGCGACCCATGGCACACCCGTACGTGGATGTTGCCTCGAAAAGATTTTCGGCAGGTAGCCGTCTGTGGCCATTACCGCCGGCAGCCGCGTGAACGACATCATCAGTGTGCCGAACGTCCCGACCGCGCCGATTAGCCCCGCTGCCGCAATCGCGAGTGCGAGGGCGTTGCCCCCGAGAATCCGCCCAATGTCCACCCATCCGCCCGTCATCCAACTGTTCGGGTCGAGCCCTGTGCGAGCCACGGCGCCCACAGGCACGATGTAGCTCGCGACGACGAGTATCACGGCGCCCAGCATCGCGCGCGGATACGTGCGCTGCGGCGCCTCGACTTCGCCGGCGATCGTTGAGAGATTATCCCAACCCATGTAGTTCCACATCGCGATCAGGATTCCGCCCAGCAGGTCGGCATGCCGCAGCGGGATCGCGCCCCCGCCGCTCGAATGTCCACGGAGCAGAGCGAACACAACAAGCGCCACGAACGGGGCGAACACCGCGACGTTGAGGAAGATGGAACCTTCGCCCACCGCGCGCGCGCCGAAAATGTTCCACACCGTGCAGATCGCGATCATCGCAAACCCGATCGCGAGCCCGCGATGCCCCGCGACCAGCTCCGGCGACAATCGCGCGAGGTAATCGACGAACAGGTTGGGGTACAGCGCCATTTCGAAGACGCTGCCCGCGAGGCTCAGCCACGTTTCCTGGTATCCCCAGAAAGGCCCCAGGCCCCGCCGCACCCAGATGTAGAAGCCGCCTTCTTCCGGGATCGACGTCGAGAGCTCGCTCACCATCATCGCCGTCGGCACGCTCCACAGCAGCGGCGTGATCACCAGGATGAGCAGCGTCGCGCCGTATCCCGTCTTCTGAACGATGTCTTCGAGGCCATACGGGCCCCCCGCCACCATGAAGTAGGTCGCCGCGATCATCGGCAGGACGGTCATTTTCCGCACGGCTGCCGCCCGCGTGCCGCGCTTTGCGGCCTGCGACGTGTTCACGCCCGGCGTGCTCAACGATCCGTCCTCACGCGTCAACCCTCCCTTGGTGTTCCGCCCAGGAGTGTGGCGGCGCCGAAGTGTAAACCAAAAGAAGTCTCCGCTTTCGCAAATTGGGTCCGAGCGCCGTGCGATTTCTTGCAGTTGTCTTTGGCCTCTCCGAAGACTTCGGTATAAGATGGCCTTCGCGCTCTTCACGCAGGAAACGAATGGAGCTACGCAAAGACCCTATTACTCGCAGTTGGGTGGCAATCGGACATCCGGAGCGGGAAGCCGAACAGGCCGGTCCCTGCCCGTTGTGCCCGCAAAATCGCGTTGAAACCCAGGTTCTGCTCGAGCTGCCTCGCCAGGGACCCTGGCAGGTGCGCGCCTTTCCTCATTTGCGACCGCTCTATCGCATTGAGGGAGACCCCTCGCGAAGCGCCGATGGAATCTTCGACCGCATGGAGCCGATTGGGGCGCACGAGATCATCGTCGAAACGCCCGAACACTGGCGCCAGCTTGCTCAGCTTTTCGACGAAGAAATCGCGCACGTGCTGGAAGCCTACGCCTTGCGGATCGCGGACTTGAAGCGCGACGCCCGCTTCAAATACATCGCCGTATTTAAGAACCAGGGGCTGCGGGCGGGGGAGGACTGGGAGCACCCTCATTCGCAGGTCACGGCAACTACGTTCGTGCCGCGCCGCATTTTGTACGAACTGAGGTCGGCCCGGGAGTGGTACCGCGACCGCGAGCGCTGCGTTTTCTGCGACATCATGCGACAGGAGATCCGCCAGAAGAAGCGGATCGTGGACAATGTGGGCGATTACTACGCGTTTTGCCCCTATGCATCGCGCGTGCCCTACGAAATCTGGTTGATTCCGCGGACCCACAATCACCAGTTCGAGATCTTGGCGCCGGGAGAAAATCGCCGCCATCTCGCGACGCTCCTCGGACGGACCCTCCGCCGCCTATTGCGGGTTTCGAGCAACTACCACATGGTCTTGCACACGGCCCCGAATACGCTGCAAACCAAAGGTGAGCTGAGCGATTATTGGCGAACGATCGGTGGCGACTACCATTGGCACATCGAAATCCTGCCTATCGTCGAGGAACGCAGCAAGTCCTACAGCATCAAGGAAGTCTATTTCAACGCGACCTTTCCCGAGCAGGCTGCCGAACACCTGCGCCAGCTCGATCCGGGAACATAATGACCCTCGCCGGAGGCTTCCGTCCCTCGCGGAACACGCAACGCGGGGGGATTTTCTTCCGCCTCCTGTTTCTCCTCTGCTTTCTCTTCTTTCTCTTTGTGATCTACCTTGTGCGGCACCCGTTGCTACGGTTCGCGGGAGATTTTTGGGTCGTGGACGATGGGCCTGCGCCTTCCGACGCCATCGTCGTCCTCGGTGATGACAACTACAACGGAGATCGCGCGGCCCGTGCGGCTGCACTGTTCAAGGCGGGATGGGCGCCCCGCGTTGTGGCGAGCGGCCGAGGTCTGCGCTCGTACGCGAGTGTAGCGGAATTGGAGCAGCACGACCTCGCGGCCGACGGTGTGCCGCAGGACGCGATCGTTCGCTTCGATCATCGGGCAGAGGACACCCGCGAAGAAGCGCTCGCGCTCCGCCAACTCATTTCCCAGCGCGGCTGGAAACGCATCCTCATCGTCACGTCGAACTATCACACGCGCCGGTCGCGCTATATCTTTGCCCGAACTCTTCCCTCCGGTACAGTCCTCCGCGTCGTCCCCGCGCCGGATCCCGAGTATGATCCCGAGAGATGGTGGTACACGCGACGAGGCGTGACCATCTTCTCCCACGAGCTGCTGGGCATGGTGGATGCCCTTTGGGAGATGCGTCACAACGATGTCCAGACCTCCGATTCCGCCTCGGCGCGTCCAGCTATCCCCTCCGTGGCGGATTTGTACCACGGGGGTACACTCCCCGTTTACACCCAGCTTTTCCTGTAATATAGTCCGGTTACCGCATAGAGCCCGCCGCCTGGTGCAGCGCCAGGGGTGGCTTCTGAGGGAGGTTTCATGTGGCGTAAACCTACAGAGGGCAAGTTGTCCTCAGACGTTCCCCAGCCGCCTGCCTCGGCTCCTGCGGCTACCACCAAACCGCCCGTTAGCTCACAGCCGCCCGCTATAACTGCTCCCGCGACTCCCGCTCCGCTATCTGAGCAGCCCCAGGCGCTTCCCGGCACATCGCGGATTCACTCGGGCCTCAGGATTCATGGAGAGATTTCCGGAAGCTCCGATCTATACATTGACGGCGAAATGCAGGGAAAGATCCGGCTGGGAAGCGCCCGCGTGGTGGTTGGACCGAACGGGAACGTCCAGGCCGATATCGAAGCACGGGGGATCGTCATCGATGGGTCGGTGCAGGGAAACCTGAAAGCGGGCGAAAGCGTGCACCTCGGCAAGACGGGGCGCCTGCAAGGTAGCGTGGTCACTCCGCGCATTGGAATCGACGATGGCGCGCGGTTGCGCGGGAAAGTGGAAATGACTCGCGGCGGCTCTTCTGCGCCTCCCGCCGCTCGCACGACGGATTCCGATTCCGAAGCGCTCCGGCCCGTCACGGTCAACGCCAAAGACGACGAATAGATACGCTTGGGACGAATGAATCGACGATGAACTGGATGGCCAAGACCCGCCCTAGCACCCCAGCCTCCTCCGCCTCAACGGCTTCGAAGCCGGGGCCGGTTCCGTCGGTCACCCCGGCGGCCAACCTGCGCATCTCGAATGGCCTGAAGGAGTTTCTCTGGCTCATCAGCGACGTGCCCCATGCGCGCGTGCTCGACCTGGGTCCGGTCTGGCAGTCCACGGTCAGTTTCTTTGTGGACAAGGGCTATCGCGTTACGACCGAAGACTTGCTGCGCACCTGGAAGGATTTCCTCACGGCGGAAGAAGAGCAGTTGCGCACCGCTCCTGTGGGTGAAGAGACGGGGAAGCTGTCGCCGTCCATGCTCGCCGGCAAGTTTCTTCAGGGCGCTCTTCAATATCCCGAACACAGTTTTCACGGTGTCCTCGTCTGGGATCTTCTCGACTATTTCGATGCGGGAGTGGTGCCCTGTTTGATGGAGCGGCTCAATAGCCTGCTTCATCCGGGCGGAGCCGCGCTGGCGCTTTTCCACAGCCGGGCCGCCGAACGCTTCCACCGCTATCGCATCGTCGATAGCCAGACGGTCGAGCTGCTCGCCGCGCCTACGCTGGCTGTTCACGCGCACGTCTTTCAGAACCGCGAAATCCTCGAGCTTTTCGGAAAATTCCGATCGTCGAAAACCTTCGTCGGCCGCGACCAGGTCCGCGAAGGCCTCTTCCTGAAGTAGTCGTTGCCGAATCACGCCAGTCCGGTTTCGCGCAGGTTCCGCGAAGAGTGCGGATATTTTTCGCTTGCCTTAAGCCGCACACGGGCGTATGAGTGGCCTTGCAGGAGCTATCGCACGGAGGAGCTATGACACCACCGGGCATAGATTCTTGACACCGACTTGCACACCGCTTTTGCGGTGCGAGCCGCTTGGCGATGCCTTCGGCTTCGCCACGGCATAGGAAGCGAGCAAAACGGGGAGCTGCCAGGCTCCCCGTTTTGCATTTCTGAACTGATTGATTAGTCGCCTTCGGGTTCGGCTTGCTTCAGCGGCACGGCGGCTTTTGGGTGCCGCGCCTTCAGGGCGTGATATGCGGCCGGGATCAGCGACAGCACTATCACCGCCACAATGATGTAGTGAATGCGCTTCTCCACGTGCGGCACCGTCCGTCCGAGCGTGTACCCCACGAGCACCATGCTCCAGACCCAGAGCAGCCCGCCGAAAATGTCGTAGGTCAGGTAGCGCGCATAGCTCATCTTCGCCGCGCCGGCCACCGGAGGGCAGAACGTCCGTATGATTGGCACGAACCGCGCGAGGATGATCGTCTTGCCGCCGTACTTCTGATAGAACTCATGCGCCCGCTCGAGGTGGCGCTTCCTGAAGAATCGCGAGTCCTCGCGGCGATACAGGGCGTCGCCGGCCTTCCACCCAATCAGGTAACCCAATTGGTCTCCCGCAATCGCGCACAGGGTCACGGGAACCAGAAGCCACGCCAACTTCAGGTTCCCCGCCGCGGCAAACACCCCCGCCGTCACCAGCAGGGAATCGCCCGGCAGGAAAAACCCTACGAACATCCCGGTCTCGACAAAGACGATCAGGCACACCAGCACCGTTCCGCCCCACTCAATCAGCCCTTGAACGTCATAGACCCGGGCCAGAAGATGCTGTAAGAATTCGACCATCGATTGGTTCTCCGCCTGCCGGCAGGGCAAAAGCCGCTTCTGAGTCGCACTTTCACAATAGCAGAAAAACACGCACTGGCGGGGCCTTCCAAACGGCTAGTACTTTGCTCCTAACGCTTTTAGCCCCCTGTACCATTGGTCAGGCCGGGCCCCTGTCCGAGAATCCAGGTGTGCGAGACATAGATTCTGAGGAGGGGAAGATCATGGAAGGTTGCTACGCAGTCTGGATGGGGCAGCCGGTGATTCTTCGAGTTGCGGCAGGGAACCTGCGGGTGCCGTTGCGCGGGCGCCTGCTTTCCGAGACGAACGAATCGGTTCGGTTGCGCATCGCCGATAGCTGGGACGTCGATATCTTCAAGTCCATGGTGGTCGCGGTTGAGCACGACAATCCCGTGTACGTCCTGAACTAGGAACGTCCATGAGCGCACTCATCAGCACCGGTTTCGAGGGAATTTCGATGCGTCATAGATTGGTTGCTGTCCGCGACACGATCATCGTCATCGGATTACAGGTGGTCTTCCGGGCGACGATGATCCTGCGGTCCTGGAATTACTAGCGCCGCGCGGATCAGCCGAAAAAGTTTCCGGCCCGCTGTCCCTCTCAACCCCCAACCCCGGGTCTGTCCCCCTTCAGACCCGGGGCTTTCTTTTTCCTGCACGTCTCACGGACCAGAAGCGCAACCCGCTGCCTGCCCCCTGGCATCACACGTGTCAGCCTGCTGCGCCGCCGAACTCAGTCGCGTGGGCTGGCTTCGGGGGAAATGGCAGTGTCCTGATTGGGACACCGCCGGAAAAAGCCTTTGCTTGTTAAACTGGGGCGCTCCGGTTATTGTCTGCGTGTCGCCTATCTTCGGTGTCAAGCCTAATCCTGGGAAGCAGGATGAAAGCTTGCTCGGCTCGCGTTTAATAACTTGCTGCCGCGCACCGCGGCTGCCCAGGAGCGCCCAGTCATGAGAATCGCAGGCGTTGGAAGTGCCTTCCCGAAATATCACTACCCCCAGGAAGTTATTGCCACAGCGTTGAAGAATTACTTTCGTGAACGCCTGCCTAATCCGGACATTCTGAATCGTCTCGACGAAAGCATGAAAGTGGACAGTCGGTTCCTCGCGCGTCCCCTCGACTTTTACGAGAACATGCAGGCGTGGGGCGAAGCAAACGATGTATGGATCGAAGTCGGTCTCGAAATCGGCGAACAAGCTTTGTGCCGCGCGCTCGTGGGCGCCGGAATCGAGCCGCGCGAGCTGAGCGCCATCTTCGTCACTTCCGTAACTGGCATCGCGGCTCCCTCGCTCGACGCCCGCCTCGTCAATCGCATGGGCCTCTCGCCCAATATCAAGCGCATTCCCATCTTTGGCCTCGGCTGCGTGGCCGGCGCTGCCGGCATTTCCCGCGCCGCCGATTATGTCCGCGGTTATCCGGGTCAGGCCGCCGCGCTCCTCTCGGTCGAACTTTGTTCGCTCACGCTCCAGCGCGGAGACATTTCCATGGCGCACCTGATTTCCGCCCTTCTATTCGGCGACGGCTCCGCCGCGGCGGTCGTCACCGGTGAGGACGTTGAATCGCGCGGCCCCGAGATTCTCGCCACGAAGTCCGTCTTCTATCCGAATACGGAACGCGTGATGGGCTGGGACATTTCCGAAGAAGGCTTCAAGATCGTGCTCGCGCCCGAAGTGCCGGACACTGTGCTGCG